>ERZ773108.428-NODE-428-length-47659-cov-4.275901_pt1 | contig 47659 bp, 48 predicted proteins | sample MGYA00580570_ERZ773108 | MGnify/ENA primary metagenome ERZ773108 (study PRJEB29015, sample SAMEA2737840) | human gut metagenome | biome: human gut; feature: human-associated habitat; material: faeces | place: China | collected 2012 ...
CCGAGACCAGCAAGGTCATGCTGGTCTGCCCGAAGTGCGGCAAGCCCACCCGCGTGGGTCACACCGTTATCGACGGCGAAAAGGTGCGCGCCTGCAAGAAGTGCGGCGCCGCTATCTGAGAGAGGAGAGTGACAGAATATTATGGCTTACGTTGCAAGACTGAAGAAAAAGTATAATGAGGAAGTCGCTCCCGCTCTGATGCAGAAGTTCCAGTACAAGAGCGTCATGCAGATCCCCCGCATCGACAAGATCGTCGTGTCCGTCGGCTGCGGCGACTGCAAGGACAACGCCAAGATGCTGGAATCCGTCGTCAAGGACATCAGCGCCATCACCGGCCAGCATGCCGTCGCCACCGTCGCGCGCAAGAGCGTCGCGAACTTCAAGCTCCGCGAGGGCATGAAGGTCGGCGTCAAGGTCACGCTGCGTCAGGACCGTATGTGGGAGTTCATGGACCGTCTGTTCAACGTGGCTCTGCCCCGTGTCCGTGACTTCCGCGGCATCTCCGCCGATGCGTTCGACGGCCGCGGCAACTACTCCCTCGGCATCCGCGAGCAGATCATCTTCCCCGAGATCGAGTACGACAAGATCGAGAAGCTGCGCGGCATGAACATTGCCATCTGCACCACCGCCAACACCGACGAAGAGGCTCGCGAGCTCCTCAAGCTCATGGGCGCTCCGTTCATGAACGACTAAGGAGGAGAAGAAAAATGGCGAAACTTTCCATGAAGCTCAAGCAGGCCGCTCCTGCCAAGTTCTCCACCCGTCGCTACAACCGCTGCAAGATCTGCGGCCGTCCCCACGCCTATCTGCGCGACTACGGCATCTGCCGTATCTGCTTCCGCGAGCTGGCCTACAAGGGCCAGATCCCGGGCGTGAAGAAAGCCAGCTGGTAATTGCAAATTGCTCCGTCAAGCGCCTGAAATTCAATAAAAAAATTGAATTTCAGGCCTTGGCGGACTTGCCGTGTCAGCGGATCTTTGCTATAATAGATCAGTTGGAACGGCCGACAAATTTCGTAAAGGATAGCGAAAGGCCGCGGTCAATCATGTATTGACGCGGAACCTCGCTGCCTGAACCGGGTAAAACCGGTAACTCTAATAAGGAGGATATACCCAAATGCAGATCACCGATCCCATTGCCGACATGCTCACACGTATCCGCAATGCCGGCACCGCCAAGCATGAAACCGTCGATGTCCCCGCCTCCAAGATGAAGAAGGCGATCGTCGAGATCCTGCTGAACGAGGGCTACATCAAGTCCTATCAGCTCGTTGACGACGGAACCCAGGGCATCATCCGCATCACGCTGAAGTATCTCCCCGGCAAGGAGAAGGCCATCCAGGGCCTTAAGAGAGTCTCCAAGCCCGGCCTGCGTGTGTACGCCGGCGCCGAAGAGCTGCCCCGCGTCCTGAAGGGACTGGGCATCGCCATCATTTCCACTTCCAAGGGCGTCATGACCGACAAGCAGGCTCGTGCCGAGCATGTCGGCGGCGAAGTCCTCGCGTTCGTATGGTAAGGGAGGAGAGAGAACATGTCTAGAATCGGTAGAGCTCCCATTACCGTCCCCGCCGGTGTTGAGATCACCGTGGGCGAGGGCAACCACATCACCGTTAAGGGTCCCAAGGGCACGCTGGAGCGCAAGGTCGCCCCGCAGATGCTCATCGAGATCGAGAACGGCGTCCTCCACGTCAAGCGTCCCAACGACGAAAAGCAGAACTGCGCGCTCCATGGTCTGACCCGTACGCTGGTCAACGACATGGTCGTCGGCGTCACCCAGGGCTTCTCCAAGACTCTGGAGATCCAGGGCGTCGGCTATCGTGCGCAGAAGGAAGGCAAGAATCTCGTGATGAACCTCGGCTTCAGCCACCAGGTCATCGTTCCCGAGATCGAGGGGATCGAAATCGAAGTTCCCGATGCCAACCACATCGTCATCAAGGGCATGGACAAGCAGAAGGTCGGCCAGTTTGCTGCGGATACCCGCATGAAGCGTCCGCCGGAGCCCTATAAGGGCAAGGGCATTCGCTATCAGGGCGAGGTTGTCCGTATCAAAGAAGGCAAGACCGGTGCGAAATAAGGGGAGGTGCGCCTGAATGGTTAACAGACCGAATACTGCCGCTCAGCGCAAGCAGCGCCACGCGAGAGTCCGCGGTAAGATCTCCGGCACGCCGGAGCGTCCGCGCCTGTGCGTGTTCCGGAGCGAAAGCAACATTTATGCCCAGGTCATCGACGACGTCAACGGCAACACTCTGGTGTCTGCCTCTTCCGTCGAGAAGGACTTTGAAGGCAACGGCGGCAACGTGGAAGCCGCCAAGAAGATCGGCTCCAAGATCGCCGAGCGCGCTCTTGCGAAGGGTATTGAAGAAGTGGTCTTCGACCGCGGCGGATATATCTATCACGGACGCGTCAAGGCTCTGGCCGAAGCTGCCCGCGAGGGCGGCCTGAAATTCTAAGCGGGAGGAGGAAACGAATTATGGCATATGGTAACGATCGCCGCGACAACCGCCGCGGCCGGGAGGAAAGCTCCGAGTATATCGAGAAGCTCGTTTCCCTCAATCGCGTCAGCAAGACCGTCAAGGGCGGCCGCATTATGAAGTTCTCCGCGCTCATGGTCGTCGGCGACGGCAAGGGCAAGGTCGGCTTCGGCATGGGCAAGGCCGGCGAAGTCAGCGAAGCGATCCGCAAGGGAATTGAAGATGCGAAGAAGAACATGCACACCGTCACGCTGACGGGCACCACGATCCCGCACGAAGTTCTCGGCGCTTTCGGCGCCGGCCGCGTGCTGATCAAGCCCGCCGCCCCCGGTACCGGCATCATCGCCGGCGGCGCTGTGCGTGCCGTGATGGAAGCTGCCGGCATCAAGGACATCCGTGCCAAGAGCCTGCGCTCCAACAATCCCAACAACGTCGTCGCCGCCACCATGGAAGGTCTTCTGTCTCTGCGCAATGCCGAGCAGGTCGCCGTTTACCGTGGCAAGTCGGCCGACGAGCTGAAGGCGTAAGGAGGATAACGGTATGGCAACTCTGAAGATCAAGCTCGTCAAGAGCCTGAACGGCAGACTGGACAAGCACATTGCCACTGCCAACTCCCTGGGTCTTTACAAGATCGGCAACGAGACGACCCAGCCTGACAACCCCCAGACCCGCGGCAAGATCGCCCAGATCGGCTATCTGCTGAAGGTCACGGAAGAATAAGGAGGCCCAACGTATGTTTATGAATGAACTTTCTCCCGCCGCCGGCAGCACCCACGTTGCCAAGCGCAAGGGAAGAGGCATCGGCACCGGCAACGGCAAGACCGGCGGTCGGGGCCACAAGGGCCAGAAAGCTCGCTCCGGCGGCGGTGTCCGCATCGGATTTGAAGGCGGCCAGATGCCTCTGGCGCGCCGCATCCCGAAGCGCGGCTTCAACAACATCTTTGCTAAACCTCTCGAGTCCATCAACGTCTCTGCTCTCAACCACTTTGAGGACGGCGCCATTGTCGACGCGAACGTCCTTCTGGCCGAGGGCATCCTGTCCAAGTGTGTCCACGGCGTGAAGATCCTCGGCAGCGGCGAGCTCACCAAGAAGCTCACCGTCAAGGCCAGTGCCTTCTCGGCCAGCGCCAAGGAGAAGATCGAAGCCGCTGGAGGAAAGGCCGAGGTGGTGTAAGGTGGTCCAGACTTTCCGTAACGCATGGAAGATCCCTGAGCTGCGCCGGAAGATCCTCTTCACGCTGTTCATCGTTCTTCTTTACCGGCTCGGCAATGCCGTGCCCGTGCCTTATGTGGACACCAACATTCTTGCCACCTATTTTGCCCAGCTGAAGAACACCGTCCTCGGACTTTACAACACCATGTCCGGCGGCGCGTTCTCCTTGGCTACCATCTTTGCTCTGAGCATCCAGCCCTACATCAACGCCTCCATCATCATCCAGCTCCTGTGCATCGCTATCCCGGCGCTCGAGCGGCTGAGCAAAGAGGGCGGCGAAGAGGGCAAGAAGAAGATCGCTGCCATCACCCGTTACTCCACGGTCGGCATCGGCCTCCTTCAGGGTTACGGCTACTACTTGCTTATGAGCCGCAACGGTATCATCGTGTCCGAGGCTCCCGCTGTCTGGGCGGCCATCGTCATCGTGATGACCTTTACCGCGGGCTCCGCGCTCGTCATGTGGCTGGGTGAGCAGATCACCGAATTCGGCATCGGAAACGGTATCTCCATCATCCTGTTCGCGAGCATCGTCAGCCGCTTCCCGCAGGGCCTTGGTAACCTCGTCAGCAAAGCGATCAACCACGACCTCTCCTGGGTCGCCACGATCCTCATGCTGATCGGTGCTCTCGCCATGATCGTGATGATTGTCATCGTCAACGACGCCGAGCGCCGCATCCCGGTCCAGTACGCCAAGCGCGTCGTCGGCCGCAAGATGTACGGCGGTCAGGCCACGTACCTGCCGATGAAGGTCAACATGTCCGGCGTGCTGCCCATCATCTTCGCGCAGTCCATCGCGTCCCTGCCTCCCACGATCATCCTGCTCTGCGGCGGCAGCCAGGACAGCTGGTTCATGCGCACGTTTGACAGCAACACGATCCCCTACGCGATCGCGTACTTCCTGCTGATCCTCTTCTTCGCTTACTTCTACGCGACGATCCAGTTCAACCCCGTCGAAGTTGCGAACAACCTGAAGAAGAACGGCGGATTCATCCCCGGCTACCGTCCCGGCAAGCCGACCAGCGAGTTCATTCAGAAGGTCCTGAACAAGGTCACCCTGTTCGGCGCCGTTTATCTCGGCATCATCGCCTGCGTGCCCATCATCATCAGCGCCTGCTCCAAGGCCGCTGCCGATACGGGCATCTCCCTCGGCGGCACCTCGATCATCATTGTGGTCGGCGTTGCCATCGAAACGGTGCAGGCTCTCGAAAGCCAGATGCTCATGCGCCACTACAAGGGCTTCCTTGAATAAGGAGATCCCGACATGAAGCTGACTTTGCTGGGCGCCCCCGGCGCTGGAAAGGGGACCCAGTCGGACATCCTATCCCGTAAATTGGGTGTCCCCACCATTTCAACCGGCAATATCCTGCGCTCTGCCATCCACGATGGCACGAGCGTGGGTCTTGCGGCCAAGTCGTACATCGACAAAGGCCAGCTCGTGCCGGACAACGTGATCATCGACATCGTGCAGGAACGGCTTTCAAAGCCCGACTGCGCCAACGGATTCATCCTCGACGGCATGCCCCGGACGATCCCGCAGGCGGAAGCGCTTATCGCTCACGGCATTGAGCTCGACAGTGTGCTTTCCCTGGAGGTTTCCGACGAGGACATCGTAGAGCGCATGGCGGGGCGGCGCGTCTGCCCCCGCTGCGGCGCGAGCTACCACGTCCGCGTGAATCCGCCGAAGCAGGACGGCGTCTGCGACGCCTGCGGCACGGCGCTCATCGTCCGCCCGGACGACGCGCCCGAGACCGTGCGCGACCGTCTGCATGTCTACCATGAACAGACCGAGCCGCTCAAGGGCTTTTACGAAAAGCTGGGGCTGCTTCACAGTGTGGAAAACGTCGGCAGCATCGAAGATGTAAGCCGTGAGATTTTCCGCTCTCTGGGGATCGTTGAATGATGATTACGATCAAATCACAGCGAGAGATCGAGCGGATGCGCGAAGCCGGAAAGATCACAGCGGCTGCCCGAAGCGTCGGGCGGCAGATGCTGCGGGACGGCGTAACCACCGAAGAGATCAACAAAGAGATCCATAAGTTCATCCTGTCCTGTGGAGCCACGCCGACATTTCTCGGCTACGGCGGCTTCCCGAAGAGCGCGTGCATTTCCGTGAACGACGAGGTCATCCACGGAATTCCCGGAAAGCGCATCGTGCGAAACGGAGACATCGTCTCCATCGACGTGGGAGCCACCTATAAGGGCTATGTGGGAGACTGCGCCGGCACTTTCCCGGTCGGGGAGGCGTCGCCGGAAGCGCTGGAGCTCATCCGCATCACGCGGCAGAGCTTCTTTGAAGGGATCAAGTTTGCCCGTGCGGGAAACCGGCTGAACGACATCTCCGCCGCGGTGCAGCAGTACGCGGAAAGCCACGGCTGCGGCGTTGTGCGCGACTATGTCGGCCACGGCATCGGCACCAAAATGCACGAGGATCCGGAAGTCCCGAACTACGTTCCCGATCGCAGGGAGCGCAGGCCGAATCCCCGGCTCCTGCCCGGTATGACATTGGCCGTTGAGCCGATGATCAACGCCGGCGGACCGGCGGTGCGCGTACTGTCCAACAAATGGACGGTCGTCACCGTGGACGGAAGCCTGTCCGCCCATTATGAGAACACCATTCTCATCACAGACGGCGAGCCGGAAATCCTGACTCTTGCCGACGACATTTAAGGAGGGACTTATATGGCGAAAGACGACGTTATCGAGCTGGAGGGCACGGTCGTGGAATCCCTGCCGAACACCTCTTTCCGGGTGGACATCGGCAACGGCCACACCATTCTTGCCCATATCTCCGGCAAGCTCCGCATGAATTTCATCCGCATCCTGCCCGGCGACAAGGTCACGGTACAGATGAGTCCTTACGATCTGACCCGCGGCCGCATCACCTGGCGGTCCAAGTAATTACGAACTCCACCAGTGCGACACGAAGGAGGATAAACCATGAAAGTGCGTCCCAGTGTGAAGCCCATGTGCGAGAAGTGCAAGATCATCAAGCGCAAGGGTAAAGTTATGTGCATCTGCGAGAACCCCAAGCACAAGCAGCGCCAGGGCTGAGATCTGCCCTACGGCGGATCAATCGCAGATAGAAAATCCGAAAGAAAGGGCATAATTTCTTACTGCCCTTTTGGGGTCGGCCTTCATTATGCCATAGGCCCGAGCCACCCCCAGACATGGCATAAAATCATTGAAAGGAATGATTGCAAAACATGGCACGAATTGCCGGCGTTGACCTGCCCAGAGACAAGAGAATCGAGATCGGTCTGACCTACGTTTTCGGTATCGGCAGAACGAGCGCGAAGAGAATTCTCGAAGAGACCGGAATCAACCCTGACACCCGCGTGCGCGACCTTTCCGACGAGGAAGAAGCGCGTATCCGTGAGTGCATCGACAAAGAGTTCATCGTGGAAGGCGACCTTCGCCGTCAGGTGGCTCTGAACATCAAGAACCTGACCGAGATCGGTTCTTACCGCGGCCTGCGCCACCGCAAGGGTCTCCCCGTGCGCGGCCAGCGCAGCAAAACCAACGCCCGTACCCGCAAGGGTCCGAAGCGCACCATCGCGAACAAAAAGAAGTAAGGGAGGGAAACTGATACTATGGCTACCGCACAGAAGGGCAAGAAAGTCCGTACCCGCCGCAGAGAGCGGAAAAATATCGAGAAGGGCCAGGTGCATATCAGCTCTTCCTTCAACAACACCATGGTGACTATCACCGACACCCAGGGCAACGCCATTTCCTGGGCCTCCGCCGGCGGCATGGGCTTCCGGGGCAGCCGCAAGAGCACCCCGTTTGCCGCGCAGACCGCCGCTGAAACGGCTTCCCGCGCTGCTATGGAGCACGGCCTGAAGTCCGTGGAAGTTTTTGTCAAGGGCCCCGGTTCGGGACGCGAAGCGGCCATCCGCGCGCTCCAGACCGCCGGTCTTGAAGTGACGATGATCAAGGACGTGACCCCCATCCCCCACAACGGATGCCGTCCGCCCAAGCGTCGCCGCGTCTGATCAAAGGAGGTAAGAGTAATGGCAAGATATACTGAGGCCGTCTGCCGGCAGTGCCGCCGCGAGGGCCAGAAGCTCTTTCTGAAGGGCGACAGATGCTACACCGGCAAGTGCGCCATGGAGTGCCGCAGCGGCAACCCCGGCCAGCACGGCCAGGGCCGCAGCAAGAACTCCGAGTACGGCCTGCAGCTGCGTGAGAAGCAGAAAGCCAAGAGATACTACGGCGTGCTCGAGAAGCAGTTCCGCGGCTACTATGAGCTCGCGGAGCGCCGTCCCGGCCAGGCCGGCCAGAACCTGCTCGCCATCCTGGAGAGCCGTCTGGACAACGTGATCTACCGTCTGGGCTTTGCCATGAGCCGCGCCGAGGCGCGTCAGCTCGTGACGCACGGCCACTTCACCGTGAACGGCCGCAAGGTCAACATCCCCAGCTACCTCGTGAAGCCGGGCATGGTCATCACGCTGAAGGACAGCAGCCGCAGCCTGGAGAAGATCAAGTCCAGCGTCGAAGCCAATGCCTTCCGTCAGCCTCCGAAGTGGCTGGAGTACGATGCCAACAACATGGTTGCCAAGGTCGTCGGCGTGCCCGAGCGCGAAGATATCGACCTTCCGATCGAGGAGCACCTCATCGTCGAGCTGTACTCCAAGTAATACCCCCGTCCGATTGGTAAGCTGACACATCTGCGGCGCCGATCCCACGGCGCCGACATCTAAAGGAGGGTACTACATGATCGAAATAGAAAAGCCGCGTATCGAGTGCATCGAAAATTCGGCGGAAGCATCCTACGGCAAATTCATTGTCGAACCGCTGGAGCGCGGCTATGGCACGACCTTGGGCAACTCCCTGCGGCGTGTTCTCCTCTCCTCCCTGCCCGGAACGGCGGTCACGAAGATCAAGATCGCCGGCATCCAGCATGAGTTTTCCACCATCCCCGGCGTGACCGAGGATGTGACCGAGATCGTTCTCAACGTGAAGGGCATCATCGCCCGTCTTCACTGCGATACTCCCAAGACCGTCTATATCGAAGCCTCCGGCGAGGGCGATGTCACCGCCGGCGACATCAAGACGGATGCGGAGGTTGAGATCCTCAATCCCGAGCATCACATCGCCACGCTGGGCCCGGACGGCTCGCTTTCCATGGAGCTGACCGTTGGGCATGGCCGCGGCTACGTCACGGCCGAGCACAACAAGCCGGCACAGCCCATCATCGGCACCATCCCCGTTGACTCGATCTATTCCCCCGTGCTGAAGGTCAACTACTCCGTTGAGAACACCCGTGTGGGCAACCAGGTGGACTACGACAAGCTGACCATCGAAGTATGGACGGACAAGACGATCACGGCGCGTGACGCCGTTTCGCTGGGCGCCAAGATCCTCTGCGACCACTTCACGCTTTTCACCGACCTTTCGGACGCCGCCGGCGGAACCGTCACGGTCAAGGAGCGCGAGCCGCAGCAGCAGGATAAGGTGCTGGAAATGACGATCGAGGAGCTGGACCTCTCGGTCCGCAGCTTCAACTGCCTCAAGCGCGCAAACATCAACACCGTCGAGGACCTCATCTCGAAAACACAGGACGAGATGATCAAGGTCCGCAACCTGGGCCGCAAATCTCTCGAAGAGGTCGAGCACAAGCTCGCCATGATGGGATTGTCCCTGGCCAGCGACGACAACAACCAGTAAATAGGAGGAAATAACAATGCCTGCCAACAGAAAACTCGGTAAGACTACCGATCAGCGCATGGCAATGCTCCGCCAGCAGGTCACGGACTTCCTGGACAAGGGACGTATGGAGACCACGGTCACCCGCGCCAAGGAGATCGCTCCTCTCGCTGAGAAGATGATCACCCTCGGCAAGGAAGGCGGTCTGAGCAACTACCGCCAGGCGTGCTCCTTCATCACCCGCGAGGACATCGCCAAGCGCACCTTCGACGAGATCGCTCCCAAGTATAAGGAGCGCACCGGCGGCTACACCCGCATCACCCGCATCGGCGCCCGCAAGGGCGACGCCGCGGAAATGGCGGTCATCGAGCTGGTGTAATCCCGTATAAAACGCAAAAAACGGCGCAGCCTTGAAAAGGCTGCGCCATTTTTGCGAAATGCCGAACAAAACCGCCGAGAAACGCGTCTAATACCATAAGAAAAGCACGAAGGGAACGTAAAGATGAAAAAGCTGTGTATTCCTATTGCAATGCTGCTTATAATATGTACTCTGCTGACCGCCTGCGGTGCGCCGGGCACGGTACCCTGCTATCCGGAGGCGGAGGATACCGCCGCGCCGCAAATCACGGCAACACCGCAGCCGACGGCGACGCCCCAACCTACTGCCACGCCCGAACCGGAAGGTACGCCGGAAACACCGGCGGCACAGACCCCGACAGAGACGGAAGCCCCGGCAGAGGGCGACGCCATCGAGCGCTATATGCAGACCCTGACGCTGCGGGAAAAGGTCGGCCAGCTCTTTTTCATCCGTCCGGACGCGCTCGATCCGGCGCAGACGCCGGGACAGATCAACTCCTCGGAAGCGGAGGGCGTGAAAACGCTCACGGACGATATGCGCGCGGTGCTCGCAGCGTACCCGGTCGGCGGCGTTGCGATCTTCGGCAAAAATATCTCCGACCCCGAAACGCTCCGCGCGTTCACCGAACAGCTGCACGACGCGACAACGGTGCCGCTGTTCCTCGGCGTGGACGAGGAGGGCGGGCTTGTTGCGCGGCTTGCCAATAACGCCGCCTTCGGTCTGCCGAAGTACGAGAGCGCCGCCGCCGTGGGCGCGTCGGGGAATCCGGCGGACGCCGAGAATATGGGCCGCACGATCGGCGCGTATCTCGCCGACTACGGCTTCACGGTGGACTTTGCGCCTGTGGCGGACGTGTATACGAATCCGGCCAATACCGTCATCGGCAGCCGCGCATTCTCTGCGGACGCGAATACCGCCGCGGCCATGGCGGGCGCGTGCGCGCGGGGGCTCGCCTCGCAGGGCGTCCTGCCGGTGTATAAGCATTTCCCCGGCCATGGCGACACCGCCGAGGACAGTCACAACGGCCTTGCCGTCACGTATAAGACGCATGACGAGCTTGCCGCGTGTGAGTGGATCCCCTACAGCGCGAACGACCTGACCGGCTGCGCCGTCATGGTCGGGCATATCGCCGCGCCGAACGTCACCGGCGATCTCACGCCCGCGAGCCTTTCCGGTACGATGATCACCGGATACCTCCGCGGCGAGCTGGGCTTTATGGGGCTGGTGATCACCGACTCCATGGCGATGCACGGTGTGACCGACGCCTATTCGTCCGGCGACGCGGCGATCGCCGCGATCGAGGCGGGCGTCGATATCATCCTTATGCCGGAGGTGCTGTCCGAGGCGTTTGACGCCGTCGTTGCCGCCGTGGAAAACGGCACGATACCCGAGGCGCGCCTCAACGAGAGCGTTTACCGTGTGCTGCAGTACAAGCAGCTCTACGGCATATTCAATCCCTGAAAAAAGCGAAAGAGAGATGGATCGTTCCATCTCTCTTCTGCTATCTTTAAAGCGTTATTCTTTTCCCAGCCGGGCACGGAGATCGGTATTGTAATCGTTGAAGAAGCGTATGGCTCCCGACAGTTCCTCCTCGGACAGAGAGCGGAAGAACAAAAGCTCGCGCTCCTCCCAGCCGCGGTGGCGCTCGCGGTGCGCGTCGAAAAGCTCCTGTCCGGCGTCGGTCAGCCGGTAAAAGATCTTCTGCCGGTTTGAGCCAAGCTGATACGGCTCCACCGCGCCCTTGTCCGAGAGCTTGCGCAGAATCTTGCTGATCGCGCCCTTCGTCATGCGCATTTCCCCGGCCAGCGCCGTGACGTTCGGCTGCTCCAGACGCCCGATGGCGTCAAGACAGTTCAGCTCGGAGTTATCATAGCCGGAGAGACTGTCACGGTTGTGAAGCTTGTCGGTCTCGTCCGAGAGGTTGGTGTATTCCAGTACGAGCTGCAAAAGCTCTTCGCTTCGATCCATCAGCGGCAGTTCCTTTCCCTTGAACTGCCTATATTCTATCCGTGATCTCCGCGCCTGTCAACAAAAGCGCTTGACAATACTCCGAGGCCGTATATAATACAAATAACAACTTGTTTCCGAGGAAACAAACTATTCTGTAAAGAGAATAACCCAAATACCGGCGAGGGAAAGGGGAAGCTGCATGGAAAACGTATCATTTATCCTGAACGGCAGAGAGATCACGGCGGAATACGAAGGGCGCATGACGCTTTTGAAGTATCTGCGCAATGTCGAGTGTATGAAGGGGAGCAAGGAAGGCTGCTCCACCGGTCACTGCGGCGCGTGCAGTGTGCTCATTGACGGTATCCTTGCCCGCTCATGCGTGACGGTTCTCAAAACGCTCGCCGGAAAGAGCGTGGAGACGATCGAGAATCTTCCGAACGACGAAATGCTGCAAATCATCCAGCGCTCGTTCCTCGACGCGGGCGCGGTACAGTGCGGCTTCTGCACGCCGGGCATGATCATGGCAGCAAAGGCGCTGCTGTGCAAAACCGTGAACCCAACGGAAGAAGATATATACGACGGCCTGAAGCACAACTACTGCCGCTGTACCGGCTATGTGAAGATCATCGAGGGCGTGAAGCTCGCCGCGGCGCGTCTGCGCGGCGAGGATGTGCCGCTCGCTGCCGTGCAGGTGAACGACCCGACCGAGATCGTCACGGGCAAGGGACAGACTGTCCCCGAGATCGAAGGGCGGTTCGTCGGAAAGAGCGTCTGGGATGTAGATGGCCTTGCCAAAACCGCCGGAACGCTCAAATACTGCGACGACTATGAGGCCGACGAATTCGGCGCGGAGCGGATGCTCCACGGCGCGTTCGTGTTCGCACCCGTGCCGCACGCGCGCATCAACGCGGTGGATTATTCCGCGGCGGAGTCCGCGCCCGGCGTTGCGCGCATCGTCACGCATAAGGACGTGCCGGGGCTCAACAAGATCGGCACATGGACGCCCGATCAGCCGGTGTTCTGCTCGGATGAGGTGCGTTTCCTCGGCGATTTTGTCGCCATGGTCGTCGCCGACACGCCGGAGCATGCCCGCGCCGCGGTGAAGCTCGTGAAGATCGACTATACGGAGCTGCCCGGCATCTATACGATGGCGGAGGGCGTGAAGGCGGACAGCTACATCGTCCGTACCGGCCGCGAGACCGGCGATGTGGAAAAATGCAAGGCTGAGGCGGAGATCGTAAAGGTACGCGTATCGAAGGATATCCAGCCGCAGGACCATGTATGCATGGAGCCGGTGAGCGCCATCGGGTACGCAAAGGACGGCAGAGTCACGGTGTACGCCTGCACGCAGGCGCCCTTTGAGGTGCGCCGGATGCTTGCGAAAAACCTTGCCATGGACGAGAAGAACATCCGCGTCGTGGCGACGCCGCTCGGCGGCGGCTTCGGCAAGAAATGCGACTCGTTCCTCGAAGCGCCCGCGGCGGTTGCGGCGCTCTGCTGCGATAAGCCTGTCAAGGTAACACTCACACGCCAGGAGGACATGATCGTCACGACCCGCCGCCACGGGTACCACACGGATTATGAGATCGGCTTCTCGAAGGACGGCAGGTTCCGGTATCTCGACAGCTTCATGTTCTCCGACGGCGGCCCCTACGAGGCCGAGAGCTACGGTACGCTCATGACCGGTTGCCTGATGTCCGGCGGGCCGTACATCATCCCGAACGTCCGCGTGGACGCCCGCTGCATCCGCGATAACAATCTTCAGGGCGGCGCGTTCCGCGGCTACGGCATCAATCAGGCCGCGATCTCCATTGAAACGGCGCTCGACGAAATGGCCGAAAAGCTCGGCATCGACCCCTTTGAGCTGCGGCGGCGCAACGCCGTGTACCCGGGCAGCTGCTCCGTCGGCGGAGAACTGCTTGAGAGCAGCATGGGTATGCACGATACGATCGACCTGTGCGAAAAGGCGGTCAGGGAAGCGCTCAGGGAATACGATGGGCAGTACCCGAACGGAACGAAGGTCCTCGGCTGGGGCGTGGCGTCCGGATTCAAAAACTCCGGTATCGGCAAGGGCATCTTCATTGACGACGGCGCGTGCAGGCTGACGCTCGATGGCGACGGCAAGCTCCATATGATCGTCTCCGGCACGGACATGGGACAGGGCTTCCGCACCGCCATGGTGCAAATCGCGGCGGAGACGCTGCGCATGGATATGAAGGATATCGACATTGTCATCGGCGATACGGACATCACGATCCCGACCGGCGAGAGCGTGTCCGAGCGCCAGACGCTCTGCGACGGCCGCGCAGTGTACGAGGCGTGCCGCCTTCTGCAGAAGGAGCTGGAAGAGAACCCGCCGCAGCCGGGGGAGAGCCGGTACGCGGAATACTACTTCCGTGCGCCGGAGTGCTTCGCCATCGGAGATTTCAAGGGCGCGGAGGAGAAGAGCGTAAAATACCGCAACTTCCCGGCCTACGCCTACGCGACGCAGGCGGCGATCGTCGAGGTGGATACCGTCACGGGCAAGGTAAAGCTCCTCAAGGTCATCGCCGCGCACGATGTCGGCCGTGCGATCAACCCGCGCATTATCGAAGGACAGATGCAGGGCAGCGTATCGATGGGACAGGGCTATGCGCTCACCGAGGGCCATCCGACGAAAAACGGCTACCCGGTCAAAAAGCTCTACGGGCAGATGGGGCTTCCGAAGGCGGAGGACACGCCGCGCTACAAGCTCATCCTCATCGAAGACCCGGAACCCATCGGGCCTTACGGCGCAAAGGGCGTGAGTGAGGTCGCCACCGTGCCGATCACCCCGGCAATTTTGAACGCCGTTTCCCGCGCTGTCGGCGTGCGCATCAACAAAGTCCCGGCCTCACCGGAGGTCATTCTGGAGGCCATCCGCACCGGGAAATGCGATGTTCCCACCATGGCCGAACAGGTCGCCGCTCTCGCGAAATAAGAGAAAACCCCGCAAGTGTCGTATGGAACAGCACCCCATTCCTTAGTACAAGTATTTTATCGTACTTGTCTAACAAATGGGGTGCTGTTTACAGATCGGGAACCTGCGTCTTTCCGCTTCAAACGGAGAAAGAAGTCAGGATGCCTCGTCAAACTGGCTGTTATAGAGCTCGGCGTAGAAGCCGCCGCGCTGCATGAGCTCTTCGTGCGTGCCGCTTTCGACCACGTCGCCGTCGCGCAGGACGAGGATCTTGTCCGCGTTTTTGATCGTGGACAGGCGGTGCGCGATCACAAAGCTGGTACGCCCCTTCGTGAGCTCGTCCATGGCCCGCTGGATCAAAACTTCCGTGCGGGTATCGACGGAGGAGGTCGCCTCATCGAGGATCAGCATGGGCGCATTTTGCAGCATAGCGCGGGCGATGGTGAGAAGCTGCTTCTGCCCGGCGGAAATGCCGGCGCTCTCGGAGAGCACCGTATCAAACCCCTGCGGAAGCGAATGGATGAGCTTATCGAGCCCGCACGCGCGGCAGACCGCTTCGAGCTGTTCGTCGGTGATGCCCTCCATGTTGTACACAAGATTCTCCCGCACCGTTCCCTCAAAGAGCCAGGTGTCCTGCAAAACCATGCTGAAGAGACCGTGTACATCCTCCCGGCGCATATCGGAGATGGGTACGCCGTCGATCGTTATACTGCCGCTGTTGATCTCAAAGAACCGCATGAGAAGATTGACCATCGTTGTCTTGCCCGCGCCGGTCGGGCCGACGATGGCGACCTTCTGTCCGGGGAGCACCTCGGCGGAAAAGTCCCGGATGATGATCTTGTCCGGGTCACTCGGATAGCTGAACCGGATATGGTCAAAGCAGACCCTGCCGCGCACATCGGTGAGCTTCGCGGTCTTTTCGCTCTCGTCGGGCATCTCTTCGCTTTCGAGAAAATCGAAGATGCGGTGCGCGGAGGCGGAGGCGGTCTGCATATTCGTCATGCCCTGCGCCATCTGCGTCAGCGGCGAGGTGAAAAGCCGGACATACAGAATGAACGAGACGATCACGCCGAACTCGATCGTGCCGTTCATCGCGAGGATCGAGCCGAGAACGCACACCGCGACATAGGCGATGTTGCCGACAATGTTCATAAGCGGCTGCATCATGCCGGAGAGAAACTGCGATCTCCAGTTTGCGTCGTAAACGGCGGCGTTGAGCGTATCGAACTGCGCGCCGATCTTCCGCCCGGCGCGGCTGAGCCGCACGACTTCATGCCCGGAGTACATTTCCTCCACATACCCGTTCAGCGCGCCGAGACTTTTCTGCCGCGCGGCGAAATACCGCTGCGATCTGGACAGGATCAGCACCGTCAGCAGCATGCCGAGGATCGTCACGCCGATGGAAACGAGCGCGAGCCGCCACTCGGTGACGAACATCATAAGGAGACAGCCGACAAACTGCGTGGCCGCGCCGATGATCGTGGGCAGGCTGTTCGTGAGTCCCTGCTGCAGGGTGGAAACGTCGTTTGTGATGCGGCTGAGAATGTCGCCCTGCGAGGTCGTGCCGAAATACTTCTGCGGCACGCGGTTGATCTTGGCGGAAAGCTCGCCGCGCATGCGGTAGGACATTTTCAGCGTGACGACAGACATCGTGTAGTGCTGGATAAAGCTGAAAACTGCACTGAGCACATAGATGACAGCAAGGAAAATGCCGACTTTGGCGATCGCCGCGAGATCGATGTTTCCGGTGAGGCCGTCCGACATCAGCGTGGCGATCCGGCCGATCTGGTTCGGCCCGAGGATCGTCATCACCGCGCTGAGCGCGGCAAGGATCAGCGCCAGGATGATGACGCCCATGCTTGAGCGCATATAGTCCGTAAGGCGCGGCACCGCGGAGCGGATGCCGTTTGCTTTATTGGTTCGTTTCATTTCCGTCCCTCCTTACGCGAGCTCCGCGGCGCTCAGCTGCGATGTTGCGATCTCGCGGTACACTTTGCAGAATTGCATAAGCTCGTCGTGCGTTCCCATGCCGGCGATCTCGCCGCGGTCGAGAACGAGGATCTTTTCGGCATGGCGGATCGTGCTGATGCGCTGGGCGACGATGATCTTCGTCACATCATGCAGCTCCCGGTTCAAACCCTCGCGCAGCTTCGCGTCCGTCCGGTAATCGAGCGCCGAGAACGAATCGTCAAAGACCAGGATTTCCGGCTTTCGCGCCAGCGCGCGGGCGATGGAAAGGCGCTGCTTCTGCCCGCCGGACACGTTGCGGCCGAGCTGCTCGATCTCGTAGTTCGTGCCATCCGGCAGCTTATCCACAAACTCCTTTGCCTGCGAAAGCGCAATGGCGCTCTCAAGGTTTTCGCTGTCGCTTCCGGCAGCGCTCTCGCCGAAGAGTATGTTGTCGCGCACCGTTCCCGAGAAGAGAACGGCCTTCTGCGTGACATAGCCGAGCTTATCGTAGAGCGCATCGAAGGAATAGTCCTTCACGTTCACGCCGTCGATGAGCACCGCGCCCTCCGTCGCGTCGTAAAAGCGGGGGATGAGCTGGACGAGCGTTGTCTTGCCGCTGCCGGTCGCACCGATGATCGCGAGCGTTTCGCCGCGGTTTACCTTGAAATCAATGTTCGTCAGCGCGTCTCCGGAGGCGTGGGGGTAGCGGAACGAAACGTTTCGGAACTCCACCGTTCCGGTCTCCGCGCCGGTTTGGACGCTGCCCTCGCGGATGGAGGCTTTGCGGTCGAGCACCTCGTTGATGCGCTCCGCGGACACCTGCGCCTGCGGCAGCAGCATGAAGATCATGGTGAGCATCATGAACGACATGACGATATACGTCGCATACGTGCTGAATACGAGCACTTCGCTGAACATGGTAAGGCGCGCGGCCATGTCCGTTACGGCAATGCTGTTCACGAGCGCGGCGCCGACCCAGTAGATCGCAAGCGCCAGACCGTTCATTCCGAGCGACATCGACGGCTGCACCAGTGCAAAGAGCTTCTGGTTTTTCATCTGGAGATCCATCATGCCGCGGCTGGGACCGTCAAACTTTTCGTTCTGGAACTCCTCCGCGTTGAAGGCGTGCACCACGTTGATGCCGGTCAGATTTTCGCGCGCCACGCGGTTGATTTTATCCGTCATTTTCTGCACAAGACGGAAACGGGGAATACACGAGCCCATAATGAGCAGTACCGTTGTGAACAGCACGACGACGAACGCCGCGGTCACGGCGGAGAGCTCCCAGCTCTTGCCGAGGATCTTGATGATCGCCCACACCGCCATGATGGGGGCCTTGATCATCATCTGGAGGCCCATGGCGATGATCATCTGAATTTGGGTGATGTCGTTCGTCGTGCGGGTGATAAGGCTCGGAATGGAAAAGTCCTGCATTTCCTCGCTGCCGATGTCCATCACATGGCGGAAGAGCTTTTCGCGCACCGCAAAGCTGAATCCCGACGCGGTTTTTGCGGCGAGAAAGCCGCACGCGATCGCAAGCACCGCGCTTGCCGCCGTGCAGCCGAGCATTTTGAGACCGACGGCGGCAATGTCCGCCGTTGTGCCGGACGTTTTGATCAGCATCGTGAGCTCCGTCATATAGTCCGGCAGACGAAGATCAAAATAGATCTGCACCACGACGAACACCAGACAGAGCAGCGCCATCTCCTTTTCCTTCCGGCGCATATTCTTTATTAGTTTCAGCATCGTTATCTCCTGTTCTCCGGGAAAAGTCCGTTTTTGCGGATGTCCTCTATGTTGTCGCCTATTGCTGCCAGACAGCTGTGGAATACGGCAACATCCGCCTCCGACAGCCCGTCCACCAGTTTTTGCGCAAAGGCCTTTTGCAGCGCGCGTCCGCGCTCTACGATCTCCGCCGCCGCGACCGTGCACACGAGCCGCGTTTTCCGGCGGTCGCCGGGGACCTCCCGGCGCGAGAGAAGCCCCTCGTTCACGAGCCGGTCCACGTGGACGGACACAATGCCGGATTTGAAGCCGCGGCACTGGCAGACGTCCTTCGCCGTGCCGCTTTCGGGATTGTTGGCGAAGAACATCAGAATATCGACCGCCATCGGCGGCAGGCCGGTATCCCGGCAGACCGGCTGCAATGCGGCATGGTATGCTTCAATAAACCGGTTCGCGTTGCGGAACATCTGCGAAGCGGTGAAATTCTGCTCTGTCATAAAAACCTCCAAGAATAGAAGCTCTAATATTAGAATATTTGCGATTATAATCTGCCGCACCCCGAAAGTCAACCGGCGGAGTGTAAACAATTTATGAACGGCTTGCAGACTCTCATGCAAACAAAAAACCCCCGTGCAGGAAAACGGAGACCCTGCACAGGGGAGATCCACCGCACGGAGGTGGGCAGATGGTACACTAAACCAGCCAGTACTTTGAAAGAAAGTAGCCGGGAATGACCACGATCAGGAAAAATGCCCAGCTGATAAGCGTAAAAATTTTCATAAACCTCCCGCCTTGCCCCGGGTAAGATCGCACATAAAGCCTGTAATTGATGACCGAGGCGAGGGAACCGATGACGGAGCACAGACCTGCCGTATCCACACCGTACAAAAGGGCGGCCAGATTATCGGTAAAAGGGTAAAGGACAATGGAAGCCGGTACGTTGGAGATGATCTGGCTCAAACCGATCCCCCAGAAATACTCGTGGCCGGCAACGGCGTTGGTAAGAAAGTGCGAGATCGTCTTGTTCGCAGTGATCTGCGATGAAAAGACAAAGAAACAGAAGAAGGTGACCAGCAGGACATAGTCTGTTTTCCTCAGTACGGCGCGGTCAAAAAGCAGAATAACGGCGAGAACGATCCCGGTGGCAGCCAGCCAATACGGTGTTCGGGAGGCGACCGTTGCAACAGTCAGCGCAAACAGCCCAACGTAGATAATTCTGTGCTTTTTCCGCTCCGGCTTCCATGCTTCTCCGGAGCTTCCGAGCAAAGAGATTTTTTCGTGAGGGTCCTTTCGGTACAGAAAGAAGATGAACCCACCAAGAAGAATTGCGGAGGAGAGCCACAGCGGCAGCATATGAAGCATAAACTTTCCGGCGGAAATGCCGGACTGCTCAAACAGAAACAGGTTCTGCGGACTGCCAAAAGGGGTCAGCAAGGAACCGCGAATCGCCGCTATATTTTCCATTGAGATGACCGGCAGGATATACGGTTCTTTTTTTGCCGTGCGGAAGAGAAGGATCGTCAGCGGCACGAAAACGATCAGCGATACATCGTTCGTCACGAACATGGAGGAAAAGAACACACCGAAAATTAAAAAGAACGAGATCCCGACCATGGAAGTGATCTTTTCGGAAAACCTCAAAACCGGCTGAAAAATGTTTTCTTTTTTGAAACCCTCCAGCACCGTCAGCATCATGAAAAGGATCGCCAGAGTGTGCCAGTCGATGCTCCTGAGCGTTTCAACGCCGGGTTTTGAAAGAAAGAGCGATAGACATGCCATCAAAACCGATATTGTGAGCATAAGCTCTTTTTTCAGCAGACAAAGTATCTTTCTCATAGTTGATCCGCCCGCTCCCATGATTTGTATGCAAAGAAAATGCCGGAGATCAAACCCGGCGCTTCATTCTTGCTTGTATACCAAATCGAAGCCCGGCGCAGCGGGTTCGATTTGGAAAGGAAAAACAACACCATCGGTCGATCGGACACCGCTTGCGGCGGCGGATGACCTCATGGTGTTGTTTTGACGTGGTGGAGCGTCCGCAACCAACGACGAACACAAATTATGGTTGGCCAAGTCGTTGTCCAGGCCCTCCTCGATCTCGTCCAGCAGAATGTCATCGATAACAATCGGCTTATCGCTTCCGTTCAGAATCAGGGTAAAAGTTTCGTCGAACAGATAAACGGCTCGAAGGAAAATATTGATAATGCCCCGTTTCGTATTCTCATCATTCTTATCGCCGTATTTGAGCGCATAGAGGTACGCCCTAATGTCGGCTGCACTCAGCCTAACCTGCTTGTTCATCTCAATGGCCAGCTGTGCTTGCAACTCTTCTTTTTCTTTCTGGCGCTTTTCAATCCGCTCGGTAATCATATCAGCAGCCTGCCCTTTCTCCAGAGCTTTCCAGAGATTTTCAATGGCGGTGTCTGCTTCCTGAATGGCAGCTTTGATGCGCTTGATGGAAACTGTATCCCGGTCGGACTCACAAACTGCGGCCACCGAGGCTGCAATATGCTCGATATTGCTGTCCGTCAGCAGCTTGCGGCATTCCAGCACCACGCGGTTTTCTATCTTCTCTTTGCTGATAACCTTCTTTTTGCATTTGCGCCGTTTGAAATTATTGCAGGCATAATAGTGATACGCCTTGCCGGATTTCCCTGTGCCGCCATAGCCGGTCATCATCTCACGGCAGTAACCACAAAACAGCTTGGTGGTGAGCAGATACTCCTCCCGACCTCTTGCACGGGCAGGAGCTTTTTTGTTACGGTCCAGAATATGCTGCACCCGTTCAAAAAGCTCGTCCTCCAAAATTCGGGGCATCCCATTTGGAGTTTCCACCCCTTTGTAGATGTAGTAGCCAATATACCGTCGGTTCCGCAGCAGACGATGCAGGCTATTCTTGTTGAACGCTTTTCCCTGGGAGGTCTTGATTTGTCTGGCGTTAAGGGACTGGATAATCTCCGTCACAGTCTTTCCGCTGGCATACTGTTCAAAAATTTCCCGGACGACCGCAGCACCCTCAGGATCAATATGAAACCGTCGTTCTTCATCCACACGGTAGCCAAGTCCCGGATTGCTGCCGTTGCTCAGGCACTTCTCGGCATTGATGTCCATACCCCGGCGAATCTTTTGGGAAAGTTCCGCCGAGTAGTATTCTGCCATACTTTCCAACACGCCTTCCACCAGGATGCCACTGGCATCATCGCTGATGTTTTCCCGTGCAGAGATCACTCGCACACCGTTCTTTTTCAGCTTGGCCTTGTTGATAGCACTATCATAGCGGTTACGGGCAAAACGGTCAAGCTGGTAAACCAGAACACCCTCAAAAGTATGCTTGTCACTGTCGGCAATCATCCGCTGGAACTCGGCGCGACTGTCTGTTGTTCCGCTTTGCGCACGATCAATATACTCTCCGACAACAAGATAGCCGTTGTTTCTCGCATACTCATAGCAGGTGTGGAGCTGACCCTCGATAGATTGCTCAGTCTGGCTGTGGCTGAAGTAGCGGGCGTAGATAACAACATTCATTGTTTCGCCTCCCCAAGCATTTGCAGTAGCGTTTCCTTGAGCCGCGCATTCATAGGAGATGTGGGGTCAAAGCACATTTCCACAAACTTCTGCATCTGGGGGTCGTTCTGCTGGATTTTAGGCTTGTACTCATACAGCTTGCCCTGAGGATTGTCCGTGCGTCCGAAGATATAGTCCATAGATATATCAAAGTAATCCGCATATCGGGTAAGTGTTTCAAATGTCGGCGAAGCCTGATTCAGCTCATAGCGGTTCAGGCTGGATTGTTTGACGCCGACAATCTCGGCCATTTTAACCTGGGACAGCTTGACACTTTCCCGCAAAGACCGCAATCTTTCTGCCACTTCTTTCAAGAGATACACCCCCATTTGTTAATATCATTTTATCAGGTACAAGAATAAAATTCAACCCTTTATTAGCATAATTGTAACGATAAAATGCTGTTTGCGCATAGTTGTCAAATACCACGTTTTTAAGGGAAGCATATTGACGCAAGCAATGCTTGTGGCTATCCACAGCCACAAACTTGCTTGTTGAGGGCAGCGCCCCCAATCCCCTTTGGAACACAAAATTTCATTCTGTGGCTGCGCGTTCTGCGAACGCTGTTTGTGCCCTATGCCCTGTTTGGGAGCATAGGGCATCACCTTGTTGTCACTTGATTATTTTTACAAATCTGACAACAGGACAGCCGTCAAATTACTTGCAAAGAAAATATCGCCAGACCCTTGTGATGTAACCACTGTGTTGCTGTCTTGAGTGTGAATGATATGGCACCTATGCAAAACAAGAAAATATGAAGTGGTACAGAACTATAATCCCTGAACAACCTCCAAATCCAGTTGTTTTTTTCTTTCCTTCCAATCTGGCATCTGTATGGTTAGGAAGTTATAGAAATCAGCATTGTGATATGGGTAAAGAAGGTGTGTTAATTCGTGCAAGACAACATACTGTATGCAGCGAAGATCTGCCTTAAGCAAATATTGGTTCAGCGTGATTTTATTTTTTGATGGTGTGCAACTTCCCCACAGCGTTTTCATTTTTCTGACATACAAAGCTGGCTTATCTATACCATACTTTTTGAAAATTCTGGAGTAAATTTCATCCATTTCTTCACCGTAAACTTTATAAGCAGTCTCACGCCACCATTTTTCAAGTGTTTGTTGGTGTAGCTTTTTTTCTTCATCAGCATAAACAAGAATATATTTTTCCTCCTCAACAACATAGTTCGTCTTGGAATGTTTTTTGATAATTCTGCGATCTTTCCCCAATAATTGAGTGGAAGAACCGCTTTTGACATTTGTCAAGTTGTTGTGCCCACTTGAACCCTTGTACTTTTGTAGTTGTTTTTCGATCCAACTTGATTTGCCTAGAAGGAAGCTGATTACCCAATCATCTGTTATTTCCAGTGGAACAGATAAAACAACATTTAGATTTCGAAACACTTTGAGGTGTACATTTTTTATATTCTTGTACTGTATATTGACTGTTACCTTTTCAAAAGACGGCGATAATTCTAAATCATAGCATTCCATTAGTATCTTGCCACCGCCACTTTCATTGTCTCATCAATGATTAAGTCGAGCATATCAATGTTCGACTTATCAATAACGACCCCCATTTCTTCGAACATATCAAATAGGCAGTCATCCAAGCTTCTATGCATTGCCTTGTGCACCACTTCGTTATGCTTCCAATCTCGCTTTGCATTATCGCTAATAACTTCTTTTATCTTGAAAGAATACTGTGCTATCAGTTCCTCCGTATCCGAGGTGATTTGTATTGCAGCATTCTTCTTCAGCTGGGTGAGAATGGCCCCGTAAAAAGCCTTAGAGTCACTGTCGTTCGCAATCTGGGAAGGATAATCTTGCGACGTAATTCCATTTCTGAAATCGTCTGCCATTATCTTCATACTCTCCAGATACGCATCTGCATCACGGGTTTCATTATACAAATCGATTGTCTTTTTTATTTTGGAGGAAAACTCTTCGAACAAAAGCGGGTCATCATAACGAATCTGCTTTAACTTTGACTCTATTCTAGTTTTGATTGCATCTGCTCTTGATTCATTGGAGTCCATATGTTCAAGCAGTTTTTTCATGGCCTTTTCATCGCCAATGGAAACAGGCTTAACAACGGTTGTAATATCTGTTGCGTTTATGAATGTGTCGATCAGATTTTTGATTCCTTGCTCGTACTTGGATAGATCAACCTCATCGTCATAACGCATCATAACGCTATCTTTCAGTTTTCTATAAAACAGATATTCTTTACGATACTTTTCAATTAGTTCAAAGCCGACCTCAACAAAGATATCTCGATTAGACAGTGCCAGATTTAAGAGATTGGCAAATTCTTTAAGGCGGTTATAAAACTCTTTCCTTCTTTTTTCGTCCGCAAGGCTCTTTTGCCAATCATTGGAAGAAGGAGAATCCTTAACAGCATCAAACATAGCAATCAGATTTGCATATGCTTCGGCCAGTTTATTTTTTTCATCTACTGGCCCGAAGATAGCGCCATCAATATCAGCCTTATCAAAGCCGTTCATTCCGGATTCCGCATCCTCGTACATATCGATGGCTTTATTCAGCTTTCCAAAAACACCCCAATAGTCTACAATCAATCCAAAATCTTTACCTTTGTAAACTCGATTGACTCTGGCAATAGCTTGTAAAAGGGAGTGTTGCTGAATAGACTTATCCAAATACAGAACACCTGCGACCGGTGCATCAAATCCAGTGAGTAGCTTATCTTTTACAATCAGTATATTGATTTCGCCCTCTGGATTTTTGAAGTCCCCGCAGACGTGGTCATCATACTTCTCATCGTTGTCACCAAATAAAGGTTTGACCATTTTCTGATGGTAAGCCTTTATCTTTTTGATGGCATCATCCGTTGATTCATCGTCATCACCCTCTCGTTTATCTCCAAATGTAATGACAACACGAGGGTTGATTCCCGACACGCCCTTTAGTACTTCATACATTTCGACCGCAGCTGCTCGAGAGGAACACACAACCATTGCTTTTAGTCCTTTGGGAATGCAGTAACTTTTAAAATGATCTGCAATATCAAAGCCGATTAAGTTTATCCGGCTTCTGGCTTCCGAAATTGCTTTGAATCTACTGAATTTATCTGAAAGCTTATCTTTCAGTTCCTGTGGTAGATCTTCCGTCAAACTATCAAAATAGTTATTGATCGTCAGCGATGGCTCTTCCTGTTTGACTTTGCGCCCTTCATAGACAAGCGGAACTGTAATTCCATCTTCAATGGCCCGTTTCATGGTGTAGTTATGAATCGGCTCGCCAAATGTTTTATAGGTGTTCTTCTTTGCCTTGGCAATAAGAGGTGTGCCAGTAAACGCAATTAGAGTCGCGTTGGGCAAAACCTCTTTCATATAGTTGAACATCGCCTTATACTGTGAGCGATGCGCTTCGTCTACCAGTACATAAAACCTATCGCTGTCCGGTTCAAGATACTTATTGCGATACACTGTTTCGAACTTATTGATTAGAGTTGTAATCACGATATTCTCTTTGTTTTTTAGTAACGCATTAAGTCCCTTACCAGTGGCTGCACGAACAGGAGACATCTGAGAATTTGCAAAGTTATCTCTAATCTGCTTATCCAGATTTACACGATCTGTCACGATAATAAATCTCGGGTTTTCTTGTCCTTTTTCAGCTTGAATCTTTTTCACAAGCATAACCATGGTCAGCGATTTTCCGCTGCCCTGCGTGTGCCAGATGACTCCTCCTTTAGAGGTGCTGCCGTCTTTTCCATTGATCCGGTCCATAGATTTGTTAATGGCAAAGTACTGCTGATGCCGGGCAATTTTCTTGATATTGTTGTCAAAAAGAATGAAGTTTTGCACAAGATCAAGAAGTCTGTGCTTGCTGAGCATTGATGCGGCAACTTTATCCTGCTCTAAGATTGACCCATCAGGCGAACACTTTTTGCAAACCTCATTCTGCCATTCAATATCATCCTCACGCCATTCTACAAAATAATCTGAGCCTATCCCTCCTGTGCCATACAGCACCTTTTGCGGATTGATGGCCATTACAATCTGAGCAAACTTAAACAGCTGCGGAATATAATCTGGCATCATATTGCGAACATTCTGCTGCACACCTTCTGCAACATCCACACTGGATTTTTTGCATTCGATTACAACAAAAGGGATACCGTTGACCATTAAGACAATATCAGGGCGGGCATAGCTGCCGTTAGGACGCTGAACGCTGAATTCTTCGGTTACTTGCCAAATGTTATTTGCGGGATGGTCAAAATCGATATAATGCAGATCAAAGGACTGTTTTACCGGAATGTCGCTGTCTATTGCAATGCTTTCCTCCAGACTGATTCCCAGCGTTAAATGGTGATAGATTTCCTTGCTGGCCATAGAAAGCCCCTGCAAAAGGGAAGCGTCCAGTTCCTTCCCCGCTTTGGTGATAGATTCTCCCGAAAAAAGCAATTCGTGACCATTGTAAGTATAAGTTTGCCTTTGTAGAAAACGAATCAGTTCATCCTCAAACAAAACGGAAGACAAATTTCTTCTTTTACTTTCTGCTTCGCTGCGCGAAACATAGTCGTATCCCATATTGATGAGAAACTGAATCAGGCGGTCCTGGCATTCCGGACGCTCGTTAAAAATAGTATGACTCGGCATAACTCCATTCCTCCCGTATAAGCAGCAATAGCCGGACTGAAAAGTCCGGCTTTTTTGCGCTTATTTTTCTTTCGTTACGCCCTTAAAAGGCTTATTCGAAGATGTTTTGACATCCATAAATCTCCCGGTGTCACTGTCTCTTTTTACCCATAATCCGGTTTTAGGGCTCTGAACTTGTGTTCTATTTTTCACTGCCCCCACACGAGCATTATCACCATAAGGCTTGTTCTTAGCCATAATAGATTCCTCCTTACACTCTCACGATTCCGGTTAACAGTAACTGCTGTATTGCTTTTTGCTGTTGCTTTAAAATTTCAAGCTTTTTGGTCTCAAGACTGTGACGCCGGGTAAATACTTTTATTTTTTCTGCTATTAGATCTTGAGTTTTTCGAGTCGGCAAATAAACAGCAATTTCATAAAATAAATCCATATTTAGATTTCTTCTAACAATACTCGCTCCCTGTTCAGAAGACAATGCGTAATTATAAAGCATCCTCGGAGTTTTCATCAGTTCAGCAACCACAACAGGATTAAAGTCTTTTTCAATCCTAAAAATCTTATATGAAGGTGACACGATTCCTATTTCATACACGTCATTAAAATTTATGTTGCCTAGCCAAAGATTTTGAGGGCTCAATACTATTCGATTGATTTTTAGAACTTTGTAGCCTGTGTTATCTTGTGACGCAACCTGTTTATCGAAATATTCACTTTGCAAATAAAGTCCTTGTTTGGTCGAAGAAATCACTGGGTATTGATTATTTATTTTTGTTCTAATAATTTCTTCATGAATGATTTCTCTTAAAGACCATGGTTTCCAGCCCTTTGTAGGCGCAAGTAATCTTTGGACCAACGCTTTCTTCTGCAATTCCAGCTTTTCAATTAGTTGTCCCTGCAACTCAACGGCTTTGTTCCATTTCAATAGTATTTTTGCAATGCGCTTTTGTTCCGCCTCTCTTGCAAGACAAACGCTCACTCTTGCAAGGGAATCCTGGCTTACATTGATGTGCTGAGATCCGGCTGCGTACTTGATGATCTGCTGACGAACGCCAGTGGTTTTTAAAAGTTCATTCAGATAAACGGGATCATAGTCTGCAATTTTCTTTCCTCTGATGACGAAACCACTATATGTTGCGGTTTTGTCCCGATCCAAATAAACATTTGATTTTCCGGCATCTTCCACAGTTTCGGAACTTCTTTGAAAAAGAATATCTCCGTAGGTTACGCTATAATTGTTTAGTGCCTTTTCGTCTATATCTACCTGCCCTCTGATTGCATCATAGACGATAGGACGCTCGTCCAGGATGTCCATAACGCTGATCATTTTGATACCGCTGTTGAATTTTTCCTTCTCTGCATTGACACCATTTTGGAATTTCAACAGGTCTGATAAGCGTTTTTCTTGCCATTCGCTCGGCACAATCCCTACAACAGCTTTTTTATAGCCGTCAGGAACTTTTCCAGCTTTGATGGCTTCAATCCTTTTCTGTATTTCTTCGGTCATACGCCGACCTCCTAAACGATGAATCCAATTACAATTCCGGCAATTCCAATAATGGTACCGACAGCAAAGGAAACCCATCCGAAAATCTTATTTTGCTTTGCTTCTTTTGCGTTGCTTTCTGCCTCTGCTTTGGTCATTTCATAGAGCTCTTTAAGAGTAGAATAGTTTTCCTTTAACGCAGCATTATTTTCTTTCAAAAGGCTATTCTGCTCTTTCACTTCTTCCAGCTGCCGCTCAAGTAATTCCTTTTGCGCTCGGCTTGCCTCGGCAGTTTCAAAAAGTGCCTCGTCTTTTTTTCTGTTATAATCGGCTATATCGTCCATAGCAGCAGATATCTCGGCTGCCTGGCGAGCGGTATTGGCTAAGCCCAAATCAAAGCGGGGGAGATCTGAAAAATTGAATCCTCCAAAATCACTCATTGTTTTCCGTTCTCCAATTTTTTCTTTTCCATTTCACGCTCTATCTGCTTGATGCTCTTTTCGGGAGTGGGCAAATCTTCCGGCATTGTGCCGCCCAGCTCCTTGATGGTCTTACGCACCTTTGCACCAACTTCATAGTGCGTTCTGTTGGCATTTTCCTTTCCTTGAATGTTTTCACGACGGAGCTTTTCTTCGGTCTGCGTGGCACGGAACAGATTTGCTGCAAGCTCCGTACTGCCCATGTGGTCAAGGATCTTCTGGCTCTTTTTCAGCCCCTTATGCTTATGGATTGCTTTCATGTCCATTCCGCCGTAAAGGCCTTTATATCCATAATTCTGGAAGATGGCGTACTCCAAAGGCTCCACTACGCCCGCTTTATTCGCAGCGTCTGCCAACAGTTTGTTGTGCTTGATCATCTCGTTGCGGATTGCCAATCGGCGCTGTTCTTCTGTCAGCCCATCAAAATCATCAATCATTTCCTGCTGCCTTGTTTTAACAGCAAAATAGGTCTGACCTATAGCAATAACTTCCTTCTTGGGATCGCCGTTCATTACGATCAGATAGCAAGCATAACGGGAAAGCATGATGTCATCAATTTTACGCTCTGCACCAGAGCCGATTTCAACCATTTTGTTGACATCAACAAAATGGTCATGCACATCAAATCCACTGGCTTCGCACGCGGTTTTGGCTTTCTCAATGGCATTATTGAAATTGCGCCACTCGGAATATTCCAATGTAAGCTGTAGTTCTCTGGCATACCAGAATTCCTCGCCATATTCATTGGTATGTTTGATATCTTCAAAAGTCCTCTCGCTATACTTTACAAGATCATTCATAAGCCAAGCTCCTTCATGCACTGCTCCATCTCTTTTTCGAGCGCAGCGATCTGTCCCTTAATATCGGCAATTTCCTTGTTTACGCTTTCAAGGTCAATCAGTTCCTCTTCTTCAAACGTGTCAACATAGCGAGGGATGTTCAAATTGTACTCGTTTTCCTCAATCTCACTGAGAGACGCAACGTGGCTGTATTTCTCCTGCTCGGCATTTTCTCCATTCACAAAAGCTCTGTAGGTATCAACAATTCTCTTAATATCGTTGGGTTCACCGTTGGTCCCGTCGCGCAGTTTGTTCTTTGCCTTTTCCTTTTTAAATTCCTTCGAGGCATCGATGAAAAGGACATCTGTTGTAGTACGGCCTCGCTTAAATACTACAATGCAGGCCGGAATGGATGTGCCATAAAATAGGTTTTCCGGCAAACCGATAATGGCATCAATTAGATTTTTCTCAATGACTGCCTGGCGAATTCTTCCTTCGGATGCGCCTCTGAATAAGACGCCGTGAGGAGCAACAGCGGCAACTCGTCCGTTTCCGCTCATGCTATGGATCATATGTAGCAAGAATGCCCAGTCACCTTTACTGGCAGGTGGGACACCCATATCGAATCGATGGAAACGGTCGAGAGACGGTTCCATCTTGAATTCTTTTTTCTTGCCCTTCTTATTTGCTTTGACTGGCGTTTCATCCTCGTCAACGGAAACCTCTCCACCTGGATTGAAGCCCTCCGCCCATTTGTCCTTGCTGAATGGCATATTGGCAACGATACATTCAAATTTCATCAGGTTTCCATCGCTGTCAAGATGCTGGGGATTGGCAAGGGTATCACCCCAGGCGATATGCGCATCTTTAATATCGTGAATGAACATATTCATTCTCGCCATAGAGATAGCCGAATTGTTTACTTCCTGACCATAGATAGAGACCTTGTCCAATCCACCTTTTTTAGCGGCTCGAATTAGCAAAGATCCAGAACCGCAGGTCGGGTCATAGACGCGATCCTTTTCTTGGGGGGCTACGATTTGTGCCATTACCTCCGAGACTTGCTGCGGAGTAAAGAAACTGCCGGCCTTCTTACCCGCCATAGTGGCGAATTCACCGATCATATACTCGTAAGCATCGCCAACAACATCGGCAGGCACCTCATTATCTTTTGTTTCAATGTGGCTGGGTCTTAAATCTAAATCTGCGAAATCATCGAGTAATGTCCGCAAAAGAGGGTTTTTCTGTTCTTTTTTTCCTAAATTATTCTCGCTGTTAAAGTCGATACCTCTGAAAATTCCGGAAAGGATTGTATTAGAGCTTTCAATACCAGTCAGAGCTTCGCTGATTTTGGAACCGATATCAACAGCGTATTTGTTTTTTAGCAGATAATTAAATGTGTACTCTTCCTTCAATACGAAGGGAAGATTTGCAATCTGACGTTCAAGACGAATCCCCTCATAATCTTTTTTTAAGTTTTCAACACTCTCATCAAAAGTATCGCTCAAATACTTCACAAACAGCATGGACAGCACATAGTCTTTATAGTTTGATGCATCAATGTTGTCTCTAAATGTATTTGCACCTGCCCACAATGCGTTTTTGATATCTTCAAACGTGGTTTTCTTGATCGCCATTTCATTTTCCTCCGTTTATCGCGTTCTCCAAGATGCCTTTAGCCTGGGTTAGTTCTAACTCATCTAGTTTCCTTTTTAATTTATAGAGCTCTACACTTTTTTGCCAAAAATCACCTATCGCTCTCTGCTTTTCTATTGGTAGAATCGGAATCTGAATTTCTTCCAAATCGCCTCTCCCGACCGATGGAATTTTTGAGCCAGATAGCGACTGCGTGATTTTGGGAATCTCTGTGTTTAAGATGTAGGCGAGATACTTCGAATCAACCGCTTTCGCGGTAATAATTATCAGATTCCCTGCGGCATAGACATCATCCTCAATCTCATCAATATAGTTTACAAACCAAGGACATATGCGTTTTATGATGATGTCTCCGGTACAAACTTTTGTGGCATCATCAGCTCGTACTTTGTTATCTAAAATAAAGCCATCCACGACATTGTTCTCGAGTAGCTTAATTGGAGTTAGTGCCTTATACATCTTGTTAGTTGTCGCCCTTTGCGCTAAGCACAAACGAATTTCGGCTACATCTTTCAATCTTTTGTTCATAAAATCACCTTCGAAAAAAAGGCCAACGAATGCTGGGCTTCGTTGGCCTTTTCATTAGAATCGGGGGAGTGAGCCGAGGTTGTCCGCTTTAGTATTATTGGAATCAGTTCGGAGATAAGTGTTATCAACCACTCTGACGTCTTCGCCTTCACGCCATCCCCAGATTGGACTATTGTACTTAGTTTTGGTGCAATCAGGGTTGTCATTGATAAAGGAAATCATCTGCGCCTTTGTGCAAATGTTGGTTGCCTGCTCAGTCAAGGTGTTTGTCCACTTCAGCTGAGAAATCACTTCGCAACCGTGTGAATCCGTTTCGTAATGTACCGCATCAATATAGACCATATATCAAGGTCCTCCTTTAAATTTATTGACAAATACGGCATCTTACGTTATACTACTTTTGCGAAAGAGCATCGCAAGATGCCGAGCCCTATGTCCTTACCCAGCGTTAGGACATAGGGCCTTTTTATTTGTCACGAACATTATAACACATCTCTTTTTGCGTGTCAAGTTTTTTTGGTGTAAGCAATTTACATCAAAGTATCGACGAGAATATTCAAGTAATTTTCTCGCTATCTATATTTTATTTTACGAGTATACTCCTTCTCTTGTCTAATCTAAGCTGTGTGTATGCTGAATCTGTTTCATGTACAAATTAATTAATGGAAGCAGAGGATTCGTTTAAATAAAATTCACCAATCACAAAAAGCAAGCATCACCAAGGCGCAAATCTTGGTGATGCTTGCTTCATTCTTATTTTTTCCGGAACTCGTCACATAGTCGCTTCGGCAATTTTCGCAGATAAGAGTTCAGTACGCCAATAGCATTTTCCATGTGGACTTGGGAAATTACATCATTCTCAACCGGAAAGTAACCATATTTGTTCATCAACAGGCGGGCTTCTTCCAGTTTTTCATCATTTCTCTCACGCCGTTTTGTTCCAAAAGCATCACTGCTCAGTGCGTACAGATAGTACGAAAATAGGCTCTGCTTGATCTTCTCCATCACAATTTCAAACTCCATACTGGTGAGAAAATCATTTAGAATTGCCGTATCCTGCTGTGCATATATTTTTGGATCTTCCTCACTGATAGAATCTTCCTTGCAGCGAATCAATTCTTCAATCGCCCCATCGCACAGACCCAACTGCTCAGAAATATTGTGGTATTCCTGTTTGCGAGAGTTAGACAGTCCCAGCAGATACTCCACCGACACATCGTAAAAATCCGCAAAGGCGACCAGATACTCGATGCTCATGCTGCGGGTACGGCCATACAGAGGATGGACAGGATCGTTGATTTCATAATTTTTGAGATTTGTATGGCTGATGTTGACGCCACGCTCTGCAAGCTGCTTGGAAAGCTGTTCAAAGGACAGCTTTTTTTCTTTACGAAGATCTTCCAGCCGCTCTTTGGTCAGCGCCATCCGTGCTTCCTCATACAGCATAAGTATATCCTCCTATCCGTTTATAAACCATAATTTACAAACGCGTGTTTTCTGAAACCAAAATAATTTGTGGTTGATATACCGCATTCAGGCTTTTTCTGCGGTATAATTCAATCGGAGTTTACGGTTTACGTTTATTATAAACCATAAATCTCACAAAATCAATTCTCTACATGAAATGGAGGAAAGCGCATGGAAAAATATCTGCATAAGCTGCAACCACAAAGCTGGGAGGAAAAACAATTTGTCGATTCAAATGACACCCAAGCAAAGGAGAAAAGCCAATGCGCTGATTCGAAAATCTTGCTGCAATTATGACGGCGGCAATTGTATTGCGCTGGATGATGGCGAGCTTTGTGTCTGTGTACAGAGCATCTCTTATTCTCTGTGTTGTACCTGGTTCCGGGATTGGGTTCTGCCGGGTGCTCCGGCTTTACAAGCTGAAATCACCAGTCCCAAAGGATTGAAGCAATGCGCAGAATGTGGTACGCCGTTTCTGGCAAAATCCAACCGTGCCAAGTATTGTCCCGATTGTGCCCGCAAGGTACACCGCCGTCAGAAAACAGCAAGTGACAGGAAACGGAGGTTGAATACGGACAAATAGAGCTTCTAAAAGCCGGATATATGCTCGGTTTCCAGCCTGGCAATCATGGAGGTGAATAGCAATACCCCTTATCACTCAGAAATCACGTTCTAATTGTCCGCATGGAGGTACCTGTCATGGCTACAAAACCCTTTTACATTCATCAGAAGCCACCGGCCCAAAGTTTTACACGACTGCCCAATTTTCTGTTTGAGGCACCAAGTTTTTGCTCCTTGCCAAGCGAAGCCAAACTGTTGTATGCGATGATCCTGCGTCGAACGGATTTGTCCCGCAAAAACGGATGGGCCGACGATTATGGCAAAATTTATCTGTATTACCCCATCAACGAGGTGTGCGAGCTGCTGCACTGTGGCCGTCAAAAAGCGGTGGACACGCTGCGGGAGCTGCAATATGCAGATCTTGTATCCATCAAAAAACAGGGGTGTGGAAAACCCAACCGTATCTACCCAAAACACTATGAAGCGGTTTCGAACACCGACTTCAAGAAATCCGGTTACGGAACGCCAGAAGTCTAAATAATGAATTCGACAAGTACGGTAATCCGCTTTCTTGAAGTGCGAAAACCAGACGGAATATAAAAAGAAAAAGATAAATATACCCAGTTTAATTAGATTCATTCCCTTCCTATCCGAGCTATTTTGTGCGGGCTTTTCCGGTGAAAACCCCGGAAGGGAAGGGATGGGAAAGGAGCTCTATGATAATTATCTCAGGTTTTGAAATTACCTGTTTCCCCTCTGTGTATGGGAACAATCTTTTGCAGCTGTGTATCGTTGAAAAGGAGCGTGAGATGGACTGAGTTGAGCCGGAAAGGTTTTGCTGTTGGGGCAATACACTATGGCCAGCCAAGAAAAACGTCAAAATCCATATGAGATCGAACTGCCACAGTCCATTATTGATTCCTTCGCCCGATTCCTCGCACCTGAAATCCAGAAATTATATGCCAGCGAAGAAGGGCGGAAGGAACTGGAAGCATGGAAAAAGAAGTATTCTGATAAAAGTGAGGAGTGAAGTGAACTTCAAGATAATACGCAAAGGGATGCCCTGTTTTGGGGCATCCCTTTGTTTGGTACAGTAATGGGGGAGGAATGATTTGTTCCATGGGGGGTACGTCGCATTTTGCGACATACCAGTTAGAATCGAGGGTGCAGTATCCTTACGAAGTAAAGAGGTGCGAAATTTGAGCACCCCGTTGGCCCCCTTTTTTGGGGGAAATTATATCGCCGGATGGGGTGGTATATTGCCACCCCATCTTCCAAGATGAGTCTTTTTATTAAAGCACACCAAACACCCCCGCCCTAAAATGGGGGGAAGGGGCAAAACTAGAAAGGTGTGCGATGAGGAGGCGTTTTAGTACCCTCCAAAAAAGCGTTTGCAGAACGCGCAGCCGCAGAATGAATTCTGCGTTCGGCGGGGTTTGGGACATAGTCCCAACAAGCAGAAAAGGTGAGTGTGTATTAACACTCGCATTGCTTGCGGCGGTCTGTCTGTTATGATTGGGTGCTGAATCCCAATCAGGCACAAGTATATAAAAAAGAGGGCCAAGGCACATCAGTATCTTGGCCCTCTGGTTCTGTTTTGACATCACAGCCACACTCTTACGGCAAAGCCGCCTTTGAAAAAGTAGGTGTTCGTGTTATGTCCATCTGGTGGACCTAGGCGGGCCAAATAAGAACTTGTGGTGCTTTGCGGGCGGGATTGTGTTATACATAAATGTTAACTAAAAAGGCACTCAACGATATCTCCGGCCAAGGTATTCATCGAATATATCCTGCATCTTATAAAAGATGTGCTTTATTTGAAAACTATATCAGTATTACAATCCACACGCTGTGAAAAAGCGATTGAGCGTTTCATATGCAGTACGAAAAGCTTGCATCGTCTGATCATCAATCTCCCAATTTTTCGGACAATCTGCGCTATTTTCTGGATCATAATGATCAGCATCTGTACGACCCGCATTTAAATCATCCATACAGGAAACAAATTTTTCCAATGAAATACCTTGATCCGCAAGCCGTTTTCCTAGTTGCTCCCAATTGTCACTAATCAAAGTCTTTAATCGAGAGAAGTAAAAATCAAATTTTTTATGGTCGAAGAAGTCAGGAAAACTACAGGCTCCCGGCTCTACACCATAGTGCGGTTTCAATGTGCATTTTCCGTTTTCATTGAAAAACAAAGCACGGCCCACCTCGGGAGAGCTTGCATAAGTATAATAGTTAAGAACATAACGCTTTAGTTTTTTCTCGCATTGAGCTACACAATCTTGAATATATCGGCGGCGTTCCGTATTGTCCATATCCTCGGGTGACTTCGTTTCGGTTTTGTGTATATAATCTCGAATAATATTTATACGGAAAGAAGTGTACTCGGTATCAATATCATGCTCAATCAATCCATATTTTTGCAGATGGTCAATAGAAATAGCATCTTCACCTGAAATTGTACTGTACTTTTCAGGAGCAAGCGCAATTTTTTTCAGCAGTGAATATTCAGACCGATAAATGCTCAAATGTTGTAAAATTGTTTCACATAGATGTACTCCCGCAGAAGAATTTTGAAACTGTCGCATCAAATTCTCGCAGGTAGCTTTGCTGACTTCATATATTCGCGTAAATTCTCGTTGCGCTTTCACATGATCAAATACATATGAACAAAATTGACGGATAGCCCATGGTTGTCCCCCAAAAGCATTATTGATTTGAACATATACATTAGAAAATGCTATATTGCTATATTGGCCTAACGTGTTAATCATTGCTTTTGTCTGTTCATCTGTAAATGCAGGTAAATAGGTCTCATTGTATTCAGAGCAATTTGTGATTCGACCATACATTGGATTATCACATTGTTCATCATTAAATGTCAAATTACTGACTTCATTGATGGTAGAATTAACACCGCAAACCACAAGTGGACAACCACAACCGCGCAAGGCAGACCAAAACCCTTTATACGACTCCAAATTTTTCCATGTTTCAGAGGTTGCCGTGTTATAAGTAATAAGTTCAATTTCGTCTAGAGCAATAACCAGCAGATTATCACCGAGGTAGCGCCGCATATCATCAATAAAGCAGGCAACTCCTCGTTTTTCATACTCTTCTTCACTACTAGTTAAATTCAATCTGGCATGAAATTGAGACAGTGACTCATCTTCCTCCCGTTCAATTCCTTGCACCCTTGCCCGAGCCAAACAGGCTATCTCAAATAGGACACTTTTCCATGATGAGAATGTCTCGTATGTCCTTGACTCAACCAACACATACGGTGTGCCTTCCCAATCCAATCGCCGCAGGACAGCATTAAGGACTGATGTTTTACCACTACGCCGCAATCCAAAAATTCCCGAGTTACTTCCCTGGTGACATCTAGCTACAACTGCATCAGCAATTTTTCCGCGATCGCCAAAAAGCAGGTTATCGTCATCGATTGCATCATTCTCACCTAACATATTATTTTCAAAATAGTATTCTCCGAAGCGAGTAAGTATGCATTCGGTCAATTCATTCTTATCCTTGCAACCTAATAACTCCTCAAAAGAAAATGGGATCACGGCTGCGTGTGGTTCCCCTTTTACACTATCAATTTTTGCACGCAACTCACTTGCATTGCTAACGAGTATATAGAAATTGACCAATGGACGGCGCTCAGCGATGTCTCTTCGCTTACGCAGTTCCCGTTCAACTTTAAGTGTTTTTTGCTGCCAACTCTTGTTGTCGAAATGGGAAAAAATCACGAAAAATTCTCCGCTCTCCCTTACAAACTGCTTGAGGGTTTCTGTAACATTAGCTAGGCAAAATTGATACTGGCTAGATTGATCCATAGAGTGATGTCCAACCCTGGTAATGCGTAATACTTCGGCAAGTTTGATGATGATCTCATATTCGCCAGAATTATACTTTAGATGTTCTTCTGCTGCTCTTTCTAAGTCCAGTCGAGAAGATATGCCAGGCATAGAAAATTCTGTTTTACTGTGCTTCTCCTCATGTTGTTCCAACTTGATATGTATAGCACGATCATAAGCAGAAGCGCTCTTTTCCACCGTAAAACTCACAATATCTCCTCTGTAAAGACTATCAATTGTCATCTTTGCAAGTAAACTCGTTTGGTTGAAATAGTATCGTTTCCCATCATTGCCCTCAATGAATCCATGCTTGCTTTTGTTGACATCATATAAATTTAATTCGACGATTTTTCCACGCATTTGTTTCTCCTCCCGCTAGTGATAAATTTAAAGTTTATAACAATTTACACAAAATAACGGTATGGTTTCAGCATTATATTGAAAGTATACATAAATGCGTGCATAGTGTCAACTTGTTTTAGTTATCATTCAATCCAAATTGAATCGACCACAGTTTTTTCTTATACAACTGCTCGTACTCCAACACTTCGTGCCTATCCCTCTTGATGGGGAATACTTCCAAAATGGAATACTGAAAATTATTGCAATAGTCAGCATCGGCGGTGATAAGCTCTTTAAGGCGCTTGTTGCCGCCGTGCTTTGTTCGGGCATACTCGCTCCATCGGCCCCAGATACCACCTTGTTCTCCGCTGGCGGAGCCGACATAATGCTTGCCTGTTTTAGTATCTGTAATGAGATACACCCCGGCCACAGCAGACAGCTTTTCCTCCCATTCTTTGTATGCCGCTTTATTATAGACAATTTTGCGGAGCGTCTCAAAAGACAGCAACACCCTGTCATAGCTGGTAAAGCTGATTTCGGACACGGCAGGGCGAATCTCCAACACTTCCTTCTCTGTCGTTCCGTTCTGGCAAAAATTGATCGTTCCCTTGCCCCAGTCAATTACAAGACGGTCTTTCATATCAGCAAGTAAGTCCGTCTTAACCAGTTCATATACCACAGACTTCTCCTCAGTCATGCCGCTATCTGGTACAAAGTCTTCTGGGAATTTTGTGCGGATATATGGCTTTGAACCACCAACGCAATAACAGCCCTGAAAAACACCATTCGTGCCTTCCGTCCCCAAAAAGCTGATGACCATATCACAGTCCCGAAACCGCGCATGGTTTTGAACTGACTGATACAATTCCAGATACCCCCGCTCGTAGTTGGCGGCTATCTCCTCTTTGGTAAGGTTGTGACGAATCAGCTTTACTCTGTCCCAGTTGATTTGCTTTCCAGCCAATAGCTCTTGAAATTTCATGGTATCCGTCCTTCTCTCTGTTTTTTTGAATTCATACCCACATGATAAAGCATCTTTTGGCGCATCGCAATAGATTACACATAAAAATATAAGTGTAAAAATAGCGCGTATTTAACACGCGGTTTTTCATCTATACTTGTGCCAAGAGGTGAGGCTATGTTTAAGGTCAGCAAACCCGAAATGGTCAACAAGACATTTCGAATGCCGGCAGAGTTGGTTGAGCGGTTAAATGTAGTAGCACAAGCCCAAAAGGTTTCTTTGAACAATCTGGTGTGCCAATGCTGCGAATACGCGCTTGATAATCTGTCAGATCAAAAAGAGGATAAAGAGTAGCGGCCATGCCACGATTGCAGTGACATAGCCGCTATTTCTTTTTTGCGGTATAAAGGGTATAAAGTCTAAAAACCTTTATCCTCTTTATAGCCTTTTTACCGCACCCTCGTTCATTTATCGAAAAACAGTGGATTCAACAGGTATCTGCTTCCACGAGGCCTTCCGCCTGTTGAAGCGGAACAGGTACGCTCAGCCAGATACCCATATTCAACTAACAGATCAATAGAAGGCTTTGCATCATCAGCTTTGACAAACTCTCCCCGGCAAAGGCGGAACAATTCATATTTGCTCAATTCTCTTTTGTTCTGATTCCGCAGGCGTTTCAGAATTTGCTTTGCACCTCGTAAGGTTCTGTCTGCCCCCATAATCGAGTAAGCGCATAACGCATGTGCCATGAAATACTTTCCGATTTCGATTGCCCGGTTCATAGTGTCTAATGAAACTGCTATTTCAGCCGATTGGCCTTTATGGATTGCGCAATGGAGAAGCCCTGCTACACGCAGAGTATTTCCAATGAATTTTGCTCCCCAATCGCTCATGTATTCAAGGTTATCGACTAACTGAGGCTCAAGCCAATCAAAGAGCGAAATGACCCTCTTATACGCCTTTAGAGAAAGCCTGATTTCCTTTGGCATTCCGCCCTCCGGGTAAGGAATTTTTAGCAGGGTGTGCATAAGCTCATGATATTCTCGCTCCAATTCTTCGGACAGTTCTGGCGTGTCAAAATGTCTGGTCCCAACTTTAGACTTTGGCCTGCAATAAAGGATTCTGGCATTTAGCCCTCTGGATTTGAATACATCATTCCGCATCAGACCTTCCAATACATTGTCTTGTGCAGAGAGCAGCATCGTCAATGCCGGGTCATTGACGATTTCACTTTCCCGCCCCTTTCTATCCACACGAATGCGGTCACCGCTGTACGCCTTTAGCATGGTATCAATTGATACCACATTAGAGTATCGCCCTGCAAGTGTATCAAATAGGCCACCTTCCGTGGAGATAATGGTAAGTATCCCTTTATTTTCGGAGAGCAAAGAAGTCAATGCCTCTGGAGTGACATCATCTGCAATGAGACGGAGGGGCTTCACCCTCTTGTCTTCCAGGTTTCGATATTTTGTTCTGAGCTTTGTTGCCTCTTCAATTTTTCCGTCCCGCTCCAAGGCGTCAATCTGTTTCTTCCAACTACTTAAATTTGCCAAGTCAATTTCCGCCTGTTCCTTGCGCCTTCTGTTTTCTGATCTTTCATATTGGTAAATAGGATCAGCCATTTTATGAACAATTGCACTTTTTCTTTCGCCGGACTTTGCTATGATGAGAATATACAGGTTAAGCGGTTCACTATAACTACGCTTGGGAGCTATTTTGAACTTTCCCTGCACCGCACAGGAAAGAGCCGCCAGCGTTGAAACAGCCGCCATATCAACGGGCGTTTCCGTATTCTCTGCAACAGTCTTCACCCAGTCGCATAATGGAGCGGGAAGTGCGTCCACCGGGAAAGACGGCAGTTTTACTTCCTCAAAGGGAATAGGTGCTTTCCACATGGGTTCACACAGCTCATTCTTCAATTTATCAATGGCCTGTGCAGTGGTAAGGCCCTCCGTGTATTTCAAATAGTCAATGATACTGCCGCCTTTGTTCTTAGAACGGCAGCAGAATGTATTGGTTTCCTCCACATACATCAAGTTATCATGGTGTTTGCAAATTTCACAGTTATGAAATACTACTCCCTTGCTCGTGCGGCGAAATCCGCCGTTGCGCTCTTTCAAATACCCGAATAAATCAAAGTTCTGCACCAGTTTATTCAGTTCGGAATCCGAGCGCATTTCTATGTGGCTAGAATGGCCTCTACGGTGTTCGTCCGGTCGGGTGGGGAAAGAGACAGCCTCGATATTCTCCCACGAAATACGCCCATTCTCGCTGATGAGTTTTGCGCTTTTATTCGTGCCGTGGAAAATACGGTCAGCGTTTACACAGCTCTTGTCACTTTGCGGAAATAAATTCACCAAAGTTTCCATGATATGCTTTCGCATACCAGCGTCCGTGATAGGTTTGTCCATCACAAAAGCAAGGCGGAATTTGGGGTGTTCCTTTGTGTAACTAAAAGTCTGATAACAAAATGCAAGAGGCAGTCCATTATCATGGCAAATGGCTCTTGCATCTTTAATACGGAGTATCGGCCCATCTTCCTCGTTATCAATATCGACCATAAATAGTTGCTGTTCCTTCCAGTTCTTTGCGCTCATGCCCTCCATAATTCCGGGGCTGATGGAATGGCCTGTTCTGATTTTCTGCACCAGTTCTTCCAGCGTAACAAGGGAAGGTCTGGTGCCTTTTTGCAGTCTGCTTTTGATTCCCCCTATCTCCTTGCCGGAGGGCTTTTCATCATAGCCCTTTGGATCTATGTGGACTCTGATCTTTGTCATTTGCATCCGCACCTTTCTCTTCAAGTAAAAACTGTTCAAATTCCTCCTTGTGGGCGCAAATGTAAGCAGATACATCCCTGTAAATCGCCCTTGCAAAAACTTTGGCCTGTTTTTGATCCAGTACAATATCAAGCTGTTCCACTTACATCACCGCCCTTCCGAGGAACCCTATGCCGGTATTTTATCAAAAATAAAACATCTTGACTTATAGGCGTTTTCGGATTATGATTGTAGTTGAAAGGAAATATTTTTGGAGTGTGTAAGATGGAATATAAACTGATAATTACAAAAGAAAACGGGGATACATCCGCTGAACTGCAAACTTTAGACCAAAGTCATCGGCAAGCATTCAATCTCCTAGATGTAATTCTGGATTATACGAACATCAAAAGGACAGAACACGGAAAGCGTGGGCGGCCTAAAACTTATTTTGATTTACAGAATCATGTTTTCGGATGCTTATTCAGTAATATAGAAGTCCCCTATGATGCCGCATGGATGGAGCTCCGCTATGATAATGTAAAGAAGTCATTTCAATTTTTAAGTGAAGCAGAGCCAGTATTGAAAGAATCTCGCAAACTCCCTCATAAAAGAGCAGAGGAAATTTGGAAACTAGCCCGAAAATATGATGCAAAATTATCTGTAAATATCTATCAAAGTGAGCAATCGAGCATTGAATCTGGTTCTATTTCCTATAGCATTCCAATCATTGAGTATTCAAAAGTTGCTCACTTAGATCATTGGGTCGAATATTCCTGCTGCACTGCATTAGACATGGTCGTGGCTATCATGCACTACTATGCACTCAACGGTTATAAAATGGCAGTTTGTCGCCATTGCGGAAAAGGCTTTGTTACTACAAACTTCAAGCAACTTTATTGCGGTCGGATAAGTTCATATCAGAATCGTTTTTCTCAGAAACGCAGTAGCCCTAAAACTTGTGAAGAAACTGTTCGCCAGACGATTCAATTTCTCAGAACAGAAAAGAATGCAGTGATTCGACGAGCAGCCACAAATCCTGATGTGCAGTGTTGTTCAGGAAAAGGGTCTGAATTCTATAATCGACTTGTGAGCGAATGTGATACTTATATGGATAAAATCAAGTACGAGCCCACACCTCAAAACTTCGATGAATTTGGTCAGTACTTATTCGAAACCAATCAGAAGAAGGAGTGGATAAAATGAATGTTGTAATCTATGCCCGCTACTCTTCTGATCGCCAGACTGAACAGAGTATTGAGGGACAGTTGAAGGAGTGCTATGAGTACGCACGGCGCAACGGCTATACCGTTGTTGGCGAATACATTGACCGGGCCATTTCCGGCACAACAGACCACCGTCCTGAATTTCTGCGTATGATTGCGGACGGGGACAAAAAGCTCTTTCAAGCCGTATTGGTCTATCAACTTGACCGCTTTGCCCGCAACCGCTACGACAGCGCCACCTACAAAGCCAAGCTCAAAAAGAACGGTATTCGTGTACTGTCCGCCCGTGAGAATATCTCCGATGATGCCTCTGGTGTTCTGATGGAGGCCGTGCTGGAGGGAATGGCAGAGTATTATAGCGTCGAACTCTCACAGAAAATACGGCGTGGCATGGACATCAACGCTGAAAAATGCCTTTCCACAGGCGGCAACCTGGCGTTGGGCTTTCGTGTAGACTGCGAGAAACATATTCAGATTGACCCGGACACCGCTCCCGTTGTGCAGAAAATTTTTGATATGTACGCCAGCGGCCAGTCTATGGCTGATATTATCCGATACCTCAATGCAAATCATATCAAAACCTCCTACGGCAACGAGTTCAACAAAAACAGCCTCAATCGCATTCTCCGCAACAAGCGGTATATTGGAGTTTACACTTACAGAGGCACAGAAACCCCGGACGGATTGCCCCGAATCATCAGCGATGACTTGTTTTACGAGGTGCAGGATATGATGGACAAAAAGAAAAAAGCCCCTGCGCGTGCAAAGGCTTTCGAAAATTACATATTGAGCACCAAACTATTCTGCGGGTATTGTCAGGCTGCTATGACAGGCATTAGCGGAACCAGCAAAACCGGAACCAAATATCACTACTACCAGTGTGTGACCAACCGCCGGGACAAGTCCTGCCATAAAAAGACTGTCAGCAAAGCATATATTGAGGATTTGGTAATCAAGGAAACCCGTAAACTGCTGACCAAGGAAAATATTGACCGAATTGCAAAGGAAGTTGTACGGCTCTGCGAACAGGAGAAAGACACAGATAACCTCAAGCGGCTCAAAAAGCTCCTAAAAGAAAACGAGCGGGCCACAGAAAATCTCTTTAAGGCCCTTGAAAGCGGCCAAATCGTCGATGTGATTGCGGAGCGTATCTCCCAGAAGAAACGGGAACGCAGCGAGCTGGAACAGCAGATTCTTGTGGAGACTTCCTCCCACCCTACGCCCACGGTCAATGAAGTGCGGTTCTTCCTGAACCAGTTCCGTAAAGGCGATGTCAATGACCTTAAATATCGGCAGGCACTGGTGGATACTTTTGTCAACAGAATTTACCTCTATGATGACAAAATGACTGTCCTGTATAACACACAGGACAGCCATTCTGATGTGACCATCGACGATTTGAGTTCGTCTAGGGTCGTTTTGGTGGAGGCGAGGAGAGTTGAACTCCTGTCCGAAAACGCTTCAAAGGGAACTTCTCCGGGCGCAGACGCTTGTTTTGGGATTCCGCATCCCTGTTTCCCTCGTTACCGGCCAAACGTCAAGACGGCAAGTCGGGTAGCTTCATTATGCATGGCGCGCTCAAAGCTTTGCGCGCTCACGTCCGCCTCTCATCGACGCCCCGCTTCCGGGCCGAGGCACTCCCGGAGGGGACGGGTCACGGCTTAAGCCGCGGCCAGAGCAACGTTATCGTTGTTCTTTAATTTATAATTGCCCATTTTAAGGATGGTAGGCGCATCCGCCCGCTATTCCAATCTCCGCATCCCCGTCGAAACCGGTACGCCCCCATAGTTGCCGCCGTTTCTGCGGAAACGGCAGAGTCGCCTTCGGCGAGGCGATTTCAAGGGGGAACCATGTTCCCCCTTGAGGACCCCTTCTTTTTGGAATAAGGAATAAATCCGAATAAACGGCTCCTTATTCCTTATTCTTTGGGACAAGGAAGATTCAGAAAATCTTTTCCTGTATCTTTTTATCTTTTCTTCGGCTCGGGATATTCCTCGCCGAAGGTCTCCACGGTGACCTTTTTCATGACCTGCGGCTCCATGGGACGGTCGTTGCGGTCGGTGCGCGTGCCGGCGATCCGGTCAACGACCTCGATGCCCTCGGTGACGGCGCCGAACGCGGCGTACTGTCCGTCGAGATGCGGGGCGTCCTCATGCATGATGAAAAACTGGCTGCCGGCGCTGTTGGGGTACATGGAACGGGCCATGCTCAAAACGCCGCGCTTGTGCTTGAGATCGTTCTGGAAGCCGTTGCCGCGGAACTCGCCGTAAATGTGGTAGCCGGGGCCGCCCATGCCGGTGCCCTCCGGATCGCCGCCCTGGATCATAAATCCGGGGATGACGCGGTGGAAGATCAGTCCGTCGTAAAAGCCCTTGTTGATGAGGGAGATGAAGTTGCGAACGCTCTCCGGCGCGATCTCGGGGTAAAGCTCGGCTTTGATAACGCCGCCGTTTTCCATTTCGATGGTCACAACAGGATTCATTTTTTGAAATTCCTTTCTTTCATGGCGCGGTCCATGTCCCGCTTCGCGTTGCGCTCGGCGTCCGAATCGCGCTTGTCGTACAGCTTTTTGCCCTTGCAGAGACCGAGCTCCACCTTGACGCGGCTGTCCTTGAAGTACAGCGAGAGCGGCACGAGCGCCACGCCGTCCTGCGCCACGCGCTCGCCGAGCTTGCGGATCTCCCGCTTGTGCATCAGCAGCCGCCGGATGCGCACCGGGTCGCGGTTGAAGATGTTGCCCTTTTCGTAAGGGCTCACATGCATCCCGCGCACGAAAAGCTCGCCTTCCCGGATCGTGCAGTAGCTGTCCTTCAGATTCACCTGCCCGGCACGGATGGATTTTACCTCCGTTCCGAACAGCTCGATGCCTGCTTCAAAGCGCTCCAGCACAAAGTAGTCGTGGAACGCCTTGCGGTTGGAAGCGATCTCCTTGATCCCTTCTTTTTTCGGCATGGCCTTCCACCTCCTCCGCCTTGGCAGTAAAAGTATTATATCATACCTGTCAAGAGCGAAAAAGAGAGAATTTCAGCGCCCGCGCGCAGCGAGCCGGGAGAGCACCTCGTGCGACAGGTAAACGCCGCTCGCCGGGCGCGCGAGCAGCAGGCTCTCCTCCCGCCCGGCGATGATCTCGATCTCCAGCACGCCCCAGTTTCTTCCGCCGAGCGCGGCGAAAACGAGCTTTTTGGCGTCCGAAAGGCCCGGGTGCCCCGGCACGCGCAGCGCGAGCGCCCGTTCGTTTTCTGCTTTGTTCTGCATAACAGCCTCCCCAAATCGCGGTTTTTCCCCATTATACGCCCCTCCGCCGCCGATAAACAGTGAAAAAAGCTGGAAAAGCCGGGAGAGGCGTGGTAGAATACCTTGATACGAAAGAAAAAAGGAGATCATCCATGGACTATACAGAGAAAAAGCTGCGCCGTCTCAATACCTATGAGGGGATCATCATCAACGTCGGTCTCGACCGCGTGAGCCTGCCGGACGGTTCGGAGGCGTTCCGCGAGATCGTGGAGCATCCGGGCGGGGCGTGCATTCTCCCGGTGGACGGCGAGGGCAATGCCTACTGCGTGCGTCAGTACCGCTATCCCATCGGCGAGCACCTGCTCGAAGCGCCCGCCGGCAAGCTCGAGCGCGGGGAGGATCCGCTCGTGTGCGCGGTGCGCGAGCTTGGCGAGGAGACCGGCTTCACCGCCGGACGCATCGTGCCGCTCGGCGCGTATCATTCGTCCCCCGGCTTTTCGAGCGAGCGGCTGTACATCTATCTTGCGCTCGACCTCTCCCGCGGCGAGGCGCATCCCGACGAGGGCGAGTTCCTTGATCTCGTAAAGCTCCCGTTTTCGGAGCTCCTCTCCATGGTAAAGCGCGGCGAGATCTCCGACGGCAAAACCGCCATCGCGGCGCTGCAGGCGGAGCACATCCTCGCCGGGGAGTAAGACTTGCGTTTTTCTCCGCGCTATGATAAAATTGCCGTGTATCTATGGGCAAAGGGTGACCCCGACCCCGGATGCGCGTCAGGAGGAGTCAACACTTGGAAAGATATAGAATCAGAGGCGGCAACCGTCTGCACGGCGAAGTGGAGATCAGCGGCGCGAAGAATGCGGCGGTAGCCATCATTCCGGCGGCGCTCATGGTAAACGGCAAATGCCGCATTGAAAACCTGCCCCAGATCAGCGATACCGAGGCGCTGCTGCTCATCCTCGAATCGCTTGGCGCGAAGGTCGAGCAGATCGACCGCTCCACCGTGGAGATCGACGCGACGAACGCCACCTGGATGGGCGCGGACTATGACCGCATGCGCAAGATCCGCGCGTCGTACTATTTTGTCGGCTCGATGCTCGGCCGGTTCGGCATTGCCCGCACGACGATGCCGGGCGGCTGCAACTTCGGCGTCCGGCCGATCGACCAGCACGTCAAGGGCATGAACGCCCTCGGCGCGGAGGTCGATATTTCCGATTTCATCACCGCGCACGTCCCCGGCGGACGGCTGCGCGGCGCGAGCGTATATCTCGATAAGGTCTCCGTCGGCGCGACGATGAACATTATGATTGCCGCCGTGCTCGCCGAGGGACGCACGATCATCGAAAACGCGGCGCGCGAGCCGCACATCGTCGATCTTGCCAACTTCCTCAACTCCATGGGCGCGGACGTTCGCGGCGCCGGTACGGACACCATCAAGGTCAACGGCGTGGAGCAGCTCCACGGCGGCACCTACACCATCATCCCCGACCAGATCGAGGCCGGCACCTACATGGCCGCCACCGCCGCTGTCGGGGGAGAAGTCCTGATCAAAAACGTCATTCCCAAGCACCTTGACTGCATCACCGCGAAGCTCCGCGAAATGGGCGTCACGGTGGAGGAATACGGCGAATCCGTCCTCGTCCGCTCGACGGGGCGTCTCCGCCGCGCCAACGTCAAGACCCAGCCGTACCCCGGCTTCCCGACCGATATGCAGCCGCAGATCGGCGTGGCGCTCGCGGTGGCGGAGGGGACGAGCGTCATCACCGAGGGCGTTTGGGATCACCGGTATAAATACATCAACGAGCTGCGCAAAATGGGCGCGGCCGTGACCGTGGACGGCCGCGTGCCGGTCGTTGAAGGCGTGGAAACGCTGCGCGGCGCCT
>ERZ773108.445-NODE-445-length-46236-cov-5.696672_pt1 | contig 46236 bp, 39 predicted proteins | sample MGYA00580570_ERZ773108 | MGnify/ENA primary metagenome ERZ773108 (study PRJEB29015, sample SAMEA2737840) | human gut metagenome | biome: human gut; feature: human-associated habitat; material: faeces | place: China | collected 2012 ...
ATAAAGATTTGGATGCAACAGATATTGAAAATCGTTTGGTAAGTTGTTTAAATAGGATGCTGAAAAAAAGTAAAAAAAATAAGGGCGGTAATGGTTTGCTGGAGCGAGGAGAGAAGAAAAGCAAAAATAACTTCTTTGATTATGAAGGCAATGGTGGGGAACGAAAATATTTGCCTCATAAGAATTTCAATTCAGGAAATTTAGATGAAAATATGGACATACAGAAAATTTATTATGGAAGGTGTGCTTTGTATATTTACAAATATATTCCTAAAGATGAGAAAGATATCAAAATGTATTATCTTAAAGTTTTGAATAAAAATAATAAAAAACAAATATGTGAGATATCAATATCTCCATATGTGTATAATTATTTAGGGGATAAATTAGCTGATATTCCGGAAAAGAAGGATGAAGCAATAAACTATTATTTGTGCTTCTCTGGAATTATGGAAAAAGATAAGTACTCATATAAGTGCAAATTGAAGGACTCGAGATTGTTGGCATTAGAAAAAGAATAATATTCCAGTTTTGCGGGGCTGTTTTTCTATTGAATAAAGTGATGCAATGTATTTTATAGATTGTTATGTAAAGGGGGGAGAAACATTGTGTCTCCTTTTGATCGTGATGGGAATAAGACATGGTGTGAAATGGGGAACATTTACCGCAACAGTACATGGAGTGATCCAGATGATATTAGGCTTTAGCAATGTAATGTATTGTGCAACGATTTTGGCAATGATCGGCTGCGTCTTTTTGGATTACATTTTTGCCTTTATGGTACTTGGTCTGGCAGGACTTTTTCAGCCGCTCTTTAAGAACAGGATGGTTGGTGCAGGCGTAGCAACAGCAATCTGTGGCGCACTTCGTTTCCTTTGCAGCTTTCTTTCAGGCTGTCTGCTTTGGGGAAGCTATGCGCCGGAAGGCATGAATGTTGCATTGTATAGCTTGCTGTACAATGGATTTTATATGCTGCCAAATATCATTATCGGTGTAGTTGTGATCGTAGCTCTTGGAAAAGTGGCACCGGGATTTTTGTTTGAGAAGGAATAGAACAGATACGAGTCGGAGGGCTTGTTGTTACATATAGAATCTATTTGCACATTATAAAAATGAACGGAATGATTTAGAAAACCTATATCATTAAAGTGCGTATGTTTTTTGGAAAAGAGGGGATGAAAATGGAATTACCTTATTCGGAAGAACTGAACATAGGACATTTAAGCAAATTGTTTGGGAAAACAACAAATTGTTATAAATTTTTTTGGTTCCAGGCAATCCTTAGAAAGTTAGATGGTATACATAACAGATTTACCTTTGAGGAATTGATCAATGAAATGATTGCCGATGCATGGTATATGGTGACGGAATATCATCTGAGACTCGGACCGATCGGCAGTAAAGATAACTTAGAAGAAATTGCAAAATATATTCATGAAAACTATCATATTCGTTCGACTGAAAAAAGAGACAACTGATGGAATTTCTTCAAACTACAGAAGATAAAAATATCAAAAAATACAAATTAGATTTGATCAGATATGTTCCCTATAAATTACAAGTTCCTTTTTATGATGAAATCCACATTGACCATAGCACATGGTGCGGATCAAAAGAAAAATTAACAAATAAGATCAATAGTCAAAAAAGGCTGATCTATTATTTTGCTTTATATTCCGGGCTTAATACGATAATAGATGCCTTGTGGGCAGCGTATTTGTTAAAACATAAGGAAATTATAAAAGGCTGGACGCAGTTGAGTTTAATACACTATCTTCAAAATAAAAATCCAAGCGTGCCGGGAATTGCGGATAAATTAGAGCATCGCGATGCGAGAGGAGACACGGAAAGAGTAAGGAAGTATTGGCAATTGATCATACAAAAGGATCCCTCTTTAACAGATATTTATGGGAAAATTGATCTGAAAGATGTGTCGATTTCCGTTGATCATTTTATTCCATGGCAATACGTTGCCCATGATGAATTATGGAATTTGCATCCCACAACGCAATCAATTAACAGCAGCAAGAACAATTCTTTGCCAACTTGGGAACTGTATTTTGAGAAACTCGGTGGTTTGGAATACAGGGCATATGAATTGAAAAAAGAGCATCCCGAAGTGAAAGAAACATTTCAAAAGATCGCACCGTATCATTTGAATAATCAAGAAATTCGAAATCAATTATATGAGGATGGTCTGGATCGTAATTCTTTTATTTCGAGACTGGAACACGTGATCCGACCGATTTATGAGGCAGCACAATTGTCCGGGTTTAAAGAGTGGGTGTATAAAGAGAAAGAAGCCTTAAATGAAACTTAAAAATAGCAGATATTTTTAGACGATGGAAATCAGGGAGAGAGGATATATGAAGAGAAATATCTTAGATAGAGATCGGACATGCCCTTAAGTTTGTATGAAGATTAGAAATGAAAATAAACTTTTTAATTCAACGTCGGCAAAAAAACAATGATAAAAATGAAATACATGTATTTATTGCCGATAACGTGATATACTAATCACGGTAAGTGTGATTTTTGACATCATGACAATGAGAAACTCATAGAATGTTTTTTTATCGTGTGAAAGGAGGACGGTGGATGCGATACCTTTCAGCTGCTGAAATAGCGAAAAAATGGGATGTATCTGAACGGAGTGTAAGAAATTATTGTGCCAATGGGCGTGTTCCGGGAGCGTTTCTTACCAGAAAGATGTGGAATATTCCGGAAAATGCTCCCAAGCCGGAGCGTTCTAATAAGAAGAAAGAAAAGCCGACAACTCTGCTGGATATTTTGCGGGATGAGAAGGCAAATAAATACTCTGGAGGTATTTATCATAAGACACAAATTGATTTAACATATAATTCAAACCATATGGAAGGTAGTCGGTTGACTCACGATCAGACCCGATATATCTTTGAGACGAATACCATTGGTATAGAAAAAGAAGTGCTCAATGTAGATGATGTGATTGAAACGGCAAATCATTTCCGGTGCATTGATATGATTATTGATCGCGCAAAATTGTCATTGACGGAAAAAATTATTAAGGAGCTGCATCTGATTCTGAAAAATGGCACAAGTGATTCCAGAAAGGATTGGTTTGCTGTTGGTAATTACAAAAAAATGCCAAATGAAGTTGGTGGTATGGAGACTGCGCTTCCGGAAGAAGTTGCAAATAAAATGAAAAAATTGTTGTCAGAGTATAATAACAAGGAAGAAAAGAACTTTGAAGATATTCTGGATTTTCATGTAAAGTTTGAACGTATCCATCCATTTCAGGATGGTAATGGTCGTGTGGGACGATTGATTATGTTCAAAGAATGCCTAAAATACAATATTGTTCCATTCATTATTGAGGATAATTTGAAAATGTTTTATTATCGTGGATTGAAAGAATGGAACAATGAAAAAGGCTATCTGACAGATACCTGTCTGACCGCACAGGATAAATATAAAGCATATTTGGATTATTTTAGAATTGTTTATTAAAAGCGATTTCTATAAGTCCTTTTCAAAGTGTCATCTCACACTTTGGTTTGAGGAAAATCATTAGATGAGAGGTACAGCAATGACTGGTGAAAAATTTACATTAATGCAGTATTCGGTTCACGCAATTCTTGGACTGATTGATGCAGAAGATTTTGTTATTCCTGAAATTCAGCGTCCATTTGTATGGAAGCGCAGTCAGGTTAGAGATTTAATAGATTCTTTATATAATGGCTATCCTACTGGCTACATTATTACTTGGAAGAATCCAGATGTAAAAACTAAAGCTAGGTGTCATGACACTGGCAGTGCTTGCTTCTTTTGGGGTGTAGCCTGCAAAGCAGGCTATGCAAAAGCTATAAAACATAAATAGAACTGTGAGAAGTGGTTGAGAATATAATCCTGATAGCGTATAATCAGAGCAAGAAATCGTAAGTGAGGGATAAATTTGAAACGTGAAGAAATTTTTCAATATGTAAAAGAGCAATATGGAACTGAACCGGAATATTTATGGAAAAAAGATCCTGATTCTGCGGTGCTTCGACATAAAAATGGAAAATGGTATGCTATAATTATGGCAGTGGAAAAGAAAACACTGGGATTAGAAGAAGATGGAAAAATTAATATCCTGGATGTAAAATGTGACCCTGATCTGGTTGGGATGTTAATTCAAACGTATGGATTTTTACCGGGGTATCATATGAATAAGCGACACTGGATTACGATTCTTTTGGATGAATCTGTCAGTGAAGCTAAGACGCTAGATTTTCTGGATATGAGTTATGATTTAATTGACAGTGGGAAGTAATTAAAATTAAAAAGGAAGCCTTTCAGAAAAATCTCTGATCGGCTCCCAGGTATTCATTCTGGATATGTATAAGTTGATCTTTGCAACAGGATATTTTCCCAATCTCGTTCATGGCGCAACACTCGGAGAATATGAATCTCTTTTGTTTCTTCCATTATAATATAAAAAATAATAGATGGCGGAAAAGATCTTTTATGTATGGAATATCCTCTGTACAGAATTTGAGTTCGGGGAAAGGCAGTACTGAACTGGCCTAAATTCTGCATTTGTTCTTTCAGATCAGATTGAAAACGGTCAGCACGTTGCTGGCCGAATTCTTCTTCAATATAATCTGCAATGTCTGTGACATCGTAAATTGCTTCCCAGGTTAAAATAATTTTATATTCTTGCATTTCTTCGTGCATCCCTTAATTCTGTGATTTTGCGAAAAGCATCTTCCAGTGGCAATTCACGACCAGCTTCCATATCATCAATTCCCCGGTCTAACATGCGGAGAAGATGATTGTTTTCCTGGTTTTTATCGGTTGTAGGGACTTTTTTTGTTAATTCCATGAAATCACTCCAATCATACGGTTTATAAATAGTGTATGTTGTTCAGAAGTATCTATCCATAGTTTAGCATAGAATGGGCAGCAATACAATTGAATTATTTTGCAGGAGCGTCCGTCAGACCAAGAAGATATTCGCAGGAAACATTAAATACTTCGGCCAGTGCGACAACTTCGTAGTCGGGAACGAAACGTGTGCCTTGTTCAATTCGCAGGATTGCCAGATCATTAAAATCATATCCTGCAAGTTGTAATTTGGCAGCGAGTGTTTTCTGAGTAAGATTATGAGCCTTTCGTAATTCTTTTACCCGTTGTCCTATTCTGTTTTTACTGTTCGTTTTTTTATCCCAATAAATAATCATTCTGATCCTCAAAAGTTTCTAAAGATGAAGTATTATTATTGATTTTAAGGAAAAATATTGTTACTATACTTCTAAAGATGAAGTTTTTGGAAAGTTTATTTGATTTTTGAAATAAGAAAATGATAATGCTGCCTGTAATGAGAAATAATTCTAATGAGAGGTGGAAAGAAGATGAATGAATTTTATGAAGCAGTATCGAATTTATTTGAGGAATTGCGCTGTGACTCCGGAGAAAGAGAATATACAGTACAGCCGGAAGAATGGAAAGAAGCAGAGAAGAATTTGAAACAAATACAAAAGAAGCTGCCACTACATCTGGAAAAAATCCCAGAGCGTGAGCAGAATTTCTGGAATAAATATCTGGATCAGTTAGAACATTTCCATTATGAAGAGGAGCAGCGGGCTTATTACCAGGGAATGATGGATGTAGTTGAGTTTCTTATTAATATAGGGGCAATAAAGAAATCCACGAATGTTAAGAGAATGATAGAAAAATATGCACGTTAAGAGTGGCGGTATGGGAAACCATACCGCTTCTTCAGAATAATTCAGATAGAATTCAAATGAATTTCAGGGATCTTGTTTATCGTGGTCTGTAGGAATTTTGTATGTGCGCAGGTATGCTTCTACGATGGCAAGGATAGCGGTAATTTGCTCATCGTTGCATTTTGACAGGTACATGAGCAGGCGTTGATAATCAAGATTATCTGTATGATTGTTTGGATAAAACAATGGTTCAGGAGGAACATTTAAAGCGCGTACCAGTTTTCTGATTTTATGAAAACTGGGAACTCGGCCCCCATTTTCAATTTCCTTTAAATATCGGCTGGACATTTCTGCTTTTTCAGCTAATTCTTCATAAGTCAATTTTTGCTCGTGTCGGGCGTTCTTAAAAAACAATCCCAGTTCTTTATCTGTTTGTTTTGGCATATGATACACCTCCATGTTTAGTGTATAGTTCCCTTTCTTGAAAGAAAATGAACTAATATTTCACTAAAAAAGAGGGTGATATTTCACTTTTTAAAAGACATATAAAATTCTGAATTTCCGTAAAACAGATCCGGAGGTATAGGAAAGATTAAGAATTTTATTGTCTGGTATCATATCCGTCATTACGTGACGGATGAAATAGATAAATAGTTCAAAAAAGCAAATAAATTTCTTTACCTCAAAAAGTGAATTATATGCCACAAAAAATGATGGCAAAATATTATCTTTTGATATAAATAGCGTCCGATGGGCTAAAAACTACCCATTAGGACGTTTTTTATATACCTCAAAATACAGGAAAAACAATTTTCTCGTATTTATTAAGAAATTTTTTAAAAATTTCTTCCCACACCCCGACAAATGCACTCATCCGTTTGGGATATGTGTGAAGGGGAAGCAAGAACTTTGCTTATTGCCTACCGGCGGGGAAGGAGGTGAACTCTTATGGAGCAATCCTCTTTTCAAGATGAGCAGACAGTCAGACATCAGTTTGATTCTCTGTGCAAGCTGGCATTGAAAAGTGAAGTTATTAATTATGAAAAGCATATGGCATATCGCCAGAAGTATGAAGTGATGTTGTCAGAATTATCAGAAAAGGAGTTGAGCAGACTTTTTATAATGGATGAGCATGAAATGGAAACACATCGTTTTCAGGTCCTGGGTTACGACATAGAAGTCAAAGATGCATTGATTGCTGAAGCACTGCAGACACTTACTGAAAAGAAAAGGAATGTTGTGTTATTATCATATTTTATGGATATGAGTGATGCAGACATTGCCAGAGAAATGAATCTTGTACGCAGCACAATTAATGAGCATCGTAGACGATCACTGGAACTGATGAGAAAAAATATGGAGGAATCTGCAAATGAAAAAAAGTAAAAAACAGAAATGCGCATTTGATTTGCTGCCATTCCATGTTATTGAGGCAGCATCAACTGGTGATACTGAGGCAATCCAGGCAGTGTTGAAGCATTATGAAGGGTACATAACAGTTTTGGCTACCAGAAAAATGTTTGACGAATTTGGACAGGTGCATTACTGTGTAGATGAAACTCTGCGTCAACGCCTGGAAGCAAAACTGATTACTAAGACCTTGGGATTTGATACGAAATCATATGTAAGGAAAAGTAATCAGTAAAGGGAGTATTTAATATAGATTCCTTTTCCCCTTCAGGAATTTTTGTACCTTGAAAATTGTATATTGTTTTACATACAGGACGTGAAGATATGTAGAGCCACTAGGTAAATCCGCCATGATATATCTGCTCTGTTAATGGAGTAAATACGAGGAAATGCTGAAATATAACATTGAAGTAAAGGTATGGAGCGAGAAGAATTTGACAAAATGTGTAGCAGCTGCACAGGGCGACGAAGCATATCTGTGATAATGATACTTCCAGAAAAAATCTGGTCATATTTAATGACGGTGCAAAACCGATGTGGGCAGAGTACTGAACTGCCACCTGTATTGTAATTTTATCTGCCGATGACAGTGTATAAAATTGTAAATTGTCATGGGCAGATAAAAATGTTTTGTCCAAAGAGAAAAGGAGGAGAGAAGAGTGGCGATTAAAATTGAAAAAAGTAAGATTCCAATTTGGGAAAAATATATGCTTACGGTGGATGAAGCAGTGCAATATTTTGGAATAGGTGAAAAGAAAATAAGGATGCTTATTTCGGAACATCTAAATTCAGAATGTTGCTTTACAGTCCAGGTGGGGTGTAAGTCATTGATTAACCGTAAGAAATTTGAGGCCTTTCTGGATCAGACTACGTCTTTGTAAAAAATATACGAACAATTTAGCACTTTAAAGTGGAAATGTTAGCCCTGGTATGATATAATACCTATATCGTGCTAGGGCTTCTTCGTAGAAAGGGGCGAAGACGTTTGGGTAAAACAAAACGTGACCAAAAACGACGAGATAAAAAAGGTCGAATTTTACGAAACGGAGAAAGTCAGAGAAAAGATGGAAGATATGCGTTTGTATATACAGATTGTTATGGAAAGCAGAAGTTTTTGTATAGTTGGAAATTAGAGCCAACAGATTCTCTGCCAACTGGATGCAGACCATGCTTAGCTCTAAGGGAAAAAGAAAAAAATATCCAAAGAGATTTACATGATGGTATAGTACCTTACGGAGGAAATTTAACAGTTTTGGATTTGGTTCAAAAATATATTGGACAAAAAAAGGGGGTTCGTCATAATACTCAGGCGAACTATGATTTTGTGATCAATATAATAAAAAAAGAAGAATTCGGAACCAGAAGAATAGATAAAATAAAATTGTCGGATGCAAAAGCATGGTTTATTAAGCTGCAAGCAGATGGAAGAGGATACAGTTCCATTCACAGTGTGCGTGGAATTGTAAGACCTGCATTTCAGATGGCAGTTGAAGATGATTTACTGCGCAAGAATCCTTTTGAATTTCAATTATGTACAGTTGTCGTAAATGACAGTGTTACAAGACAGGCAATTACAAAAGAACAGGAAGAGTTATTTCTGGAGTTTATCCGAAATGATGACCATTACTCAAAATACTATAATGGAATGTTTATTTTGTTTAAGACTGGACTTCGTATTTCTGAGTTTTGTGGATTGACAGTGAAAGATATTGATCTTCAGGAGAGAAAAATCAATGTGAATCATCAGCTTCAGAGAACCAGAGGAATGCAGTACGTCATTGAAGATACCAAAACTTCAAGTGGAACACGAATGTTACCGATGACAGATGAAGTTTATGAATGTTTTGAACAGATTGTGAAAAACCGTAAAAAAGTAAGGGTTGAGCCGATTATAGATGGATATAGTCGATTTTTATTCCTGGATAAAAAAGATATGCCTGAGGTAGCACTCCATTGGGAAAAACATTTTCAGTGGGCGTTAGGAAAGTATAATCGTACTCATGAGGAACAAATGCCAAAGATCACGCCTCATGTATGCAGGCATACATATTGTTCCAATATGGCGAAAGCTGGAATGAATCCGAAAGCACTCCAATATTTAATGGGACATTCTGATATAGGGGTTACGTTAAATGTATATACGCATCTGGGATTAATTGATGCAAAAGAAGAGATGAATAGGATTGCAAAACTGGCATAGTATGATAAAATAATAGAAAAAAGAATTAAGAATAATCTGATTATAAGGTTCTTAGAAAGCCTGTTTTCCAGGCTGGTTATTACTAAGAAGTTACTAAATTTGGATAAGAAAATATACGAATTTATGCTGTGATATACAGGAAAATGACAGGATTGAAGATTATCGGAAAATGCCTGTAAACAGCGTAAATACAGCATTTCAAGGAGTTTTAAGCAATGATAAGAGTGTTATTTGTCTGCCACGGCAATATCTGCCGCTCACCAATGGCAGAATTCATTTTTAAAGACATGGTTTCTAAACAAGGTCTTTCAGACCGGTTTTATATCGCATCTGCTGCAACCAGCACTGAGGAGATATGGAATGGAATCGGGAATCCGGTATATCCTCCGGCGCGAGAGGAGCTTGCTAAGCATGGGATTGATTGTAAGGGTAAGCGCGCAGTTCAACTAACGAAGGCAGATTATGATAAATATGATTATATTCTCGGTATGGACCACTGGAATCTGAAGAATATGTTAAGAATATTGAAATCAGATCCAGAGGACAAGGTTAAACTTCTTCTGGATTACAGTGATGATCCGAGGGATATCGCAGATCCGTGGTATACAGGTGGATTTGATGTCACATATTCGGATGTGGTGGAGGGCTGTGAGGCTTTTCTGGAATATCTGAAAGATAAAAAGAAACTGTAATAAATATTGTCGATGAAATTTACTTTACAAATAGCTGTGGCTATTTTATACTATGTCTACAGCGACTCTTAAGGGGGCTTTCGCTCCCTTATTTTCTTTTTTCCGAAAACGGAAAGTCAACATTCAAATCAGGGCATCCTGCCCGTATTATTTTCAAAGCAAGAAAGGAACTGAATATGCAGAAAGACTATGAAACATTCGTAGAGAAACTGGAGATTGGTATTTACGAGGCTACAGGGATTCCGAGGGAAAATATTTCTTTTGAGAAAGAAGGCGGGAGGTTTGCGCCTGTAGGAGACAGACTGCTGGTGAAGTTTGCAGAGCATGATGATGCCTGGGAGGTCTGTGGACTTTATACACAGGAACTTTTTAAATCTTATCAGAATGGCAGTCCGTTTGAGGAAATTATAAAAGAAATCACAGATGATCTGAATCGGATAAAAAAGGCGGATATTTATGAGAAAACAAGAGTGATCAGGGATTATGAGAAGACAAAACCCCGCCTGTTTATAAGATTGCTGAATGCAGATAAATATTCCGCGGATCTTCAGGATGCGGTGTATAAAACTCTTGGTGATATTGCACTTGTGCTTTATATGAAAGTTACGGAATATGAAGGATGTGTGACAAGTACAAAAATCCGGCAGGGAATGCTGGAACAGTGGGGGAAAGAATGTGATGAAGTGTTTCAGGAGGCGATTCTCAATACGTATTTCATGAGTCCGCCAAGAATTTACAGATGGGAACAGATGATTTTTAATCCGGAATATGAAGGTGAAAGTTTTATGAATCTGGGTGATAAGTGTGAATTGAAGAAAGATGCAATGGGAAATTGTCTCAGTACAACGAAGAAAACAAATGGTGCAGTTGCAGTGTTCCTGCCGGGAGTGGCAGAACAATTGGCATATATGCTGGATTCCGATTTCTATATGGTGTTTACCAGTGTACATGAGGTAATGATCCATAATGATAAATTTGTAGAACCTGAAGATTTGCAGTGTGTTTTGCGGGATACGATCAGGGAGGCTACACCGAAAGAGGACTATCTGACGTCGAGAATCTACCAGTACAATAGGGAAACACATAAATTTATCTGTGTAACTCCGCTGGAAAAAGATGAGAAATAAAAATATGAGAGTACTCCATAAAAAAGTACTCTCATATAAAGGATATTTAGAAACGTTATGAGTAATTTATACGGTTATCCGAGCAGTGCAGAGTCATTGCTGAACTCTTCTCCGCTTGCTTTTTCAAACTGATCCAGAAGGTTTTTAACTGTCAGTTTTTTCTTTTCTTCTCCCTGGATATCCAGAATGATTTTTCCTTCCATCATCATGATCAGACGATTGCCATGTGCAATAGCGTCCTTCATGTTGTGGGTGATCATCAATGTCGTAAGGTGATCGCGGTTTACGATCATATCTGTAATTTCCAGAACTTTGGCAGCTGTTTTCGGATCAAGAGCTGCGGTATGTTCATCCAGAAGCAGAAGCTTTGGTTTCTGAAGCGTTGCCATCAGAAGAGTAAGAGCCTGTCTCTGACCACCCGAGAGAAGTCCTACTTTAGAAGTCAGTCTGTCTTCCAGACCAAGACCAAGAATTTTCAGGAGCTCTTTGTATTCTTCGCGCTCTGCTTTAGTGATTCCGGAGCGGAGAAGACGGGATTTTCCGCGGCGTTTTGCAAGTGCAAGGTTTTCCTCGATACCCATTGTTGCAGCGGTTCCTGTCATTGGATCCTGAAACACACGTCCAAGGTATGTAGCACGTTTATGTTCAGAAAGTTTTGTAACATCAATATTGTCGATAAGGATCTGTCCTTCATCAACCGGCCAGGTTCCTGCAACAGCATTTAGCATAGTAGATTTGCCGGCGCCGTTTCCTCCGATAACAGTTACAAAATCGCCTTCGTTCAGCTTCAGGTTCAGACCATTTAATGCACGTTTCTCATTAATGGTTCCGGGATTAAAGGTTTTATAGATATTTTTAAGTTCAAGCATTTTTATTTACCTCCCCTTTTGGCTGGTTTATTAAAGTATTTGCCTTTCCAGTATGGGAATGCAAGGAAGAGAGCAACTACGATTGCGGACAGCATCTTCAGCAGGTCAGTGTCGATACCCATCCAGATAACAATCTGAAGTACCAGATAATACAGAATGGAACCGAAGATAACTGCTAACAGACGAAGGGCAAAGTTGCGGAAAATACGTCCAAAGATTGCCTCACCAATAATAACTGCTGCCAGACCGATAACGATGGAACCACGTCCCATGTTGACATCTGCAAATCCCTGATACTGTGCAAGGAGTGCACTGGAAAGTCCTACCAGACCGTTGGAAATCATAAGTCCGAGAACTTTATTCCTGTTTGTGTTGATACCCTGGGCGCGTGACATATTTGGGTTACATCCGGTTGCGCGAAGGGAACAGCCAAGCTCTGTTCCAAAGAACCAGTAGAGAATGGCAATCAGGAGAATACACATAACTGCTACAATAAAAATTGTGTTTTTGGAAAGAGATGCATTTTTTATATGTCGCAGGGAAACCAGAAGATTATATTTATCAACGTTGATTGCCTGATTTGCTTTTCCCATGATCTTCAGGTTTACGGAATACAGAGATAACTGTGTCAGGATTCCGGCAAGGATTGCGGGAATTCCCATAAAGGTGTGAAAAATTCCGGTCACAAGGCCTGCCAGCATTCCGGCGAGAGTAGCGGCCAACATAGAAATCCAGACATTATGACCGGAAAGCATCATCATAATACACACTGCACCACCGGTGCACATAGTGCCATCAACTGTAAGGTCTGCAATATCAAGAATACGGAAAGTGATATAAACACCGATTGCCATAATTCCCCAGATCAGACCCTGGGCTACTGCACCCGGAAGTGCAGTGATTAATGTTATAATTTGCATTTGTAATTTCCTCCTGTTGAGATGCGAAAAGCGAGAGAGGCGTCAAACCTTTCCCGCTGATCGCATATAAATTGAATTTTTTATAACTGTTTGATAAGCTGTTATTTAAAATCCTGTTGGTGTGAGTATTTTTCAACTGTCTGACCGGATTTATTTGGCAGTTTCTTCAGCAGCCTCGCCGATTGCAACATAATCGTCCGGAACTTCGATGCCCAGCTCTTCGCAGATATCTTTGTTATATTCTTTTGTGAAGTTTGGTGCATATTCGATCGGCATTGTGGAAATATCTTCACCGTCCTTTAAAATCTTAACAGCCATCTTACCGGTTGTAACACCAAGGTCATAATAGCTGATGGAAAGTGTCGCAACACCGCATCCGCTGCAGATACCTTCTTCGCCTGTGATTACCGGAACTTTTGCCGGAAGGCAGATGTTGTTGATGATCTCTGTGTTGGAAGCAACTGTATTATCTGTCGGTACATAAATTACATCACTTGCGTCAGTTGCTGTTGTAGCAACAGAAGAGAGATCATTAGAGTCAGAGAATGCATAATATTCACATGTATATCCGAGTTTTTCAAGTTCAGCTTTTACTGTATCTACCTGATACTGAGAGTTTGCTTCGGCAGAACAGTAGAGAAGACCTACATTTTTTGCATCCGGGAAAAGTTCATTGAGCATTGCTGCCTGCTGATCAAGGGGAGCAAGGTCTGCAGTTCCGGAAATATTTCCGCCCACAGTCCCGTCGAAATCATCCAGTCCAAGTGCAACACCGTATTCAGTAACAGAAGTACCAAGAATCGGAATATCGCTTGTCCCTGCTGCAGCTGCCTGAAGAGCAGGAGTTGCATTTGCAAGAATCAGGTCAACATTATTGGAAACGAAGCTGTTAATGATTGTAGAACAGGTGTTGGAATCTCCCTGTGCGTTCTGCTCGTCAAAGGTAACTGCGTCTTCTCCCAGTTCTTTGGTGACTTCATCCTTGAATCCCTGTGTCGCAGCGTCGAGAGCTTCGTGCTGTACAAGCTGACAGATACCGATTGTATATTTGTCTCCGTCAGCAGCACTTGCTGTTACTGCGCAGGTTCCCATAGCCATGGCTGCTGCAAGAGTGATTGCTAATGCTTTTCTTTTCATAATGATATATCCTCCTAATATAATGTTTAAATTAAGTCAGGTAAGAATTGCGTTTATTATTTGATAATATAAAACTTACCTGAATCCGAAAGATTTTCTGCAGGGAAAGCAGTACTGGTAAATGATTCGGATAATGTCATCGGACTATTCGACTATGACGTTTTAAAGTATAACGCTTTAGTGTGAAAAAGTCAAGCGACCTGCACAATTATATTTTTAATTCATATAGTATAAAGAGTATATGAAGAAAGCAGAGTGTCGTCATGGCATATTCGATCATGCTGGATGCCGGACATGGAGGTCAGGATCCGGGAGCCGTATATAAGGGAAGACAGGAAAAGAATGACAATCTTAAACTTGCTCTTGCGGTAGGTGAGATTTTAAAAAATAAAGGGATTGATATCTCTTATACCCGTACCGGTGATGTCTATCAGACACCTTTTGAGAAGGCACAGCTTGCAAATCAGGCAGGAGTAGATTACTTTATTTCATTTCATCGAAACAGCAGCCCAAAGGAAAATCAGTATAATGGAGCGGAAGTTCTGATTTATGATAAAAGCGGGATTAAATATCAGATGGCTGAGAATATTCTGGGAGCTCTGGGAGAAGTGGGATTCCGCGAAATCGGTGTAAAAGAGCGGCCGGGACTTGTGGTCCTCAGGCGAACCAGGATGCCGGCTCTTTTAATAGAAACCGGATTTATCAATTCTGAAGAAGATAATAAACTGTTTGATAACAAGTTTAGCGATATAGCTCAGGGAATTGCAGATGCGATTCTTGGAAGCCTGGATGAGGAAACAGTGCAGGAACCGCTTTATTACAGAGTGCAGACTGGAGCGTTCAGAAAAAAAGAGAATGCGGACCGTATGTTATATCAGTTACTGGAAAAAGGTTATCCCTCTTTTATGTTACATGAAAACGGATTGTATAAAGTTCAGACAGGTGCCTATCAGCAGATTGGTAATGCAGTAAATATGGAGCAGAGACTGAGGGATGATGGTTACAGTACGGTTATTGTGACAAAATAGCTTTCTGGAAATATTGGAAGTCTGCGGATTTTTTGTTTAACCGAATCAAATAAGTCCCCTGCGGAGGTTGCGAAAAGCAATAAGTAGTGGGGGACATAGTTTTAAGAATTAACTTGGTTGTACGTTAATAGAAAAAATATGGTACACTGTATCTATCTATAGAAATTCCATAGAAATCTTCGTAAATAATGCATATTGTTCCGGTTCATCAGAGCGTGAAATTCTGTTGGACTGTTACAAACGCATTATTTGAGAGGTGCTGTAGAAAAAACAGATAACGAGGAGTTAGTAATGATGAATGACGTATATGAAAAATTTTTAAAAAGTTCAGAAGAGTTTATTTTTGCAGAAAACAAGCCGGAAAAATCTGATATTATTTTTGTCCCTGGAAATGGTTATCCGCAGATGGCGGAAAAAGCAGCAGAATTGTTTAAGAAAGGGATGGCGGACTGGATTCTGCCCAGTGGAAAATACAGCGTAGTAAATGGAAAGTTTTCAGGCGTTCTTGAAAAAAGCAATGTATATAATAAGGAATATGGAACAGAATGGGAATTTCTCAGGGATGTTCTTATAAAAAACGGAGTTCCGGATCAGAAAATCCTGAAAGAAGATCAGGCAACCTTTACTTATGAGAACGCAATTTATTCCAGACAGGTGACAGATCATGCAGAACTGGAAATAGAAAGAGCGATTTTGTGCTGCAAATCTTACCATGCAAGAAGATGTCTGATGTATTATCAGCTCTTGTATCCGAAAACAGAATTTTATGTGGTGCCTGTGAATGCAGATGGAATTACCAGAGAAAACTGGAGAAAGAACGAAGAAGGAATTGATGCGGTTACAGGAGAACTCTCCAGAATCGTGAAACAATTTTCACTGATGCTGGAGAGATGACAGTTACGGCTGTTCTTCTGTTTCGGTTTTCTTCTCGGGAAGCCAGATGTGGACAAGTTCGATTCTGTTTTTGTCCAGACGGTCAACAACCAGGCGGATGCCACTTTCAAGTGTGACAGACTGACCCTCTTTGGGAAGGCAGTCAAGCTGTTCAATAATATATCCGCCAATAGAGTCATAATCTTCAGATTCCAGATTAATATGGAGGGCTTCGTTGATATCATCCAGCTTGGCAGAACCCTGAACAACATATTCTCTTTCAGGCTGGATTTCTTTAATATCTTCGACTTCATCCTCATCGTATTCGTCGCGAATCTCACCTACAATCTCTTCCAACAGGTCTTCCAATGTGACCAGACCGGCTGTGGCACCGTATTCGTCCAGAACGATTGCCAGATTGACGGATGCTTTACGCATTTCGATCATCAGGTCTGCTGTAGCTTTGTATTCATAGGTAAAATAAGGCTCACGCAGGATGTTGCGGATTGAAAAAGGTTTGTTCTTTGGATAAACAAGAAGATCTTTCATATTGATAATACCGATTACGTTATCAGTGTTGTCCTCATAAACCGGAAAACGGGTATGCATATCTTCACTGAAGACCGCCATAAGTTCATCATAGGAAAAATTGATATCTATAAAGGTCATGTCGATTCTGGGAATCATGACATCTTTTGCAGTTGAATCGCCAAAATCAAACACATTGTAGATCATCTGTTTTTCTTCGTTTTCAATGACGCCGTCTTTTTCACCTACATTGACGAGGGTACGCAGTTCATGTTCAGTCATGGCATTTGCCTTTTCGTCCGGGTTAACATGCAGAATGACCAGTACACCTTCTGTTATTTTATTTACAATAAAAACAACGGGAGTAAGGAGAATCATAAGCCCGTATATTATTCTTGAATAGGCCAGGGACAATTTCTCTGCATGGATTGTTGCCAGGTTTTTTGGTGTTATCTCGCCAAAAATAAGAATCAACAGAGTCAGAATGCCAGTTGCGATTCCTACATATGCGTTTCCCAGAATCTTTATGGTGAGTGTAGTCATGAGAGAAGAAACAGACATATTTACAATGTTGTTTCCGATTAATACGGTACTGAGCATCTTTGGAGAATCGGAAATTATTTTTTCCAGAATAACAGCACGTTTGTTGCCCTGCTCGGCAAGAGACTGTATCCGAATTTTATTTACGGTTGTCATAGCGGTTTCCGCAGAAGAAAAAAATGAAGAAAGTGCGATCAGTATCAGAATCGCCACCGCCTGAAAGGCAATACTTGAATCCAAGATTTATTCACTCCTTTTGATTATTTTTTTATTGATTGAATCATATCATAAAACATTTAAGCAAAATATACATGATTTCATATAAAAAATCAAGAAAAAGCTTTTGGTTCAAAGATAGTATAAAAAAATTTAAAAGAGGACTGTCGAAAAAGTAAGATTTGTGTTATAATTCACTCGATTAAAATGAAAAAAAACATTACAGAATATTTACAAAATGATAAAAGTTTGATAATATACAGATATGTAATATTGTTGTATTACGTAAAAAAGAACTGATATTTGGCTGAAAGTAAAAAAATGATTATCAGGAAACATAAGAATCGAATATAAATATAGAGGTGCGATATGTCCAATAATATAAATAGAATAAGAAAAAATAAATTAAAAGGAACGGGTATTTTTGCGGCAGCGGCTTTAACAGCGGCTTTGATTGCAGGAAATAATATACCGGGTGTAACAAGACAGGTCAGTGCGGCTGAGTCACAGGAGAATACTGTGTCTTCTCTGATCCCGGACAACATCACGCTTGATAAGCCAGTAGAACTTGCGGATGTAGAACTTCCGGCAACGGAATATGGAACTTTTGAATGGGCAGATGGAAGTTTCGTTCCTGCACAGCGTGTACAGAGCTGTGAGGTACTTCTTATACCGGCAGAAGGACAGGATTTAAGCCATGTGGATGGATGGGATCCGGAGAGCGGCGCGGTTGTCGGTTACATCAATGTAATAGTGAACAGTATTACGGATAGTGATAATTCTGATAAGACAGAAGGCTCAGGTAAAACAGATCCAACAGAAAATGCAGATCCAACAGAAACGCCTGAAACTTCGTCAGAAAAACCTGCCGCAGATGAAAACGCTGATACAGACAATAAAGAAGATAAGGAAAGTAAATCAGATCAGGATAATCAAACTGATACAGACAATGAAGAGAATAAGATTGAAGAAGATAAAACAGATAATAAAAACAACAAAGATAATAACAGCAATGCAGATAAGACGGATAAAGATACAGAAACTACCGGTAAGCTGGAACCTGCAGATGATATGACACAGGATAAAGAAGATACGAAGAAAGATGATGAAGATGGCGCAGGTGATAATATCTTTGATAATCCTGTTCTGCCGGACGATAAGGATGACCGTCCTACAGATGCAGAGGATTCTCTTTCTGATGAAGAAAAAGAAGAGAGGGCCGCACTTAATCATACCTGCGACGGTATTACAGTAAGCGGAGTTAATCTTCCATGGTATGTACAGTTCAGAGTTTCAAGCGGTGACAGCTATCAGTTTACCAATGAATCAGATGCAATGATTTTCCAGTCTTATGAATTTGAACTCTGGGATCTTAAGAATAATACAGAATATGAGATCCCTAATGGAGATTATATCAGTGTCACTGTGCCAGTAAAATCCGGATATCAGTATACTATCGAACATCTCCTGGATAACGGGGCAACTGAGACGATTATTCCGAGTGTAGAGAATGGTATTATGGTATTCAGCACACATTCTTTCAGTCCATTTGGAATTGCAGGAAGCAGACAATTAGTAGGACCTGATGCGGGGAATGATACGGACGACACAGATGCGGTAACTCCTGCACCGGCTTCCTCCGACAGTCAGAGTTCTGATTCCGGAAAGAACAATACAGTATCTATGAATGACAGTTCTGACAGCAATAATGGTTCTTCTTCTGATCAGAATGATAATTCAACGGAAAATAAAGCTGTGAAAAATAACAATACAGTAAATACCGGAGATACAACATCAATTATGCCGTTTGTGATACTGTTTGTGGCAGCTGCAGTGATCGCCGGTGTGGCTGTATTTATAAAAAAGAGAAAGAAATAAAAGAATAACACTGATTCCTCCCCCATATAGTTTAACAGGAGGGGAAGCAATGAAAGTCAGAGCAATTTTGAAATCACTATTATTTGCATATGCATTAACAGGAGTGGCATTACTGCTTTTGGCCCTGGTACTGTTTGCTTTTGATCTGGGAGAAACAGCTGTAGATGCGGGGATTATTATAATTTATGTACTTGCATGTTTCATGGGAGGTTTTATGGCCGGCAAAATTGTGCGTAAAGACAAATATCTGTGGGGTGTTATCACAGGTCTGGCTTACTATGTATTACTGTTGACTGTCTCTGTTATGGCAAAAGGCGGCTGGGATATGAGTGCAGCGCATGCAGTTACAACATTTTTTATGTGCACAGGCGGCGGAACACTGGGTGGAATGCTGTCGTAAAAAAAAGCTTTTAAAATGAAAAGATATATGATATACTATGCCAAGAATATAATTACATAAGGAGGATAGAGTTATGGAACATATCAAAACCCTGAATACAAAGAATTTACAGAACACTGTAAAAAAAGGTGGATGTGGCGAGTGCCAGACTTCCTGCCAGTCCGCATGTAAAACTTCCTGTACAGTAGGAAACCAGAGCTGCGAGCAGAAATAAGATCAGCTATGGAGAAATGAGATAAGCAGCGGAACTTTTATTCCGCTGCTTATCTTACGCTTAGAAAGGATTTTAGTAAAATGAGTCTGATTCACCGTTATAAAAGCAATGGCTTTAATATTGTACTGGATATCAACAGTGGATGCATCCATCTGGTAGATGAGGTTACATATGAGGTTCTTCCATATCTGGAAGAGGGCCTTGGCACAGAAGCTATTGCAGAGAAACTGGAAAACAAATATAACAGAGAAGATATTGAGACATCTGTAAGAGAATGTAATAAGCTGAAAGAAGATGGAATGCTTTTTACAAAAGATGTTTATGAGAATGTAATTGAAGAATTTTCAAATAACCGGCAGACCGTTGTAAAAGCATTGTGCCTGCACATTGCTCATGACTGCAATCTGGCCTGCCGTTATTGTTTTGCCGAAGAAGGCGAATATCATGGCAGAAGAGCTCTTATGTCCTATGAAGTCGGTAAAAAAGCTCTTGATTTCCTGATCGCGAACTCCGGTTCCAGAAAAAACCTGGAAGTAGATTTCTTTGGCGGCGAGCCGCTGATGAACTGGCAGGTTGTAAAAGATCTGGTAAAATATGGCAGAGAGCAGGAAAAGCTTCACAATAAGAAATTCCGTTTCACTTTAACAACAAACGGAGTTCTTCTGAATGATGAAGTAATGGAATTCTGCAATAAAGAGATGGGCAACGTTGTACTGAGTGTGGACGGACGTAAGGAAGTACATGACTATATGCGTCCATTCAGAAAAGGTGCAGGAAGCTATGACCTGATCATGCCAAAGTTCCAGAAGTTTGCAGAATCCAGAAATCAGGACAAGTATTATGTAAGAGGTACTTTTACTCACCATAATCTTGATTTCTCCAAGGATGTGCTTCATCTGGCAGATTTTGGATTCAAACAGATTTCTGTAGAGCCTGTAGTTGCGGCTGATACGGAGGAATATGCGATCCGCGAGGAGGATATCCCCCAGATCATGGAAGAGTATGATGCTCTTGCAAAAGAAATGATTAAAAGAGAGAAAGAGGGAAAAGGATTTAACTTCTTCCATTTTATGATCGACCTTACAGGTGGCCCTTGTGTATACAAGAGACTGTCAGGCTGCGGTTCAGGAACAGAGTACCTGGCTGTAACACCCTGGGGTGATTTTTACCCATGTCACCAGTTTGTTGGTGAAGAACAGTATCTCATGGGAAATGTAGACGAAGGCATTACAAAGCCGGAAATCCAGAAGGAATTCGGCGGATGCAACGTTTACACAAAGAAAGACTGCAAAGACTGCTTCGCACGTTTCTACTGTAGTGGTGGATGTGCGGCAAATGCATTCCATTTCCAGGGAGATATCAAAGGCAATTATGAAATCGGATGCGAACTCCAGAGAAAACGTGTGGAGTGCGCCATCATGATAAAAGCCGCACTGGCATGTGATTAGTGGGCAGTAATCTGTCTGACTGATACCGCCGTCGGCTGTTATCATAACAGAAAATGGCTGGCAGGCGGATGAACATGACCGCGGACAAAAAATCAAGAAGGGAAAAGAACTATGAAGAAAAGTAAAGGAATCGTAGTGCTGCTTCTGACACTGATCCTGACTGTGTTCTTTTGCTTTACTGCAGCCGTAGGTATCGGTCCTACCGGAACCGGTGCAGCAAAACATATCAACACGGGTCTTGATCTTGCCGGTGGTGTCAGCATTACCTACCAGGCTAAGGAGAGCAATCCGACAAGCGAAGAGATGTCAGATACGATCTACAAGCTTCAGAAGCGTGTAGAGCAGTACAGTACTGAGGCTCAGGTATACCAGGAAGGATCAGACCGTATTACAGTTGAAATTCCTGGTGTTACAGATGCAGATACTATTCTGAATGATCTGGGTAAACCAGGTTCCCTGTATTTCATCACAAAAGAAGATGCTGACGGAAACCAGAACTTTACTACAGGACAGGATGGATATGTTCTCTCCAGAACTATGGATGAGATCAAGGAATCCGGAAGTGTTGTTCTGGAAGGTTCTGATGTAGCAGATGCCCAGGGTGGTGCGATTCAGAATCAGAACACAAGTGCAAAGGAATATGTGGTAAGTCTTACTCTTACTTCTGATGGAGAAAACAGTGGTAAAACAAAATTTGCAGAAGCTACAAAGAATAATGTAGGCAAGCAGATCGCTATCGTCTATGACAATAACATTATCAGTGCTCCGAATGTAAATGAAGAGATTTCCGGTGGAAAAGCACAGATCAGCGGAATGTCTGACCTGGAAGAAGCACAGAACCTTGCTTCTTATATCCGTATCGGTTCTCTGGGACTGGAACTGGAAGAACTTCGTTCCAGTGTTGTAGCTGCACAGCTTGGTGAAGAAGCAATCTCTACAAGTGTTCTTGCAGGTGCGATCGGTCTGATCATCGTTATTATCTTTATGATCATTGCATACCGCATACCTGGTATAGTTGCAGGTATTGCACTGATTCTTTATACATCATTAATGCTGATTACGCTGAATGCCTTTGATATTACTCTTACTCTTCCGGGTATTGCGGGTATTATCCTTGGTATCGGTATGGCGGTGGATGCCAATGTTATTATTTATGCCCGAATCAGAGAGGAAATTGGTGCAGGAGTTTCAGTAAGGAATTCTATTAAGTCCGGTTTCAGCAAAGCTTTCTCTGCAATCTTTGATGGAAATATTACAACGCTGATCGCAGCCTTTGTGCTGATGTGGCTTGGTTCAGGTACTGTTAAGGGATTTGCTTATACACTTGCCCTTGGTATCGTGATCTCCATGTTTACAGCACTGGTTGTATCCAGACTGGTTGTAAATGCACTTTATGCAGTTGGTGTGCGTGATCCGAAATTCTACGGATCTGCAAAAGAACGTAAGGCAGTTGATTTTCTTGGAAAGAAGAAAGTATTCTTTGTTATTTCCATTATCCTGATCCTCTGCGGTCCGGCAGCGATGTTTGCTAATTCGCATGCAGGAAACAAAGCGTTAAATTACAGCCTTGAGTTCTCAGGCGGTACTTCTACAACTGTTACATTTAATGAAGATATGGATATCAAGACCATTGATTCCGAAGTAACTCCTGTTGTAGAAGAGGTGACAGGAGATAAGAATGTTCAGCCTACAAAGGTAGTCGGAACAAATCAGGTTGTGATCAAAACACGTTCTCTGAATCAGAGCGAACGTGAAGCTCTGCAGAGTGCACTGGTTGAGAAATTTGGTGTAGATGACAGCACAATTTCCACAGAAAGTATTTCTTCTACAGTAAGTAGTGAAATGCGTCGTGATGCGATCGTAGCCGTTATAGTAGCTACAATCTGTATGCTTCTTTATATCTGGTTCAGATTTAAAGACATCCGTTTTGCAAGCAGTGCGGTATTGGCGCTTCTGCATGATGTTCTGGTTGTACTTGCATTCTATGCTATTGCCAGAGTATCTGTCGGTAATACATTTATTGCCTGCATGCTTACGATCGTAGGTTATTCTATCAATGCTACAATCGTTATTTTTGACCGTATACGTGAGAACCTTCACAGTGGTTCCAGAGAAAAACTGGCAGAAATTGTAAACACAAGTATCACTCAGACTCTTACAAGAAGTATTTATACCTCTTTTACAACTTTTGTTATGGTAGCTGTTCTTTATATCATGGGTGTTTCTTCTATCCGTGAATTTGCAGCACCTCTGATGGTTGGTGTTCTTGTCGGTGCATATTCTTCTGTATGTATTACAGGTGCGTTATGGTATGTGATGAAAAAGAAATTTGCAGGAAAAGGACAGCCGGCAATTGCTGCAGCTTCCGCATCTGCAAAGTCCTCTTCAAAGCCGAAGAAAGCACGTGATGTATCACAGAAAGATCCGACTCAGCCAAAGAAGAAAAACAGAAAAAGAGTAGCTGAACGTCTGGCTGCCGAAGAAGCAGCTAAAAAACAGCAGAATGATGATGCTGAATAAAACAATAAGTGTCTGAAAAACAGGCAGACAGAAATATCCCGGGGTAAAACTCCGGGATATTTTTATGAGGAGAGAAAATATATGGAGAAATGGGTAATAGCAGCAAAAAGAGCAGATTTTAACCAGATCGGTCAACAGTTTCATATTGATCCGGTGATTGCGAGACTGATCAGGAACAGAGATGTGATCGGAGAAGATAAGATAAGAGAGTATCTGTCAGGAACAGTACAAGAGCTTCCTTCTCCCTGGCTGATGAAGGATATGGAAAAAGCTGTAGATATCCTGGAGAAAAAAATATCACAGAAAGCAAAAGTCCGTATTATTGGTGATTATGATATTGATGGTGTGACCTCTACATACATTTTAATGAAAGGCCTTGCGAGGATCGGAGCAGATGTGGATACTTATATTCCGGACAGAGTTGCAGACGGATATGGGATTCATGCACATCTTATAGAAAGAGCGGAAACGGACCGGATCGATACGATCGTGACCTGTGATAATGGAATTGCTGCGGCTGCTGAAATCCAGATGGCAAAGGATAAGGGGATGACAGTGATTATTACAGATCATCATGAGGTTCCTTACAGGGAGGAAAAGGGAGAACGCCAGATGGTGCTTCCTCCGGCAGATGCGATTTTGAATCCGAAACAATATGATTGTCCATACCCGAATAAAAACCTGTGTGGGGCAGTGGTGGCCTTTAAATATATTGCAGCACTTTACGAGAGATTTGGCGTTCCGGCAGAGGAGCTGGAAGATTATTATGAACTGGCGGCTATTGCAACAGTAGGAGATGTTATGGATCTTCAGGGAGAGAACAGGATTCTGGTAAAAGAAGGGCTGTGCCGTCTGAAAAATACCAAAAATCAAGGATTGCAGGAACTGATCCGAGCAAATTCTCTGGAAGATGCTAAAATCACAGCTTATCATATCGGATTTGTGCTGGGACCATGTATCAATGCCAGTGGCAGACTGGATACAGCTACCCGTTCTCTTGCACTTCTCAATGCAAAAACAAAGGAAGAAGCAGCAAGGCTTGCCGGAGATCTTACAGCTCTTAATCAGAGCCGAAAAGCTCTCACTGAGAAAGGAAAAGAAGAGGCAATCCGGATCATAGAGACTACAGAGCTGAAAAATGACAGAGTACTGGTAGTTTATCTTCCGGATTGTCATGAAAGTCTTGCCGGTATTATAGCAGGCAGGATCAGGGAAAAATATCACAGGCCTGCCTTTGTATTGACGGGCGGTGAGACAAGTGCAAAAGGAAGCGGAAGGTCAATAGAAAGTTACTCTATGTATGAAGAACTGGTAAAATGTGCAGACCTGATGATACAGTTTGGAGGTCATCCGATGGCAGCAGGTCTTTCTATAGAAGAAAAAAATATAGAAGAATTCCGGAGACGTCTCAATGTCAACTGTACGTTGACGGACGAAGAATTGCGTCCTAAGATCGTGATTGATGTGCCGATGCCTGTGTCTTATATTACAAAAGAACTGGTAGAACAGATTTCGCTTCTGGAACCCTTTGGAAAAGGGAATACAAAACCGGTCTTTGCACAGAAAAATCTCAGAGTGCTTGATCACAGTATTATCGGGAAAAATAAAAATGTAGTAAAATTAAAACTTCTCGATCCGCAGGGGATTTCAGTGGAAGGCATTTATTTCGGAGAAGCAGAGGATTTTGTGAACTTTATCAGGGAAAAAGACAGTATTTCTGTTACTTATTATCCGGAGATCAACAGATTCAGGGGACGAGAGAGTCTTCAGATTATTATTCAGAATTACTGTTAATATTACCGCTTGGTTTGTAACCGCCGGTAAGCCTGGAAATACAAATGTCAGGGCTTAACAGTAACTTGATTCTGAAATAAAAAGGTGATATACTATAAAATATTTATGAGCGAACAGCAATATAACACACACTGGAGGAGAAATAAAATGAAGAAAATTGAAGATTATGTATTAAGTATACCGGATTTTCCTGAACCGGGGATTATTTTCAGAGATATTACAAGTGTTCTGCAGGATGCGGATGGCCTGCAGTTGGCAATCGACTCCATGCAGGACTGTCTTAAGGATATAGATGTGGACGTGATTGCAGGAACAGAGTCCAGAGGCTTTATCTTTGGTGTACCGATCGCATATAATCTTCATAAACCATTTGTACCGATTCGTAAAAAAGGCAAACTTCCCCGCGAAACAGTATCTGTAAGCTATGATCTGGAATATGGCAGTGCAGAGATTGAAATGCATAAAGATTCCATAAAACCAGGTCAGAAAGTAGTTATCGTTGATGATCTGATCGCAACAGGCGGTACGATCGAAGCAGCGATCAAGCTGGTGGAACAGCTTGGCGGTGAGGTTGTCAAGGTTGTATTTCTCATGGAACTTGCAGGTTTAAAGGGACGCGAAAGACTGAATGGGTATGATGTAGCGTCCGTAATTTGTTATGATGGTAAATAAGCACAGCTGATTGTGCAGGACAGGCAGGTGGGAGCATATGACAGAGGTAACAAAAAGTACAGAAGCAAAAAAAGATGAAATGCAGGTTGAAAAAGAGAAGCTGGAATCTGTAAAGAGAGCAGATGCGGCAGTAAAGACCATGCATGATTTTACAAGTCCGGAGGTGCTTTATAAAGAACTGATAAACAGTGTTCTGAAGTATCATCCATCAACAGATATTTCCATGATAGAGAAGGCATATAAGGTTGCAAGTGAAGCTCATGAAGGACAGAAGAGAAAGTCCGGAGAGCCATATATCATTCATCCTTTGTGTGTTGCCATCATTCTGGCAGATCTGGAACTTGACAAAGAAACGATAGTTGCAGGCCTTCTTCATGATGCAGTTGAAGATACCTGGATGACCTATGAGGAAGTGGAGAAGGAATTTGGTTCAGAGGTTGCACTTCTTGTGGATGGTGTTACCAAGCTGGGACAGTTATCTTATTCTGCGGATAAAGTAGAAGTTCAGGCAGAGAACCTCAGAAAGATGTTTCTTGCCATGGCTAAGGATATCAGAGTTATTCTGATCAAGCTTGCAGACCGTCTTCATAATATGCGTACTCTACAGTATATGCGTCCTGAAAAGCAGCAGGAAAAGGCCAGAGAGACCATGGATATTTATGCTCCTATTGCCATGCGTCTGGGTATTTCCAAGATAAAGGTAGAGCTGGATGACCTGTCGCTGAAATACCTTAAGCCGGATGTATATTATGACCTGGTGCATAAGGTTGCCCTGCGTAAAAGCGAGAGAGAACAGTTTGTAGGTGCGATTGTAAAAGAAGTTAAGAAACATATGGATGATGCCAATATTAAGGCGCAGGTGGACGGACGTGTAAAACACTTTTTCAGCATCTACAAGAAGATGGTAAATCAGGATAAGACTATTGATCAGATTTATGATTTATTTGCTGTCCGTATTCTTGTAGATACAGTGAAGGATTGTTATGCTGCCCTTGGTGTGATCCATGAGATGTATAAGCCAATTCCGGGACGGTTTAAAGATTATATTGCCATGCCGAAACCCAATATGTATCAGTCATTGCATACCACATTGATCGGACCCAACGGACAGCCCTTTGAAATCCAGATCCGTACTTATGAAATGCACAGAACTGCAGAATATGGTATCGCTGCACACTGGAAATATAAGGAGTCGTCTGACGGAAAGGCTCCTGTAGGTAAGAGTGAGGAAGAGAAACTGAACTGGCTGCGTCAGATTCTGGAATGGCAGAGAGACATGTCTGATAACAAAGAATTCATGAGTCTTCTGAAGAATGACCTGGATCTTTTTGCGGACAGTGTTTACTGTTTCACTCCACAGGGAGATGTTAAAACACTTCCAAGCGGTTCTACACCGGTGGATTTTGCGTACAGTGTTCACAGTGCAGTCGGAAATAAGATGGTAGGTGCCAGAGTTAACGGTAAGCTGGTTCCGATTGAATATGAGATCAAAAACGGCGACCGTATTGAAATCATTACTTCACAGAATTCTCAGGGACCAAGCCGCGACTGGCTGAAACTGGTTAAGAGTACTCAGGCAAAGAACAAGATTAACCAGTGGTTCAAGAAGGAATTAAAAGAAGATAATATCCTTAAGGGCAAGGAGATGCTTGCGCAGTATGCGCGTGCAAAGGGATTTAAGATCGCAAATTATACAAAAACCCAGTATCTGGAGGCTGTTTTGCGTAAATATGGTTTCAGGGACTGGGATTCAGTACTTGCTGCAATTGGTCATGGCGGATTGAAAGAAGGTCAGGTTTTCAATAAGCTGGTAGAGGCTTATGATAAGGAAAATAAGAAGAATCTGACAGATGAGCAGGTTCTTGAGGCTGCTTCTGAGACACAGGAGAAGCTTCACATTGCCAAGAGCAAGAGCGGCATTGTGGTAAAAGGAATCCATGATGTGGCAGTCCGTTTTTCCAAGTGCTGTAATCCAATCCCGGGTGATGAGATTGTAGGCTTTGTTACAAGAGGACGTGGAATCACAATTCATCGTACAGATTGTGTCAATGTGCTGAATATGTCTGAGACAGACAGGACACGACTGATTGAGGCAGAGTGGCAGCAGCCTGATACCAAGGAAAAAGAGAAGTATATGGCTGAGATTCAGGTTTATGCAAATAACCGTACAGGGCTTCTTGTGGATCTTTCTAAAATATTTACAGAACGTAAGATCGACCTGCGAAGTATCAACAGCCGTACAAGCAAGCAGGAGAAGGCAACTATTTCCATGAGTTTTGAGATTGGAAGCAAAGAGGAACTGCGTTCCCTGATCGAGAAGATCCGTCAGGTAGAGAGTGTCATTGACGTAGAGAGAACTACAGGCTGATCATGGAAAAATCTGCTGGAACATTATTTTATGGAACTGCTGCAGATTGACAGAAAGGAATAACATGAAGAATTTAGAATTACAGAAATGTATATTAGGACCTGTATATACAAATTGCTATCTCCTTAAGAATAAAGAAACCGGAGAACTGATCATTGTTGATCCCGCAGATTGTCCGGAGAAGATTGAAATGAAGATTTCCCGGATGAATGGAAAACCGGTGGCGATTCTTCTTACCCATGGACATTTTGACCACATTCTGGCTGCACAGGCAGTAAAGGAGAAATATAATATTCCGATTTATGCCTGTCGTCAGGAAGAGGAGATGCTCCGCGAACCTTCGATCAATATGACTGTACATTATGGACAGGGATGTTCTATTGTGCCGGATGTATTTCTGGAGGATCTGGATGTTATCAGACTGGCGGGATTTTCCGTTCAGATGATCCATACACCGGGACATACCAAAGGAAGCTGCTGTTATTATCTGAAAGATGAAGGTGTATTGTTCAGCGGTGATACAGTGTTCTATGGCTCTGTTGGAAGAACGGATTTTCCGGGTGGAAGTACAGCAGAAATCGTGAGAAGTCTCCATAAACTGGTAGATTCGCTTCCTGAAGAGACCGAGGTTTTCCCCGGACATGATGCATCTACCACTATTGGTTATGAAAAGAGGTATAATCCATTTGTGTAAAATAGGCATTCTGTTTGAGAACAGAGATTTTGAACATGATGTTTATGAACTGATCAAAGCGTTTTATCCCGAAGCGGAGATACATACTCTTTATGAAAATGCTGAAGCAGAGTATGACCTCCGCTTCAGTGTGGAACGGGATAATGACAGTTATATCATAAAATACGAAAGGACAGAGAATCTGTCGAAACAGGAAACAGAGCAAAAAGGGGTAATTTCCGCAGACATACTTTCTAAAGAGAATGCAGGCTGTGGAATACAGGATGCTCATGCTCTGAGAAAAGAGAATAAAGATAATATCAAATATGCTTTGTATCAGTTGTTGATAAAACTGACGGGCAGAACTCTTCCATGGGGAAATCTGACAGGAATACGTCCTGCCAAACTGGCAATGGGAATGATCGAATCCGGAATGAAAAATACGGAAGCAGCCCGGGAGATGCGTGAGAGATATCTGGTAAGTCCGCAGAAAACAGCGCTTGCCATCACTATTGCAAACAGGGAAAGAGAGATTCTGAAGGATATTGACTATGAAAATGGATACAGCCTTTATATTGGAATCCCGTTTTGCCCAAGTATCTGTCTGTATTGTTCCTTCAGCTCCTATCCGCTGAAAGTGTGGGAGAAGAGAACAGATGAATATGTGGAAGCTCTCTGCCGGGAGGTAAGAGAGACTGCTCTTATGATGAAGGGAAGAAAACTGGACACCATCTATATTGGCGGCGGTACCCCGACTACACTGCTTCCACATCAGATCCGTAAGCTCCTGGATACAGTGGGAGAAGCTTTTGGCTATGAAGGACTGGCAGAGTTTACTGTGGAAGCCGGCAGACCGGACAGTATTACACGTGAAAAGCTGATGGCAATCAGGGAGTATCCGGTAACAAGAATTTCCGTAAATCCACAGACTATGAATCAGGAAACTCTGGATATTATCGGCCGCAGACATACTGTGGAGCAGACAAAAGAAGCGTTTCATCTGGCACGAGAGCTGGGATACGATAACATTAACATGGATCTGATCGTAGGTCTTCCGGGTGAGGATATTCACATGGTAGAGCGGACTCTTGAACAGGTTCGTGAACTGGCACCGGACAGTATTACCGTACATTCACTGGCAGTGAAACGTGCAGCAAGGCTGAATATTTTTAAAGAGAAATATCAGGAAATGTCTTTTGAGAATAATCAGGAGATTATGGATCTGACCATGAAAACGGCGTATGAAATGGGAATGGGTCCTTATTATCTGTACAGACAGAAGAATATGAAGGGAAATTTTGAAAATGTTGGCTATGCAAAGGTTGACAAAGCGGGAATTTACAATATACTGATTATGGAGGAAAAACAGCCTATCATCGCACTGGGGGCAGGCGGTTCTTCCAAGCTGGTCTTTGACCATGGACAGAGAATTGAACGTGTGGAGAATGTAAAAGACGTTTCTAATTATATTTCCCGCATTGATGAGATGATCGAGAGAAAACGGACAGCAATAGCTACCTGGCTGTAGGATGTGGAGGTAACATTTTGGACACAGTACAAAAGACAGCAGCAGGTTCACAGCAGAGGATCCTGGAATTTGACCTTGCTTCTGAACTGCATCATGGAATGCTGGTAAGTAATCTGGCTTATGCGGTTGCAGAGGAGATGGGACTGCCGCATGAACAGTGTTATGAGCTTGCAATAGCAGGAATGCTCCATGATATAGGAAAGCTGAAGCTGACAAGTTATATTAACGGACAGGAGCAGGATCCTCTGGTGATCGAGGAACTGAAGTATGTCCGGATGCATTCTGCATTGGGATATGAGGAACTTAAAGGGCAGGGATATTCGGATTTTGTATTGGAGAGTATCCTGTACCATCATGAGAATTATGATGGTAGTGGATATCCGTCCAATAAAGCAGGTGATGATATACCCATAGGTGCCCGGATACTCAGAGTCTGCGATGTATATGCAGCATTGATCTCTGACAGACCATACAGAAGAGGATTTGATATTTCTTCAGTTATGGAGTTGATGATCGATGAAGTAAAAAATTTTGATATGCAGGTTTTTCTTGCGTTTCAGAGAGTGGTTCATAATGGAGACGGGCAGAATTTTTATAAAAGAGGAGGACAACATGGCATTAAAGAAGAAACCGGTAACCGGTATGAAGGACATTTTACCAAAAGAGATGGAAATCCGTAATTATGTGATGAACATGATTCGTGAAACATACGGAACATTTGGCTTTTCATCTATAGAGACACCATGTGTGGAGCATATTGAAAATCTTTCCAGTAAACAGGGCGGAGAGAATGAGAAACTTATTTTCAAGATCCTGAAACGTGGGGAGAAACTGAAACTTGCGGAAGCAGAGAAAGAAAGTGATCTGGTTGACTCCGGACTTCGCTACGATCTGACTGTGCCGCTTTCCAGATATTATTCCAACAACGCAAATGAGCTTCCGGCTCCTTTTAAGGCACTTCAGATGGGTAATGTGTGGAGAGCAGACAGACCGCAGAGAGGACGTTTCCGTCAGTTTATGCAGTGTGATATTGATATTCTGGGTGAGTCTACTTATCTGGCTGAGATCGAACTGGTTCTTGCTACCACAACGTTGCTCGGAAAGCTGGATTTCCATAACTTTACGATTCGCATCAACGACAGAAAAATCTTAAAAGCGATGGCGCAGTACAGTGGATTCCCACAGGAAAGCTTTGACACTGTGTTTATCATTCTGGACAAGATGGACAAGATTGGTTTGGAAGGTGTTGCAGAAGAACTGGAGAAGGAAGGATTTGCAAAAGAGAGCATTGATACCTACCTTGGACTTTTCAAAGAGATCACTTCTGACATTGAGGGTGTTCGTTACTGCAAAGAGAAATTAAAAGATGTTCTGGATCCAAAGGTTGCTGAGGACCTTGAAACAATCATTTCTACTGTAGATTCTGTTAAGACAGCAGATTTTAAGATGTCTTTCGATCCGACTTTGGTACGTGGAATGTCTTATTATACAGGACCGATTTTTGAAATCTCTATGGATGAGTTTGGCGGCAGCGTAGGCGGCGGTGGACGCTATGATGAGATGATCGGTAAATTTACAGGAAACAATACATCTGCCTGCGGATTTTCAATTGGATTCGAGAGAATCGTAATGCTTCTTCTTGAGAGAAATTATGAAATCCCGACAAAGAATGGTAAGAAAGCATATCTTATCGAGAAGAATATGCCGGCAGACAAGATGCTGACGATTCTGAAACAGGCTCAGGAAGAGCGTAATGCCGGAACACAGATCAATATTTCTATTATGAAGAAGAATAAGAAATTCCAGAAAGATCAGATGACAGCAGAGGGCTATACAGAGTTTGTAGAATTCTTTAAAGACAGAATGTAATAATTCGTAACTGTTCAGCAACATTGCGAGATAGCAGACTGCCGGATAGTTACAACAATTCTTATAATATAGAAAGCATGAAAAGAGGAAAGAAACATGGCTGAAAGTATGCAGGGACTGCACAGAACATGCCGATGTGCAGAAGTAACAAAGGAAATGATCGGCAAAGAAGTTGTCCTTATGGGATGGGTTCAGAAAGCCCGCGATAAAGGCGGAATTATTTTCGTAGATTTAAGAGACCGTTCCGGTATCATGCAGCTGATTTTTGAGAATGGCAGCATTGATGAAGAAGGTTTTGCAAAAGCAGGTAAGCTGAGAAGTGAATTCGTAATCGCTGTTACCGGTGTGGTAGAAGAAAGAGGCGGCGCTGTTAACAAGAATCTTGCAACAGGTGAAATTGAGCTTCGCGTAAAATCCCTTCGTGTTCTGTCTGAAGCAGAGGTACCTCCGTTCCCAATTGAAGAGAACAGCAAGACAAAAGATGAAATCCGCCTGAAATATCGTTATCTTGACTTAAGAAGACCTGACCTTCAGAAGAATATTATGCTTAAGAGCAAAGTCATGATGCTTACAAGACAGTTCTTCGCAAAAGAAGGATTCCTTGAAATTGAAACTCCGATGCTTGGTAAGAGTACACCGGAAGGTGCAAGAGATTATCTGGTACCGTCTCGTGTTCATCCGGGACATTTCTATGGTCTGCCACAGTCTCCGCAGCTGTACAAACAGCTTCTGATGTGCTCTGGTTATGACCGTTATATCCAGATTGCAAGATGTTTCCGTGACGAAGACCTTCGTGCGGACAGACAGCCGGAATTTACCCAGATCGATATGGAACTCTCTTTTGTAGATGTTGATGACGTAATTGATGTAAATGAGAGATTCCTTGCTTATCTGTTCAAGGAAGTACTTGATATTGATGTAAAACTTCCAATCCAGCGTATCACATGGCAGGAAGCTATGGACAGATTTGGTTCTGATAAACCGGATATGCGTTTCGGAATGGAACTTCATGATGTAAGTGATGTAGTTAAAAACTGTGGATTCAGCGTGTTTACTTCTGCGTTGGAAAATGGCGGCAGTGTTCGTGGTATCAATGCAGAAGGACAGGGCGCTATGCCACGTAAGAAAATTGACAAACTGGTTGAGTTTGCCAAAGGTTACGGTGCAAAAGGCCTTGCATACATTGCAATCGCTGAAGATGGCACAAGAAAATCTTCTTTTGCTAAATTCATGACAGATGAAGAGATGGATGCTCTGGTAGCAGCTATGGATGGTAAAGCAGGAGACTTACTTCTGTTTGCAGCAGATAAGAAGAAACTGGTTTATGATGTACTTGGCGCACTTCGTCTGGAACTTGCAAAGCAGATGGATCTTCTTGATAAGAATGAGTATCGTTTCGTATGGGTAACAGAGTTCCCGCTTCTTGAATGGAGTGAAGAAGAGAATCGTTTCACAGCAATGCATCATCCATTTACCATGCTTATGGAAGAGGACCTTCCACTTCTGGATACAGATCCTGGAAAAGTTCGTGCAAAAGCATATGATATCGTATTAAACGGTAATGAAATTGGTGGAGGAAGTGTCAGAATCCATCAGGATGATATTCAGGAGAGAATGTTTGAAGCACTTGGATTCACAAAAGAAGCTGCTCACGAGCAGTTCGGATTCCTTCTGGACGCATTCAAATATGGAGTTCCGCCTCACGCCGGACTGGCATACGGACTTGACCGTCTGGTAATGCTTATGGCGAAAGTTGACAGCATCCGTGACGTAATCGCATTCCCGAAGGTTAAAGATGCTTCCTGTCTGATGACTCAGTCTCCGAGCCGCGTAAGCGAGGAGCAGTTAAAAGAACTGGAACTGGAAGTAAGACCGGAGGAAGTAACTGAATAAGGATGGAGCTTACAATTCAGACGTTTTTGATTGTATGCCCGTTGGTATTCCTTGCAGGATTAGTTGATTCTATCGCAGGCGGGGGTGGTTTGATCTCCCTGCCTGCGTATCTGCTTGCAGGGGTTCCGATGCACAATGCGATAGCAACGAATAAATTATCCTCGGCAACTGGGACAGCGATTTCAACAGCACGTTTATGTAAGAATAAATTTGTAGACTGGGGAGTTGCACTGCCATGTATTTCCATGGCTCTTGTCGGTTCTTTTGCAGGCGCTCATATTGCGCTTCTTGCCAGTGATAAGATATTAAAATGGATGCTGATTCCAGTACTTCCTATTGTTGCGTTTTATGTAATGAAGAAGAAAAATCTGGATGATAACAGCAATGTAGAGATTTCCAGAAAGAAACAGTGGATTTTGTGTGCGGTGTGTTCTCTGGCTGTTGGCTGCTACGATGGCTTTTATGGGCCGGGAACTGGTACGTTTCTGCTTATTTTATATACAGGAGTAGCAAAACTTCCCGTAGCGAAAGCTTCCGGAACTATGAAACTTGCAAATCTTTCTTCTAATATAATGGCATTAGTTGTTTTTTTATTTAGTGGAAAGATTGTCATATATCTTGGACTTGCAGCTTCTTTTTTTTCCATTGCAGGGCATTATGTAGGATCTGGAATGGTAATGAAAAATGGAAATAAAATCGTAAGACCGATTATTCTGATCGTTCTGGTTTTACTGTTTATCACAATTATAACGGGGATGTAAAAAGAATAAGACAAAGATTAAAAAGACCACCATATCATAGAATGATTCGGGAAAGGAACATTTCTGTGATATGGTGGCCTTTTTAGTTGTTTAACCAAACTGCGAAGCAGTTATTTGGTTATGAGCAAGTAGCGGAAGCGGATTGCGAATATCCGATTGACTAATCGTTAATTGGAACTGCTTTCAGTAGAAGTATTATCATCTGTCTGCTTATCTGTATCGGCAGAAATATTTTCATCCTCAGAATCAGAAGTCTCGAGAGGAGAATCTGTCAAAGTACCGAAAATAGCATTTCCCAAAGTATTTCCCTCATCCTGAAGTTTCCAGGATACCCCATCATTGATTAGAACAAAATCTACATCATTGACGGTAGTAACGGTATTATCATTGATGCTGTTCAGAAGAATTTCGAAAGATTTCTCGTATCGTTTCTGGGAGCCATCGATAACTGCGTCAGCAGAAGCCAGATATTTATCAAGCTTTTCCTGATAATCAGCCAGGATCGAATCACTGTCAAAGGTTGTAATTTCAGTTGTAACAGTGGCATTGTATCCATTTTCACTGCTGGATTTAATGACATAATTAAAATTTTTATGAATCTGTTCGGCAAGTGCTGAGGCAATGGAATTTTTTGCAGTATCGGATGTATTCATGATATTTACTACACCCAGATAAGATGTCATTTCTTTCAAATCCAGTTTCTGTAGAGTGTCAAGATATACGGTCAGGGTATCTTCCGGTGAAAGGATATCCGGATCTGCCAGATCAGCTATAAGACCGCCGACAAGGTCATCTTCCAGAGAATTGGTACGCTGGATCTTCCATTTTTCCTTTTTATCATTGCCTGTATTGACAAGCTGTATGTTACAGTCTGTCTCAGCTGTATCATAGTCATTTGTGTTTAAAAGATGATTCAGGATCAGATAATGAGCCTCAAGAGATCTGGAAGAATCTTTGATATTTCCTTTTTGTGCCTGGGCTGACTCTGTAATCTGTGTCCGGAGAAGTTCTGCTTTAAAATCGCTGGCAAGAACTTTGGAATCGATTGTGGTCAGTTTGACAGAAACAGTGGCAGAATGATTGGCTGTGCCGACGATGACATCCGAAATTTTGTAATTAAATTTCCGGAAAAAGAGAGAAAAGGTTTCATTGATTTCATCAGTTAAATCAGTATTCTCTGTGGCATCGGGGAACAGCTCTGTATAGGGTATGTATTTTTGCGTAGTTTCTGAATCGAGATTTTTTAACTGATCCAGTTCATTTCTGACTACACTCTTTACATCTGACTCATTTTTGCGGAAACAGCCGCTGCTTACAGATACAGCAAAAAGAAAAAATAAGACAGAGAAAAGAAGAATCAGGTGTTTGTTTATATTCATACGTGTTCTTTCCTTTCACAGTGCTTTCTGTGCAACTGTTTGACAGTTACTTTTCTGTTTATTTTAACAGATTTTGTACTGACTGTCAAAAAAGTGAAAAAGATGAACGAAATTCATAAAAAAAACGTGAAAAAATTGTGAAAAATGTTGCCATTTGATTACAATGCTTTTATTTTAAGGCAGAATCTGCTATGATAGGAAAGTGAATAATAATGATATAAAAAAGCAGTAGTGTATAATAGATGTTAGCCTGAACAAGGTGATAATATCAAGGAGGCAACTTATGAAGAAGCGTATTATTATCGTTTTGGGAATCCTGATTGCAGCAGGTGGTATCGGAACCGGAGTCTGGTATCACTTTAAAGGAAACGGTCAGAGTGGAACCGGTGATTCTATTGTGTATGTGTCAAAAGTAAGTGTGATCACCGGATCTGAAACAACAGCGGTAAATCGGTTTGCCGGTGTGGTAGAACCGCAGAAAACTGTAAACGTAAAAATAGAAAGTGGACGTAAAGTAAAGGAAGTAGAGGTAAAGACAGGGGAAGAAGTCAAGGCAGGACAACTTCTCTTTGAATATGATCTCAGCAGTATTGAAGATGATCTGAAACAGGCACAGCTTGACCTGGACAGACTGAAAAATGAGCAGATCAGCCTGACAGAACAGATTTCCACCCTTGAAGCGGAAAAGAAAAAAGCAAAGGCAGATGATCAGCTTTCTTACACAATTGAAATTGAAACAAATAAGATGAATCTTAAGAAAAATGAATACAGCCAGAAGAGTAAACAGGCTGAGATTGACAAGCTGCAGAGTGCCACACAGAATACAGAAGTGAGAAGTGAAATAGATGGTGTGATCCAGAAAATTGATACATCAAAGATGACAAGTGATGACGGTGATTCTGTGGATGACAGCAGTACAATGGACAGTATGTCATCAAATGATGACGGTTCAGACAGCTCTGCATTTATCACGATTCTCAGTACAGGTGCTTACAGAGTAAAAGGTAAGGTCAATGAACAGAACAGAGATTCTGTTGTGCCGGGAGAGTCTGTGATCATCAGATCCAGAGTGGACAGCAGTAAAACCTGGAAAGGAACCATGGGTTCCATTGATATGAATAACGGAACTTCGGACAGCGACAGCAGTGATATGAATATGGGAATGTCCAGCACCAGTTCAGATGATCAGACTTCTTCTACGTCCTATCCTTTTTATGTGGAACTGGATTCGTCAGAGGATCTTATGCTTGGACAGCATGTATATATAGAGCGTGACATGGGACAGGATGATAAAAAAGATGGTCTGTGGCTCAGCGATTATTATATTCTGGATACAGATACCAATGAACCATATGTCTGGGCAGCGAATGACAAAAATCGACTGGAAAAACGATATGTGACTCTCGGAAAACATGATGACAGTCTTGGAGAATATGAAATTGTTGACGGTCTGACAAAGAAAGATGCGATTGCATTTCCGACAGATTCTCTGGAAGAGGGTGAGAAGACAGAAGTAGGAGATCTCGCGCAGACGATGAGCGGAGGAGCAGACGGTATTACTGATATGGATGCTGATTATGGAAATATGGATGACGCACAGATTAATTCCACAGATATGGAATCCGGCGCAGACAGCTTTACAGAGCCGGATATGGAGGAAGATTCCGCAGACGCAGCAGATGACAGTTCAGAAGATATGATCGATCCGAATGAAGAACTTGTGCCAATTGATGAAGCACCTGGTATGAGTGCAGACGGCAATGTGGAGGGAATCGAATGATACTGGAATTGAAAGGCATATATAAAGAATATCAGCAGGGTAAAATGAAGGTTCCGGTATTAAAAGATGTGAATTTCTCCATGGAAGAAGGAGAATACGTGGCAATTATGGGACCATCCGGTTCGGGAAAAACTACTCTGATGAACATTATCGGATGTCTGGACAAACAGACAGAGGGAACTTTCTTTCTGGATGGCGTGGATATTAAGGCGTGTTCGGAGAATGAAATGTCGGATATCCGGCTGAATAAGATAGGGTTTGTTTTTCAGAGCTTTCATCTTCTCCCTAAGCAGAGTGCTCTGGCAAATGTTGAGATGCCATTAAATTATGCGAGGGTACCTAAGAAGGAGAGAAGAGAACGCGCTCTGAAGGCACTTGACAGAGTGGGCCTGGCGGACAGAGTGGATTTTAAGCCAAATCAGCTTTCAGGAGGTCAGATGCAGAGGGTTGCCATTGCCAGGGCGATCGTCAATAACCCGAAACTTCTTCTTGCAGATGAACCTACAGGTGCTCTTGACAGTAAATCAGGTGCGCAGGTTATGGAACTTTTCCAGAGGCTGAATGATGAGGGGGTATCTGTATTGATGATTACCCATGATGCGGATATTGCTGCACATGCGAAAAGGGTGGTTACGATCAAAGATGGTATCCTTCAGGAAAAGAGGTGATCTTCATGGGCAAAGTAAAGAAAATCCTCGCAGGAGTGCTTGTGGTGGTAATCGCAGGAAGCGGAATTACAGCGGGGTTGATGCAGCTGAAGAAAAACAGCCAGAAAACAGTGGCGGTTACTCCTGTGAGCGGATTACTGCAGGAATTTTATACACCTTCCACCACGCTTGACGGAACCATTACATCCAGTGCAACACAGACAGTAAACGGTGATAAAGACCTGATCATTGATCAGATTTATGTGACAAAGGGAGATGCCGTAAAAAAAGGCGATCATCTGGTTTCTTTTGATACTACTCTGGTGGAAATGGAACTGAATATAGCAAAGCTGAAAAAACAGAAACTGGAGCAGGATTTAAATAAAGCAGTGAACAGACTGAACAGCCTTCAGAATGGCGGGCCTGTAGAGGAAACAGATGCGGGTACAGATGCCGATGACCTGAATTCAACAACAGGAAGCACTAATAATGATACTGGTGATGATGATATGACACCGGATGATACTTTGTCATCCGCAACAGATATGTCCGGTAATTATCTGGCAGCAGCCATGCATCCGTTTTTGTTATCTGCTTTTACAGATGGAGATGCAGTGGATAATGCGGGCTCAGACAATTCTTCATCCAAGGCAGATTTACCGGGAGATGATGCTTCAACAGATACCGGAAATACAGGCGGTTCATCAGACGGAACATCTGCGGATAATGATACTCCGGTATATTCGGATCCCTCAGCGAATGGATTCAGTGACGGAGAGAAGGATGATTTTAATTCCGGGAAAAATGATATGCCGGAATTATCACCAACGCCAACGCCAACACTGGATGATCGTACCACATATTTTGATCCTTATTACCGAAAAGGTGATCCGAATATCACAGATGGTGACGAGCCGTTTTATCAAAAACTGGATGCAGATTCCGTTCCGTTTACTGGCAGTGGCACAGAGGATGATCCATATGTATATCTGTGCAGCAGTGCAAAAGAAAAAGTAACAGTAATGGGTTCATTCTTTAATAAACTTGCAGGATACAGTCCTGATGGAACCAAAGTTGTTAATCAGGGTGGTTACTGGTACCGTCTGGAGTTTCATCAGAATGATACCATAGAAGATTATGATAATCTGAAAACATCCTGTACAGGTTATTATCTGGTAAACGGAAGTCTTCTGGAGAAACCGGTGTATGAATTTGCAGAAGTGGAATTCACACTGTCAGATGCAGATAAATATGACAAGAATCCGGATGATGGAGGCGATGATAATCCGGCCGGTGGTGATGATGAACCTACCGGAACTCCTGTTTCCAGAGCAGATGCCATCAAGTATCAGAAGAGTAAGATTGCCAGCCTGAAACTGGACCTTCAGGAAAGCGATATCAAAATATCACAGCTGGAAAAGAAAGCGAATAAAAAGCTTATCAGTGCAAAATTGGATGGTACGGTTACTTATGTGGGAGATTCCGGAGGTGGTGAGACAACGGATGGGAAAGCTCTGATCAAAGTAAAGAGCAGTGATGGTTTTTATGTGATCGGTTCTGTCAGTGAACTGATGCTGGATGATATCAAAGAAGGCACAAAACTTGACTGCACAAGTTATACAAGTGGATCTTTTGAAGCAGAAGTTATGGATGTTTCAGAGTATCCTGTAACCGGAAACAGCTTCTATGGCAGCAGTAATCCAAATGTGTCTTATTATGCATTTACAGCAGTGGTAAGTGACAAGACACTTCAGTTGGAAGATCAGGACTGGGTTACTGTCAATTATGAAGCATCTGCTACAGAGAACAGTATGGTTATCCAGAAGGCTTTTGTCAGAAATGATAATAATAAAAACTATGTGTATAAAGATGATAATGGTATCCTGAAGAAACAGGAGATTTCTGCAGGTGCAACTGTGGATAGCGGTTACAGTGTGATTGTCAAAGGTGGACTCAGTGAAGATGATCTGATTGCATTTCCTTATGGAAAAGATGTGAAAGAGGGCGCAAAGACAAAAGAAGTTACTCTGGATCAGATGTATGGATATTAATTGAGAAAGGAGACATTTTATGCTTGAAAATATACGCCTGGCTTTTCAGGGAATATGGTCACATATGATGAGATCCTTCCTGACTATGCTGGGTATCATTATTGGTATTGCGTCTATCATTGCAATTGTTTCTACCATCAAAGGAACCAGTGAGCAGATTAAGGAAGACCTGATAGGTGCAGGTTCCAATACAGTAAATATTTATCTGTATGATGGAGATAATCAATATGATGCGGAATATGGAAATTCTTCAAAAGCACCGATTCTGACAGATGATGTAAAAGAAGAAGTGAAAGATCTGGACCATGTTGAGAATGCAACTTTTTATTATAACAGTACCAGCGCATCTATTTATAATAACAATAACAGTCTGGAGGGTGGAAGTGTTTACGGGATTGATGTGAACTATCTGGCTACCTGCGGATATATAATTCAGTCAGGACGGGGATTTGTAAAGGATGACTACAAAAATTACAATAAAGTTGCGCTGATCGATGATAATGCGGCACAGAATCTGTTCCCGTCACAGAACCCGGTAGGGCAGACTGTGGAGATCAATCAGGAACCATATACGATTGTGGGAGTGATCCGGCAGGATGAGAATTATCAGCCGACGATCAACAGTATTGACGAATATTACACTTATTATCAGTCAATCGTTGGAAGTGTGATGATTCCGGACAGCTGCTGGCCGATTTCCTTTAAATTTGATGTTCCTCAGAATGTAATTGTGAAAGCAGACAGCACAGATACCATGAGTTCGGTGGGAAATGCAGCAGCAGATGTGCTGAATAATTTAATTGCAGCCTTAAATACAGACGGAAATACAACCATGAAATACAAAGCTGAAGACATCATGGAGCAGGTTAAGAATATGCAGAAGCTCAGTGAGAGTACAAATAATCAGCTGATCTGGATTGCAAGTATTTCTCTCCTTGTGGGTGGTATTGGTGTCATGAATATCATGTTGGTTTCTGTTACGGAGCGTACCAAAGAGATTGGTCTGAAAAAGGCTATCGGGGCACGTAAGAAGACTATTCTGGGACAGTTTCTGACAGAGGCTTCCGTACTTACCAGTATTGGCGGTATTATCGGAGTAATAACAGGAATCGGGCTGTCGAAAGTGGTGGGAAAGGTTACCGGTTCGCCTACTGCGATCAGTGTGCCATCAATTGTGATCGCAGTATTGTTTTCTACAGTGATAGGCGTGGTATTTGGACTGCTTCCCTCTGTGAAAGCAGCAAATTTAAATCCTATTGATGCGTTGAGAAGTGAATAAACACTGCATAGATAAAACAGACTTGATGTACAATACCTTTGTATATTGAGTCTGTTTTTCTGTAACATTTTTAGTTACTGTTTACTGGTAATATCCTGCAAAGCGTGTTATTGAAAACGAAGTGAACAATAACCATTTTTCTGTGGATTTTAAACAGAAAAACAATCAAATTTGTATAGATGTCAAGGAATGTGCTAAAATTTGTACAAAAAATAAAAAAATATGGAAGTACAAAGACAGGTTGTGCTATAATGGAGTATCTCAAAAAGAATTATTTATACAGGAGGAAGTTCGCGGATGGTATCATTTACCTATATCATCAAAGATAAATTTGGAATACATGCAAGGCCCGGACTGCTTCTTGTGCAGGAAGCTGGAAAGCTTACGAGCAATATCACTATTTTTAAAGGAACAGACAGTGGTGATGCGAAGCGGATGTTCTGTGTTATGAATCTTGCAGTAAAACAGGGAGATCAGATAACAGTACATGTGGAAGGCGAGAATGAAGAGGCAGATGCCGAAGTAATGAGAGAGTTTTTGAAAAATAATCTGTAACTGTGAAGATGTCAGACAGTTATGCCATAATCTTTAATAAGGAGAATTGGAGTAATGAAAGTATTAGAAGGTAAGTCCGTATTTTCAGGAATTGCAATTGGAAAGATTTCTATTTTGCAGAAAGCAGACACAAGTGTAAAGCGTACGAAGGTAGAAAATCCGGAGGCAGAGATCACACGTGTGCAGGAAGCAAAAGAGAAAGCAGTTGAACAGCTTCAGAAACTGTATGATAAGGCACTCCGGGAAGTTGGAGAATCAGGTGCTGCTATTTTTGAAGTGCATCAGATGATGCTGGATGATGAGGACTATCTGGATTCTATTGATAACATTATCCGTACGGAGAATGTAAATGCAGAGTATGCAGTAGCAACAACAGGCGATAATTTTGCAGACATGTTTGCGCAGATGGATGATGACTACATGAAAGCAAGAGCGGCAGATATAAAGGATATTTCAGATCGTCTGGTACGTGTATTATCAGGACACGATGAGGGAGATATGGATGCTGCAGAACCATCTATTATCGTTGCTGAGGATCTGGCTCCAAGTGAAACTGTACAGATGGACAAGAGCAAAGTTCTTGCATTTGTTACAAGGAAAGGTTCTTCCAATTCCCATACAGCAATCCTTGCAAGAACTATGAATATCCCGGCGCTGATCAATATTGAATATGATGACAGCATGGATGGGAAAATGGCAGTTGTAGACGGTAAGACCGGTTCTCTTATTGTGGAACCGGATGCAGATACCCTGAAGAAATATCAGGATCAGAAAGACGAGGAGTTGCGCCAGAGAGCAATGCTCAAAGAATTAAAAGGCAAAACTACAGAGACAAAGAGTGGACATAAGATTCATCTGTACGCAAACATCGGAAGCACAGGCGATGTAGCCAGTGTACTGGCTAATGATGCAGAAGGTATTGGTCTATTCAGAAGTGAATTCATTTATCTGGAAAAAGATAATTATCCGACAGAGGAAGAGCAGTTCCAGATTTATAAAGCAGTAGCACAGAATATGGCAGGAAAGAAAGTAATCATCCGTACACTGGATATCGGCGCAGACAAGCAGATTGATTACTTTGATATGGCACACGAAGAGAATCCGGCAATGGGTTATCGTGCAATCCGTATCTGCCTGGACAGACCGGAAGTATTTAAGACACAGCTTCGTGCACTGTTCAGAGCAAGTATGTTCGGAAATATCTCCATTATGTATCCGATGATCATCTCTGTAACAGAAGTAAAACAGATCAAGGCTATTGTTGCAGAGGTTAAGAAAGAGCTGACAGAGCAGGGCATTCCGTTTAAAGATGACGTAGAGCAGGGTGTAATGATCGAGACACCGGCTGCAGTTATGATCAGTGATCTTCTTGCAAAAGAAGTTGATTTCTTCAGCATCGGAACTAACGATTTAACACAGTATACACTGGCAATCGACCGTCAGAATGCAAAACTGGATAATATTTATGATTCTCATCATGAAGCTGTACTTCGTATGATCCAGATGGTCATTGATAATGCACATAAAGAGGGAATCTGGGCAGGAATCTGCGGAGAGCTCGGAGCAGATACTACATTGACAGAACGCTTTATACAGATGGGGATTGATGAATTATCTGTATCACCTACATTTGTTCTGCCGGTACGTAAGATCGTAAGGGAACTGGACTGATTCTGGCATAAATATCGCAAAAGAATAGAAACAGGCAGTCAAAATTCCGCATGGGTCAATCTATGCGGAATTTTTTTGCAATAAATTAGCGGTTCCTGATTGTGATACATAAAAAAATATGATAAACTGAACATAGTCTGTAATTTTATGAAAAGATGATTGATACATAAAAAATCTGAAGTGGATCAGAAGCAAAGGAGATATGAATATGGGAAAAATTGCCATTGTCACAGACAGTAACAGCGGCATAACACAGGACCAGGCAAGAGAACTTGGAATCAGCGTAATTCCAATGCCTTTTTATATTAACGAGAAGCTTTATCTTGAAGGAATCACTCTTTCACAGGAAGAGTTTTATGAGAGACTTAAGAATGATGAGGCTATTTCTACTTCACAGCCGGGGCCGGCAGATGTATGCGGACTCTGGAATACATTACTGGAAAAGTATGATGAAGTAGTGCATATTCCAATGTCAAGCGGACTGAGTGCATCCTGCGATACAGCAATGGGACTGGCTCAGGAATATGACGGAAGAGTACATGTAGTAGACAATCAGAGAATTTCTGTTACGCAGAGACAATCTGTACTGGATGCCCTCACATTAAGAGATGCGGGCAGAAATGCGACACAGATCAAACAGGTTCTGGAAGAGCAGAAGCTGGATTCCAGTATCTATATTACTCTGGAAACTCTGAAATACCTTAAGAAAGGCGGAAGGATTACTCCTGCAGCAGCAGCAATCGGAACAGTTCTGAACCTGAAACCTGTGCTTCAGATCCAGGGTGAGAAGCTGGATGCATATTCCAAAACAAGAGGCAAGAAGCAGGCAAAACGTGTCATGCTCAAGGCTATACAGAATGACTGGGAGAACCGCTTCACAGAATACGTAAAACGTGGCGAAATGTGCCTGCAGTCTGCTTATACAGGAAATCAGGAGGAAGCAGAGGAATTTAAGAAAGAAATTGCCGAAGTATTCCCCGGAATTGAGATTGTGCAGAATCCGTTATCATTAAGTGTTGCATGCCATATCGGACATGGTGCTATTGCAGTTGCATGTTCAAGAAAAGTGGTAGTAGAATAAAACAATCTGAGGAGTTAGGAAAGAATGAAGAAACTTATGGAACAGATGGCGGAAGAACTTTCCGCAGCATTTGAAAAATCCGGATACGACCCATCCTACGGAAAAGTAACCGTATCCAACAGACCGGATCTTTGCGAATTTCAGTGCAACGGTGCTATGGCAGGAGCCAAAGCATACAAGAAGGCACCGTTTATGATCGCTGATGATGTAGTAGCATACTTAAAAGACAGCCAGGTTTTCTCCATGGCAGAAGTAGTAAAACCGGGATTTATCAATTTAAAAGTAAAAGGTGAATTCCTTGCAGATTACTTAAAGGAAATGGCAGCAGACGAGAAACTTTCCGTATCTGCAGCAAAAGAGCCGAAGACGATCATCATCGATTATGGCGGACCAAATGTTGCGAAACCTCTTCATGTAGGACACCTTCGTTCTGCAATCATCGGAGAAAGTATTAAGAGAATCGGTCGCTTTGTAGGACATAAAGTGATCGGTGATGTTCATCTGGGAGACTGGGGTCTTCAGATGGGACTGATCATTACAGAACT
>ERZ773108.448-NODE-448-length-46091-cov-8.174103_pt1 | contig 46091 bp, 56 predicted proteins | sample MGYA00580570_ERZ773108 | MGnify/ENA primary metagenome ERZ773108 (study PRJEB29015, sample SAMEA2737840) | human gut metagenome | biome: human gut; feature: human-associated habitat; material: faeces | place: China | collected 2012 ...
GTGTTACGGGATAGTAAACCTTATGAACCTAAGAAGTTCTGTTAAATGTCTGGTAGTGAGACTAGGATTTATGCCTGCCGGTGGGGAGGCTTAGTTGTGATGCTCATTTTAAATTTTTGAACTTTATCACACCACTCATCAATTAATTGACGAAGTTCTTTTGTATCAACTTCACACCAATTTCCCATAGCATCCTCTGCCAGATTATCATATACTTTAGTCGTTTTAGGACTTATTTCCGCACAACATACATTTCCATTTACTTCTTCATATTCACTTTTCCCTGACAGTACTCTATCAAAACCTGATTTAATCCATTTTTCAAAGGGCAATACATCGCATGACATAAAAGTTGTCAACAACTGATATTTCTCATCAAATATGATACTTATATCCTCAATACCATTTTTTAATTTATATTCTTCTATTCTGTATTTCATTTCTATTCCTCCGGAAGAGGTGCCTTCTATTCCTTCATAATGATATCCAACTGCTTTACCTCTTGCATTTACCTGCCCTTCAAATATATGTTCAATAGCTGAGTCTGTAAAATTTTCTGTATTTTTTAATGAATTAAATGTTGACTTCCCATAGCTGGTCTCAAGAGCCTCACGCATCGTAACATCATAATTTGCAAAAATACTTCTTAACTTATTCTGTGTTGCTGCCATTATCCCATCAAGGATTTCTCCTATGACAACACCTGTTACAAAATCTGCCACCATCTGTCCTGGATCAAAAGCATATGCCCACTTCTCATCCCATGACATACTGTCATCAAAGACTGCATACGCAAGTCTTTCACCTGCCGATACCGCCGTATCTACAACGCCTTCAGCCAAACGATGTGCTCCCGGAAATTTTGCTCCAAATGCCCCTGTTATAAAACCGCTGGCAGCTGATATTCCTACATCCCGTAAAGCTTCTTTCGCACTTCGGACATTTCCAGTCGAAATCTCCTCTCCTTCTTTCATCGCTGTCGTAGATAATGCACCAATACCCGCACCTATAAACGCCCCGGCTAAAATACTTCCAGCACCAAGCGTTGCTATACTAATTGCGGCACCAATGGCACATACTGCAACTACTCCAAGACCGATTGCAAGGTTTCTCGTAAATCCTTCCCAGTCAAATTCACCCTCCTTAGGTGCATCATCATAGGGCGGATACCCAGTATACTTACTGGCTGATATTCCTGCCAGCCTGCCAAGCATGTCCACACTGCCATTCACACAAAGACTGGATGCTCCTTCTGAATACAGTGCCATGATATCCGACATTCCCTGCATGACAATCCCGGTCATACTCTCCAACCGGATTCCCTCTTTTGCCATCAGAACCAGTTCGCCATTACTTTCTATGGTGGTTCCTGTTTCATCCTCAAACGTAATCTTTCCTGTCTCCCCGCCATCTAATCCCATGCTCTGCGGATACAGATCCATTCCTTTTCCGTGCTCTGACCGGAAACTTTTTTTCTCGGGACTTCCCGTCCCCTCACAGGTGCTTCCATTAGTACGGATACACCCTGTCGCTATTCCCTGCGCCTCATTTCCATTTCCTATATATAATGATGTTTTTGTTCCCTTCTGCGGCATACAGTACATCAGGTTTCCCGTCGCCGGGGCAAATCCGTAGCGATTTCCGCCTGCCGCTGTCTGATCAATGTCAAACGCTACTTCCACCTGCTCCCCCTGCGTTCCGACTATGGCTCCAACAAATGACATTCCCGTATAATCCAGGTTATCCTCCCATGGAACCCACGTATAGCTGCTTCCCGCAAGACGGTATGTAAATATGACCTCCCCTCGTACCAGTTCTGTTTTTTTCCGGGAAACCGTCAGCTCCCTGCCTTCGTATGTGACCCTGTCACCTAACGACAGCCTTGTTCCCGTGACCACATCATAGCAGATGAAATCCTTTCTATCAACGGTACATCTCCCGCTGACCGCATAATAACGCCCATCGAAGCACATATCGCAGGACAGGATTTCTCCCAGTTCCTTTTTCTCCCCTTCCGGCAGACCAAGGTAAAAACGGGGATAATAATAGCTGATGTCTGGCACTAACGGAAGTCCAAGCTGGGATGCCATTCTTTTCAGGAAGTTCCAGTCCGTTTCCTGATACTGTATCAACGTTCCCCCTGTCTGCATATCACTGCCCGGCAATATACAGGCGCTGTGCTCGGTGTCTGCTGTTACGGTATTGGCAATCCCCATATATGTCTGTGCTTTTTTCTGAAATACCCGGTTGCATTTTTTCTGGTCTAACAGAATTGTTCCAGATACAGCCTGTACATCTGCAATCCTGTATCTGCCTTCTTCTTTGATTTCCACCTTTTCCTGATATCCGCAGAACAACGCTCCTGCGGTATTTCCATGTCCACAAAGCTGAATGGGCGCATTCAGACCGTTTATGCCTGTCTCATTTTCTGACAGCAGAAGCCGAAAATTTCCTCTGGCATGCTCCCCCGGTATTTCCCGTGTCTGAAAATCAAGAATTTTTTCCATGGCAATTGTCAGTAACCTGTCTTACGAATGTCATAATTCATCTTGAAGTGAAACTTGATTACGTGAAAATATTAGGAATTGTCTAAGAAACTAAGCTAATAATGTCTTTTTCATATTCGAACTATACCGCTTCTTTGAAGAAAATCAGGCACTAAATTACCGCTTTTTTGACCAATTTTTATATCAAAAATACCGCCTTAAAAATTTTATTACATTCCAACAGAAAATTGTGTGTACTATTCAAAGAAAAATCTTACATAAAAACAGAGGCTATATTGCAAACCTCTGTTTTTGTGCTTTAAAGAATTATAATTCATAATAATTTTCTTGTCTGATAAAATCATTGGGGAAAATACTACATTCCTTTTTCTTTTCAAGTAAGTCTACAAGAAATTCCGACATACTACATGAAAAAATCTGTTTCTCAGAATATCTAGACGAGAAAATGACAATCTCAACAGAATCATCTTTATAATTCCAAAATAATTCATCACCATTATCTGTGATTCCCCATGGAAAAATACCTTTACCATTTCTCCAAAATTCAAATTCACACATTTTAGGAAAATCAATCTTCATTATTTCATATGCTTCCCTCATCTCATTAAATTTAAAAATTGTATTCAAATTTTCATATTCGGAAAATGGTGATAAAATCCATAAAAACTCATTTATTCCACCCTCACCATAATACTCAATAAAAGATTTGTAATCATTTGGAAATTTAATTTCATATGAGTCTTCAACTTTTTCCCAATCATATTGGTGTTCTTTTTTTTCAATTGATAGAATTTTTTCTAATTTCTCTAACATTATAAATCCTACTTTCTATTTAATATTGTTTGATAAATATAAAATCCTTTATCTCCTTCTGCTTTTATGGTTACACCAGATGGAATCAAAGTATTCCCCTCATAGATGGGTTTAACTGAGTATTGTACTACTTCGCCTGCTTCAACTGCTTTTCTTACAGAGCCTTCCACTGAACTCATAACTGGATGATTAACTGGATTTTGAAATAATGTTGTTAAATTTCTTGGGTCATCACCTGCTCCTCCTAACTGATTTCCCAACAAATGTCCTCTTGCATGTCCTGCTTTTTGTCCCCCAAAACCAGCTGGCTTAATTGAAGATTTTGCTGGTGTGCCTGTTCCTACCATATCAACAGTTATTGTTGCATCAACTCCAGTTGCCCTTCCTAATGAATCTAATTCTCCGTAATGAATTGAAGAATTACCACTCTCAATACCACTTCCCCCTCCCGGCAAAGCCTGCTGTGCCCATCCCTGCACTGCTGCCGGATATTCGGTATACTGCCCCGGAAGGTATGGCGGATTCAAGGCTGGCGCTGTCCCGTTTGGCACCACTGCCACCCTCGTTCCACCCGGCACGGTTAAGCCAGTCTCATTCGGTAACAGCGTGATCTTTGGTCTCTGGTAAGTATATGGATTCATCAGTCCATAGAATGCGAACTGCGTACTTGCCATCTCGGTAAGCTCCCGGGCGCTGTCATGCATCCCGTTTCCTGTCGGCGCTCCCATTTCCTTGCCTGAGGTACAGAACATTAGTATGAGGGTTAAGAATCGTCAAGTGAGATGTTACCAAATTATTACAAATAATATTTTTCTACTTCTTCACAATGTTTCAACGTGTTTTTTTTCATATATTGCTTACATTGCTCAAGAATATCCTGTCCTTCATCTACTAATTGCTCTAATACTGTGAAATCTAAAACTTCTTTAATTTTTATATCTTCACATATTGCCATATTCTCTAAAAATAAAAATACTTTATTTATTTCGAGCATTTTATTATTCTGGACAATATTAAGAATATATGGAACTATAACCATACCAAACACTATGTGTATCCCATCAGTTTCATCTATCAAATTCTCTTTTTCTTTAACCTCAAAAAAAGAGCTGCCTTCTGGAATTTCTTCTTTAAAAGTTTTATATAATTCATCATATTTCATATACTATCACCTACCTAGCGCACTGTATAAATCTTCTAACAATTGTATGGCCAAGGCTCTGTCTGAAGGACTTAAGTCTTGTGTCAAAATTTTATTTTCAATGTATTTTGCCATATCTATTCCTTTCTGAACATGAGAACCACCATTTTTACCTAACATCAATCCTGTCTGTTGCTCAAATCTTATTACATCTGCAGTTCCACCATCACCTATAAATGAATTTCCTCTGTATAACTGCTTTATTGCATTTTGTAATTGCAGATTTTCAGCTTGTTCTAAAAGTTCTTTTTGTATATTTGTGCCTATCCAGTCTTTATATTGACTAGGCAATTCTTTGCCATTTGGACCTACATAGAAGTCAGGTACTGAACCACCCTCAATAGCACTCCCCCCTCCCGGTAAAGCCTGCTGTGCCCAGCCCTGCACCGCTGCCGGATATTCAGAATACTGCCCCGGAAGGTATGGCTGCTTCAAGGCTGGCGCTGTCCCGTTTGGCACCACTGCCACCCCCGTTCCTCCCGGCACGGTTAAGCCAGTCTCATTCGGTAACGGCGTGATCTTTGGTCTCTGGTAAGTGTACGGATTCATCAGTCCATAGACCGCGAACTGCATACTTGCCATCTCTGTAAGCTCCCGGGCGCTGTCATACAGCCAGTTTCCTGTCGGCGCTCCCATCTCCTTACCCGAGATACAGAACATTAGTACTCCCCTCATCTGGAACAGAAGGTTCTGGCTTGTGACTATTCCTGCCACAAGCTGGAATGCACCTGCGAGCTGTGGCAGGGTCACAACCGTTCCTCCCACCGGGATCAGCCCCATGCCTCCGCTCACGGTCAACGTCATCACCTCTGCCCCGTACATCCCCAGAGTTATGGCTATGCAGGATGCTCCCACTCTTGCAGACGCCGAAAATGCATTGCTGATATAATCCCCCAGGGAGGACTCTGTCCCATTCTTTCTGTCACTGCTTGCCGTTGCCGCAACTGCAGCAATTCCTGCCCCGGCGGTCAGTACTCCGGCTGTCATCCCAAGCTGCACGGCTGTAACTCCCAGAGCCGCTGCTGCCAGTCCTCCCGTTGCCGGGTTTCCGCCTCCTCTGGGATACAGCATCCCCGCCTTCTCTTTCGCCATGCTTTCCATTTTATATTGTCCGATTTTCTGCACCGCGTCAAGGGAAATCTCCGGTGCATGGAAGAGAATCTGCTCCCTCCCCGTGACCTGAAGTTTTCCTCTGCCCGCACCGAAATGTATGCCGTCTTCTCTCATCCGGCACTCCTGCACAGTTTCTTCCTTCCCTCCGGCAAAACCAAGCATGTCCGCATGCAGCCGCAGCTTTTTCCCATGCTCCGTCACAAGTTCCCGACGCTGCGCATCTGCAAAGACCGGACACCTGCTATTATGTATCTCGCTGACTGCATATGCACTTTCCTCCTCTGCCTCTGGAAAGTAGAGGTATGCCTCCGTTCCTTCCTGCGGCATACAATACATGACGTTTCCTGTGGGCGGAATCCACGGATAGGGATGCAGCGCTTTCCCGTCTGCTCCGTCAATGTCCAGTTTCAGGTACACAACTCCCCCTCCCGCTGTTCCACTGTTCCACGGAGGGAAACTCCTGCCATTACGAACTGTTGTAATATGAGCGTTTTAGTCACATTAAGAAAATACCGTAAAATTGTTATTAGTCATTGTGCCAGTTTTTCTTCTATAACATTTACCATCTCTTTAAACTACTTTTTTCTCCATCATATAACTCTCCAAGAAGATGGGTTTAGAATCCCAAAGTATTTCCACACTCAAGCTGGAAACGTTGGATAATTTATTTTAGAACTTATCAAATAACTTTTTTTTATAATCCTATCCAATCTAGACTTTACATTTTTATCAGATGTCTGAACTGTTGCCAATTTCCAGATAAACTGCAACAGTTCTTTAGCCATTTCATACTCACCTAAATCATATGCCCAAAAAATCATGCCACTTCTCTCTGACAAGTCCTTTCTCCCAAGTATGGCTTCACAAATATATGCATTTACTTTTGGATTTGTATAATTTACCTTATACAGTGCCTCCTTCAAAATTAATAAATTTTCTCTACTATGTCTATTTTCTGAAAGATTGCACATTCTATTAAACAATTCGCTTGATCCGCTTTCTTTCAGTTGCTCCCACAAGGAAAAAAACAATTCTTGTTTCCATGCTTCTGCCATTTCCTCTGGAATATTTAATAATTTATAACTCTCATATGCTTCTTTTTCCTCCCTTGCCATTGCAAATAATGATCCATCATACCTAAAAAATGCTTTTTTTACCTCTTCAAACGTCATATTTACCTACTTTCTTACAGCTTTCCATATTTAAATCTGAAACACCGCCTTTTGGGATTAGTTTTCGACTATTATACAGAAAATGCATCATCTTCACAACACCAAGTGTCATGAAAACAATGCGTTTTGCATCTTTGATGAAACAATATTAAGTTTTGATTTCGGATGTCCTTATGTACACCCAGATGGCAAATTTCGCCCTAGGGTCTTCAAATTAATCTACATGGATTACAGCACCTTCGGTGAGAGCCATTCCGATTAATTTAAAGACCGAATATTTTAGCTGATGGCTGTCCTTATCTGGAGACATAATTAATAATTACTCTGGTACACTACCAGCTAATAAAAAACTTACACAAAACACTTGAAAAACCCTAAGTATATATAACCACACAGCGTCCATTATTGTATTTATCTAAAATTGATTTTAATATAGCCGTGTCTTGAGGTAATTTTTTTTCAACCTCACGCCAATTGTGCAAAATTAGTTTTTGTGGGAGTACTATATCATAAATCAAATCTTCTATTGCATCCCAATTATCTCCACAAAAATGTGGATATTGCAATGCATGTTTTATTGCATCAATTAATTCTGACCGTGTATTAATCATACTACAATCTATATCAACCTCCTCTCTCTTCTGATATTTATTCTTTAATATTTCTACTACTATATCTTCCTTATTTGAGTCAATTATACGTTCAACATATGCATCATTAATATTTTCATACACAGAATCATAATTCTCTAATACATAATTATATAATTCTGTTTCTAAACTAATTTTTTCTTGTTTAGAACTAAAGTTTGTAGATAAAACATTAAGATACATATCTTCTTCCAAAGAATTTTGAAAATCTTCAATATAGTCATAGAAAATATTCTCAAATTGCTCATCTGTTAAATATTTTTTTAAATATAAACAAATCGTATTAATACAATTCATCGTTTTGCTCCTTCTTTTTAAGGGAAAATTTGAAACACAGTATCATAATGGTCATATGTTCCATATATTAGCCCATCATTTGAGTACAAAATCCTATATGCTGGGTTCTTAGAATTTGAACGGCTCATCGTATAATCAACTCCTACATCCGCCTCATACCATATTCTTCCATTTGCACTAGGTAAAACCCCATTAGTATTTGCAAAAACATCTCCACCAAGAGCCTTTCCTGGTACACAATTATTTAAAGTCTTTCCTTCTGACCACCCCATTGCTCTTGCTTGACTCTTTGTTATGTAATTGCTTGGCAATGCTCCTGTTTGTGTAATACTATCTACCACATCGTTAGCTAATTCACTGACTCTATACTGTTCCTTTAATTTTGCATAATTTACAACATTATGAGCTTCCCAATTGGTCTTACTATCACTCTCAATACCACTTCCCCCTCCCAGCAAAGCCTGCTGTGCCAAGCCCTGCGCCGCTACCGGATATTCGGTATACTGCCCCGGCGGTCAGCGCTCCGGCTGATGCTTCAAGTTGTGCGGTAGTAATACCCAGCCCCCTCTCTCGCAACCCCTAAAGTTTCATATGTTTTGCAAAATTATAAACACTACATGCCCACCGAGAATTAAAAACATTCTCGTTTAACATTTCTATTTGTTTTCGGGCTACCCTTAATATCATCATATCATCATCTGCAGGCTCATATCCCAAAATAACTTCCTTGACCACACCTTTTTGATAGATTCCAAGTAATAAAGCTAACAATTTCTGTACTTTTTTATCAATAGTATGATTGCTCTCTTTCATCAACTCGCTATGACCGGGACTCCTGTTTCCACGGAAAGCCCGCTGCCGGACACATTACCTGACACACCCCGTTCTCCACAAACGTGTGCACACTCTGGATAATCCCCCGGAACAATACCTGCTCACGGTTGTCACCGTCCTCCTGTACCGTAATCCTGACCGCTTCCTCCTGCAGCCTTCTGATGTCCGGCATTCTCGCCAGATACCCCCGGAGCGTCACCTTTCCGTGCCCTCCCAGCTTTATTTCCATAAAAAAATCTGCAACTGCGGTAATATTTAAATAGTTGCAAGTCGGCAGGCTCTATAGACATAAAAAGCTTGTTATTTCTTAAAAGTCACATTTTTGAAAACCTTTAAGTAGCTCGTCTATTTTTTCAATCTCTGGATGCTCCGTGTTACTAATTGTAATAAACTCTACATATTCTCCTAACTTTTCAATTATCTCAGTTTTTAGTTGACTGTAACGAATCACTTGTTTTTCCCATTCTCCTGCAATAGGCTCTTTCAGGTTGAACTCAATATCATGAGAACCTTCTTCCTTCTCTGCCTTTACAATGCTTACCATTACTTCTTCATTTGTTTTTCTAAATTCAATCCATGTATTATATGATTCAACATCACTAAGCGCAACATAATCTTTTAATGACAAATATTTAATAACCCTTGCCAACCTTTCAAACCAATCATATAGTGAAACTTTATCCATAACTGTTTCCAGCTCTTTAGGATATATTTCTCCATATTTACACTCATTACACTTAATTTGAAAAAAACCATTTTGCCCTACAAAATCATCATACTCACTATGAACTACTCTGTAATATAATTCAAACATATGTATCTCCTATCTAAAATCGTCTACCGTATACTGATATACACCATACGCAGTATCAAATGTTCCGTCATCCTTTATAAAAACATTTATAATTTCTCCATTTATCTCTACTGAATGTATACCAGTTTTAGCTTGACTTCGTAATGTATTGTATGCCTCTTGTGTATACTTTACAACTTCATCCTGAGACCAGTTTTTATTAAAAAATGGTGTATTAGCTAATTTTGTCGGCTAACTGTTCGTCAGTTAAATACTTTGCTTGTTCTGACATTCCCTCAAATGTATGCTTCTTAATATGTTGAATACTATTTTTAGATAATTGTATTACATCTGCAGCATTTCTCCCTCCCGGCAAAGCCTGCTGTGCCCATCCCTGCACCGCTGCCGGATATTCAGTATACTGCCCCGGAAGGTATGGCTGCTTCAAGGCTGCGCTTTCCCGTCTGCTCCGTCAATGTCCAGTTTCAGGTACACCGATTCCTTCTCCCGCTTTTCTACTGTTCCACGCAGGGAAACTCCAGCCACAATACCTGTTACGAATACTTTTTCAAATATCTAAAGAAAGAGGAAACCAACCGTAAATGCTATCATTCTCTACAGGAGTTACAACTGTCCATATTTGAATACATAGAAGGATACTATAATTCAAAACGACCACACTCCATATACTTACTCCAAACGAAGCAGAAGCTTTCTATCAGGAGCAGAATATGTAAGGCTGTTCCTGATTATTTTTTCACTTTTTTGTCTACTTCCTTGACTGTACTTTAGAGTTTAACCAAACTATTTTTCATTCTCACCATATTCTAAAAACTCTTCATATTTACAACGCATATTCATTTTATTATCAATAGCCGCATAAGTCCTTCTAAGCTTCTCTAAAAAATCTTTACTGATAGCAACCTTGTTCTTTGTCAAATCAATAATTATTTCATCTAATAGTATTTTCCCTATTTCTTCTTTTCTTTTATCTATTACATCTATCATGTCCTTTTGATTGTCAAAAAAGAAAACATTCCAAACTGTTGCTTGTAGATAATCATCCCCTTTATTATTTTTAATAATATCTTTTCCAAGTTCTAAGGCTTTCTGTGAATCCTTTTCTTCAAGAATCATAAGTGCCTTTGTTGTTTCCTCAAAATCAAGCATTTGATCAATAATCTTAGCAAGTTCCTCACTATTTAAATTCTCTAAATATTCATATTCTTCCATCTTGTTTCCCTTCTACTTCATAGGCTTTAATATGACGGTCGCTAAATACGGTGTTCCATCAGGTAGTATTTTCCACCTGCTAACTACTTGTACTTTACCATTCACCCCCTCAATGTAACTTATAATTTCTGTATTTCCATCTGTGACCTCTTTTGCCGCATCCAAAAGATTTTCAACAATCATTTGATTGTTTTCAATAGAATCTTCTATTCCAGCCTCATTGAGGGTATTGTTCATTTCTTGAGAACGCTGATAATTATGTAACCTATTCTCACATTCTTGTAATTCTTTTTTCATTTCTTTTGTAAAGCTTTCGGGATTTAATTTTCTTATGTCTTTCAATTCATCAATCCTAGTTATTGTTGCTTCAACATCCCGGCAAAGCCTGCTGTGCCCATCCCTGCACTGCTGCCGGATATTCGGTATACTGCCCCGAAAGGTATGGCAGATTCAAGGCTGGCGCTGTCCCGTTTGGCACCACTGCCACCCTCGTTCCTCCCGGAACGGTTAAGGCGGTCTCATTCGGTAACGGCGTGATCTTTGGTCTCTGGTAAGTGTACGGATTCGTATGTACCTAATGTAATTGTCTGTATCAAGTTACTCTCACAATCTCCCAGCACAACATACTTTAAGCCTCGCATCTTCATCTGATCATTTCCCGGAAAATTTCCCTCCAAACCTCCGTGCAGAAAGTCTGCATTCTTAGCAATAGCTGACTGCCACGCATCCACAAAATTTTTCTTATACTGCTCTCCGGCAACTTTACAGGCCGCCACCCAGCACCAGTTTGTTCTGTTCTGAATATACTTCATTGATTTTTCTCCATCGAAACAACCCGACTATAAGCCCCGCTCATTTTTTATTGCTCTGTATATCTCCGTTTCCTTCTCCCACGCAGTCCTATCCTGCTCTACGCCGTCCTTTAAATAAAGATCTTCCACCCCAATCTCTCCATCCTCGTCACTGTCGTAGCATTGATAAGTAGGTCCTTTCACCATTGTTCCGTCTTTTTCAAATCTTGTAAAATAGTAAGCCTCATTATATGGTGCCCCTCCCTCCCTATAATACAGAATGCCGGACATCGCTTCTACCGGCTCATCGTAAATAGCAGTACCCTCATATAGAATCGTCAGTTTCCCCTTTTTTTCTTTTAAAATATAATAAATGCCATTCCGGATATGCAGCTCCTTCACTCCATCTCCGTCAATATCAGATAAAAAAGTTTCAACATCACTTACATCTTCCCCGAACAAGTCTTCCAGAAAATAAGTTTTTCCATTCTCTTTCATAGCAGGCACTTCCCCATCTAAAAAACGTTGGTACTCTTCCTCTGTGATTTTCTCTGCCACTTTTCTATGTGCAAGAAACACTGCCACTATACCGCCCACAATAAGGAGCATTGCCATGCAGATTTTTTTAGCTCTCATCCCCATCATATACAATCATCTCCTTTATTTTATCGTTTGCCCTCTCTCAGATTACCATTCTCCTAATGTTTCCTACCTCGTCATATCCAGGCTTTTTATCGTCACCAGATTTTCCCCATCCCCATTGTTATAGCTCCATACAACCATATAATCTCCATACCATTCAAAATGAACATCCTTATGTTCTCCATCTTCCTCATACCAGAGCATGCTTTCTTGACCCAAATCATACATTTCCCTCTGCTCTCCAGTTTTCAACACGTTTTTGTATACAATATGATCTTTCAGCAGATAAACATTTCCCTCCCGGTATCCGACGATTCTTGTCCTATTATTTCGCGTATCGTATAGCATACGACTCGTGTCCGTCTCAAGATCGATTTCGACCAGCAGTTCTCTCTCTAAATACTTCTGTGACATCTCAGGCACCTTCGTCCTTCCTATCTCAACTGACAGATAAAGCTTCTCCCCTTCCTTCACAATGCGCTTTGGGAGAAAATTTACCTCCCTAATTCCAAGTTTAAACCATAATATGTTACCAAAATACTCTGGACAAATATCATGCCTTTCGTCTTCGCCCGCTCTCCTATATTGAAAATAGTCATCCCGAAACTCAATACTCTCTCCATCTTTATAATACCAGTGTTTATCTACACGCACATCAATCGACAAAACATTACTTATGGCAACGCTATGATCATCCTGATCTGTCACCGCTATAATATCTCCATCATACGAATAGATGTTCCAGCCATGATAACCAGCAATATCCAATTCGTATCTTCCTGAATCTCCATCGTTTTCTGCCAACTGTTCTGCCAGATTGATCCTCTCCCCCAAATTCCCTTCCACCGGCATCAACCACACCTTGTCTTTCCCAAACGCAAGGAATAAATAATTTTCATGAATGTTCAGTCTCGCATCACTCGACATATCCCCCAAAAACTCACACTCATTCGTTGCCTTATTACATCGCCACAACTTATAGCTGCTGTCCATCCCCCCATTTTTCTGCTCTGTTGTGAAAAATATATAGGTATCCCCCACCGTCCAGCTGCTTGGCATTTCACCATTCCCGTACTTTGTAAACATCTGATCTGTCACAGAGTAAACCCACAAATAACCACAGGAGGAAAACTGCTTACTGCCCGATGCATTATCGTTTAGTTTAATCGTATAGGTATACTCATCTTCTTTTTCTTTTCTTCCACAAGCTATCAACCCGCCCAGAACACACAGTAACAGTATAATAGCCAGAGTTCTCTTTTTTCCCATACTCACCGCTCCTCCGCCTTTCCATTAATACCTATTACACTAATCGGCTTTGCATCTCCACCTGAGAAACACTGCCACTATACCGCCCACGGCATGATTAAATATACTCTTCTGCCAAATCGATATCTTTTGTCATGTCCAAATTAGGAAATTTATCATCCAACTTCCTTAAACATTCAATATATTCTTTACTTTGCAACTGTTCAGACACATCTTCAAAAACTTCACTAATAAAATAAATATCTTCTTCAGAACAATTTTCTAAATATGCAACTGTTTCATTAATATCTTTAGATAAAATATCTATCATTTTATTCCAACAGTTCTGAATACCATAATCATCTTCAATATTTTTACTCTTTCTTTCTGAAATTATATCATCCATTATATCCTTAATCATTATATGCCTTCTTATATTTTATGGTTGCGACGCAGCATCGGGAAATATTGTACTAATACGTCCATTTGTACGAATTACACCAACTCTGACACCATTATCATATACTTTTACAATATTGTATTCAAGTCCATTAGCTTCTAAAAACTCAATATTGGCTTGTCCATGTCCTCCGCCCTTCATTTTAGATACAGCACCTGTCTTGGGATTATATGTAAAATTCCCTACAGATGAATGAGTTATTGCTGTATTATCAATAGACTTTAAACCACTCTCTGTAATTTTTTTGATTTCACTGCCTGCCTTAAGGTCATTCCTTAAATTATTCAGCCAGTAGTTATGCTCCTTTGACAGCTTTGGGACTATGACAAGCTGTATTGGGATGGCATCCCCGATGGGGTAGTATATGCCGCTGTCTTCCTGTTCCACTGCCATCTTCCGGTGATTTGTACTCTATGATATTGTACTGCCGGAAGATCCTCCCGATATTCTTTTTGAGCTTTACATGTTTTTCATTTTTGACCAGCACATCGATCTGCATTGGCTTTTTTGAGATGAGATGCTCCCTGCATTGAATTGTTCATCAAAATGGAATCTCCTGCCGAACCCAATATAGACACTCATCCCATAACCGTGAGTTCCATAACGTAAATGGCAGATCCTGTGGTGCAATTCACAGTGTAAATTGGGCAAATATAAGCGTCCTCTCACAAGTCATCCATAACGTGAATGAAAGCAAAACGGTATAAACAAATATTATTTTCTTTGTGAGCTATGGAGATAAGACTCTTCAGAGGCTTATCGGAATGTCCAGCGAACAGAAACATAATATTTCGTTTATACCGTTTTGCTTTTCATAAACCTATAAAACCACGACTTGCGAGAGGACGCTTATATCTGCCCTTCAAGCCCTAAGAAAGCACCGCAGAATCTGCAACACTACGCAAATTAAACTCCGGTTATGCAGACAGCGCGTTTTTCTTGACTTGAGCCAAAGCCTTTGCAACAGGTGGCAGACTGATCACGATCAAAGTAGCGATCGCTTCCGGTACGATATAAGTTGCATTGTAAGTTAAAGAGTACACAATGGCAGGTGTTCCTTCCGGGGCATATGCACCGAAGAATACGACACCGGAGATCACTGCAAATACATAACGTCCAAACACGGCAACGATATAACCAATCTGCAGCCCGTGTTTTTTGTTTGCAAAAAATCCGGCGAGCCCTAAAGCACCAAATGCCAGAGGGTAGTCTAAAATCATCTGTGGAACGGTATAGAAAATTGGCTCCATAACAAACTGAACAAGACCGTAGGCAACGGCAGTCATAAGACCAACATAAGGACCGTACCAGTAACCGATCAGTGCGATAAACAACATGCTGAATAAAGTAACGGAACCGCCCATTGGCAGATTCGCAAACTTAATCATGGAGCATACTACTGCAAGCGCAATCGCAACGGCAGAGTAGACAAGCTGTTTTGTGGTGAGAATTGTTTTTTTCTCTGCATTTCTGTGGCGGATCACTGCTGCGACAACAACGAGAAGTGCGATAATGACTACTACAACTGCGATTCCAGGTGCAGTAAGACGTACAGAGCCATCATCCCAGGCTCCGATCGTGGTAGTAAAAAATTCTTTCATAAAATAAAATCCTCCTTGCGTTTCAGATCTTTTGCGCCAGGAGGAAAAAACTCTATATTCTATCGTCTGATGAGAAATATCATAAAAGCTTCCTTACGCCGGTATTATCCGGTTCAAGTAATAAGGGTTGATGAAAAATCATCTCTCAGCGTTGGAATGTCTGGCAAATGCAGCATTTTTTGCGCCCCTAGCGTTTTTGATTCTGTTATAAATACTGTTAAGGTCTATGATGCCTTAACGAGTATCAATATAGCAAGATGCAGCGGGAAAGTCAACCTGAAATTTTCATAAAAGTTCTTGAAATCACAAAGACTCACAAAGATCACAAAGATTCCAACAATTTGTGGGCAAAGCAAAAGCCGCAGAACAAAATCTGCGACTTTCTTTTCAGATATAAAGATCGATATTACTTCCAAGATATGGTGTGACGGAATTCTCCATCATCTGAACCATGCCGGCACCTAATGCCTGTGTCATATCTAAAGATTTTCCGAGCATTGCAACTCCGATATCTTCCTGTAATGTAACAGGGCTTGTGGAAGAACCGATGTCATATGCAGAAACCGTACTTAATGCTGCGTCTAAACCTGTAATATCCATAAATCCTACCTCACTTTCATTTCCAATTTTTGCATATAAAATGCAATCATTCATGACTCATTGAAGCACTTTTAATATAGCACAGATCGGTCGTTCTGTATATAGAAAAGAAAAATGTTACTGTTCACACAGCAGTAAAACACTTGCTGTTTTGCTGCGTAAGAAAGTGATTCAGAAAAATCCTCTTGACAAATAAAACAGAAATGCATATACTTTGCCTATCAAATAGTTTGATAATCAAATAATTAGAAAGTCAAACAAACATGAAAAACAACAGGCGAAAGCCAGGAAAGAATGAGGAAAAGCAAAATGTTAGAAAAGATGAAACCGATTATTGCAGAACAGTTAAATGTAAATGAGGCAGAGATCAAGCCGGAAACAAAATTCAAAGACGATCTGGGCGCAGATTCCTTAGATTTATTTGAAATGGTGATGGCTCTGGAAGAAGAGTTCGGAATTGAGATCCCATCAGAGGATCTTGAGAATATTGTAACAGTCAACGATATTATGGGTTATCTCAAAGAAAAAGGTGTGGAAGCTTAAGACCATTTACAAATATTCAAAGAGAGGCAGGAAACAATGAAAACGAGAATTACGGATTTGCTTGGCTGTCAGTATCCTGTGATCCAGGGCGGAATGGCATGGGTTGCAGAGTATCATCTTGCAGCGGCAGTTTCAGAGGCAGGAGGAATCGGACTGATCGGTGCAGCCAGTGCTCCGCCGGAAGTAGTCAGAGAACAGATCAGAAAAACAAAAGAATTGACGGATAAACCATTTGGAGTCAATGTGATGCTTTTGAATCCAAATGCTCCGGAAGTCGCAAAAGTGGTCGTGGAAGAGGGCGTAAAAATTGTGACGACAGGAGCCGGAAATCCGGGAAAATTCATGGAGATGTGGAAACAGGCAGGCGTCACCGTAATTCCGGTTGTAGCAAGTGTTGCGATGGCAAAAATGATGGAACGCGCAGGGGCAGATGCCGTGGTCGCAGAGGGGATGGAGTCCGGCGGACACATTGGTTCACAGACCACGATGACGCTGGTACCGCAGGTTGTGGATGCAGTGACCATCCCGGTCATTGCCGCCGGAGGCATTGCGGACGGCAGAGGAATGGCGGCAGCCATGATGCTGGGAGCGGAAGGTGTGCAGATGGGAACAAGGTTTGTGGTCGCAAAAGAATCGATCGTACACCAGAATTATAAGGAACGCATTATCAAAGCAAAAGACATCGATTCTGAAGTGACAGGTATGAGTACCGGGCATCCGATCCGGGTACTGCGAAACCAGATGACAAGAGAGTATCTGAAATTAGAAAAGGAAGGTGCCTCTTTTGAGGAGTTAGAGCAGTTGACACTTGGCTCTCTGCGCAAAGCGGTGATCGAAGGGGATGCAGTTCATGGAAGTCTGATGGCAGGACAGAGCGCCGGGCTTGTGAAAAAAGAGCAGACCTGTCAGGAGATCATAGAGGAAGTTGTCACAGGTGCCAGAGCGCTGCTTGCAGGAAGAAAATGACCTGACATGCGCAGATTTGAAGATTTGAGAAAGGTGTGGTTATCAGGATGGGAAAGACAGTATTTATGTTTCCGGGACAGGGATCCCAATATATTGGCATGGGAAAAGAATTTTACGAACAGATTCCTATTTGTAAAGAAGTGTACGATCTTGCTTCAGAGGTGACTGGATTGGATATCCCGGCACTGTGTTTTGAGGAGAACGAAAAATTAAATATCACAGAGTACACGCAGATCTGTATGCTGACTACGGAAGCTGCAATTTATATGGCGTTGGAACAGAACGGTTATCAGCCGGATGTCACAGCCGGATTGAGTCTTGGTGAGTATGGAGCGTTGATCGCATCCGGAGTCATGACTGCTGAGGAAGCATTTGAACTTGTGCGGAAAAGAGGCATTTTTATGCAGGAAGCTGTCCCGGCCGGTGGAGCAATGGCAGCAGTGCTAGGACTGGATGCAGCGGCAATTGAGAAGATCTGCAGAGAGACAGCAGAGCAGACAGGGAGCGAGGTTTCCATAGCCAATTACAACTGCCCTGGACAGATCGTCATTTCCGGTCAGGAGGAAGCAGTGCATCTGGCAGGAGAAACATGTAAGGCGTCTGGGGCAAAACGCGTTGTTCCATTGAAAGTCAGCGGCCCGTTTCATTCGAAAATGCTGCAGGGCGCAGGAGAAAAGTTAAAAGAAGAATTAAAAAAAGTAGAGATCAGTGATTCATTTGTTCCTTATATTGCAAATGTAACGGCAGACTATGTCACAAAAAAAGAGGAAGTGAAACCATTGCTTGCCAGTCAGGTATCTTCTTCTGTGCGCTGGCAGCAGACCATAGAACGGCTGCTTGCAGATGGTGCGGATGAATTTGTAGAGATCGGACCGGGAAGAACATTGAGTGGATTTGTGAAAAAAGTGAACCGGGATGTAAAAGTGAGCAGCATTGATAAAATGGAAGATTTTATTCAGTTTATCGGAAGTCATGTGGAGGCGGGAGCATGTTAACAGATTCTTTGAAAAATAAAGTGGCACTTGTCACGGGAGCCGGCCGCGGAATCGGAAAAGAGATTGCAAAGACACTGGCATCATGTGGAGCGTTTGTTATTGTCAATTATAACAGTTCGCCGGACGCAGCAGAACAGACTGTAAAAGAAATCATAAAACAGGGTGGAATGGCAGCGCCTGTACAATGTGATGTTTCTGATTTTGATGCCTGCGGAAAAATGATGGAAATGATCATAAACAACTATGGACACCTCGATATTCTGGTCAATAATGCAGGGATCACAAGAGATGGACTGATCATGAAAATGAGTGAGGAAGATTTTGACAGGGTACTTGATACGAATCTGAAAGGTGCCTTCCATACGATCCGCCATGCTTCGCGTTATTTCCTGAAACAGAAATCCGGTAAGATCATTAATATTTCTTCTGTTTCCGGTGTCATGGGGAATGCAGGACAGGCAAATTACAGTGCAAGCAAAGCCGGAGTGATCGGTCTTACCAAAAGTGTGGCAAGGGAGCTTGCGTCGAGAGGGATCACATGCAATGCAGTGGCTCCCGGATTTATCGAAACAGAGATGACAGAGGCTATGCCGGAGGCTGCCAGGGAAACGGTAAAAAAACAGATTCCGCTTCAGCGGACAGGGCAGGTGTCAGATGTGGCCGGTGTGGCTGCATTTTTAGCATCGGATCTGGCAGATTATATCACCGGACAGGTGATCTCCGTGGACGGTGGCATGCACATGTAAAGAATATATATCATGAGGAGAACAATATGGCAAAAAGACGCGTAGTGGTAACGGGAATGGGAGCAGTCACACCGATCGGACTGAGTGTGGATGAATTCTGGCAAAATGTAAAAGCACAGAAAACCGGGTTTTCTGAAATTACAAAATTCGACACCACTAATTATAAATGTAAGCTTGCAGCAGAAGTAAAAGAGTTTGATGCAAAAAATTATATGGATGCAAAAGAAGCAAGGCGCATGGAACTATTCAGCCAGTATGCCGTGGCGGCAGCGAAGGAGGCAATTGAGGATGCCGGGCTTGAAATGGATCAGGAAGATCCGTATATGGCAGGCTGTGCCATTGGAAGCGGCGTGGGGAGCCTTCAGGCGATTGAGCGCGAACATACAAGGCTGACAGAAAAAGGACCGGGGAGAGTGGGACCTTTATTCGTTCCCATGATGATCTCCAATATGGCAGCAGGAAATGTTTCCATTCATTTTGGATTAAAAGGAAAAAGTATCAATGTTGTGACAGCCTGTGCCACAGGAACGAATACGATCGGTGAGGCATTCCGTGCCATTCAGTATGGTGAGGCAGACATTATGGTTTCCGGGGGAACCGAGGGAAGTATCTGTCCGACCGCAATCGCTGGTTTTACGTCACTCACCGCACTCACAGCAGAAACCGATCCGGAGAGATGTTCCATTCCGTTTGATAAAGAACGCAGCGGCTTTGTCATGGGAGAGGGCGCAGCGGTGGTCGTGTTAGAGGAATTGGAGCATGCAAAACGTCGTGGCGCAAAGATATATGCAGAGGTTGTCGGTTATGGCTGTTCTTCGGATGCGTATCATATCACATCTCCGGCAGAAGATGGCAGCGGCGCAGCAAGAGCTATGTTAAATGCCGTTCAGGATGCAGGGATCACAGTGGATGAGGTCAATTACATCAATGCACATGGAACATCCACGCACCATAACGATCTCTTTGAGACGCGTGCGATCAAACTTGCATTTGGGGCGCATGCCGGTGAAATGAAGGTCAATTCCACAAAATCCATGGTCGGACATATGCTGGGAGCTGCCGGAGCGATCGAGTTTATCACTTGTGTGAAAGAGATTGAGGAAGACTATATTCATGCCACAGTTGGCTATAAAGTGCCGGATGAGGAACTGGATCTCGATTATTGCAAAGAACCGGTTTCGATGGAGGTACAGTATGCACTGAGCAATTCCCTTGGATTTGGCGGCCATAATGCAAGTATTCTATTAAAAAAATACACCATTGTATCGGACAAAGATATCAATGGCTGCAGATAAGGAGGCAGCGATGTCAGTATTAAACATTAGTCAGATCATGGAAATCCTGCCACACAGACAGCCAATGCTGCTCATTGATTCGGTAGAAGAAATTGAGTATGGTGTCCGTGCAGTGGCGAAGAAATGCGTAAGTTTCAATGAACCTTTTTTTGCAGGACATTTTCCGGAAGAACCGGTGATGCCGGGGGTGCTGATCGTGGAGGCACTGGCGCAGACCGGTGCGGTCGCAATCCTTGGAAAAGATGAAAACCGTGGAAAAACAGCTTATTTTGCGTCCATCAATTCTGCAAAATTTAAAAGAAAAGTAGTTCCCGGAGATATTCTCACGCTGGAGACGGAAATTATAAAAGTGAAAGGACCGATCGGGGTGGGAAAAGCGACGGCAAAAGTCGGAGATGAAATTGCATGCATTGCAGAACTCACCTTTGCAGTTGAGTAACAGAATAGAAAGGCATTACATAGAAGCTGTAACAGAAAGGAAATATTATGCCAGCAATTTTGAGAAGAAGAAAGCTGATATCCATAAAACCTGAACGAAAAAATGCAGTAACTTACCGCAAAGAGGAAGTGCAGGCGGAAGTTATGACACCACCACCTGCAGCGGATCAGCAGAAAATACCGGGAAGTACAGTGGTCTGCCCCGCATGTAAGAGAGAAGTGAACAAGGCGGAAGTGGAAAAGAATAAGTATGTCTGCTATGAGTGCGGAAGCTATTTCCGCGTGCGGACTAAAAACAGGATCCGCATGGTGGCAGATGCAGGAACCTTTGAACCATGGTTTGAATATCTGGAATCAGAAAATCCACTGGATTTTCCGGAATATACCCAGAAGGTGGAGGCAGCCAGGGAAAAGACCGGACTGCATGAGGCAGTGACCATCGGACGATGCAAAATATATGGGGAAGAGACGGTTCTTGGAATCTGTGATGCCAGATTCCTGATGAGCAGCATGGGACATGTGGTCGGAGAAAAAATTGCGCTCGGTGTGGAACGGGCGACAGATTTAAAGCTTCCGGTTATTTTGTTCTGCTGCTCCGGTGGGGCGAGAATGCAGGAAGGTATTATTTCCCTGATGCAGATGGCAAAGACGTCCGCAGCTTTAAAAAGGCATTCTGATGCAGGGCTTTTGTATGTGCCGGTATTGACAGATCCGACGACAGGAGGTGTGACCGCAAGTTTTGCAATGCTTGGAGATATTATCCTGGCAGAGCCGGGCGCATTGATCGGTTTTGCAGGACCCCGCGTGATCGAGCAGACCATCGGACAAAAACTTCCGGAGGGATTTCAACGTGCGGAATTTCAGTTAGAGCATGGATTTGTGGATGCCATTGTTGAGCGGAAAAATCTGAAAATAACCTTAAACCGTATTTTAAAAATGCATCACAGCAGGGAAGGATTTGCTGATTTTGATCCATTGCGCATGGATGATAACTACGAGCCGACAGAGTTGATGCGGGAGCGCGCGGCAAGGGCAAAAGGACTGACGCCGTGGGAAAAGGTAAAAGCCGCAAGGAAAGTAGACAGACCTTCTGCCACTGATTATATGGAAAATATTTTTGATGAATTTATGGAGTTCCATGGTGACAGATACTTTCGGGATGATCCGGCAATCGTAGGTGGAGTCGCATATCTCGACGGTCAGCCTGTGACCGTGATCGGAATCCAGAAAGGAAAAGATTTTAAGGACTGCATGAAACACAATTATGGAATGCCGTCGCCGGAAGGATACCGGAAAGCGATACGTCTGATGAAACAGGCAGAAAAATTCGGACGCCCGGTGATCACATTTGTAAACACAGCGGGAGCATACTGTGGAATGGAGGCAGAGGAACGTGGGCAGGGGGAAGCAATCGCCCGGAATCTCTATGAGATGTCAGCATTAAAAGTGCCGGTTCTCTGCATCATGATCGGGGAAGGCGGAAGCGGCGGAGCGCTTGCCTTAGCGGTCGGAAATGAAGTATGGATGATGGAAAATGCAACCTATTGTGTGCTTTCGCCGGAAGGATTTGCATCCATTTTGTGGAAAGACGGAAAACGTGCAAAAGAGGCAAGTGAGATTATGAAAATCACGGCCATGGATTTAAAATCGCTGGGTGTCATTGAACAGATCATCCCGGAATATGGTGTGGCAGACGCAAAAGCCTGTGAATCAATCTCGCGCTATCTGAAAGGAAATATAAAAAAGTTTCTTGAGAAACAAAATGGCAAGACAGGAGAACAGTTTGCGTCCGAGCGCTATGCGAGATTCCGGAAATTTTAGCAAAATCACAGCGGCTATGTGCACAGAGAGTACGAATCGTTTTGTGACCGGACAGAGAAGAGAGGAATATTATGAAGGTAAAAATAACAGGAACGGGAAGCTGCCTTCCGAAGCTTCGCGTGACAAATGATGATCTTGGTCAGATCATGGAAACATCGGACGAATGGATCCGGTCGAGAACCGGGATTATTGCCAGACATATTGCGGTAGAGGAGACAACCACCGGTATGTCCACAGAGGCAGCCGGCAAGGCGTTGAAAAATGCAGATATTTCAGCGGAAGATGTGGATATCATCATTGCGGCAACTGTTTCTGCAGATAAACATCTTCCGGGACTTGCCTGTGAGGTGCAGAAAAATATCGGTGCAGAAAATGCAGTTGCGTTCGACATCAATGCAGCGTGTTCCGGTTTTCTTTTTGCACTGGATACTGCGGCACTGTATTTGGAACATGGCGGATATCAGCATGCGCTTGTGATTGGAGCGGAAACGCTGTCGAAAATGATGGACTGGACGGACCGGAGCACCTGCGTGCTTTTTGGGGACGGCGCAGGGGCAGCAGTTCTTTCTGTAAGTGAAGAAGATGGCATTTTATCCATGGTGCAGGGCTCGGATGGTTTCAGGAGCGATGTCTTAAACTGCATGGCGAGAAAAGTGAACAACCCTTATAAAAAAAGTGACACGGCACTTTCCTATGTTTCCATGAATGGGCAGGAGGTGTACAGATTTGCAGTGAAGACCGTGCCAAAGGCGGTCACAGACGCAGTGGAACAGGCAGGCTTACATCTGGAAGAGATTGATTTATTCCTGCTGCATCAGGCAAATTACAGGATCATTGAAGCAGTTTCGAAAAGACTTGGTCAGCCTATGGAAAAATTTCCGACCAATCTGGAGGAATGTGGGAATATTTCTGCGGCGAGTGTGCCGATTTTGCTTGATAATGTCAATAATCATGGTATGATGAGGAAAGGAATGAAAATCGTGTTGGCAGGATTTGGAGCAGGCCTCACCTGGGGAGCAACGGTGATAAACTGGTAAAATCAGGCGCTGACCGCAGAAATAGGAGTAGATCGGATGACAACAGATGAAACATTAAACGAATTATTGGTCAGATTGTTTAAAGACATCATGGAGATTGAGGGAAAATGTCTTGTGACAGAAGAATTCAAAGATCTCAGTTACAATGATTTCCATGTGATCGAGGCAATCGGAGTCAATGAACCAAAAACGATGACAACGGTGGCAAAGCTGATGGGTGTCACAACCGGAACGTTGACAAAGGCAATGGATGGACTGACCAGAAAAGGGTATGTTATCCGTGAGCGCAGTACGCAGGATAAACGTGTGGTATGGGTTTATCTGACAGATACCGGGAAAGCTGCTTACAAACATCATGAAGAGTTTCATCACGAGATGATCGCACAGATCAAAAGCCAGCTTACCGAGCAGGAGACGCCGATCCTGATTTATGCGCTGGCGAAACTTGCCGATTATTTTCACCTTGTATACAAGGGTGAAAAAGAATAAAGAACAGAGGTCATTGCATCGAAAAACTATTTTTTTATGCGATGACCTGTTTTGTTATAAGTTGAAATGATAATAATTATAACCTGAAAATATAAAAAGTAAAATTCATTGATTTTTTTTATGCAAAATGAATAATTTGAAGTCGAATCCTGCAAAAAAATAGACTAATCATTAGAAAACTTCACTAAATTAAAGGAATAAAGAAAAAAATATTGCGTCCGCCGTCATTTTATAATAAAATGTACGTGTTGATGAGAAATCTGCAGCCGGAATCAATGCCGGAGCATTTAAAAAATGCCGGATATCTGATTTCACATGGTTGTAAATATATTTTTAAAGGAGAAAAAAAATGGGATACGTTGATGAAGTACTCGCAAAAGTAAAAGAAAAAAATGCTTCAGAACCTGAATTTTTACAGGCTGTTGAAGAGGTATTAGAGTCTTTAAGACCTGTTATTGATGCAAATGAGGAATTGTACAGAAAAAATGCAATTCTTGAGAGAATCACAGAACCAGACCGTCAGATCATGTTCCGTGTACCTTGGGTAGACGATAACGGACAGGTTCAGGTAAACAGAGGTTATCGTGTACAGTTCAACAATGCCATTGGACCATACAAGGGAGGATTAAGACTTCATCCTTCTGTAAACCTTGGAATTATCAAATTCTTAGGATTTGAACAGATTTTCAAGAATTCCCTTACAACACTTCCAATCGGTGGTGGTAAAGGTGGTTCTGACTTTGATCCAAAGGGTAAATCTGACAGAGAGATCATGGCATTCTGCCAGAGCTTTATGACAGAACTTTCTAAATACATCGGAGCAGATGTGGACGTACCAGCAGGTGATATCGGAACTGGTGCAAGAGAGATCGGATTTATGTTTGGCCAGTTCAAGAGAATCCGTGGTTCTTTCGAAGGTGTTCTTACCGGTAAAGGACTTACATACGGTGGATCTCTTGCCCGTACACAGGCTACAGGATATGGTTTATTATACCTGACAAATGCATTGTGGAAAGATCACGGCATGAGCCTTGAAGGCAAGACTGCTGCAGTTTCCGGTTCCGGTAACGTTGCGATCTACGCAATCGAGAAAGCACAGCAGTTAGGTGTAAAAGTTGTAACATGTTCTGATTCTACAGGATGGATTTATGATCCGGAAGGAATCGATGTTGCATTATTAAAAGAAGTAAAAGAAGTAAAACGTGCGCGTTTAACAGAGTACGCTGCTGCAAAACCATCTGCAGAATATCATGCAAAACAGAATGGTGAGCATGGTGTATGGCAGTACAAAGTAGATTTAGCCCTTCCATGTGCAACTCAGAATGAGTTAGACATTGAGGATGCTAAGATGTTAGTTGCAAATGGTGTTACATCTGTAACAGAGGGCGCTAACATGCCTACTACATTAGAGGCAACAAAATACTTACAGGAGAGCGGCGTATTATTCGTAGGTGGTAAAGCTGCCAATGCCGGTGGTGTTGCTACATCTGCATTAGAGATGAGCCAGAACTCTGAGAGACTTCACTGGACATTCGAAGAAGTTGATGGAAAACTCAAAGGAATCATGGAGACAATCTACGCTAACATTTCTGATGCCGCTAAGAGATACAATGCAACAGTCGGCGGACAGACAGATTATGTTGCAGGTGCAAATATTGCGGGATTTGAGAAGGTTGTTGATGCTATGTTAGCTCAGGGTGTTTGCTAATCGTGAATTTCTAAGATAAAGATTATATTGAGAAGTCCTGGAAATATTGAATTTCCAGGGCTTTTCTTTATGCATTGAAAGACATGTGAATTGTCAGAATATTCATAAATAGAAGATAATTTACGTTATCTGGACTATCAGATATTATCAAAGGTACTCCAACAATATATGCTGACAAATAAATTCAAGCCTACCGTTGCGGAACTGCGGGAGATTTATACAGAGCTGGTAAGTCCAACGATTTCTGATTGGAGCGAAGGCTGGGAGCAAGTCAGTAAAGCAATCGGGCATTACGGAATGTATCAGGAGAAAGCGGCAATGGAAAGCTTTGATGAAATTACCAGAGAAGTCGTAAAGCACCTAGGCTTTCAGAATATCTGCCTGTCAGAAAATATCGTTGCGGATCGGGCTAGATTTGCAGAAATCTATCAAGCGATCCAAAAGCGAAAAAGAACAGAAGTGAATGTAGGAAGTGCATTGCCGAACTTATGGGAAATGGTGCAGAATCGCTTGGCGGAACTGGCACAGAAAGGGCAAAAGACAATAGAGCAGGAAAAGGATAAAACCTAACTTAGCAAGCACTGCCTGTGTTCCCTCACAGGCGATAAAATGAGTGATTTCTCCTACAGAAGAAATGCTCAAATTTATCATTTAGGGAGAATTCACTAACCCTTAAAATTATGTGAAAGGATGGAGCAATATGGCAAAGGATAGGGCAAACAGAACGAGGAAAAATGAACTGAAAATTTATTTGAGTGATAAAGAAAAATATATTTTGGACAGAAAGGTGGAACTGTCCAAGCGGAAGAGTGCTTCGGATTACATCCGGACACTAATACTCTATGGATTTGTTTATGATGTAGATTATTCTTATCTAAGGCAATACAATGAAACACTTGGAAAAATCAGCGGGAATCTGAATCAGATTGCGAAGAGAATTAACAGTACCAGGAATGTTTATGAAGAGGATATGGCGGAAGTGAAAGCGATTATGGACGAGGTGTGGAAGACGCAGAAGGCGATGCTGAAAAAGCAGCCGTTGATACATTGATAATGAAATAATAAACTATTGGTTTTAATTATAAAGGTAAGAATATTTTGAATGTACACCCACCACCTAAAGTATCTGATAATTCAATCTTTCCTTTGTGCATTTCAACCAATTCTTTTGCTATACATAATCCTAAACCATAATGTTCTTTTTGAGTTCTTGATTTATCAGCACAAAAAAATCGATCAAAGATAAAGGGTTTATCTTTATCTGCAATTCCTGTCCCATGATCCTTGATAGAAAATACTAACGTGTTTTTTAATACAGTAGCGTCTAAAGACACTTCAGATTTTGGAAGAGAATAATTTATGGCATTATCAATAAAAATACTCAAAATCTGATTGAGGCGGTCGATATCTGCGTTCAAAACAGGAAACAACTCATCAGAGGTATTTAGTTTGAACTGAATTCCTTTTTGCCGACAGATAGGTTCGTATTTTTCATAAGTGTTAATCAAAAGTGTATCCACATCTATATTGTTCTTATTCAAAGTCCAGGTGTTTGCATCTACGGAAGAAAGTAATAGTAAATCCTGTACTAATTTGGACATTCGCAAACACTCTGAGTCAATAACCTCAGTATGTTGTTTTGATTCAAGTGAAAGAGTAGTATCGTTACCAATACATTCTGCAGATGCCAAGATAACAGCCAAAGGAGCTTTTAACTCATGAGATGCTGATGCAATAAATTCTTTCTGGCTTCGTAAAGTCTGCTCTGTCGGCTTGATTGCTTTGCTAATCAAAAATCTTGTGAGGAACAGGTTTGCTATAAAAACAAGCAACCATACAATAAGATAAAAGGGCAGATGTTCTTTTAAAAAAGTAAAAGAACTGGTAGATTCCTTGATTGCATAAAAATCAAGAATATCCATATTCTTAGTGATGGCAGTTGCCTGTATTCCATAATAGCTATGCTTGTCAGGTGTGGAAAAAGAGAATATTCCGCTTTGTGAGCTATGGGTATTATCTAGTAAATCTGTGGATGTTTTATTCAGTTCTTGTTCAAATAATGTGATAAGGGTATTGGTGTCTGTATTGCTATGATTGGTATTTACAGGAATAAATGCATTCTGGTTGTTTTTTAATAGTAATGTAAAGTCATAAGTTTGCCCAGTCAATGTCAAGTCCCCGGCAGCATCGTCTGTATTTTCAAGTTGGAAAACTAAATATGTGATAATGCGTGTAAAGAAATACATCTCATTTTCTTTTTTGGATTGGATGCTTTCATGTATAAACAGGCAGAATACGACTGTAAAAATGCTCATGACAGAGCAGATAAACAGAAGTGTCAGGCGTTTTTTGAGCTTTTTAATCATGCTTTACCTCCAAACTATATCCGGAACCATAAACAGAATTGATGCAGCAGTTGCTGTTTAAGCACTTTAGTCTTTTTCGTAAAAAATAGATGTAATTGTCTACATTTCCCGGTTCTACTTCATCATTTGTATTCCACACTTTTTGCAGTAGCTGTTCTCTTGAAAAAATAGTACCGGGCGAAGATAAGAAAATCTGTATCAGGTGAAATTCCTTTGGCGTAAGCAAAAGAGAAGTGTGGTTGCACGATAATTCGTGACTGGCGAGATTTAAGGATAAATCATCAATTTCAAGGGTTAGGTTTTCCTTTATCTGAGGGGGACGTCTTACCAATGCCCGGATACGAGCGGAAAGCTCTTTGATATGAAAAGGTTTAATAAGGTAATCGTCTGCACCATTGTCAAGTCCTTCAATTTTATCATTCAATTCAGACAGTCCAGTAATGATGATGACAGGAATCTGAATGTTTTTCTGCCGCATGGCTTTGATGATGGATAGACCATCAATAATAGGGAGCATACGGTCAATGATTGCCAGATCATAATCATTGTCGGGATCTACTGCATACAGAAATGCTTCATCTCCGGCGTTGCAGGTATCAACAATATATCCTTCTTTTGTAAGTTGTTCTTTTATGGTCATACACAACTGGGTATCATCTTCTATTAACAATATTTTCATAGGATTCACTCCAATCATTCGTTTTCCTTATAGTAATTATATCAATAAAATCTCTAAAAATCTTCTAAAAGAAAGTGATAAATTATTTAAGGTTTCCAAGATTTTTAGAAAAGTTTTTTGCTATCGTTATCACATGGCAAGCGAGCCAAATAAAATCGAAGAGAGGTCAAACATAATGAAAAAATTTTTTGGAAAAAAGGTGTTAGGATTAGCGGGTTTCAGTATGGCAATCATGCTGGGCTGCACTGCCTGTGCTGGTGGGCAAGTAGGTACACCAGATAACGATGTAAACCAGAGTGTGAATGTTGAAAAGGAAACAGGAGATACACAGGACAACCAACAGATAAACCAGTATGTAAATTCAGCAGATTCGGATAAATCAGATTCGAATTTCTTTCGGGAAGCAGATTTGCAGGGAAGTGTTGTGGAGTTTTCCGATAGTGGATTTGAAATGTCTATTGCAGTGACTACAAAAGAAGGCGACGGAGAGGTAATGGTAGAGGCAGCTCCGGGTGCAGAAAAGGAAGAAGACTTAGTGACAGTTACTTATGCTTCCGATGTTACGTTTGAAATTTTAACAATGGATATGGCGAGTCTTACAGAAATATCAAGAGAAGGTACAGATAAAGAGAGTATCAAAAAACAGACAAGTGTACTGATATTTGGAAGCAGTCAGGACACTTATCATTGGACAGCTGATAAAGTGATGATTGTGAGATGGAAGTAAGGTGGAGGTTATGAATTTTGTGAAGCGGGCAATGTGTTATGTCCGCAGGAAATCAGGAAAGTCAGTATTATTGTTCTTCCTTTTTCTTGTTGCGGACATTACCATACTAGGAACATTAGCTATTTTAGATACCTCATCGGGGATTAATGATGAGATACGTAGACAGACAAATGCAAAAGTTGTGATAGAAAGTCTGGAAGTAAATAGAAGTCTTACAGAGCAGGATTATCGAAAACTATTGGATATAGCCAGTATAAACAGCATGAACCGTATGGCAAAGTGTATTTTGTATCCGAATGGTTTTGCACCGATTACAGGAGCTGATGAGAACGAAATAGGACAGGTGTGTCTGATTGGTTTTGATGATATGGAAAAGGATAGTCCATTTACGGAAAATGTATGCCGACTTGTGGCAGGTGAATTTGCAAAGGATGAAAATGAAATCGTCATCAATCAGCATCTGGCGGAACGGAATCAGATTGAAATTGGAGATGAACTCTACTTTATTTCAGAAAATGAGGATGGAAGTGCGAGAGTAACGGGTTTTTATCTGACCGGAAACGAAAGAAAGCAGACAGAAAATGTTTTGACGATAAACCGCATTGAAAATCAGATATATACCAATCTTTCCTTTGCTGTTGAAATGGGAGCAGAAAGGTATGAAAAAATCATTGCGTATGTGAATAATCCGGAGCAGTTATCCGAAACAGCAGATCTGATTGGAAACACTCTTGGGGAGGGAATTGGTATCAGTACACAAGATACCATGTATCAGAAAATGAAATTTTCTATTATGCAGATAGAACGGGTAACAAAACTTGTTTTCGGCTTAACGGTGATGACCAGTATCTTTGTGGTAGGAATGCTTTTGTGTATGTGGATGAGAAACCGCAAAGTAGAAATTGCGGTATTTATAAGTCTTGGTATACCAAAATTAGAAGTGTTTTTGCAGATGATGACAGAGATTGTTTGTATCTACTCCCTAAGCTGTATGATGTCAGCAGGAGTATTTCGTGCAATCATGCCATTTTTGTCAGAACTCATGGGAGGTATGGATGGGGTTCGTATGAATCTTGTATTTTCCATGCGGAATGTATGGAAAGTATGGGGAATAGGAGTAATCGTTTTAATACTGATTACTTTAATTGTTATGCTGCCATGCCTTACAAAGAAAATAAAAGATACTTTATCAGAAATGGAGGGATAGGAATGAATGTATTTCAACTTGGAATCCGTTCTGTTGTCAGAAAGCCTGTAAAAAGTATGTTATTATTATTGATTGTGTTTGTGTCGGCGAGTTTTATTTATGCAGGCTTTGCCTGTCAAAATGCCAGCATACAGACACAAAATGAAGGAAAACAGGCGATTGGTGGGAGCTTTCGGCTAGAGGGAAATGAAGCAAATCGAAAAGCAAGAATTGAAGTGTTGTCTGCAAAGATTGGGGAGACTGTCAATGGAAGTCTGGACGGATATCATCAGGAACAGTTACCAAGCGGAGAGTGGATGGTGTGGACAGATAATTCTTTTGAAACACTCACATATGAGGATATCGTAAAAATATCAGAAGTGGACGGCGTTTCTGATTTTAATATTACTACTGCCAATACGGTTGTAAATCCGGTTAATTTCCAGAGAATTGAAGATAAGGACGTAGACCAGAGTTCTGACCAGTTAGGTGTTTCCCTGCGCGGTAATTTGCAGATGAAATATGATTTTGATGTGCAAAATGGAAATATTGTGGTAAACGATGGTCGTATGATTAACCGGGAAGATAAGGATGTCTGTGTGATTTCTCGGGAACTTGCAGAATTGAACGGACTGAAAGTAGGAGACAGACTGGAGTTTAATAATTGGAAAGAAAGGGAAACTTCTACGGCTTATTCTGCTGAAATAATAGGTATTTATGATTTTGTACAGAAAATTACTCCAATTATGTCTGGAGATAGTTACAGGGCAGAAAATATCATATTTACAGACCTGCGTTTCCCTGAAAAAGCAGAAGGATGTGAGGATGATCCTCTGTATCAGTATGCTACCTTCTGGGTGGAAGATGTTAATGAATATGAAACTGTGAGAGAAAGAATCAAATCCGTAGATATCGAATGGGAAAAATATGATTTTCTTGATAATACCGGTATGAGCGACACAATGGCAGAGAATTTTAATGATTTAAGTAAGGTAAGCTCCCTGATTCTTGTATTTGTCATGGTATCAAGTGTTCTCATTCTGCTTTTTGTATTCCTATTTTGGATGAAAAACCGGGTACATGAAATGGGTGTTCTGCTATCTATCGGGAAAGGAAAGGGAACGATTGTATTACAGGTATTAATGGAAGGGTTATTGATTGGTGCAGTTGCATTTGTTCTGGCTACTTTCTCAGCACCTTTTGTGTCAAAGCAGGTTGCTGACTACCTTGTTGGTTATCAGCTACAGGAAGAATTGGAACGAAATCAGGCAGAAGAAGGAATGGTTGCAAAGTCTGTTACAGAGACGGAAAGCAGTGTGGTAGGTGTGTCTGTGAATATTGGAACGGAAGTAGTTTTTTTTACTGCCATCTCCACAATGGGAATGATTGTAGTTTCTGTTTTGGGTTCTGGTATTTATATTGCAAGTCAGAAGCCAAAGGATATTTTGAGCAAGATGAGTTAAAGGAGTGAGCGTATGTTAGAACTGAAAAATATTTCTTATTTTTATAAATCACAAAAAGATAAAATGGTCTTAGATCAGATTTCTTATCAGTTTGAGAAAGGAAAGATGTATGCCATTCTTGGCGCAAGCGGCAGTGGTAAAACAACTCTTTTATCGTTGCTTGCAGGATTAGATTCTCCGATATCCGGAGAGATTGACATGAATGGAGAAAATATCGAGGAAAAAGGATTGGCAAACCACAGAAAAAATCATATTTCATTGGTGTTTCAGAATTATAATCTGATCGATTATCTGACACCTGTGGAAAATGTAAAGCTCGGAGGAAACGCTGATGCAGAGATGCTTTTGACACAGATGGGAATTGATAAATCTACGAGAAAGAGAAATGTAATGCAGCTTTCAGGTGGTCAGCAACAACGTGTGGCAATCGCAAGAGCGTTGGCAAGTAAAGCACCAGTGTTACTTGCTGATGAGCCTACAGGAAATCTGGATGAAGATACTGCAAAGGATATTGTCGAGATTTTTAAAAGTCTGGCACATGATCAGGACAAATGCGTGATTGTGGTTACACATAGTAAGGAACTGGCAGAGGAAGCAGATGTCATTTTGACTTTGAAGCAAGGAACAGTGATAGCAACTGAGGATACTGTACTGGAAGAAAGGATAAGAGGATAAGAGAAGGACTTATGGAGGAAGCTGAAAGATTTTCAGTCCCGTATGATCTAAAAGATAAAATAATGAAAAGATTGAAAAACAGAACAATTAAGCTACACAAGGACAATTCTGAACGAGGAGGTGATGTATATGGGAAAATTTTAGTTCTGACATTTGAAGGTAGTGAGGAAGACATTCTGAATCATATAATATCCTGTGTCAGTATGGGAGTAAGAGCATTTCATGTAATTGAAAATACAAAAACGAATTTGAGTTTTAATGGATTGGAAATAGATAATATAAATCGTTCGGTAAGAAAACAGAAACAGGAAATAGATTTGACATTTACAGAGTTTGAAATCCTTTATCTGTTAGCCAACAATCCAGGCAGAGTGTTCAGCAAGGAGCAGATTTATGATATTGTCTGGAAGGAATCCTATTCCGGCGATTACAACATCGTCATGAGCCATATACGCAACATACGAGAAAAGATAGAGGATAACCCGAGCAAGCCTGTTTACATACAGACGGTATGGGGTGTAGGCTATCGTTTCAACAAAAATTTAAGCAGCGGTCTGTAAAGAACAAATACAGATCACTGCTTATTTTTCATTTCTGACACCTAAAAGATATTCACAAGATACATGAAAAAATTCAGCAAGGGCAACCACTTCATAATCCGGTACAAAGCGTGTTCCTTGTTCAATGCGTAATACAGTCAAATCACTAAATTCATATCCGGCAAGTTGGAGTTGTTCAGCTAATGCTTTTTGTGATATATGCTTTTCGGCTCGTAATTCTTTTACACGTTGTCCAATAAGGTTTTTGGAATTGTTTTCTTTATTCCAGTAAATCTTCATTCAAATACCAACTTTCTAAAGATGAAGTGCTACATGATTGATTTTACGGAATAATGTTGATAATATACTTCTAAAGATGAAGTATAAGAAAATAAATTTATTTGATGTAATCTTGGAATTGATAATACTGACTGCAAAATGCAATACTTATATGGAAAGGTGGATACAAAATGAACGAAGTATTTGAAACAGTAGCAGAGGTATTGGAGGAGCTTAGAAGCGAAGCAGAAGAACGAGAGTATTCTGTTCACACAAACGAATCGGAAAATGCAGATAAAGCATTGAAAAAGGCGAATCGGGAATATGAAACGGTGTTGGCTGAGCTTTCCGCAGAGCACAGAGAATTTTTTGAAAATTATATGGATATAGTGGATCACGCTCATTTTCAAGAAGAACAAAGAGCCTACTATCAGGGGATGGTAGATGTAATGCAGATATTTGACGGACTGGGGATTTTAAAGGAAAGAAACAAAGTGAAAGAAGTGCTTATGCATATCAAAAAATAGTTCAAACAGGGTGGATGGCTTACCGGGAAGCTGACCACCCTGTTTTTCTTCAGAATAATTCAGAAATAATCCAGAAAAAATCGAAATCTTTCTGCTATTCTGTCTCATGGGTTTTATATGTACGAAGATAGGCTTCCACAAGTGCAAGAATAGTGGTGATCTGATCGTCCGTACATTCTGAAAGATAAACCAGCAGCCTTTGGTAATCCAGATTATCGGTTGGAGCTGCCGGATAAAAAAACGGATCAGCAGAGATATGTAAAGCACGAATGAGTTGTCCGAGTTTTTCAAGACTTGGAACATTGCCATGATTTTCAATCTCTTTGATATATCTTGATGAGACACCGGATTTTTCGGATAACTCATCATAAGTCAGCTTTTGGTCTAATCTGGCTTTCTTCAGGCGAAAACCCATGTCTTTATCAATTTTCTTAGATTTAGCCATATCATGCACCTCCGTATATAGTGTATAGTTCACCATTTAAAAAGAAAATGAACTAATAACACACTATATAAGAGGGGAATAATGCACTTTAATAAAATAAGAAACTTTGGATATTGCATATAAAAAAACGCGGTATTCAAAGGTTTTTTCTCATGTTTTTTATCCTTTGAATGTGTTTGGGAGAGTTATGTATTCTGAACCGTTGAAAGGATATTTTTGTATTTGGAAAATATTATCCTGCCCATTGCGTGGAAGGACAGGTAAATAGGTCGCATTTTAAGTAATGCGGCAAATTCTACAATTGAAAGTGCATTATATACACTCGTAGAATGTGGAGAAAATTTAATATCAGATATGAACAGCGTCCTGTGGGTGTGTGCCTGCGAGGACGTTTTTTGTATACAGAAAAATTTCTATAAAAATTTTTCAATCCACCCGAACATCTCCCCGGTTTCATTTGGGAGATACACCGGAAGGGAAAAAAGGCAAATGCCTTGTCATTCGGAACGGGAGGAGGTGAACTCGTATGGGGCAACCTTCTTCTAAGGATGAAATGACTGTCAGGCATCAGTTTGACCGTTTGTGCCAGATGGCATTAAAAGGTGAAGCTGTCAATTATTACAAGCACGTGGACTATCGTAGAAAACACGAAGTCACATTCTCTGAACTGTCAGAAAAGGAGTTGAGCAAATTATTTACTATGGATGAGTACGGAACAGAAAATCATCATTTTGAAGTGCATGGCTATGATATTGAAGTAAAAAATACTTTGATTGCGGAAGCATTAAAAGAACTTACGGAAAGAAAAAGGAATGTTATTTTACTTTCCTATTTCATGGAGATGAGCGATGCAGATATTGCAAGAGAAATGAATCTGGTTCGCAGTACCATTCATGAACACAGAACACGCTCACTGGAAATTTTGAGAAAGATTATGGAAGGAATAGCAGATGAAAAAGATGTCTAAAACCAGAAACAAAGAAAATTTGTTGCCTTTCCATATTATAAAGGCAGCATCAGAGGGCGATGTGAGTGCAATCAATGCCGTGTTAAAACATTATGAAGGTTACATAATCAAATTGTCCACAAGAAAGCTGTATGACGAAAGTGGACAGGTACACTACTGCATTGATGAAACTCTGCGTCGCAGATTAGAAACAAAGCTGATCACAAAGATATTGGCTTTTGAAGTTGCATAACAGGCGGTTAGCATTGTCCCTTTCCATTCGCTGATTGCTGCGTATGCACCCTGTACCTTGACAACTGAATATTTTTTGCATACAGGACGTGAGGATATGTGGAGCCACTAGGTAGATTCGCCAAGATGTACCTGCTCTTTGCTAGGAGTGAATGTGAGGAAATGTTGAAACATTACATTGAAGTAAAGGTATGGAGCGAGATGATCTGACAAAATGTGTGGCAGTAACACAGGGCGATGAAGCATATCCGTGATAATGATACTTCCGGATTGTAAGGAAATTTGCAGTCCGGTCAATTTGAATGACGGTGCAAGACCGATGTGGGCAGAGTAATGATCTGTCACCTGTATTGCATTTTTATCTGCCTATGAGAGCCGGCAAGTGAATTGTAGGTTGTCATTGGCAGATAAAATGCGTGTTAAATTTAAGGAGGATTTGAGTAATGCAGAGGATGCCAAAGGCAATAAATAAAAAAAGACTGGTCAGATATAAGGAAGGGGCAGAAATGTACAGCATGGGTATGAATAAATTTCAGACTCTTGCCAAAGATGCGGGAGCAATTCTGAAGATAGACAGAATGGTGTTAGTAGACCTTGATGTGTTTGACAAATATCTTGAGTCATTTCGGGTGAAATAAATTTTGCAGACAAGGAAAAAGATTTTGGTTTAACCAAAATTCACTTGACTTTTGGTTAAACAGAAAGTATAATGATTATGAAATGGATGGAGGTGTATATTGTGGCTAGAACAGGTAGACCGAAGTCGGATAATCCTAAAAAAACTCTTATCGGATTAAAACTGACGGAGGAAGAAGCTGCAAGACTGAAAGGATATGCGTCCAAACATGACATGACCATAACACAGGTGCTACAAAGAGGTATTGATATGCAGTATGCAATGGATAAACCGGCTGAGTAGCTAGTACAAAATCTCTTTCCTTGAGAGAGGAGACGAGATGGCGAAATCAAGAAAGGATAACAAAGGGAGAGTATTAAGAAAAGGCGAAACTCAACGCAGTTGCGATGGTAAGTATGTATATACTTATGTTGATCCGGAAGGAAAGCGCCGGAGCATCTATTCTAAGGACATCATGGAATTGCGGGAGAGAGAAGTTAAACTGATGAAAGATCAGCTTGATGGGTTGGATGCGTATGCAGCCGGAACATCTACAATCAATTTTGTTTTTGACAGATATATATCGACAAAGGCAGAGTTGAGGGAAACAACAATGCGGAACTATAAATATATGTATGATCGCTTTATACGAGGTGGATTTGGCAAGAAGAAAATTGCCGCTGTGAAGTATTCTGATGTATTGCAGTTCTATCAGCATTTGTTGAAAGAGAAGGAAATGCAGATAAATACGCTAGAAACAATTCATACTGTTTTACACCCGACATTTCAGCTTGCTGTGCGTGATAACATCATTCGTGTTAATCCAAGCGATGGAGTAATGGCACAGATTAAAAAGCAACCGGGGAAAAATCATGGTGTGAGACACGCTTTGACAGTGGAACAACAGAGAGCCTTTATACGCTATATTGATGAAAGTCCTACATTTTACCACTGGGCATCATTTTTTAAGTTCCTACTTGGAACAGGTTGTCGAATTGGAGAAGCAATCGGTATCCGATGGGAAGACATTGATTTTGAAAAAAGGACGATCAGTATCAATCATAGCGTGGTTTATTACAGTAGAGAGTTCAAAGAACATCCGATATGTTCATTTGCTGTATCTCTTCCAAAGACAGAAGCTGGTATACGCACGATTCCGATGATGGATACGGTTTATGATGCACTCCAGATGGAATTGGATGACCAGAAGGAACATGGATTTAATGAAACAGTGATTGATGGGATGAAAGGATTTATCTTTATGAATCGTTTTGGCAATATCCATAATCCGCAAGCTGTAAACAGAGCAATCAAGCGTATATATGAAGCACACAATGCAGAAGAAGTGGTAAAAGCTGCAAAACAGCACAGAGAGCCTGTGATAATACCACATTTTTCATGTCATCATTTGCGACATACCTTTTGTTCAAGGTTTTGCGAAAATGAAACAAACTTAAAGGTAATTCAGTCTATTATGGGACACGCAAATATCGAAACAACCATGGATATTTATGCGGAAGTTACCGATACTAAAAAGCAGGAAGCAATTCAAAATTTAGCACACAATTTAGATGTATTTTAGGAAAGAGTCCGGCATGGACTGACGAGAGTACGACAAAATGTGTGCCATACGACAAGAGTACGACAAATTCAAGTGGTGTAATCAGCATAAATATGTTATTATAATAATGTTGGAACACCGAAAAAGGCTTTATTAAAGGAAAAAGCGTCAATGTAAATTAAATTGATGTGAAATCCCGACGATGAAGAGTCTTGATTCCGATAAAAAGGCAGCTAAGACATCTAACAACAACGGAGCACAGGCTGCATCAACTGCTTCTGCAGAGGCTGCAGAACCGGTTGAAAAGATTGACTTTTCCAACGTAAAGATAGAGCCTTTATTTGAGGAAGAAGTAGACTTCGATACATTCAGTAAGTCAGATTTCAGAGCTGTTAAGGTAAAAGAGTGTGTAGCAGTTCCTAAGTCAAAGAAACTGTTACAGTTCACACTTGATGACGGAACAGGCACAGACCGTACCATCCTTTCTGGCATTCATACTTACTATGAGCCGGAAGAGCTTGTTGGCAAGACACTTATCGCCATCACAAATCTTCCACCACGTAAGATGATGGGAATTGATTCCTGTGGTATGTTACTTTCCGCAGTGAATAACCTGAAGGATTCAGAGGATGAAGAACTTCATCTTCTTATGGTTGATAACCACATTCCAGCAGGTGCAAAGCTCTACTAAAAACGTGATGTACCTTATTGGTGGAAATTCGTAAAATTACAAAAATACGCCAATTTTACGCCAAACGATGCAGAGTTTGATGTAAGAAAATAATATAATGATGTTGAATCAGACGATATAACATAGAAGCCCCATTGGATAGAGAAATCTGTCGGATGGGGCTTAATTACATATAGAACAAAGATTTTAATAATAAAGGAGAATTTGAGGATGCAGAATTATGATGGGTCAATTAAAACTAAATGGACAGGAATATTTTTATAGAGCAAAGGATGACAGTGGAAGTTCAAAAATTACAACATTACCGAATGGTTGAAATAACTAATAAGGAAACTGGGAATTATGATGTTATGATGATTAGTACAGGAGATTCATTTACTAGAGTTGTAAATCGCGGATGTCCCAAGGATCCAACACAATTAGCACTAAATTCACAGGGGATGCTTTCGAATACAAAAGATAGAAACGAATCTAAAACATTTTTATCTCATCGGAGAAGACTCCCACTTCTACAGGTGGCGAGTAAGAAATAAACCTGTCCGATATGATTTAGGGTGAATTTGAAAAAAATATAATAAAAAATCACCCTAAATTTAAAAAATATATTGAATTTAGGGTGAAAAAATGCCAATATATAATCATAAAATCACCCTAAAAGGAGATAGATGAATGAGTAATATAACAGAAATCCAAAGATTACTAAATGAAAAAGCTGATTTGCAGGCTCAAATTAATATCTCTGCATTTGATGGAAGTATTGAAGTCAAGACTGTAAATGATCAGAAATATATTTATGTTAGAAAAAGAGAAGCTGGAAAATACAAATCAAATTATATAGATAAATATTCTGAGGAGCTCTACGCACTTGCAGTTAATCAATCGCAACAAATAAGAGCGGTTAAAAAGCAACTTAGAAAAATCGAAAAGGACTTAGCAAAGCTTGGATATACAGAAAGCGAACTGTCACCAAGAGTAAAGCTTAATATTGACTTTGCTAGAGCTAATGTCAAAAGTCTGATTTATGATCAGGCTGTATTGGAAGGTGTTTCCACTACATTTCCACAGACAGAAACTATTTTGGAAAATGGCGAAGTTAACGGAGTAAAAGCGACTGATGTTCAAAAAATCTTAAATTTGAAGCATGCGTGGGAGTTTATTGTGGATCCAGATGTAGTGGCTTCTCCTTGCAATTATTATATGGTAAGTCATATAGCACGCCTGGTAAATGAAGGGTTCTTCGAAAATGGTGGTTCCGTTAGAGTTGTTCCTGTTACGATTGGTGGTTCAAGCTATGTGCCTCCAATTCCAAATGAGTTGGATGTAAAAGAGAAAATAGATGAAATTATAAACTCAGGACTTGAGGACGTTGATATTGCAATTGAGCTTACGCTTTATTGTATGAAGACACAGATTTTTATTGATGGTAATAAGAGAGCTTCTATTATCTTTGCTAATCATTTTATGATTGGAAAAGGTATTGGATTGTTAGTTGTGCCGGAGAATATTGTGCCTGAATTCAAGAGTCTTCTTGTAGCTTATTATGAAGGTCGAAATGAAGATGAGATTAAGGCATTTTTGAAAGAGAAGTGTTGGCGTAAGTTTTAGTAGATAAGTATTTATATCCTAAACGAACGAATCGTGTCATTAATTGGAACAATGTAGTTGTGAAGAACATTCGATGGAGGAATATGCTGGAAAATTGTGTATTTCAGCAAGCCGATTATCTCATTTATTTAGTGAACAGGTAGGGATAACGCTTAAAAAATATTTAACACTGCATCAGTTAGAAAGAGCATTTCAAGATTTATTAGCTGGGAAACGGATAACGGAAGCAGCATTAAACGCAGGATTTGATTCACCATCACATTTTGCATCTACAGTAAAAAGGATGATGGGGCTTCCGGTGAGAAGTACAGTAAAAGATAGCGAATTTTTGAAAGTTTATTAGAGGTTTGTTTTCTATAATAGAGCCATAAGAAGAAAGAGAGGCGATATTATGGAGAAGAAATATCTTGAAATGACTAAAATGCTAAATTTCGATGTAGAGAGTATATAGTCTCTCATAAAAAATCGTAAATGGATAGAATTAGATGAATATAACAAAATAGCTGCCATTTATGATTTCGTAAGAAACGAGATATTGTTTGGATATAACAGTTCAGACTTGCCAGATTTCAACGAAAGAGATTTTGTCACAAAAGAAATTTTGTTTTGGGCAGATACTTCCGCTTCAGTAAATCAAGATGCGCTTGAAGCAGTATATGCAGAAATTAGAGGTGCTATTGAGCAATTTAATGGTAAAATAAAGGGAAAGCTTGGGTTCTTTGATACAGATGTAACCCCACCAATTTTGTTTGAAAATATCAATGAATTAGAAAAAATAATACCATATGGTGGAGGTGGTACTGATTTTACGGTTGTGTTTCATTATATAAAAAGTAATATGAAACACGACCTGTCATCTGTCATTATTATATTTACTGATGGACATGGTTTATTTCCAGAAGAAGCAGATATACTTGATATTCCGGTTCTCTGGTTGATTGATAATGAAGATGTGAATCCACCCTTTAGAAAAGTAGCAAGACTAAGAAAGGCACAACAATGACAACCAATCATCTGATTTTAGATTTTTCGCATGTATATTGCGATGAAAACATACCAAAGAATACCGGCATCCACTGGCTGGACTGCTCTGAAATTGAAGAGTGTGATTTGTATTGTTCCAGACAGGCAGAAGAGAAAATCAGAGAAAAAATCAAGCCATATGGAATTCATGGAATCCATTTTCTGGATTCTGGAAATTATCATTATGTGACAGAAATTATGACAAGCCAGATTCAAAAGGAATTCCAGCTTGTTGTATTTGACCATCATACGGACATGCAAAAGCCGATGATTGAGCACATGACAAGTTGCGGAGACTGGGTAGAAAAGGTGTTAGAGACGAATCCATGGTTGCAGCAACTGGTATTAATCGGACCGCAGACGAAGGATATAGAGCAGCTTTATCGGGAAAATGATGGCTTGATGAATCGTAAGGAAATATCAGAAAAACTCCTTACTTTTTCTGCAGAAGAGATTCGTGCCGAAGAAGACAAAAATAAGATTTCCAAAATAAAAAAGAATCTGCCGGTTTATATATCCATAGACAAAGACATCTTGGATAAACAATATACGGAGACAAACTGGAGCCAGGGGAACATGTCACTTCCGATGCTGGAACGTTTGCTGTCGCATTTTCTGGAAAACGGAAATATACTTGGCATTGATATCTGCGGAGAATGTCAGCAGGGAATTCCACTGCCGGAATATTTGCAGGCTGAAGAACTGAATGAAGAAACGAATCAGAAATTATTTGAGTTCCTGTCCCATTATATTTCATAACATTCTAAAGTAGAAAATAGGATATCCCCCATAAGAGCTCCAAAGCTATCGATATAAAAGTATTGACAATAGTAAGTTGATATATTATATGAATATACAAGTGAATTATTTGGAGTGTAACTTTGAAAGAAGGCAAAACCCAAATCTATAAGAGAAAATTTCTCTGTAGGTTTGGGCTTTTTTTATGCAAAAAGGAGGTAGACGATGGGGTTTCCTAATGATTTTTTGTGGGGATCAGCTATGGCGGCAAATCAGGCGGAAGGTGCCTGGAATGAAGGCGGAAAGGGACCAAGTATCATTGATTATCTGACAGGTTCAAGAGAGGATGGAAAGCGTTTTCTTACATTGGAATTGTCGAAAGATGAAAAATATCCAAATCATGAAGCCGTTGATTTTTATCATAATTATAAAAAGGACATTGCATTATTTGGAAAGATGAATATGAAGGCATTACGTTTCTCTATTGTGTGGAGCAGAATTTTTCCGGAGGGGGAAGGCGAGCCGAATTTAGAAGGATTAAAATTTTACGACAGGGTTTTAGAAGAACTTGAAAAATACCAGATTCAACCAATTATAACGATTTCTTATTATGAAATGCCGATGAAATTATGTACGGAATATGGAGGATGGAGAAATCGCAAATTAATTGAATTGTATGAGAAATATGCAAAGCTTCTTTTATACAGATATGGAAAACGGGTACGTTATTGGATAACTTTTAATGAAATAAATGTCTTATTATCAGGTTTTGCATCTTATGAGGCGGGGGGATTGATTTTTACAGAGGAGGATAACCGGGAAGAAATCTGTATGCAGGCATTGCACCATCAATTATTAGCAAGTGCAAAAATTTGTAATTATGCATATCGTCATTATCCGGAATTAAAGATGGGATGTATGATTGCATACATTACTAAAATTTTTTCGGTTTCATCAAGTCCCATTAATTCTGCTTCATGAGGAGTTGGATCTTCAATGGCAATTTTTATGGTTTTTGGTTCATGCGTTGGCACATTTGAGAAAAGCTTACAACAGCAGGAGAAAGGGAACGCTGCATTTTCTTTTCTGCGATAAATGTTCCTTTTCCTGATTTTTCTCCAGGTATCCTTGACTGTCCAGTGCGGCAAGGGCTTTTCTTACAGTAACACGGCTGACATGGTATTGTTCGCTTAGTTCATTTTCTGTCGGGAGTTTACTGCCGGGAGTAAGTGTTCCATTGGTGATCTTGTCCAGAATCAGTTTTTCAAGCTGTTTATAAAGTGGTGTGGCTATGGCATTATCAAGTTCCATTTAATGAAAATTCCTTTCCGGTAAATAAAAAAACAGATATTGTAATCTGATTTTATAGTTGAATACTTTTGTGTATATATAATAATACATTTAAGACTATTTGTATATGCAGATTTGTTCTTTTGTAGCAAAAAAAGAAAAAATATTGAAAAATAAAATACAAACTTCTATGCTTTTAGTATAACAATATAATACAAAAATGAGTTGGATGATATTGATAAATGCATCTATGAGCACATTTGCAAGTATCAAAAAGATACATTTTGAAATATAATATGTATTACAATGTATTTTTGTTATGCAGATATAATAAAAAATAGTAAGGGAAATTGGTCAATTTAACGAAAAAAATAGATGGTATTGACAAAGAAGTTGTGCAGATATACTATTGTATCAGATACAAAGTAATACATATCAAATGCAAGATATGAAATTACTATTGTACGTACTACCAATAAAGACATGCGCATGATCTTAGAATTATTATGGAGAATACAGGAGGAAGAAATGAAATTTGCACCAATGAATTATCATTATTTGAGATATCCGCTGAAGAAATTCCTGGACAAGGTAGAACAGTCAGTATTTAACAGTATTGATCTGTATTGTAGTGCACCACAGTTTAATATATTTGATTATTCTCTTTTTTCATTACTTGAATTGGAAAAGGAGATTAGGAGAAGAGACCTAAGTGTTATGGCAATGACACCGGAGAATTGTACATACCCGGTTAACTTCTGCACACAGGATAGAGGAACACGTGAGTCCAGTATTCGTTATTATCAGCGAGCTATTGATACGGCGGAATTTCTTGGCTGCCATAAAGTTCAGATCAGTACCGGGTTTGGATATTTCGATCAGTCACCGGAAGATGCATGGAAGTATTGCAGGGATTCTCTGCAGCAGTTGGGTGCTTATTGTGAGAAAAAGAATGTGGAGCTGATGCTGGAGGAGTTGAAGGTAACAACAACAAATGTGCTGATAAAAAGTTCAGATCTGAAACGAATGATAGAAGAAACAGGCTCATCTCACATACATGGTATGGTAGATCTGGATCAGATGACCTACGCCGAAGAAAGCATAGATGACTATATGGATAATTTAGGTGCTCAGCTTGTTCATGTGCATTTTAACGATCGGGGACATACAGTTCCCGGAGACGGAGATTTTCCAATGAAAAAGTATTATAAAGATCTGAAGCGCAGAGGATATGAGGGGACAATTTCGTTTGAAATATGTGACCGTCGTTATTACTGTGATCCGGATAAGGTAATTGATGACATTACAGAATGGCTTAGGAATAACACAACAGAATTAAGTTAATGAGGTGGATATCTATCCATTTTATATAGAAAATGAAAAAGAATCTGCCGGTTTATATTTCCATAGATAAAGACATCTTGGATAAACAATATACGGAGACAAACTGGAGCCAGGGGAACATGTCACTTCCGATGCTGGAACGTTTGCTGTCGCATTTTCTGGAAAACGGAAATATACTTGGCATTGATATCTGCGGAGAATGTCAGCAGGGAATTCCACTGCCGGAATATTTGCAGGCTGAAGAACTGAATGAAGAAACGAATCAGAAATTATTTGAGTTCCTGTCCCATTATATTTCATAACATTCCAAAGTAGAAAGTAGGATAAAACCCCACAAGAGGTGTCGGTTGCGGCACCTCTTTTTTCGTGCTAAACTTTAACTTAAGAGAGAAATTATTTGAATTATATTGAAAGACAAAAAATTGGGAGAGGATGAAGAATTTGAACAGGCAGCGCAATACTGGAACCGCAAAGGGCAGACGGCAATGCCAAAAGAGGCTTTGCAGCAGGCCCATTTCAATTTGCAATGGTGAATCCGGTGATTACGAAGAAGTCAGGCGGCTACAGTACAGAGGAAAGCTGTCTTTCGCTGGATGGAGCCAAAGCCTGCACAAGATACCAGGAGATAGAGGTGGATTATCTGAATGGTGATTTTAAACCACAACATGGAAAATATTCCGGCTTTACCGCGCAGATTATCCAGCATGAGATCGACCACTGCAATGGAGCGGTAATATAATGAGCAGCGAATGTTAATTATGAGTAAATTTTGCTCATGATATATATTGAAAAAATAAAAGGAACCTGCATAAAAACAGATTCCTTAAACGAGGGGAAATCCCTGTCGAAGAATGGAAGTCCAGTTACTTTTCTGATAGAGAAAACGGACGATGATTACAGTCTGTTTTTCTTCATCAATCGTATAAAAGACAAGGTAATTATTAATTTTCACAAAACGAATGCCCCAGCTTGCCAGTATTGGATTGTCTGCCGGATGAAACTTCTGTGGCAGGTCGGCTAATGAGTCTATCCATTCGGTCGCAGCATCTAACAGATTATCTGCAACATCAGGATTTTTGAGGGTAAATTCGATGTAATCCGCAGCACGCATAATATCGTGTTCTGCGGTGGAAGTGATATGAACCT
>ERZ773108.456-NODE-456-length-45614-cov-5.476898_pt1 | contig 45614 bp, 35 predicted proteins | sample MGYA00580570_ERZ773108 | MGnify/ENA primary metagenome ERZ773108 (study PRJEB29015, sample SAMEA2737840) | human gut metagenome | biome: human gut; feature: human-associated habitat; material: faeces | place: China | collected 2012 ...
AATCAAATCCATTACCATATTCTTCCGCATTTCACTTTTTTGTAGTAACTTTGTATCCATCAAAAATTTATAAAAATGAAAAGAAACATCTTCTTCGTATCGATATTGTTACATTTCTGTGCTGGACAGGCTCAAAACACCGCTTTTCCCTCTTTGGAAGATTTGGATAGAGTAGTGGCTGAACAGCAGAAATATGTTGATATTCGCGAGGGACGTATTTCTGACGTAAAATCAAAATTACGCAAAACCGCATCGGAAGAAGAACGCTATCAGTTGAAGAACCTTCTTTTCAATGAATATTCTTCTTATGTGGTTGATTCCGCACTTCATTATGCACAGGAAAAACTGGTATCTGCCTATAAGATGAATCGCCAGGATTACATTGACGATTCAAGATTGAATATGGCTTATGTGCTGATACAGGGTGGTATGTATAAAGAAGCATCGGATATTTTACAAAATATTAACCGGGCTACGCTGGCAGAATATCTGGAGAAGTATTATTTCCACATTTACAATACACTGTATGAAGCTATGGTAAAGTATACCATTATCAAGTCTCAAAGCAAGGAATATCGGGCAAAAGCCATGCTTTATAAAGATTCGATTATGCAGAAAAATGATTCTACCGATGTTTATATACGTGCTGACAGATTGTTGGAACAGGGAGATTATAGCAAAGGGTTGCAGATATTACTCGATTTTTACCGCCAACTGGATCCTGATAACCGTGATGTAGCCTATGTGGCCTACTCCATATCCGATTTTTACAGAAGACAAGAAAACAGGGAAGAAGAAAAGAAATACTTGATTGTCTCTGCAATGGCTGATATGAAATGGGCGGTAAAAGAATATATTTCGCTGCGCCGATTGGCCACTATCCTCTATGAAGAAGGCGATATCAATCGGGCATATATTTATATGCGCCGTTCGTTGGATGATGCTACATTCTGTAATGCCCGCCTGCGTACTATTGAAGTGACACAAACATTGCCTATTATCGCTAATGCCTATCAAGTCAAAACGAAGAAAGAAAAGAAACAGATGATGATTGCATTGGCATGTATCAGCATATTGTCTGTGTTTCTTATCGGTTTGGTAATTTATGTACGGCGGCAAATAAAAAAACTATCGGCGGCAAGAAGCGAGCTGAACAAGGCCAATGAACGGTTAAGACAGTTGAATGTGGAGCTTAATTCTGTAAACGAACAACTTCAATCTGCCAATAAAGAGCTCCATGAAACCAATCACGCATTGTCGGATATGAACCAGTCGCTTTCGGAAGCTAACAATATTAAGGAGCTTTACATTACCAAGTTTATGACGGAATGTTCTTCTTACATCGACAAGATGGATAATTACCGCAGAATGCTCAATAAAAAAGTGGCGTCCGGTAAACTTGAGGATTTATTTAAAACATTGAAATCTTCCGTCATTATCGAAGAGGAAGTCGAAGCGTTTTATAATACCTTTGATGAAACTTTCCTGCACCTGTTCCCATCTTTTGTAAAAGCATTCAATTCATTGTTACCTGCAAACAACTCCATTGTGCCTAAGCAAGAGGGTCGTCTGACTACGGAACTGCGTATCTTTGCTCTGATTCGCTTGGGAATCACCGATAGTGAACGCATTGCATCTTTTTTACGCTATTCTAAAGCTACCATCTATTCTTATCGCTCGCGGTTAAGGCTGAAATCGCTGAATCCGGAGCATTTTGAAGAAAATATTATGCAGATTACATCCTTTTAAGTATTGTACGGCATTTGTATTTTTATGTCTTGATCTTACTATCAAATATTTGATTTTCAGGTATTTGATAGTAAACTATCTTTGTATTTTAATCTTATATATTTGTTTGAATTAGATTAATTTATGATTTTTGCATCAGCCTTTGAATATAACAAGGACTGAATAATATCATTTAATAACCGAATAAATGTAATTACTTATGAATTTAAAGAAAACACTGCTTGTAGGTTCTTTATTTTGCGGGGTATATGTATTTCCGTTATATGCGGAGACTCCATATTCCGAAAGTGAGACTATCGAGCAACAAAAAGGTATCCGTGTCAGTGGTACTGTCATCGACAAAGAAAAAAACACTTTAGTGGGTGTAAATATTATGGTAAAAGGTTCTTCAGGGGGGACTATTACCGATATTGACGGTCATTTTTATATTGAAGTACCTGATAAAAGCAGTATTCTTGTCATCACCTATGTAGGATTTAAAACTCAGGAAATTCCGGTTGGTAATAATATCAATTTTAATATTACTTTATTGGAAGATGTAGAAGCATTGGATGAAGTGGTAGTTGTGGGATACGGTAATCAGAAGAAACTCTCCGTCATCGGTTCCGTACAAACTTTAGAGCCTTCGAAATTACAGGTAGGTTCATCCCGTTCCATGAGTAATAATCTGGCGGGACAACTGGCAGGTGTCATTGCCGTACAGCCTTCGGGAGAGCCCGGGTATGATAACTCAAATTTTTGGATTCGTGGTATATCTTCATTCAGCGGAAATACGTCTCCGTTGGTTTTGGTAGATGGCGTAGAGCGTAGTTTGAATGATATCGATCCGGCGGAAATAGAATCGTTCTCAGTATTGAAAGATGCATCGGCCAGCGCCATGTATGGTGTGCGAGGTGCCAACGGTGTTATTTTGATTAATACCAAACGCGGTTCGGTATCTGCTCCTTCCGTAAATTTACGTGTGGAGCAATCTATTCAGGCTCCTACAAAGCTTCCTCAGTTCATAGGAGCTGCCGAATATATGAGTTTGCTGAATACGCTTCAGCCCGACCCGAACAAAAGGCTGTTTACGAAAGACCAGATTTTGAAGACTTATTATGGATATGATAAAGATTTATATCCTGATGTAGACTGGATAGATGCGATAACCAAGGATTACGCTAATTCTACGCGTGCAAATCTGACGGTATCCGGCGGTACGGAAATACTTCGCTATTCATTGACAGCTTCTCTTTACCATGAAAACGGAATTATGGGGTCTGATAAAACACTGCCTTACGATACGCAAAGCAAACTGAACCGTTATAATATTCGTGCCAATGTGGATTTGGATTTGACGAAAACAACGCTTTTACGTTTCAATGTGGGAGGTTATTTACAGAATCTTCGTAAATCGAGAAGTAGTACGGATGAACTGTTTCAAGCTGCTTTCGAGACTCCACCATTCGTACATCCTGCCATTTATTCGGATGGTACCATTCCTCGTGTCAGCAATACTCGTAAAAACCCATGGGCTATGAGTACACAAAACGGTTATTATCGTGGTGGGAAAAGTAAGCTGGAATCTCTTTTTTCTTTAGAACAGAACTTAAAGATGATTACTCCGGGGCTGAAAATGAAAGTGACGTTTGCATTCGATACATATAATGAGAATTTTGTTACTCGCGGTAAGGAGCCTGATTATTACAGTGTGGCCAAGTCGCGTAATGATGAAGGAGAATTGGTGCACAGCATTTTGAGTTATGGTAGTGAGTTCTTAGACCATTCAAGTAATGCCAATTACGGAAACCAAAGTACTTATCTGGAAGCTGCCGTTACATATAACCGTACTTTTGACAAACATGCGCTTGATGCGCTTCTTTTATACAACCAGCGTAGCTATGACTGGGGTGATATACAACCTAATCGTACACAAGGTATCGCCGGTCGTCTTTCTTATACTTTCGACCGCCGCTATATCAGTGAATTTAATTTCGGTTACAACGGTTCGGAGAACTTTGCAAAAGGCAAGCGTTTCGGTTTCTTTCCTTCCTTAGCCATCGGTTGGTTGATTTCAGAGGAAAACTTCATGAGGAATTTGCAGGAAGACATTACAAAATTGAAGTTGAGAGCTTCTGTCGGTTCGGTAGGTAATGATAATATCGGCGGTCGTCGTTTTGCATATATCACTACCATTAACAGTAATTCCAGCGGTTATCATTTCGGATATACCGATAGCAACTATTACACAGGTATTCAGGAAGGTGAAGTAGGGGTTTCCGATCTGACTTGGGAAAAAGCTTTTAAAATGAATATCGGTCTTGAATTGGGGTTGTGGAACGAGTTGGATGTACAACTGGATTTCTTTAAAGAAAAACGTACCAGTATTTTTATGCAACGTTCTACCATCCCTACCCAAGCAGGTTTCGTGTCTAATCCGTATGCCAACTATGGTAAAGTGAATAATCAGGGATATGATCTTTCGGTAATTTACGACAAACGGTTCAATGATGATTGGGCAATGAGCCTGAGAGGTACTGTCACTTATGCTAAAAATGAGATATTGGAGAAAGACGAGCCGGAATCGGTCAAAGGAACTTACCGTTCCATTACGGGACGCTCCATTAATACCCTATGGGGATTGCAGGCAGAACGCCTTTTTACGGAAGATGATTTTATAAACGGGGAACTGAAACCCGGTATACCGAAACCTGAATTAGGAACGGAGGTACGTCCGGGAGATATCAAATATGTCGATATGAATGATGATGGGGTCATTACGGAAGCGGATGAAGGATATATAGGCGGAACAAAAGATCCGCGTATGGTATACGGTTTCGGTGGTAACCTGAATTACAAGCAATGGGATTTCAGCTTCTTCTTCCAGGGCTCTGCAGATGCGTATCGCGTTATCGGTGGTTCCGATTATTTTATTCCGGGGAGCGGACAAGGCGTATTGGGTAATGTATACGATAATTATACCGATTGCTGGACAGAAAAGAATCCTTCGCAGGATGTGTTCTGGCCTCGTCTATCAGAGAGTACGAATACCAATAATAGCCGTGCTTCTACCTGGTGGAAGAAAGATATGAGTTTCTTGCGACTGAAATCAATAGAATTGGGTTACAGTATTCCTCAGTCTGTTACGCGTAAAATTCATGCCAAGAGCATCCGCTTCTTTGTGAGCGGTAACAATCTGTTCTATCTTTCCAAATTCAAACTTTGGGATCCTGAACTGGATACCGTCGACGGTTTGAAATATCCGTCCATGCGCTCTTTGATGGTGGGATTTGACTTGAATTTTTAATGATAACCAACTATACAATCATATTATGAAACTATTTAAATATATTATAACCGGAGTTTTGGGTATGCAGCTCTTGACTTCATGCGTCGATTATCTGGATAAAGAATCAGATACGGAACTGACACTCCCTATGGTATTCGAAGATAAAACCCGTATAGAGGGTTGGCTTGCCAATGTATATTCTCATGTTCCTGATCCTTATTGGGGATACGCGCGGAAATTAGGATGGGATATCCTCAGTGATGATATGACAGCCTCTGAACGGTGGCGGCAATGGGATTGGAAAGTAATTCCGATGCTATTGGGCGAATGGACACCTTCTACGGATTGGGACGGTAACTATTGGGCACGGTTGCCCCAGCTGATACGCGAGGCTAATATTTTTATAGAAAACGTACATCCGCTGCCCGAACAGGGAATCAGTGCTACTGAAGTGACGTATATGAAAGCGGAGATGCGGTTTATGATCGCTTATTATTATTATCTGCTGTCAAATACGTATGGTCCGGTTCCTTTCAAACCGAACTATATAGCGCCGACAGACTTTAATTTGGCGGATTTAATGGAAGGACAACGCCCCTATTATGAAGTGGTGGATTGGGTGGATAAAGAGTTGAAGGAAGTGGCCGAAATTCTTCCTGCCAAATATACCGAAGCACGTAAATACGGCCGTGCTACTTCTATCATGTGTCTTGCAGTACGTGCCCGTATGTTACTTTTTGCCGCCAGTCCGTTGGTAAATGGAAATCCTGATTATGCAAATCATAAGAATAAGGACGGCGAGAATCTTTTCAGTACTACTGCCGACAAGACTAAATGGGCGTATGCAGCGCAGGCTTGTAAAGAACTGATTGATGCCGCTGAAGCTGCCGGACATAAATTGTATACGGAGAAGAATGATGATGGTACAATAGACCCGTTTATGTCTTATCAAAATCTTTTCCTGACAAGATATGACGAAGGAAATACTGAAATTCTGTTTGCACGTCCCGGTGGTTCGGAATATGGCGAATATGAAAAACATGCCACTCCGGCTGCCAGTGGCGGTAGCGGCGGCTTAGGCGTTACGCAGTCGTTGGTGGATGCATTCTTTACGGAAAACGGTCTGCCTATCAATGATGATTCCGAATATGTGGAAAGCGGTTTTTCTGGTTCTGATGAAACGCGTGATAATACAGTGTGGGATACGGAAGTGAACGGAGGAGCGATAACCAAAAGCGGCACTTATAATATGTATTGTCATCGTGAGCCTCGTTTCTATATTACGGTGAGCTATAATAACTCTTATTTCACACAGGAAAAGCGTTTATTTAATTTTTTCAATGGAAGCGCCGACAATCCGCATACCCATGATGCTCCACAAAACGGTTATTTGATACGTAAAAAAATCTCTCCGGACTTAAATGTAAAACAGGGTACTTATAAGTATCGTCCGGGTATTGTCTATCGCTTGGGCGAGGCTTATCTGAATTATGCGGAAGCATTGAACGAATCCGATCCGGGTAATGGAGACATTTTGGTCTATCTGAATAAAATCCGTGAACGTGCGGGCATTCGTCAGTATACCACGGGTGCTACGGATGTTAATTTTATTCATGTTGATTTGAACGACCAGGCGGAAATGCGCAAGTTGATTCGTGCCGAACGTCGTGTGGAATTGAGCTGTGAAGGAATCCGTTATGATGATCTTCGCCGTTGGAAAGAAGCGGAAAATGTATTGAACGGTGATTTCTACGGAATGAATTTCAGTGGAAGAGATGAATCTTCTTTCTATGTACGTACGCCTTATCTGAAACGGGTATACAAGAAAGCCTATTATTGGTTCCCTATCCATCAGTCGGAAATAGATAAGAATGATAAACTTGTTCAAAGCCCTTATTGGAATTAACGGTTAAAAATGCAATTGATTATTATGAAGAATGCGATAAAAAATATTCTAATGACATTACCCTTTGTAATTATGGGCTGTCAAGATGAAACGGAGCGGATAACTTTGGATTCCCCACAAGACACGATGGGACTGAAAGTTTCTTCGAGTGATGTGGTATTGAATCAGGATTTGGGTAATGAAGAAGCAATATCCTTTACATGGGGAAGTGCTGCCAATCGAGGAGAAGGAACGAAACTCACATATTATTTTAAGATGGATATGGCCGATAATAACTTTGAGACTTCCATCGCAAAAGTAGAAATTCCGGAAGGTGTACAAAGTATCAGTTATACGCACAAGGAAATGAACGCTTTATTGAGCGGGTGGAAGGTAACAGCGGGAGAAACCGCCATGTTAGAGGCAGAAATCATAGCTGAAGTTTCAGGAGGCAGTGTATATATGAAACCGGAAATATCCAAGGTGCAGTTTTCGGTGACAGGTTATTATATTGCGGCAAGAGATCTTTTCATTGTAGGTAGCGCCGTTGAAGGGATGGATGCAACTAAAGCGCTTAAAATGAACGAGGTGCTTTCCGAACAAAAATATGAATGGGGCGGACATTTGAAGCAAGGTGACTTTAAGTTCATAAAGAGCCGGACAAGTCTGACACCTTCTTATACAAGAGGCGCCGATAACAATACATTGGTTTATAATGAAACGGATGATGGTACGGAAACATTGTTCCACATAGATAAGGATGGGTATTATTTCATTACTGTCGATGTGGAGAAATTAACTATTGCAAGTGAATATCCGGAAAGTATATATGAAAATGTTTGGGCGATGGGTGATGCTACTCCGGCAGGTTGGCAGCCTTTTAGTGCGGTTCCATTGACGAAAATTAATAATATACAGTTTGTTTATGAAGGGGATTTATATGCAGGAGAATTAAAGTTTCCGTTGGAATTAGATGAGAATTATTATATGTCTTATTTGATGCCGAAGACGCATGGAACAGAGCCTGGCGGTGATAATACTATGGAGTATGTAGAGAAAGAAAAAGTAGGAACTCATGATTATAAATGGAAAATTACAGAATCTCAGGCAGGCAGTTATAAAATAATTTTGGATACTTATCTGATGGAAATAACATTCGAAAAGAAACCGAAAATAGAAATACCTGATGATCTCCCTATTAAAGCTGTTTGGATGACAGGTAGCGCTACTGTAACCAAATGGGATACACCATTTAAAATAGCTTTCCAGTATAATCCGGATGAAAAGGAAGGTACGTTTGTATGGGAAGGACATCTCAACACTGGAGAAATAAAATTTCCCCTGAGTAATACTAACGGTTTTGAGTGTGATTATTTGATGCCTGAGGTAAATGGTACTTCAGTTACCGAAGCCCATAAAATGGTACGTAAAAATTATCCTGATAGTCAAAAGAACGACTATAAGTGGATAGTGGATGAAGCCGGGAAATATAAGATATCTCTGAATGTGATAGATTGGACAGTTAAATTTGAAAAACAACAGTAATACCAGATAATTATGATAAAAATATTTATTATACAATTTTTATTGATTGTGGCATCCCTTTTTGGGGGATGCCAAGATGAAGGAACCGGATGGACTCCTGATATGATTCCTGACGAGAATTTGCCGTCTGAAGATGATGATGACGATGAGCAGGTGTATGCACCTATCAGTTTGAACGCTCCTTTATATTGGAGTGTATATGAGTATGCCTGGGTAGCCGAACAGGCCGGTAGTAATACGAATATGCCTGAAGTGACTTGGGATGCGAATATTGATTGGGTATCGGAGAATCTTCTGCCTTATGGTTACGATATGATTTGTACGGACGGCTTTATGTCAATGACAAACGATCCCAGTATTGAACCGGGTGGGTATATGACCCATTATGCCGGTATAAAACTGACGGATTTAGTAGCTAAATGTAAGGCTAAAGGTTTGAAACTGGGTGTTTATGATAATCCGTTATGGGTACACTGCCCGTATGAAACGGTAGTAAAAGGTACTGAAGGTATTACAGTGGGGAGTTTAGTGTACGATTCCGCCATAGATGATGTTCTTAATCCGGAAAAAGGGGATGTCTTCACTTGGGTAGTTCCCAGTCATGAAGGCGCTAAAGAGTTTATTGATGGCTTTTTTAAATATTATAAGAAAATAGGAGTAGAGTTTATCCGTATGGACTTCCTCTGTCTGTTTGAAACGGGAGATGGTGCCGGCGGAATGCCCGGTAGAGGATATGGACGTGAAGAATACGAACTCGCGCTGAAGTATATTTCCGAGGCCGCCACAAAGTATCAGGTATTCACTTCGCTTGTGATGCCCAATCTGAAAAATGATGCGGAGTTGGAGAAGAAATATGGTAATATGATTCGGGTAGATGCCGATACAATGCACGGCGGATGGGAACACTTTGCAAGCAATGGCCCTCAATGGTTCAATCCCAATGGATGGCCGTCTACCTCTAATATGTTTACCGGCCTTATCAGTTGGTCGCACATTGCGGGAAGGGGAAAGGTAGTGCTGGATGCTGATTTTACCCGTTTGAATACATTTGATACGGATGGTGAAAAACAGAGCGTGATTTCTTTGCAACTGATGGCGGGTGGCCCGATTGCCGTAGCCGATCAGTATAATACGATTGTCAGCGGTGATTTAAAGTTTTATCAGAATGAAGAATTGCTGGCTTTGAACAAAGACGGATTTGTAGGAAAACCTTTGTCGGATAAATTGGATGATGCAAAAAATCAAATATGGTACGGACAGATGTCCGACGGAGACTATATCATAGGTTTTTTCAATAAAGAAGATAATGAATATGACCGTACACTCGATTTTTCTGAAATAGGCATTGAGGGCAAGGTAAAAGTGCGTGATTTGTGGAAACATCAGGATGAGGGGGAAGCTGAAACTTCTTTGAGTTATAAGATTCCCGGGCATTCTTGCAAGATTGTACGTCTGACAAAATCTGAGTGATAATGAAAGTATAATAAAACAAGTATTGTCTTGTTTGAGAAATTCAGGTGAAAATAATGATATGATAAAGAATTTGGATATGAAACTGTTCTTGATGGCATTGACATTCTTTTTCGGAGGATGCGAGGATAAGGGTACAGGCTGGACACCGGATATGATTCCCGATGATCCCGTGATAACTCCCGGTGATGACGCTGATACGGAAGGAATACATACTTATAACGCCCCTCTCTATTGGAGTGTCTATGAATACTGTTGGAAATTGGAGCGCAGAAATGAAGAATTGGTCAATGCCGGTGGGCAAGGACAGGCTATTGATATGTCTGAAGGTTCCTGGCAGGATATAATCGACTATGTGGCGGAAAATCTGCTTCCTTATGGTTACAATATGATTTGTACGGATGGTTTTATGGCGATGGATGGTACTTCCGAGCCCGATCCTACGGGATATATGACGAAATACGGATCGGTAAAACTGAAGAAACTTTCGGAAATGTGCAAGGCTAAGGGACTGAAATTGGGTGTCTATGACAATCCTTTGTGGATACATGGTCCGGAAGAAACCATTATAGAGGGTACTGATAATATTACCTTCAAGGATTTGCGTTATAAGCAAGGTGAAGATAATGTACTTTATCCTGACGCCGACGATGGCTTCTCGTGGGTAGTAGCAAGTCATAAAGGCGCTGAGGAGTACATCGACGGCTTCTTTAAATATTATAAGAATCTTGGTGTGGACTTTATCCGTATGGACTTTCTTTGTTATTATGAAAACGGGTACGACCGCGGTATGAATGCCATAAAAGGTAAAGGGTACGGACGAGAGAATTATAAACTTGCTCTGCAATATATCTGTAAGGCTGCAAAGAAATACGGTGTATTTACTTCGTTGGTAATGCCCAATATGCATGAGGATGCGGCTCTGGAGCGTGAGTATGGTAATATGGCGCGTATCGTTGGTGATACGTGGAGCGGTGGCTGGCATCATGTGTCTAATTCCGATCGCGGCAAAGTATTTGAAGATTGGCCCAGTTGTGGCAATATGTTCGATGGCTTTACGCACTGGTCTAAATACTCCGGACGTGGTAAAATGATTATGGACGGTGACTTTATCCGCTTGAATACATTCGTTTCCGATGCGGAAAAGGAAAGTGTCATTTCTCTGCAACTCATGGCGGGCGGTCCGGTAGCGATTGCCGATGTGCCGGGAGATAGTTTTGCCAATTCAGATTTGAAGTTTTGCCAGAACGAAGAAATGCTGGCTTTGAATAAGGATGGTTTTGTCGGTAAACCTTTATCCGATGTTTTAAATAGTACGGACAGTCAGATATGGTATGGACAGATGACAAACGGTGACTGGGTGATAGGCCTGTTCAATCGCGAAGATTCCAAGCAGTTTCGTTCGGTGAAATTCTCCGATTTAGGTATTGAGGGTAAGATGAAAGTGCGTGACTTGTGGAAACATGCAGATGAAGGAGAAGCTGATAACTTGAATGTGGAACTTGAGGCGCATGCCTGCAAGATTGTGAGGTTAACCAAACTCTGATTGTCTCACTTATGAATAGATAGAGAAATATGAAAAATACAATTAATATAGTGTTATTTCTACTTCTGGCAGCAGTGGGGAAAGCGCAGAATCTTTCCTCACCGGACGGTAATTTATTACTGAAGACAGTAGTAGAAAGGGGAATTCCCTATTACGAGCTTTCTTACAAAGGTAAAGCTGTGCTTGCACCGAGTCGTCTCGGATTGGATATTAAATATGAACGCGGATTAATGAACGATTTCAGTGTGAAATCGGTACAGACGGATTCATTGGACGAATCGTGGAAACCGGTATGGGGTGAGCAATCGCTTATCCGTAACCATTATAACGAAATGCTGCTTACATTGGAACAAGGTTTCAGCGGGCGCACGTTGAATATACGTTTTCGTCTCTTTAATGATGGTTTGGGATTTCGTTATGAGTTTCCCGAACAACCTACTTTGAATAAGTTCGTTATCAATGAGGAACTGACTCAGTTCAATTTGGCGCATGATTATACGGCTTTTTGCATGCCGGGTGATTATGACACTAATGAGTTTACCTACACCACAGCTCCTCTTTCTCAGATACGTGAAGAGATGCCTAAACAATCCGTGGCCATGAAGTCGTATGAAGCGAAATCGGCGGGTGATTTGATAGTACAGACGCCTCTGATGCTGAAAGGGAGTAACGGATTGTACATTAATATCCATGAAGCTGCTTTGGTGGATTACGCAGCTATGGAATTGAATGTAAATGATAAGTCTTTTTGTTTGACTGCCTGCTTAGTACCGGATAAAAACGGTGATAAAGGTTTCTTGCAAACCCCTTGCTTCTCACCTTGGCGCACAGTGGTAGTAAGTGATGACGCAAGGAATATCCTTGCCAGTAAGCTGATTCTGAATCTGAATGAGCCTTGCAGATATGCAGATACATCTTGGATTAAGCCGATGAAATATATCGGTGTATGGTGGGAGATGTTTATCGGGACAGGGAAAGATTGGGCATACAGCAGTTATAATCGTGCAAAACCGGGAGTGACCGATTATAGCAAACTGACTCCTAATGGGCGTCATGCGGCCAATACCGATAATGTAAAAAGATATATTGACTTTGCTGCCAAACATGGTTTTGACGCCGTATTGGTGGAGGGATGGAACGAAGGTTGGGAAGACTGGACGGCTTATACTAAAAATCGCCAGTTTAGTTTTACTTCTCCCTATCCGGATTTCGATGTAGATGAATTGCAGCGGTATGCCCATGAAAAAGGGGTGCGTGTAATGATGCATCATGAAACGTCTGCCAATGCCGCTGATTATGAACGACAATTGGATGATGCTTTCAAATTTATGGTGAATCATGGTTATAATGCAGTAAAAACGGGTTATGTAGGCCCTATAATTCCGCGTTGCGAATATCATGCTTCGCAATGGATGAATAATCATTATATACATGTGGCAAAGCGCGCAGCGGATTTTAATATTATGGTAAACAGTCACGAAGCTGTACGTCCTACGGGGTTGTGCCGTACTTATCCAAACTGGTTGGCGCAGGAATCTGCCCGTGGAACCGAATTTGAATCAATGGGCGGTAATCCGGTGGATCACACTACTATTTTACCTTTTACCCGTTTAATGGGCGGACCGATGGATTATACTCCGGGTATCTTTCAGGGAGATTTGAGTTATTACGAGAACGGTTATAAAAAGGATCAGCAGGCACGTACTACATTGGCCCGTCAATTGGCTTTGTATTGTACTATGTATAGTCCGCTCCAAATGGCTGCGGATTTGCCTGAGAATTACGAACGTTTTATAGATGCATTCCAGTTTATCAAGGATGTGGCGGTAGATTGGGATGAAAGCAGGTATTTGGAAGCCGAACCGGGTGATTATATCACTGTAGCACGACGTGCCAAAGGTACAAATAATTGGTTTGTAGGCTGTACGGCCGATGAGAATGGGCATGTATCCAATCTTAAACTTGATTTTTTGATTCCCGGTAAGAAGTATATCGCTACTGTTTATGCCGATGCAAAAGATGCCGATTGGAAGAAAAATCCGCAGGCTTATGTTATTCGCAAAGGGATTGCTACTTCCAAAACCAAACTGAAACTTAGGGCGGCTTCGGGTGGAGGCTATGCCATCAGTTTGATAGAAGTGCAAGATAAAGCAGAGTTAAGGAAAATGAAAAGTTTACCAACTAATATTTATTGAAAATGAGACGAATAGGATTATGTAAATTCAATGCTTTACTTCTCTTGGCAGGACTATGCGTGATGGGCAGTTGTGCCGAAGACGAATTACCGGCACCGATGAAGAAAGCACGGACTGTGGTAAAGCTTACAGCAGATTGGTCGGAATGTTCTTCGGCAGCACCGGCGAAATATATGGTGCGTATAGGCAATGAGACACAGGAAGTAACCGGTAATGTAAATAGTTTTTTATTGCTCTCCACAAGTGATTATGACATGGTGGCGTATAATGAACCGCAAGGAGTTACTGTTAACGGTAATATAGCTACCCTGAATACGGTAACTACAAGGAGTGAGGGAAGTTCTGTCGTTACAGGTAATCCCGATGATTTGTTTTCTGTTTCGGAGGATTTAGTACAGGATGAACTACTTGCTTTGACAGGAGACACATTGCGGCTGACTGTAAAGATGCAACAGCGTACACGTCAAGTTAATATAACAATGGATACCGATGTGGAGGGTATTAAATCGGTGACAGGTATGCTGGATAATGTAGTTTCGAGTATAGACCTGACTACCGGTGAACAGCTGAGTGTGGCTAAAGCTTCTGTCAGTTTTACTGCGTCACCGGTAGCAGAAGGTGAGGCAAGAATGCGGCTCAAAGGCACTGTGCGTCTATTGGGGGTATCTCAAGAAAAAGCCCAGCGGCAGATAATGACGGTGGAGATAACTAAAGAAGATGAAACAACTGAGACAATAACTACCGACCTTACTGAAGTATTGTCTAAACTTGACGAAGGCGGTAATACGCCGTTGGATATAGAAGGAAGAGGCGGGTTCAACGGTAAGGTCATGACTTGGGATGTGGAAGAAAAAGGATATTTAGATTGGTTAAAATAATTAAGAACTTTAAAGACTTAAGCAATGAAAAAGAACACATGTTTTGTTATGCTGGCTGCTTTGATGATGGCAGGTTGCAGCAATGAAGTAGAAGAACAGGTAATGGATAGCAGACGGGTACCACTGCAAATAAATGGTGATATCAATATGCTTATGACACGTGCGGCAGATGACCATTGGGATAAGAATGACGCTATCGGTGTGTATATGGTAACTGCAGAAAATAGCATAGTAGGTGATGTAAGTAATTATCGTTATGTAGTAATTGATGAGAACAATGGTAATTTTTCTCCTGACGGGGAAACTAATACGGCTTATTTTCCCGAAAGTGGTGATGCTGTGAATGTAGTGGCTTATTATCCGCAAGGAAATGTAGTTGAAAATAAATTATCGTTGGATTTATCTGACCAGAGTGAACAGCCACGTATAGATTTAATGTCAGCAAAAGCAGAAGGTGCAAGTAAAAGTAATCCTACTATTAAACTTGGATTTAAACATCGTTTGACTAAACTTCTTTTTGAAATAGAAGGTGATGTCGTTACCGATGGTATAGAAGCTACAATAAGCAATCAATATACTAAGATTCAGTATGATATTTTGAATGATAAGTTGTTTATTGCTGATGAGAATACACAAGAGATAGCTATGAAATATTGGAATCAAGATGAAGGCAAGAATAGGTTTGTTGAAGCTATTGTACTGCCGAATATGGATGGGAACAGTGTACAGGAACGTACTTTGACTTTTACTTTGAATGGAAAGGATTATACAGCAACTATCGATGCGCAGACAGAGTTTAAAGCAGGTAAGAAGTATATTTATACTGTTACATTTACAACGGAGGGTAGCGTAAAGATAAAAGGTGCAGGTATTGAAAATTGGGGTATTGAAGATGATGGACCTGAAATAGAAGTAAAACCTGATATATATATAACAGGTGCTATTGGTGGTGGTTGGAATACCTATTCAAAAATGGATAAGAAACCCAATAACATATATGTTTGGACAGGTATAATAAAGGAGAATCAGGAATTTAAATTTACTTTTGATGAAACTTACGATCATGGTAAAGAACAAATAATGTCAAGTGACCAGAAAAATGAAACAGGTGCAGTGACATTGGTAGAGGGAACAGAAAGTGACATATATAAAGTTGTATATGTGCAAGATGGACCTGATAATAAATGGACTGTTGCGGAAAGCGGAACATATATGGTGAAGCTTGATATGGACAATAATAAGATTTCTATTGAAAAGAAGATTTTCATTCTTGGATTGAATGGAGACTATACCCAAGACACGGCTCCGTCTTTTGCTAGGGTAGGGGATGGTAAATACGAGTTGACTGTTACTTTTAGTAAAGAGTGCTCATTCAATATGTCTTTATGGTCATCGAATGAGTGGGACATGGATTGTTATATGCCTATGTCAGTCGAGGAAGATAACAATAGGGTTTCATTTACTCCGGATACAACGATGAAAGTTATCAAAGAAAATAGAAAGAGTAAGGATGTCCAATGGCAAGTAACGACAGAACAAACCGGTACTTATAAACTCACTCTGAATACTTCCGATATGACATTAACCGCAGAGAGAGAAAATCAGCAATAACTGAATTGGTTAGGGTGAAATAGTAGTTTTCAGGATTTTATAAAAAGCTTATATCCTCATTCATAAATACATGTCTATATTAACGGAATAATCTATGAATGAGGATATTTTTTGTACTATTAAAAGCCTTTTAATAAAGGCTCATATAGTAAAGGGGCGGGGAGGTATAATCAAGGAATAGACATAGGTTATACAAACTGTCAGTTAGTGATATGAATTCAGATAAATCATACAGATTTATTTATTATTTACTTAAACAGGTACTTTTGAATATGAAACAAACTTTTCAAATGATAGTATTGGTAACTTGTGCGTTGTTTATGGCACTGACGGTGCAAGCGCAGAATGCTACCAAGGTTTACCAACAGGTTTCTCCGGACAATAATGTCCATCTTTCTTTTGAACTGCAAGAAAAAGGCAAACCCTCTTATTCTTTACAATACAAGAAATCTCAGGTTATCAATCCCAGTACCTTGGGTCTTGAACTGAACGGGCAGGAAAGCTTGCAGGAGGGGTTTGAAGTAGTAAATACCTCTACATCTTCGTTCGATGAAACTTGGCAACCGGTGTGGGGAGAGAATAAGGATATACGTAATCATTATAACGAACTGCTGGTGGAACTGAAGCAAACATCGACCGGCCGTTTTATGAATCTTCGTTTCCGCGTGTACGACGATGGGATAGGCTTTCGTTACGAATTCCCTCAGCAGAGGAATTTGGTCTATTTCGTTGTCAAGGAGGAACATTCGCAGTTTGCCATGAGCGGTGACCATACTGCATGGTGGATTCCGGGAGATTATGATACACAAGAATATGATTATACGGAGTCTAAACTTTCCGAAATCCGCGGGTTGCTGCAAGGCGCTGTCAGCGGTAATGCTTCGCAGACTGTTTTCTCGCCTACCGGTGTGCAGACTTCCCTTCAGATGAAAACGGCCGAAGGACTTTATATCAATTTGCACGAGGCTGCGTTGGTTGATTATTCATGTATGCATCTTAATCTGGATGATAAGAATTTAATATTCGAATCATGGCTGACTCCGGATGCGGTAGGAAACAAAGCATATATGCAGAGTCCTTGCCATACTCCTTGGCGTACGGTGATGGTGAGTGACGACGCACGGAAGATATTGGCATCGAATCTTATTCTTAACCTGAATGAGCCTTGTAAATATGAAGATACTTCTTGGATTAAGCCGGTGAAGTACATCGGTGTGTGGTGGGAAATGATTGCCGGTGGAAAGCCATGGGCGTATACTTGGGATATTCCTTCGGTGAAACTCGGTGAAACGGATTATACCGGGGTGAAACCCAACGGGGTCCATCCGGCTAACAATGCTAATGTAAAGAAGTATATTGATTTTGCCGCCGAACATGGCTTCGACCAAGTATTGGTGGAAGGCTGGAATATTGGTTGGGAAGATTGGTTTGGCAATTCTAAAGATTATGTTTTCGACTTCCAAACTCCTTATCCCGATTTTGATATTAAAATGCTGAATGAATATGCTCATTCAAAAGGGGTGAAACTGATGATGCACCACGAAACATCATCCTCTGTACGTAACTACGAACGGCATATGGAAGCGGCTTATCAGCTGATGAATAAATATGGATATAACTCGGTCAAGAGTGGTTATGTGGGGAATATAATTCCCCGTGGAGAACATCATTACGGACAGTGGCTTAATAATCATTATCTGTATGCTGTGACTGAAGCTGCGAAGCATCGTATCATGGTTAATGCCCATGAGGCAGTACGTCCTACGGGACTTTGCCGCACGTATCCAAACCTGATTGGTAATGAGTCTGCCAGAGGTACGGAATACGAGGCTTTTGCCGGTAACAAACCTTTTCATACCACTGTGCTTCCGTTTACTCGTCTGCAAGGCGGCCCGATGGATTATACCCCTGGTATTTTCGAAATGGATATGAATAAATTGAATCCCAACAGTCATTCTCATGTAAACTCCACCCTTGCGCGTCAACTGGCATTGTATGTCACTATGTATAGCCCTTTGCAAATGGCTGCCGACCTTCCGGAGAATTACGAACGTTTTATGGATGCTTTTCAGTTCATCAAGGATGTAGCGGTAGATTGGGATGAAAGCCGTTATCTTGAAGCCGAACCGGGACGTTATATTGTGGTTGCCCGTAAGGCTAAGGGAACGGATAATTGGTTTGTAGGCTGCACCAGTAACGAGGACGGTCATATTTCAGCATTGAAGTTGGACTTCCTTGATAAGGATAAGAAGTATATTGCCACTGTCTATGAAGACAGTAAGGATGCCCATTATCGAACTAATCCTCAAGCTTATACCATTCGGAAAGGAATTGTGTCGGCCAAATCTGTATTGAAAATGAAAGCAGCGCCGGGTGGCGGTTATGCTATCAGTATCATGGAAGTTACGGATAAGGCTGCAATGAAAGGAGTGAAGAACCTGAAATAATATTTTAATTGAAACATTGAATGCCCAATGAATGGATTTAAGAAATCTTCTTCTCAAAAGAAACCCTTGTTGCAAGGGTTTCTTTTGGATTTTAAAAAGGGGAAAACAATTATTTGTTTGGTTGCCCTACTAATGCTGGCAACCGCAAAGACTTCAGCGTCCGATAATAATCCGGTTGCCAACCCTGAAGCGGTGGTGATTTGCGGAAAAGCGCGCTTCACTGTTCTTACACCGGAAATGATTCGCATTGAATACAGTGCTAAAGGTATATTTGAGGACCAAGCTACGTTTACCGTAACCAATCGTAGGCTGAAGGTGCCACGTTTCAGGAAGAGGGAAGACAATACGTATTTGTATATAGTTACCGATAAGGTAAGGTTGAAATATCGCAAAAGTACAAATCCGGTGACAACTCCTGCCTCTCCTGAAAATCTGACCATAACTATCGATAACAATGGATGTGAGTCTGTGTGGTATCCCGGTAAATCAGATTCGTTGAATCTTAAAGGTACCTGCCGCACTCTTGACGGAAGTAATGGAGATAATAAGCGTGCCGAAATGGAGAACGGATTGATATCACGTTCCGGATGGGCTGTCATAGACGATTCATGGGCTGCCATACGCTCTGACGGTGGGCGTTCTTATGCTCTCCGGCCCAATGCGGATATGGGGTTTGACTGGTGGGCGGAACGCTCCGATACGGATGCTCTTGACATCTATTATCTGGGTTATGGTAATGATTATAAGAAAGCTATTTCCGACTACACTAAAATTGCGGGTAAGATACCATTGCCGCCCGATTATGTATTCGGATATTGGTATAGCAAATACTCTGCTTATTCGGCAGATGACTACCGCCGGATTATGTCTGAAATCAAGGATAATAAGATTCCTGCCGATGTAATGATTCTGGATATGGATTGGCACTGGAACGTAGGAAATGGACAATCCGGAGATAAAGGTGGTTGGACAGGATGGTCGTGGAATACCAATCTGATTCCGAATCCTAAGGGCTTGCTCCGGGATATCCATGATAATAATTTTAAGATTGCCCTTAATCTTCATCCTGCCGACGGTATAAACAAGAATGAATCGCCTGTCTATTTCGCGGCAATGAACTCGGAACTTAACGGTAAGTATCTTAACGACAAAAAAGATAATATCTCTTGGAGCATTGACTATACGGACTTTACAAAATCATTCTTTAAAAATATCATCCGTAATCACGAAAGTGAGGGAGTTGACTTCTGGTGGATTGACTGGCAGCAACATCTTACAAGCAATAATACTTACGGATTGAGTGAAACATTCTGGTGCAATCATATATTCTTTAACGATATGGCGAGAAAACGTACAGACCGCAGACCTGTAATTTTCCACCGTTGGGGAGGCTTGGGCAGCCATCGTTATCAGATTGGTTTTTCGGGCGATGCTCTTATAAACTTTCAGACTCTTGGCTTCCAACCTTATTTTACGGCTACAGCTTCGAATGTAGGGTATGGTTATTGGGGGCACGATCTTGGCGGACATGCATTCACAGATGAGAGTATTGTAAATGATCCGGAACTTGTACTTCGTTGGATACAATTCGGAGTGTTTACACCGATTTTCCGTACACATGCGACAAACGATGCACGCATAGAACGTCGAATTTGGAAGTTTGATAATTTTCCGACGATGCTTGAGGCGGTACGGCTTCGCTACTCGCTTTTTCCCTATCTCTACACTATGGCCCGTAAAGCTTATGATACCGGTATATCTGTTTGCCGTCCTCTGTATTATGAATATCCGGAGAGTGAGGAAGCTTATGTTTATGAGAACGAGTATTTTTTCGGTGATGATATCCTTGTAGCTCCTATCACTGAAGCTGCTGTTGATGGTATCAGTGCCAAGGAAATCTGGTTTCCTGAAGGAAAATGGTGGAGCGTATCTACCAATGAACTTATTGAGGGACCGTGTAAAAAGGTTATGAATTTCACACACGAGCAAATACCCTATTTTTTCAGACAAGGGGCTATCATACCCTACAACCCTCCTACTGTAATGAATGTTACCGAACGTCCGGATAATCTAATCCTGAATATTGTAGCCGGTTCTGATGGTGAAAGTTCTTTATATGAAGACAGTGGAAATAATAGTGATTATGCCACTATGTACTCTACAACAGCTCTGAAACAAATAGCTGATGGAAATAGAGGTAAGTATATTATTTCTGCACGTTGGGGTAATTATAAGGGTGGCGTGTCTGTACGTTCATATACGTTGCGGATATTTGATACTGCCGCACCTGTATCCGTAAAGGTGAACGGTAATACTGCTGTATCGTATGTTTATGACAAAGATAAAAGATGTACTACGGTCGAGGTTCCTGCCATAAAATGCTCCACAGGAGTTAAAGTTGAAGTTATCTATTCGAAAGAATAGATAACACTGCTGGGACTAAGTGCCCAGCAGTGCCATGATATAGAAACTTCCCTTTTCATAACTCAACTCATCCAGCATGTTTACGTCATGTACTTTAGCATTGGTTACCAGTACGATTGTCGGTATGGAAGTCTTTACATCATACAAGGTATGAAGTTTGATGCCTCCTTTGTGTTTCCTAAATTCCGCCCACCAAAAAACATTCAGACAAAGGTCTATGGTGGAGGAATCAAAGGCATAAACATTGCCGTCAACTTTCACCTCGAAGTCATTTTTGTTGTAGCTATTACGGGCTTCCGCAATCAGGGTATAAGCAAATTCTTCGTAGATACGATAATCTCTATTCCGGTTTGCTTTCCCCAGATTGGTACGGCTAACTGTTGCACCGAATCCCAAGTGATAGTACTTGCTCTTGTGTGCCTCAAGGCTGAGCATAAGCTCACGCATACTATCTCGGGCGGTCAGTTGTCCGAAAATCATGCACAGCATCTGATTCCAACAGGTGAATGTTCTGATTTTCTTATTCCCGGAATACTTCTCTACCAAACGGTCAAAGACACGACAGGGAAGAAAATCTGTAAGTTGAGCGAAGATATATTTGCCTTGGTTCATTGTTTTTAGCTTTTGGACAAAGCTAAAACAACTTTTCAATTCAAATCGTCACGCTCCAAAAAGATATTTAACTATGCGATTATCAAAGATTTCAAAGAACGATGTTTAATTTAAAGTGCCCACTAGTGTATAATCATCTTTAAATTCCAGTTTTAATTGGATAGGGTTGGAACGGACAGCGTTGGCTAACTCATGTTCTTCTTTCGGGTTGGATACCGACAAGCCTAACAGGCGGATAGGATGCTGACTGTAGTCCACTCCTTTCAGCAGCCGTTTAGCCAGTGGAAGAATGTCGTCCAGGCGTTGGAGCGGCCGTTCCACACTCACACTGCGGGTGATTTGGGAGAAGTCGTCGAACTTCACTTTCAGCGTGAGGGTATTCCCTTTAAAATCCTTGGCTTTCAGTCGGTCGGTGAGTTCGCGTGCCACATGATACAGTTCGATGATGAGTGACATTTCTGCCGAAAGGTCTTTTTCCAATGTATGTTCGCAGCCGATAGACTTGCGGATGCGTACAGCTTCTACCGGACGGTCGTCCATACCACGGGCAAAGTTGAAATAAATTAATCCGTTTTTCCCGAACTGCCGTTGCAGCATTTCCAACGAGCATTTACGCAGGGTCTCTCCGTTATAAATACCTAAGGTATGCATCTTTTTGGCCGTAATGGGGCCCACTCCCCAGAAAGCTTCAATAGGCAGCCGGCGGATAAACTCATCGGCCTGGTCGGGGTGAATGGTACAAAGTCCGTCAGGCTTTCGGTAATCGGAGGCGATTTTAGCTAAGAATTTATTGTAGGATACACCGGCTGAGGCCACTAAATGAAGTTCCTGGCGGATACGTTGCTTGATTTCTTTGGCTATATCCACCGCCAATGGAATTCCTTTCTTGTTTTCCGTGACATCCAGAAACGCTTCATCCAGCGAAATAGGCTCGATGAGGTCTGTATAGTCGTGAAAGATTTCATGTATCTGTGCAGACACGCTTTTGTAAACCTCCATCCGTCCCTCCACGAAAATCAGTTGCGGACACAGTTTTTTCGCTTTTTGTGAAGACATGGCTGAACGTACACCAAATTTACGGGCTTCATAGCTGGCGGCAGCTACCACTCCTCGTTTCTCTGCATGCCCCACGGCGATGGGCTTTCCGCGTAGTTCCGGGTGGTCGCGCTGTTCGACCGACGCATAGAAAGCGTCCATATCAATGTGGATAATTTTTCGTTCGGTGTGCATGAATGAGGGGATAGCTTTTCTGCAAAAAAACAAAACATTCTTGGGAAATCCTAAAAATCATTTGTATTTTTGCTGTTTGTAAAATGGTTTTGATGACTTTTTTGACAGCAAAAAATAAAGAAATATGATGAAAGATGAGATTAAGAAAGCCTGCGAGGTATTGCAGAAGGGGGGAGTGATTCTTTACCCGACGGATACCGTGTGGGGAATAGGATGTGATGCGACGAATGAAGAGGCGGTGAAACGCGTTTTTGAAATAAAGCAGCGGGCTGACAGCAAGGCGATGCTGGTGCTGGTAGACAGTCCGGTGAAGGTGGATTTTTATGTACAGGATGTGCCTTCCGTAGCATGGGACTTGATTGAAATGACTACGAAACCTTTGACCATTATTTACGACGGAGCGAGAAATCTGGCTCCGAATCTGATTGCAGCCGACGGCAGTGTAGGTATTCGTGTCACCTCGGAGGAGTTTTCCAAACAACTTTGTTTCCGCTTCCGCAAAGCCATTGTATCTACGTCTGCCAATATCAGCGGACAGCCTGCACCGGCCGTGTTCAGTGAAATCACGGAAGAAATCAAGCAGGCGGTAGATTATGTGGTGGATTACCGTCGGGAAGAAACCGGCCACCCCAAACCGTCCAGCATTGTCAAATTAGGCAAAGGGGGCGTGGTAAAAATTATTAGAGAATAAATTTTTTCTTTCATGAAAGTTGTAGACGAGAAGAACAGCTTGCTCCAGGGCTTTCTCCGTTGGAGGGAAAGACATATAAAGGACAAGCAGTTTGTATTGATTTTAAGCTTTTTAGTGGGAATCTGCACGGCGCTGGCCGCTTGTCTGTTGAAGTTCCTGGTAGAGTATATCAAGGAGTTCCTGACAGAAAACTTTGATTCTACAGGAGTAAACTGGTTGTACTTGGTGTATCCGGTGGTAGGTATCTTCCTGACCGGACTGTTCATTCGAAAAGTGGTGCGTGACGACATCAGTCATGGTGTGACCAAAATTCTGTATGCCATTTCGCGTAAGCAAAGCCGTATCAAGCGGCATAATGTATGGTCTTCCGTTTTTGCTTCGGCCATTACCATCGGTTGTGGTGGATCGGTCGGTGCCGAAGCGCCGATTGTGCTGACCGGTTCTGCCATTGGTTCGAATTTGGGCAGTATTTTCCGTATGGACCACAAGACGCTGATGCTGCTGGTGGGATGTGGAGCCGCCGGGGCGGTTTCGGGTATCTTTAAGGCACCGATTGCCGGTGTGGTCTTTACATTGGAGGTACTGATGATAGACCTGACCATGGCTTCTTTGCTTCCCTTGCTGATTACCAGTGTGACGGCGGCTTCTGTTTCTTATCTGCTCACAGGTACGGAAGCCATGTTCCAGTTTCACCTGGATTATCCGTTCTCTTTGGAACGTATTCCATACGCCATTGCATTGGGCATTTTCTGCGGACTGGTGGCCTGGTATTTTACCCGTTCCATGAACTGGATTGAGAATATTTTCCGCCGTTACAGCAGTCCGTATGTGAAGTTCCTGATTGGAGGAGCCATGCTGAGTATATTGATTTTCCTGTTCCCGCCGTTGTATGGTGAAGGTTATGATACCATTTCCCTGTTGCTCAACGGACGGTCGAATGCCGAATGGGACACGGTAATGAACAACTCTCTTTTCTACGGAAACTCACAGCTGTTGGTGGTGTATTTGCTGTTGATTATCTTGTTTAAGGTCTTCGCCTCGAGTGCGACTAACGGTGGTGGCGGTTGCGGTGGTATTTTTGCACCGAGCTTGTTCCTGGGATGTATTGCCGGCTTTGTGTTCTCCTATGTGTGCAATGAGTTCCAGTTGGGAGGAACATACATTCCGGAAAAGAACTTTGCCCTGATGGGAATGGCGGGACTGATGTCGGGCGTTATGCATGCCCCTTTGACCGGAGTCTTCCTGATAGCCGAGCTGACCGGTGGATACGGTTTGTTCCTGCCGCTGATGATTGTGTCGGTCTGCGCGTACCTTACTATTATCGTGTTCGAACCGCACAGTATCTATTCCATGCGTCTGGCGAAGAGTGGAGAATTGATTACGCATCATAAAGATAAGGCGGCTTTGACCATGATGAGCATGGAAACTGTCATTGAAACAGATTTCCAGGTGGTTCGTCCGGATATGGATTTGGCGGAGATGGTGAAGGCTATTTCGAAATCCGGCCGTAATCTGTTCCCGGTGGTAGATGTACGTAATGAATTGATTGGACTGGTAATACTGAACGACATTCGTAACATTATGTTCCGTCAGGAATTGTATCACAAATACCGGGTAGAGAATTTTATGGTCACCCCTAAGGCCTGCATTATTACGACAGATTCCATGGAAGATGTGATGGATAAGTTTGATAAGACGGGCTCCTGGAACTTGCCGGTGGTAGACGAAGACAACAAGTACATCGGTTTTGTATCCAAATCGCGCATCCTTTCTACTTATCGTCAGGTGATGGTGGATTTTTCAGCAGAATAAACAACGAAAAGAAATATGGAGAAGAAAGATTTACGAATTGTATATATGGGCACTCCTGAATTTGCCGTGGAGAGTTTGAAGCGGCTGGTGGAAGGAGGCTATCAGGTGGTGGGAGTCATCACCATGCCCGACAAGCCGATGGGACGGCATGGCAGCGTGCTTCAGCCGAGCCCGGTGAAACAGTATGCCGTGTCGCAAGGGTTGAAGGTGCTTCAGCCGGAAAAACTGAAGGATGAGAATTTCCTGGCCGAGCTGAGAGACTTGAAAGCGGATTTGCAGATTGTGGTAGCTTTCCGTATGTTGCCGGAGGTGGTATGGAACATGCCTCGTCTGGGTACATTCAATCTGCATGCCTCCTTGCTTCCGCAGTATCGTGGCGCAGCTCCTATCAACTGGGCGGTAATCAATGGGGAAACAGAAACAGGTATTACCACTTTCTTCCTGAAGCATGAGATTGATACGGGTGAGATTATCGACCAGGTACGTGTGCCCATTGCAGATACGGATAATGTGGAGATTGTGTACGACAAGCTGATGCACTTAGGGGGAGACCTGGTGGTGAAGACAGTAGATGCCATTTTGGAAGGAAATGTGAAGACCATTCCACAGGAGCAGTTGGCGGCTGCTACGGAACTTCGTCCGGCTCCTAAAATCTTCAAGGAAACTTGTCGTATAGACTGGCAGGCTGGAGTGAAAAAGGTATACGATTTTGTACGTGGTCTTTCTCCATATCCTGCTGCATGGACGGAATTGCATCAGGGTGATGTCGCTCCGCTGGCATTGAAGATTTTTGAAACGGAGAAAGTCTTTGTCGCACATAATCTGAAACCCGGCAGCATTGTAACCGATAAGAAGACGTATTTCCAGATTGCTTCTACCGACGGGTTTGTCAAAGTACTGTCTTTGCAGCTGGCGGGTAAGAAACGAATGGAGGTAGCTGACTTCCTTCGCGGGTATCGCCATGTGGAAGATTCTTTCGTAGAGTAAAAAATTTGCAATATTATTTTGGGAGGGTGACGGTAGAGCATATCGTCGCCCTTTTTTGTTAAAAACATTTTAATGAGGAATTTTATTAGGAAAAGGTGCAGTATTTTTGTGCATTCATCATTTACTAACAAAAGCACGATAAGCTGGATATGACAGAAGAAGAATTGGCGTCGAAATGCAAGCTGGCAGATAATCAGGCTCGCAAGGAGTTGTACGAGCTGTATGGCGGTTCGCTGATGGTCATTTGTCTTCGTTATACAGGAGATCGGGAGGCTGCTGAGGACGTGTTGCATGACGGGTTTGTCCGGATTTTTCAATCCATCGGACAGTTTACTTATCAGGGCGTCGGTTCTTTGAAGGCATGGCTTTCGCGTGTGATGGTGAATGAGGCGTTGGGGTATTTACGGAAGCGCAATCAATTGGCTCAACAGGAAGTGTTGATGGAGCAGTTGCCTGATACGGAAGAGGATGATGATGGTGTGGGAGATATTCCGCAGGCGGAGTTGATGAAGATGATTGCGGAACTTCCAGATGGGTATCGTACGGTATTCAACTTATATGTGTTTGAAGATAAGAGTCATAAGGAGATAGCCCAGCTGCTGGGAATAACAGAGCATACTTCTTCTTCTCAGTTTTATCGGGCAAAGACCTTATTGGTAAAGAAAATCAATGAATATAGAAAGAAATTATAGGCAATGAAGAGCGAGAAAGAATGGATTAATAATTTACGTAACCGGATGGAGGACTATTCCGAGCCTCTTCCTGAAGGCCTTTGGGACAAGTTGTCCAAGGAGCTGGAAGAGCCGAAGACTCCAAAGGTGATTCCGATATGGAGACGGTGGCAGGCAGCAGCGGCAGTGCTGGTCTTGCTGGTGTCTTCCCTGACGTACTGGTTCTGGTCTTCTCCAGAAGCGGACTTCCGTAATCAGGAACTGGCGGTGGAGGTGAAGAATACGCCTTTGCCAGCGCAAACTTCTTCTTTAGATGAGCAAGTGGCTGAAGTAAAGCATGCTGAATCTTTCCAGAAAGAACCTGTGGCTCTTTTAGCCAATGTTTCTTCTAAGAGATCTGCCGGAGAAGTGCCAGAAGAAATAGTAGAGGTAGACCCTGCTTCAGTTGCATTGGCCGAACAGGAGGAACCAATAGAGTCGGTTGAAGAAAAGGAGAGTGCAAGACCGCAAGAACTAGAAGAAACTAGTGCTGCCGAAAGAAGCCGGCAGGTGAAAGAGAGTCGCGCGGCTGACCGGGAACAGATGGAACGTAATGCCATGGCACTGAAAAAGAAGTCGGATAAATCTTCAGGCTTTTCTGTGGGTGTCGGTGCTGGAAATACACCTTATAGCTCTTTGAATACATTTGATGGAATGGGAAGTTTTGTAGCCCGTTCGGCTTATTATACCTCCTCAGATTTGAATATGTCTCCGATAAATAATAATGGGCTGGCTTATAGTCAGGTGTTGTTGGAGAACGCCATACAGGCTCCTCAGACAACGGTAAAGCATCATATTCCTGTTACGGTAGGATTGACGGTAGCCTGGCAGTTTCATGAAGACTGGGCACTGGAAACGGGATTGAACTATACGTTGCTAACTTCTGATATTCGTTCCGGTTCTAAATCTTATGTAGAGGAAACGCAGAAATTGCATTATATAGGTATTCCGCTTAAACTGCATCGTTCTATCTGGAAAAATAACTGGCTTTCAGTGTATGCATCGGCTGGAGGAGTAATGGAAAAATGTGTATCTGGAAATTTGGAAACTGTGACTGTAACGAATGGAGGAAATCGTACGTCTGAAAATACATCATTAGATGTAGATCCGCTTCAATGGTCTGTTACCGCAGCAGCTGGAGCACAGGTGAACTTTACTTCACGTTTTGGATTGTATCTGGAACCGGGAATCGCGTATTATTTTGATGACCACAGTGGTGTGGAGACGATACGAAAGGAACATCCATTCAATTTTAATCTGCAGCTGGGTTTGCGCTTTAATGTGACCAAATAAGTTTTTATAGTTGATTTATGAGAAAAGATGCTTATCTTTGTTGAAAAGAATCTGATTAACTAAAATAAATCGATGGAAAAAATTATGGTAGCTCCTTCCTTGCTCTCTGCAAATTTTGCTGATTTGAAGAGTGACTTGGAAAAAATAAATCAAAGTGAGGCAGACTGGTTGCATCTGGACATTATGGACGGGGTGTTTGTACCCAATATTTCTTTTGGTTTTCCTGTATTAAAGTATGTGGCGGAACTTAGTGAGAAGCCGCTGGATGTACATCTGATGATTGTACAGCCGGAGAAATTCATTCAGGAGGTGAAGAAGTTAGGAGCCATGATGATGAATGTGCACTATGAGGCATGCCCTCATTTGCATCGCGTCATTCAGCAGATTAAGGAAGCGGGTATGAAGGCGGGGGTTACGCTGAATCCGGCTACACCGGTCTCCGTATTGGAGGATATTATCACAGAGGTAGATATGGTGTTGCTTATGAGTGTCAACCCGGGATTCGGTGGTCAGAAATTTATTCCTAATACATTTAAAAAGATTGAGCAACTTCGTGAAATGATAACCCGTAGTGGGGCTTCTGCCCTTATTGAAGTGGACGGAGGTGTCAATCCGGAAAATGCTCCTTTGCTGCAACGTGCCGGAGCAGATGTGCTGGTGGCCGGTAGTTCTGTTTTTAAATCGCCGGATATGATAAAAGCTATTCAGGAGTTGAAATATGTGGAGTAAGTATTGGGAGCTTTACAATCTTTGATAGCGTACCCTTTGTTCCGGTTGACTATTTGTCTGGCAATCGGAATTTTTTTATTCGACACGTTGTGGCCGGAAAATCTTTTATGGCAATATGGGGCTGCGATATGGCTGTTTTTTGCCGGTATTTGCGGAGGAGTATTCTGGTTTTCCCGTTGGCGGTGGAGATGGCTTTTCGGTGGAGTGGCTGGAGGGGCTTTTTTCTTGTGGGGAGGAATATCGGTACTTCATCAGAGAGAAACAGTGCAATATAGCTGGGATGGAGCTCCCGCTATATATAAAGGTATAGTGGAAAGTGTGCCGGAAGTCAGAGGGAAGACACTTCGGGCGGAAGTGCGTGTAGAAGTGCAGCGGTTGTCGGGTGACAAATGGAAAAGGGTAGACCGGAATATCCTTTTGTCATGGATGCCAGACTCTCTGTCAAATCCTTTAGCTTGTGGTGACAGTGTTTGTTTCTATGCAAAAGTTTCACGTCCTTTTTCTGAAAAGGAGCTGACCGGATTTGATTATGGGGATTATCTTTCGCGAAAAGGTATCAGCGGAACGGCTCTGGCTTATGCCGGGAATTGGTGCTGTACGGGAAAGCCTCATTCGTTGTCTTTCATGCAGCGGGCAAAGGTGTGTCAGCAAAAGGTGGTGGATGTGTATCAAAGTTGGGGGTTGGAGGAAGATGTACAGGCTGTGGTGTCGGCATTGACAATCGGAGAGAAAAGTGAGTTGACTCCTGAATTGAAAGCGGTGTACAGCGCGGCAGGTGCCAGTCACGTACTGGCGTTGTCGGGGTTGCATGTGGGGATTTTTTCATGTATTCTTTTGTGGTTGTTTTATCCGTTGACTTATCTGAAGCACGGGCGCAAAATGCTGGCTCTGCTGGTTGTCTGCTTGTTGTGGGGCTTTGCCTTTATCTCCGGATTAAGCTCGTCGGTGGTGCGTGCAGTGGTGATGTATAGTCTATACACCCTTGCCTCATTCTGTCTGGAAGAACGTTTTTCGGGTATGCATTCTCTGGTATTGGCTGCTTTCCTGATGCTGGTGTATAATCCATTCTTCCTTTTTGATATAAGTTTTCAGTTGTCCTTTGCTGCCGTCTTTTCCATTCTGGCGTTTTATCCCTTGTTTTCACATAGCTTATGTATTAAAAATCGTGTATTGCGTTATATATGGAATACCCTCAGTTTGTCTATGTCGGCTCAGCTAGGTACGTTGCCTTTTATTCTGTATTACTTTGGAAGTTTCCCGACCTATTTTCTGCTGGCTAATTTGGTTGTAGTTATATTGGCTGGTGTAATACTGGTACTGGCGTTTGCTGCGTTATGCTTGGCTTCCGTCCCTATAGTGGGAAATACGGTGATTACTTTGTTGGAATGGAGTACTTTGATCTTGAATAAATCCATGCAGGGAGTACAGCAATTGGCTGGTTCTCAGATTACTTCCGTCTATTTATCATCTCCTCAAGCCTGTCTGCTGGCTGGAGTGATTATTTGCCTTTATCTTTGCTGGGCATCCGGAATACACCGCAAGGCTTCCGACTGGATTCGTTTATTGGCGGTTTGTAATCTGTTTGTGGCGGTGTCTTGTGTGGAATATGCAGGAGAAGCTCCGGAACAGTTGTATTTCTTTCGTTCGGAAGTCTACACCCGTAAGAAAGACTGTGTCTCCACCCACCACTCTGAAACCGGACTGCTGTGCATTCGAAATATACACGTTGCAGTGTTGAATGATGCCCGCTGGAGAATGTATGAGTCTTCATCGCGTTTTCCTTTGGAGTATGCATATATTTGTAAGGGATTTAAAGGGAGCCTTTTGCAGTTGGACAAACTGTTTGCCATTCGGCAAGTAATTTTGGACAGCTCACTGAATGATGCTTTCCGTGAAAAGCTTATAAGGGAATGTCAATTACTTAAAATATCTTATACAGACCTTTCTGTTCAAGGTTCTTATTCCGTTGTGCTGTAGTTTATAAAAATAAATTTGTACTTTTGCTCCTTTCAAAAGTGTAAGTTTAAGAAAAAGAATATGTTGTCAAAAGTAATTCTTCAGGCCCATATTGATAAAGTTGAGACCTATTTTGACCGGGCTGATAAAGTGGTGATTGTGACCCATGTTTCTCCTGATGGAGATGCGTTGGGTTCTTCGTTGGGCTTGTATCATTTTTTGTCTGTACATGGCAAGACCGTGAATGTGATTGTACCTAATGCATTTCCTGACTTTTTGCGGTGGATGCCTGGAGCAAAAGATATTATTCGTTATGATAAATACGCTGAGTTTGCCGATAAGCTGATTGCTGAGGCAGATGTAATCTGTTGCCTTGATTTTAACGCATTGTCGCGTATTGACCGGATGGCAGATGCAGTAAGAGATGCACAGGGAAGAAAGGTGATGATTGACCACCATCTGAATCCGGAACCTTTTTGTAGGGTGACTATTTCACATCCGGAAATCTCTTCTACTTCGGAGTTGATTTTTAGATTGATATGCCGTTTGGGATGTTTTGACGACATTACTTTGGAAGGTGCAGAATGTATCTATACCGGAATGATGACGGATACGGGAGGTTTTACTTATAACTCCAATAACCGTGAGATTTATTTCATTATCAGCGAACTGCTGTCTAAAGGCATTGATAAGGATGACATCTATCGTAAGGTGTTCAATACGTATTCAGAAGGACGTCTTCGCCTGATGGGGTATGTGCTTTATGAGAAAATGCAGGTATATCCTCAGTTCCGTGCTGCTTTAATCTGTCTTTCAAAGGAAGAACAGGGTAAATTCCGTTATGTAAAAGGAGATACGGAGGGCTTTGTAAACATTCCTCTTCAGATGAAGGGAATTTGCTTTTCGGTATTCTTGCGTGAAGATACCGAGAAGGATATGATTAAGGTTTCGCTTCGTTCGGTAGGAGCATTCCCTTGTAATCAGGTTGCTGCTGAATTCTTCAATGGAGGTGGGCATTTGAATGCTTCCGGTGGAGAGTTTTACGGTACGATGGATGAGGCTATAGACTTGTTTAAGCAGGCTTTGGTAAAATATGAGAGCTTGTTATTGAAAAATTAGTGAGAAATTTTTATTCTTGAACAATATTAGACATAATTGGACAAAATAGGAAGGATGTTTTTGAGACATTTTACTACATTTGCCCGTGTAAACATGCTTATTAAGATGAAAAAGAACTATTTGTTGTGGGCTGTAACTGCCCTGATAATGTTGGCGCTGCAGAGTTGTAATAACGGAAAGACCTACGCTGAAATGAAAGAAGAGGAGGCAGATGCTATTCATAAATATATTGTGGAAAATGATATAGAGGAAATATCAGAAGCTGAATTTGCTGCACAGGATTCTGTTACGTTTGAGAATCAATATGTGTTGCTGGAGGAGAGCGGTGTCTATATGCATATTGACAACCGCGGTCCGGGCAAGGAGGTACTGAAAGATGGTACATACGATATGGTGGCCCGTTTCGTGGAAATAGCACTTCAGACACGCAGTGACTTAGGTATAACGGCAGGAGATACATTGCTGGCTAATTTTCACGTGTCCAATCCTTCGTATACGATTAAAGGAGAAGATTTTAAACTGACCATTAGCGGTGAGTCGTATTCTGCTTCATTTACCCGCAGTGATTCTTATAGCATGTATGGCATGTATGGAACAGTAGCCGTTCCTTCTGGTTGGTTGATTCCATTGCGTTACTTGAAACCAGGAAAAACGACTGATTCTGGAGAAATTGCACGTGTGAAACTGATTGTGCCGCATAGTGAAGGTACTTCTTCGGCCACTCAGTCTGTGTATCCATGTTTTTATGAACTGACTTATGTAAAACTGTGATAACCTAAAAACCTAAATAATTAAAACCTTTATTTATGACACTTATTAAATCTATTTCCGGTATTCGTGGCACTATAGGCGGCCATGCCGGCGAAGGATTGAATCCTTTGGACATCGTGAAATTCACTTCAGCGTATGCTACATTGATTCGTAAGACTACGACCAATAAATCAAATAAGATTGTAGTGGGCCGTGATGCACGTATCTCTGGTGAAATGGTGAAAAATGTGGTTTGCGGAACGTTGATGGGAATGGGATTCGATGTAGTAAATATCGGGTTGGCTTCTACTCCGACTACAGAACTTGCTGTAACTATGGAAGGAGCATGCGGTGGTATTATTTTGACTGCTAGCCATAATCCGAGACAATGGAATGCATTGAAGTTGTTGAATGAACATGGTGAATTCCTGAATGCGGCAGAAGGTAATGAGGTATTGCGTATTGCTGCTGCAGAAGAATTTGAATTTGCAGACATCGAACATATCGGTAAGTACCGTGAAGACAATACATACAACCAGAAACATATTGACAGCGTGTTGGCGTTGAAACTGGTAGACGTAGAAGCTATCCGTAAGGCTAATTTCCGTGTAGCAATTGATTGCGTAAACTCTGTTGGTGGTGTGGTATTGCCTCAGTTGTTGGAGCAGTTGGGCGTACAGCATGTGGAAAAATTGTATTGCGAACCGACTGGCGACTTCCAGCATAATCCGGAACCTTTGGAAAAGAACTTGGGTGACATCATGGGCTTGATGAAGAAGGGAACTTGTGATGTAGCCTTTGTGGTAGACCCTGACGTAGACCGTCTGGCTATTATCTGTGAGAACGGAGCTATGTATGGCGAAGAATATACACTGGTTACAGTAGCTGATTATGTCTTGAAACATACTCCGGGTAATACAGTTTCTAACCTGAGTTCAACTCGTGCACTGCGTGATGTAACTCGTAAATACGGCATGGAATACAATGCTTCTGCAGTAGGCGAAGTAAATGTGGTAACCAAGATGAAAGCTACTAATGCGGTTATCGGCGGTGAAGGTAATGGTGGAGTGATTTATCCGGAATCTCACTACGGACGTGATGCATTGGTAGGTATTGCTTTGTTCTTGAGTCATCTGGCACACGAAGGTAAGAAAGTAAGCGAATTGCGTGCTACTTATCCTAACTATTTCATTGCGAAGAATCGTATTGATCTGACTCCGGAAACAGATGTAGATGCTATCTTGGCGAAGGTAAAAGAACTTTACAAGAATGAAGAAATCAATGACATCGACGGTGTGAAGATTGATTTCCCTGATAAGTGGGTTCACCTGCGTAAGAGTAACACAGAACCGATTATTCGTGTGTATTCAGAAGCTTCTACAATGGAAGCTGCTGATGAAATCGGTAAGCAGATTATGGACATTGTATATAGTTTGGCTAAATAAGAAGAGCGTTAGCACATTCTTTTGAAAATAAAATGAATTCCGGAATGAAATAAAGCGGTTAGCTGGTTTTCATTCCGGAATTTTTTTGTGAATGTGTGATAGAGAAAATGTGTGTAGGGGTTATTCCTTTTCAGATTCTTCTGAACAAATGAAGGCTAATTCTGAATGTAATGCCAATTCTTTTTGTGGTGAAACAATAGGGGACGAGTTTTCTTCTGACGAGAAACCAGCATGGAATAATGCGTAAAAGAAGGGCAGAATAACTTTTTGAGTTTCCATAATGCGTTGTTTTTAGGGGTTTGTAATGAAAACGCCAAGATGTGAATATCCCCCTATCTGGAAAGTGTTAAATAATCTAATCGTCTACCCATAGCAGGTCGCTCATAATTCCATCAGAAATAAATATCCCTTTTTCTGTGAGCTTCATGACGTGATTATCGAGTGTCAGGAATCCTTGTTTCAGATGGGGAGAAGCCATGCGCATGCAGTAATCGAATAAGGTTTCTCCAAATGTTTCTTTCAGTATATGGGTGGGGATGCCGTAAGCAGTGCGCAGGCGGGTAATGATAAAGTCATTATAGCGCGTATACAGATCAAGCTCTTCCTTTTCCTGATAAGGTGTTCCTTCTTGAATACCTTGTATGTACTGAGAAAGGGAAGCTACGTTCCATTGTCTGGAAGTCCCGTCGTAGGAATGGGCAGAAGGACCGCAGCCCAGGTATTTTTTGCCTGTCCAGTAACTGGAGTTGTGGCGTGAATGAAATCCCGGGCGACAGAAATTGGATATTTCATAATGTTCATATCCGTTACTCTTGAGGGTATGTATCAACTCCTTGAATAACGAGACACTCAAATCTTCATCCGTTTCTTCCACTTGATGTGTTTCTTTCAAGTTCCATAAAGGAGTACCTTCTTCATAAATCAGGTGATAGGCTGAAATATGCTCCGGACGCATCTGAAGGGCTGTTTGAAGGTCTTTTTGCCAGTCTTCTAATGTTTCTCCAGGCAGTCCGTACATCAAGTCGATACTGATATTCTGAAAACCAGCTTCTCGGCAATGTTGGTATGCTTGTTGAGCCTGAGCAGCCGTGTGCCGGCGGTGAAGCAGACGAAGAGTATCTTCCTTGAAGGTTTGTATGCCCATGCTTAACCGGTTAAACGGGAGGGTACGCAGCATGGCTATGTATTCAGGTGTCAGGTCGTCGGGATTTGCTTCAATCGTAATTTCGACTTTTGGGTTTACGGTATATATCTTATAGATGGTTTCGAAAAGTTGGATGAAATCTTTTTCTTCTAATTGTGAAGGAGTACCTCCACCAAAGTAGATGGTGTCAATAATTTCTTCATCCAGGTAGTCTTTCCGCAGCTCAAGTTCTTTGGATAGAGCCTGTACGTATGTGCTTTTTTTATCATTTTCTGTCGTAGAAAAGAAGTCGCAGTAAATGCAACGTCGTTTGCAAAAAGGGATATGAAGATAGATTCCAGCCATAATTAATCTACTGTAAGAAGTTGTTTTACGGGTGTAAAGATACGGATAATTTATGGGAGGAAAGAAGGAATACAGATTTTGTATGTCTGAAAACATAGTTTAGTAACACGAAACTTTTTATTGTTTTTCTGAATTATAATCTCTAATTTGCGCTTCGTTAAAAAATAAGAGATATGAAAAGCATATCCTTTCGTTACTAAACTAAATCTTGAAATACCATGAAAGTATATCAGACAAACGAAATCAAGAACATTGCCCTTCTCGGCAATGATGGCTCAGGTAAAACCACTCTCACAGAAGCTTTGCTCTATGAGAGTGGTATTATAAAACGTCGCGGAAGAATTACTGCCAAGAATACGGTGAGTGATTATTTCCCGGTAGAGCAGGAATACGGATATTCGGTATTTTCTACTGTGTATCATGTAGAATGGAACGGAAAGAAGTTGAATATTATCGACTGTCCGGGAAGTGATGACTTCGTGGGAGCTGCCATTACCGCATTGAATGTGACTGATACAGCCATCTTGTTATTGAACGGGCAATATGGTCCGGAAGTGGGTACACAGAATCACTTCCGTTATACTGAAAAACTGGGTAAGCCGGTGATTTTCCTGGTAAACCAGTTGGATAGTGAAAAATGCGATTTTGACCATGTGCTTGAACAGTTGAAAGAAAATTATGGTTCTAAAGTTGTTCCGGTTCAGTATCCGCTCAGTACAGGACCCGACTTCAATTCGTTGATTGATGTACTTTTAATGAAGAAATATTCTTGGGGACCGGACGGCGGTGCTCCAACTATTGAAGACATTCCGGCAGAAGAAATGGAAAAAGCGCAGGAATGGCATAAGACGCTGGTGGAAGCTGCGGCTGAACACGACGAGAGCCTGATGGAAAAATTCTTTGAATCTGAATCGCTGACAGAAGATGAAATGCGTGAAGGTATTCGTAAGGGTTTGGCTGCCAGAGGTATGTTCCCGGTATTCTGCGTATGTGCAGGTAAAGACATGGGCGTACGTCGCTTGATGGAATTCTTGGGTAATGTGGTACCGTTCGTGGATGAAATGCCGGTAGTTCACAATACACGTGGTGTTCCTGTTCCTCCCGATCCGAATGGTCCTACTTCACTTTACTTCTTTAAGACAGCTGTGGAACCTCATATCGGAGATGTACAGTACTTTAAAGTAATGAGTGGTGTGGTGCATGAAGGCGATGATTTGAGCAACGCAGACAGAGGTTCGAAAGAACGTATGGCACAGCTTTATGTATGTGCAGGTGCCAACCGTGAAAAAGTGGACGAACTGCGTGCGGGAGATATTGGCTGTACAGTAAAATTGAAAGATGTGAAGACGGGCAATACCTTGAATGGAAAGGATTGTGAGAACCGATTCAATTTCATTAAATATCCGAATCCGAAGTATACGAGAGCTATCAAGCCGGTAAATGAAGCCGACACAGAAAAGATGATGGCGGTATTGAATCGTATGCGTGAAGAAGACCCGACTTGGATTGTAGAACAGTCTAAGGAATTGCGTCAGATTCTGGTACATGGTCAGGGAGAATTCCATCTGCGTACATTGAAATGGCGTCTGGAAAACAACGAAAAGTTGCAGATTCAGTTCTATGAACCTAAAATTCCATATCGTGAAACAATTACTAAGTCGGCTCGTGCAGACTATCGTCATAAGAAACAGTCGGGTGGTGCCGGACAGTTTGGTGAAGTTCACTTGATTGTAGAGCCTTATTATGAAGGTATGCCTACTCCGGAAGTGTACAAGTTCAATGGTCAGGAGTATAAGATGAACGTGAAGGGTACGGAAGTAATCGACTTGGAATGGGGTGGTAAGCTCGTATTTGTCAACAGTGTAGTTGGTGGAGCAATTGATGCCCGTTTCATGCCGGCTATTTTGAAAGGTATCATGAGCCGTATGGAACAAGGACCGCTGACTGGTTCATACGCACGTGATGTACGTGTTATTGTGTACGACGGTAAGATGCACCCGGTAGATTCAAATGAAATTTCCTTCATGCTGGCTGGTCGTCATGCGTTTAGTGAAGCATTTAAGAATGCAGGTCCGAAGATTTTGGAACCGATTTATGATGTGGAAGTATTCGTTCCGAGCGACAAGTTGGGTGACGTGATGAGTGACATGCAGGGTCGTCGCGGTATGATTATGGGTATGACCAGTGAAAAGGGATATGAAAAGTTGAGTGCTAAAGTTCCATTGAAAGAAATGTCGAACTATTCTACTTCTTTGAGCTCATTGACCGGAGGTCGTGCTTCATTCATTATGAAATTTGCCAGCTATGAACTGGTTCCGACGGATGTACAAACCAAGCTGATGAAGGAATTTGAAGAGCAAGAAAAGGACGAAGCATAATATTAGTTGTGATTTTTATAGATAAAAAAGCCGTGTTTCTTAAAAAGCACGGCTTTTTTTGTTTAACTTAGCTTAAACAAAACCCTCTATTTATTTGTTATTAATCTAAAATTCTATTATTTTTGTAATGTATAGCTGCTTGAAATAATAGATAGTGTAGATTTTATAAGGTAAAATTTGATTTATGGTTAATATACGACAAAATCTTATTTAAAGCTTGTTAATCTGTTAGCGTCGTATTTGTCAGGTTGTTAAATTTGTCCGTATGAAAAAATCGACTATTTGGATATTAGGAGTTGTAATGGGACTGTCTTTCTTGAGCTTGCTCTATTTGCAGGTAAGCTATATTGAGGAGATGGTCAAAATGCGGCGTAGTCAGTTTGAAGAGAATGTAAACCGCAGTTTGGGAAAGGCTGTGCATAACCTGGAACTGGTTGAAACGAAAAAATATCTGGAGAAAGATGTGGCAGCGCAGGAACGTGCGGCACTGTTGTCTAGACAATACCAGGAAAAGAATGATGCAGGCGAGAATGTGGTAGAACATCATCAGTATACGATTACCGCACCTGACGGTTCTACTTACTCTACTTTTGAGTTGAAGACCATTATGAATCGGCCGTCGAATGTGCCGAAGGTGGTCATATCTACTGGAAGAACTATTCCACAAACATCACGTGCATTGCAGGAGATTCTGAAAGAACGTTATGTGTATCAACGTGCATTGCTGGATGAGGTGGTGTATAATATTCTTTATACGGCAAGTGACAAGCCTCTGAAAGAAAGAGTCAACTTTAAACAGCTTGACCACTTCCTGAAAACAGAACTGTTTAATAATGGCATCGATATTCCTTATCATTTTTCGGTGACAGACCGGGATGGGAAAGAGGTGTACCGTTGTTCAGACTATGTGCATGACGATGAAAAAATCTATTCTCGTTTGCTCTTTGAAAAAGATCCTCCTGCTAAGATGGGTTTTGTGAATATTTTCTTCCCCACACTGGATAATTACATATTCAGTTCAGTGAAGTTTATGATTCCATCCATCATCTTTACGGTGGTTTTGTTGATTACGTTTATTTTCACGATTTACATTATTTTCCGTCAGAAACGCTTGACTGAAATTAAGAATGATTTCATCAACAACATGACGCATGAGTTTAAGACTCCGATTTCTACCATATCGTTGGCTGCCCAAATGTTGAATGATCCGGCAGTGGGTAAATCGCCTGTGATGTTTAAGCATATATCAGGAGTTATCAATGACGAAACGAAGCGTTTGCGTTTTCAGGTAGAAAAGGTGTTGCAGATGTCTATGTTTGAACGGCAGAGTGTGACACTTAAGAAAAAGGAAATTGACGCACATGAGTTGATTAATGGAGTGGTGAATACTTTCCGTTTGAAAGTAGAGAAAAACAATGGTACGCTGGAGGCGGAATTGAATGCGCAGGATCCGGTGATTTTTGTGGATGAAATGCATTTTACCAATGTGGTATTCAACTTGCTGGATAATGCAGTGAAATATAAGAGTCCGGATCGTGATATTGCCTTGAAAATCCGTACATGGAATGAAAACGGAAAGCTGTGTATTTCAGTGGAAGATAACGGTCTTGGAATCAAGAAAGAGAATTTGAAAAAAATATTCGATAAGTTCTATCGGGTTCATACTGGAAACTTGCATGATGTGAAAGGTTTTGGACTTGGGTTGGCTTATGTAAAGAAGATAATCGCAGACCATAAAGGCTCTATCCGGGCGGAAAGCGAATTGAATGTAGGAACAAAATTTATAATTACTATACCATTATTTAAAGAAGAATAAGATATGGATGACAAATTGCGTATTTTGCTGTGCGAAGATGATGAGAATCTTGGCATGCTTTTGAGAGAATATTTACAGGCAAAAGGTTACAATGCAGATCTTTTTCCAGATGGAGAAATTGGATTCAAGGCTTTTCTGAAGAGTAAATATGATTTGGTGGTAACAGACGTAATGATGCCAAGAAAAGATGGTTTTACTTTGGCACAGGAAATCCGTCAGGCAAATGCGGAAGTTCCTATTATTTTCTTGACAGCTAAAACACTGAAAGAAGATATTCTGGAAGGATTCAAGATTGGTGCGGACGATTATATTACAAAGCCTTTCAGTATGGAAGAGCTGACATTCCGTATTGAAGCTATTTTGCGTCGTGTACGTGGAAAACGTAACCGTGAAAGTACAGTGTACAAGATTGGTCGTTTTACTTTTGATACTCAGAAACAGATTCTGTCAATTGGTGACAAGCAGACTAAGTTGACTACGAAAGAATCTGAATTGCTGGGCTTGCTTTGTGCACATGCAAATGAAATTCTTCAGAGAGACTTTGCTTTGAAAACTATCTGGATTGACGACAATTACTTCAATGCAAGAAGTATGGATGTGTATATCACAAAATTGCGTAAGCACCTGAAAGAAGATGATTCAATTGAGATTATCAATATTCACGGAAAGGGATATAAATTGATTACTCCGGAAGGTGAATAAAGACTTTTCGGAAGTGAGCAATAAAAAAGCCTGAATGTTTAATTCAGGCTTTTTTATTGCTGTTGATTGAAAAAATCAATCTGTAATTCTTTTGTTCAGGATGATATATGAAATCAATCCGGCAACAACGAGCAACAAAGAAACTCCCAATACTGCGTTGTTGTTCACATTACCTGTTGCATAGCTTGCAATGAGAATCACAGCACCGATGATAACCAATATCACTCCTAAATTCTGTAATAAGCTTTTCATGTGTGTCTTCTTTTTTTATGGTTTATTTATTCATGGTTACAAATTAAAGCATAATTCTTTTATCCAAAAAATTATTTCGTGAAAAAAAACGGAAATTTGAGCATATATATAAGCCGTTTTATAAAAGCTTGACAAATGAAATGATTTTTATGCTTCTTGCTGAGGGTGACAAGTCTGAATTATTCCGCTTTTTTAGTCTTTTGTGTTGGTAAATATTTTCCGAAGCACTTCCTGGCTGATTCTTAATTCCTCCAATGTAAGTCCGTGTAAGGCTTCTTTTAATGTCTTGTTGGCGATGAAACGCGCTTTTTCTTCTAATTTCTTTCCATTTTCTGTCAGGTGAATTTTGTTGGTCCGACGGTCTCTTTTGTCGGGCACTCGTATAACCAGATGCTGTCTTTCCATGTTGTCAATCAGTCGGGTCATGCTGGGCTTATCTTTAAAAGTGGCGTTGCACAACTCCTGCTGGGTAACTCCATCCTTTTCCCAAAGGTAGAGTAGCACGGTCCATTGCTCCGGTGTAATTTCCATGTCATTTAATCGGAAATTCCGGCTCAGCTTTCTGTTAATGGCAGCCGATACTTTTCCATTTAAAATGGCAAATATCAGTTGAATGTCAAAATTGAATTGTTCTATCATGTAATTATTGTTTAAACAACTTTGCAAATATACGACATTTCACCTATATATAAAGTAGAGAAAAGAGAGTTTGGAAGATAAATATCTCTTTTTTAAGAATCTTTATTGCATAAATATATGGGAAGTCTTGGTTTCTTAATTGAAAAGTCGTACCTTTGCCGCGCAAATAAAAAATCATTATTAATTAATTTAATTAACGAATAGTATGAATCAATACGAAACCGTTTTCATTTTAACTCCCGTTTTGTCTGATGTTCAGATGAAGGAAGCGGTAGAGAAGTTCAAAGCTATCCTTACTCAGGAAGGTGCGGAGATCATCAATGAAGAAAACTGGGGATTGAAAAAATTGGCTTACCCAATTCAGAAAAAATCTACAGGATTCTATCAACTGATTGAATTCAAAGCAGAACCGTCTGTAATCGAGAAGCTGGAAGTTAACTACCGTCGTGACGAACGTGTAATCCGTTTCTTGACTTTCAAGATGGATAAGTACGCTGCAGAATACGCTGCTAAGAGAAGAAATGTAAAATCAACTAAAAAGGAGGAAAACTAATCATGGCACAGCAACAATCAGAAATCAGATATTTAACTCCGCCTTCAGTAGACGTTAAGAAGAAAAAATACTGTCGTTTCAAAAAGAGCGGTATTAAGTACATCGACTACAAAGATCCTGAATTCTTGAAGAAATTCTTGAATGAACAAGGTAAAATCCTTCCGCGTCGTATCACGGGTACTTCTTTGAAGTTTCAACGCCGTATCGCGCAGGCTGTGAAGAGAGCTCGTCACTTGGCATTGTTGCCTTATGTAACTGACATGATGAAATAAGAAGGAGGAAAAGTATGGAAATTATATTAAAAGAAGACGTAGTAAACTTGGGTTATAAGAACGATATCGTAAACGTGAAATCCGGATACGGTCGTAATTATCTGATCCCGACTGGAAAAGCTGTCATCGCTTCTCCTTCTGCAAAGAAAATGTTGGCTGAAGACTTGAAACAACGTGCTCACAAACTTGAGAAAATCAAGAAGGATGCTGAAGCATTGGCTGCTAAGTTGGAAGGCGTTTCTTTGACTATTGCAACAAAAGTTAGTTCAACAGGTACTATCTTCGGTTCTGTTAGCAATATCCAGATTGCTGAAGCATTGGCAAAACTGGGTCACGAAATTGACAGAAAGATCATCGTTGTAAAAGACGCTGTGAAAGAAGTTGGTAACTACAAAGCTATCGTTAAACTTCACAAGGAAGTTTCTGTAGAAATTCCTTTCGAAGTAGTTGCTGAATAAGAGCAAATTTACTTCATATATTAAAAAAGCGATTTGTTCTGATGGATAAATCGCTTTTTTTTATCATCTTTGCTAATAATATGAAATTCAACCGTTGTTATCTGAAGAGAATCGTTTTGCTGTTCCTGGTTGCTCTGGGAATTGGCAATGCTCTTTATGCAAATAACGAATTGAAAATACTGGCTGACTCTCTGCATAAAATGATAGATGCGAAGCCGCTCTTCGTCCAGAAGAAAGAGCAGCGAATCGCTCGGATTAAATGTTTACTGAAGGACTCTGGGTTGACTCCCGATCGGGAATATAAGGTGAATCTCCAATTATACAATGAGTATAAGAAATTTAATATAGACTCTGCCATCCATTATGTCGACCGGAACCTTGAAATCGCTCGTCAGTTAAATAGAAACTATTTGAAATACCAGTCTTCTTTGCAACTCAGCCTTGTATATTCCATGTGCGGCAGATATAGAGATGCAGAATTACTTCTCGAAAAAATGAAGCCATCAGAATTTCCTCGTTCATTATTAGCTACTTATTATGATACATATGCCCGTTTTTGGGAGTATTATTCGATTTCTGCTACCAATAATCAGTACGGAAAAAAACGGGAAGCCTATCAGGATTCACTGTATGCTCTTATGGATCATACTTCCTTTGACTATAAATTGTCACGGGCTTATTCTTATGCAGGACACGATTCAACAAAGGCGATCAAGATTTTGGATGAGTTGCTGAATGCTGAGGAGGTAGGCACTCCTAACTATGCGATGATTACTCATTCGTATGCCATGCTGAGCCGCTATTTGAAAAGAGAGGATGATGCGAAGAAATATCTTATGATGTCCGCCATTGCTGATATTCAGAATGCCACACGCGAAACAGCCTCCCTGCAGGCACTTGCACTGATACAATATGAGGAAAATAATTTAGCGGATGCTTTCAAATTTACTCAGTCGGCTATTGATGATGTCGTTTCCTCCGGCATTCATTTCCGGGCAATGGAAATCTATAAATTCTATTCTATTATTAATACGGCTTATCAGACGGAAGAAGCTAGGTCTAAATCGAATCTGATTACTTTTCTTATCTCAACCAGCGTTTCTCTTTTTCTTTTAATCGTGTTGGTCGTATTTATTTATATTCAGATGAAAAAAACGTTGCGGATGAAACGGGCGCTGGCACAAAGTAACGAGGAACTTTTGAGACTGAACGACAAACTGAACAGCATGAATAGTGAGTTGAATGATAAGAATGATGAACTGTGCGAGATTAATAATATAAAGGAGCATTATATCGCTCAGTTTTTCGACGTGTGCTTCAGCTATATTCATAAAATGGAGAAGTATCAGAATATGCTGTATAAAATAGCCATTAATAAGTGCTATGAGGAACTGATTAAAAAGCTGAAATCTTCCGCATTGATTGATGATGAACTTGATGCTCTGTATACTCGCTTCGATAGAGTCTTTCTGAATTTATATCCGACTTTTGTTTCAGATTTCAATGCTTTACTGAAAGATGACGAGAAGATCATTCTTAAACAGGACGCTTTGTTGAATAGGGAACTTCGTATCTATGCGCTGTTACGTTTGGGCATTACGGATAGCGGAAAGATTGCCAATTTCCTTCGTTGCTCTACAAGTACTGTTTATAATTATCGTACTAAAATGCGTAACAAGGCTGCAGTAGATCGGGATGAATTTGAAAATGAAATTATGAAAATCTGACCAATATAAACGAATTTGTGCCATTCGATAAATAAAATACTTTCCAAACAATCTACATTTTTTATATCCTTGTGTATATCTAAAGTGTTGATTTATAATATGTAATATGATTTTATAATCTACATAAAGTTGTGTAGACTAAATAAAGCGTTATTTATTTGGCTAGTTTTGCGATATCAGTTTTCGAACAATCTGCCTACAGATGAAAATTGATACCTTTTATGTTGTTTGTACTTAAATTCGCAATTTTTTATGGATGCACAATTTTCACTTGACACAAAAATAAAAGTAGGAATAATCGGTTTCGGTAGAATGGGAAGATTCTATTGGGAGGCGATGCGGAAAAGCGGGCGATGGGAGATTGCCTATATTTGCGATACAGATCCTACCACGCGCGAACTTGCTAAAAAAATATCTCCTGAATCTCTTGTAGTAGAGAATGATCAAAAAATCTTTGAAGACGAGAGTGTACAGGTTGTCGGGCTCTTCACATTGGCAGACTCAAGGCTCGAACAAATAGAAAAGGCTATTCGGTACGGAAAACATATCATCGCGGAAAAACCTGTTGCAGATACGATGGAAAAGGAGTGGAAGGTGGTGGATATGATAGAAAACTCCAATGTACTTTCTACGGTAAACTTATATCTGCGAAATTCCTGGTATCATAATCTGATGAAGGAATATATCCAGAAGGGAGAAATAGGTGAGTTAGCCATTATCCGTATTTGCCACATGACTCCGGGACTGGCACCGGGTGAAGGACATGAATATGAAGGCCCCGCTTTCCATGATTGTGGAATGCATTATGTTGACATCGTTCGCTGGTATGCCGAAAGTGAATATAGAACATGGAATGCACAAGGCGTGAACATGTGGAATTATAAAGATCCCTGGTGGGTACAATGTCACGGAACTTTTCAAAATGGCGTAGTCTTTGATATAACCCAGGGTTTTGTCTATGGACAATTATCGAAAG
>ERZ773108.459-NODE-459-length-45421-cov-9.981241_pt1 | contig 45421 bp, 30 predicted proteins | sample MGYA00580570_ERZ773108 | MGnify/ENA primary metagenome ERZ773108 (study PRJEB29015, sample SAMEA2737840) | human gut metagenome | biome: human gut; feature: human-associated habitat; material: faeces | place: China | collected 2012 ...
CCTTGCAGGGTGCAGGGACAGCGTCCCTGCTGGGGTCAAGGGGCAAAGCCCCTTGGGTCTTCCAACGCCCTTGTCACCCGAACGGCGGCGGGGGGAATAGCGGCAAATCCGGACAAGTCGGCGCAGGGCTGCCGCACGCTTCCCACCGCGTCATGTAGGCTTCGACGAGCAGTTCAATCGTGCAATCAAACACAGGGGGACGGCAGCCATCCGCACACACAGGCGCGCCGCCGTCAATCAGCCGAACGCACGGAAGCACCATCATCTGGTTGCGCCAGCATTCCGCCTGCACACAGCGAATCGGCAGCGCAACATCCGTCGTCAGCACACTTTCGCCGCGCAAAACCTGCCCGCACTCCGCCTGCACTTGGCAAACAACCGGAATATTCACCCGCAGAAGGCACGGCACGGGTCGAGACGGTCGGCATCCGCGGCAGCCGCACGGGCGCGGTTCTTGGTACGGCGCAATCTCCCAATCCGCGTCACCGCACGCCGTAACGCCGACGAGCCGCAATCGCCCGTTTGCATCCTCCGGCAAACCGCCGACGCACAGCGCCACACACGCGCGGCGCTGCCACTCCCGCCCGCTGGCGAGGATTCGCGGCAATAAAACACCCTTCTGCGTCGGCGGACAAGACGGGCAAGCGGGGTTCGGCGGGCAAGGCGGTCTGGACGGGCAAGGCGCTTGCGGCGGCATGGGACGGCAGCAATTCGGACGCTGATTCATGGCGATTCCTCCCATCGTGTGAGTTGTTCACTCCCAGCATATGCGCGGCGGGAAAATCGGGCACAAAAAAAACCCGGCACGAAGCCGGGAATTTTGCGATTAGTTCAGGGATTCGGTCTCGTTTTCGATGGTCACATCTTCCACCGAGCGAATCGCCCAGCGCGCAACAACCATCGTCTGGTCGCCCTTGCCGACGCTCAGGGTGATGGTGTCGTCCCTGATGCTCTCGATGGTGGCGTAGATGCCGCCGATGGTGCACACGCGGTCGCCCTTCTTCAGGGACGCGAGCATGTCCTGCTCCTTCTTGCGGCGCTTCTTCTCAGGGCGAATCATCATGAAGTACATCAGGACGAAAACCAGCAGCAGCGGCAGAAGGCTGAAGAGAATACCGACAATGCCGCCAGCGGCAGAATCCGTGGTGACGGCGGCAGGGTCGGCCGCACCGGTGGTGGTGGTTTCCGCGACGGCGGTGGCGATGCCCAAAAGCTTGGTCAGAAATTCCATGCGAATTAGCTCCTTTCAGTAATCCGGAATACTCTGTCTATTGTAGCATATTTTTTCGCGCTTCACAAGAGGGGAAAACGGCCTTTTGCGCCATTCACAGAAATTTTGCATGACGGCATCAAGCATTTTTCCGCGAAGCTGCGCTTTCAGGCGCAAATTTGCATCTTTGGGGCACGGAATTGTAAAACTTGCGCATATTCGCTTGCAACAGGTGTTTTTTTTGATATAATGGTAATGGAATGCTGAAAAGCGCACAAACGAATGTCAAGGAGGCTGACGAATGAAGAAGCTGCTTGCGATTCTGCTGACGCTGGCGATGATGCTGCCGCTGTGCGGACTGGCGGAGGAAAACGCGCCCCAAGCGACGCTGACGACCATCACCTTCCGCGATTTCAACGGGCGGGCGCTCATGGCGGAAATGGAGGAAGCGGCGGAAACCGCGTATCGGGATTTGCTGGATGCCCTGCGCGTGGAGGTCTATCGGCAGGGGTTCACCTCGTGTGAGCTGTTTCTGAATGACCAGTCCATTGTGGATTACGGCGTGCAGACTCGCGGCGCGGATGTCTACATCAGCGGTGATGTGCTGGGCGGCACGGTGTACCTGAATCTCGACGAGGACATGCGGCATATCGCGGAAATCCTGCATCAGTGGAATGCGTCCCAGAGCATATATGCGGATGCCGGGACGGAGCTGTCTGCCAAGGAGGTCAGCGAATCCATTGCGCAAGAGTATGAGAACGTGGGCGCACTGCTGGCGAAAATCACGAAAAATCCGCTGATAACGGGCGAAATGCAGCCGAAGGACGTTGCCAATGGCTTGTTCGAGGCGGACTGGCAGCAGGCTGCTACGCGCTTGAACAAGATTTTGAAGGTTACGCGGGTGGAAAGCGTCTCGAATCCGCCCGAAGGATGCGAATCGGCGAAGAACATTCTCTACTTCCCCCTCAGCAATGAGCAGCTGGTGGAAGTTCTGTGCATTCTGCTGGATACGGTGGAAGAAACGCCCGCCGTCAAGGCGTATGTGGATTTGCTCAATACGTATCGGCAGCTGGTGGCGTTCGCGCAGGATCAGCCCGTCGAGGATACGGACTTGCAGACGTGGCTGCGTCAGCAGACGCTGCTGGTGGAAGATGCACAGGTGGCGCAGTATGTGGATGCGTCGATGCGCCTGCTGCGGGTGGTGATCAGCTACAAGGTTGCGCCGACCCATACGCCGACGCTGGCGCAGGATACGCTGCTGAACGCAGCAATCACGGTGAATTTCCATCCGACGGGCGACGACGTGCGGCTGGATTGGCGGCAGGAAACGGCGGGCAAGGGCACGAATGGTCAGCTGAAGATGGAGGACAATGGCGGAATAGCGGTGCTGATTACGTCGGATGACGGCGAACAGAACCTGTATCGCTGCACCATTTCGTCGCTGACGAACGAAGAGAATCTCCTGCTGGAAATGCACCGCACGGTGGACGGGGAAGAAAAGGGCATTAGCTGGAGCGCCAGCATGGACACCCAGCAGGTGGATGGCGAAGTGTATCAGAATGTGGATGTTCAGCTGCTCTGGCAGGGCGAGCACTTCCTGACGATTGCCGCCGAAACGCGCCCGTGCGAAACGCGCCCCCTGCTGTCGGATGGCGACGTGCTGGACTTGGGCGAAATCAGCAGTGCGCGCTTTAAGGCGTACATGACGGGCGTGATGTTCACCGCCGGGCAGATTCTGCCGCGGTTCATGATGAATTTGCCGGACAGCACGCGCCAGTTCACCACCAGCGTGTCGCAGCTGATTCTCGACAACGCAGAGTAAGTCAACCGAAAGCATCACTGCCCCGCAGTGTTCGCTATAAAGAAAAAGGGAAACCAAATAACAAGGAGGAAAACCCCATGAAGAAATTGCTTGCGGTACTGCTCAGCATCATGATGCTGGCGATGCCCCTGACCTCGATGGCGGAAAACAGCGTGTGGGACAATGCCGCGCGTCAGGAAACCACCATTACCATCCACGACCTGAACGCTGACCTCGTGGCGGCGCTGGGCGGGGATGACACCGCGATGGCTGCCATCAACGACCTGCTGGCGGCGCTGTCCCTGACCGGCTATCAGCAGGGCGACGAAGCTGGCTTTGACCTGAACCTGAGCGGCAAGAGCGTGCTGGGTATGGCATCGCTGACGACTGCTGCGGAAGAAAACCAGCTGATGTATGTGTCCAGCGCGCTGCTGGGCGGCGTGATTGCTGTGAACAGCAAGGACGTGGAAGCCATCAAGGAAAAAGCCCTCCGCGCGACGATGAAGATGTCCGGTCAGAGCGACGAGGAGATCGACAAGGCGATTGAAGAATCGAAGGAACAGCTGAGCGGCAATGCGGAATACACTGCCCTGATGGAAGCAGCGGCGAACCTGAGCAGCATGACGGAAGAGCAGCTCATGGAAGAACTGACGCAGGCGGACACCACGGCGTTCATGACCATGATGAACGAAATACTGTCCGGTGAAGAAATGGCAGAAGTGACCGAGCAGCCCGGCGACTGCGACGCGGCGAAGAGCTACGTCAAAGTCACCGTTCCGCCGGAAAAGATCGTCGAGATGACGAAAGCCCTGCTGGAAATGATCCACAGCGTTCCGAGCATCGGCGCTTACATGGATGCGTTTTTTTCCGCTGCTGACACGAGCTGGGACGACCTGCTGAAAGAGCTTGATGAAGCAGATCTCTACGCGGATGACGTCGTTTACGAATACTGGATGACTGAAGCAGGCGAGCTGGTTCGCATGACGGCTTCGGTGAAGATCAACAACGGCGGCGAAGAACCCTTGCCGATCTCCTTCACGATGACCCGCAACACGGCGGACGGCGTGGCGACGTGGCTTGTGACCATCAAGAGCGCGGAAGATACCGCGGCGACGCTGACCTTCGCAGGCGACTTGGAGAACTTCACGGCGAACCTGACCGCCTATGCTGGCGAAGACTCCGTTGAAATCAACGTCAGCGGCAAGGGCGTCGGCACGGACAGCAGCGTTGTTGATGTGGAAATCAAGGAAACGGTGGACGGTGTCGAGCAGGGCTTCGGCGTGGTGGTGACGACCGGTACGACGATGGACGGCGAACAGGGCGTCCGCAAGGTGGATGTGCTGGTGCGCTTCATGGGTCTGGACGTTGTGACCATCACGGCGGAAACCCGCACCTGCGACGCGAAGGACGCGCTGGACGTGAGCAAGGCGCAGGATTTGGGCGCGATGACGGACAGTGAGTTCCAGACGTGGTTCGTCAAGGTGATGAACAACCTGCAGAACCTGCCCATGACCCTGCTGATGAGTCTGCCGGAGAGCATGCTGACCCTGCTGATGGGCGGCAGCAACTGATACTGTTTCCTGCATTTGGCTGTGCCATCTGCTTGCGCCTTTCCCACGCTGGCGTTCGCGTCAGCCAGAACGAATCATTTGCGGTGCATCTCGGCGCATTCTCATTTGGGAATAGTATCTGCATGGGAGGCTGACTGAAAAAGTCAGCCTTCTTTTTCATTGCCGGAACATGCTGATTTTCGACCAGAAAAGCAATCCAATTGTAAAAATATGCGCGGAATGGTTGACAAGTCGGGCGGATTGCTTTACCATAGTACATGGATTATTCTGTGACTTTACTCCGCACGGCTTGCGGATGATTCAGATGGAGGAACAGGCAAGATGAGGATGCTTGGCAAGCGATTTCTGTCACTCCTGCTCGCACTGGGAATGCTGCTGATGCTGCTCCCCACGGCTGCGGCATCGGAGCTGACGATGCTGCAAGTGGATTTTCTGGGCATGTATGCCACAAGCGCGGGAACGTATGAATCCCGGAAATTCACGGGCGATTTTACCGTCATGCAGAACGGGGAGGCGGTCGGCACGATTCGCCTGACCGACTTCGGCAGCGATCCAATTTCCGTCCCTGGCACGGGCAATGTGCAGCTTGTCCCGGTGGCGGAAACGATGCCGGAGGACGCCATCATGGCGGCGAGCTACACCGTGTCAATTGTCGGCGGACGGCTGAACAAAGCGGTCATTGCTGTGCTGACGGACACGGGTCTGTTCACCGTGCACACGGAGAGCAGCTCCTCTTTTGACCTGATTAACGAGCGCGGCGAGACGATTCTCTCCTTCGACACCGACAGCCGGGGCGACTATGCCCTGCCGGCGGCGATTCATACGGGGCTGTATACCCTGCGAATGACGAAGGCTTCGCTGGCCATTGAAAGCTGGCGCGACAAGATTATCAACATTGAGCGCTACACGGGTGCGGATTCCGTGACGAAGGTGAACGCTTCCTATTACTATGTGCCGCCGACGATGGCGCCGACCGCCACGCCTGAACCTACGCCTACGCCGACGCCCACCCCGACACCTACATCGACCCCGACGGCAACGCCTACGCCGACGGCGCCCCCGACATTAGCGCCGACGGAAGCGCCGACCGAGAATCCGACGGAAGAACCGACGGAGGAACCCACGGAAGCGCCGACGCCAACCCCGACGGCGACCCCGACCCCGAGCCCGACGCCCACGCCGAGCCCGACGCCTACGCCTACGCCGACCCCCACCCCTGAACCCGTGGACGGCACGCTGACGATGCTCATGCGCGGCGTGAACGCGGCAGTGGCGTACCAGATTGTCAGCGAGGACGGCAAAACGACCCGCACGGGCTACCTGACTGATGGCGAGACGGTGAAGGAAGCCGACCTCTTCCACGGGACGTACTCCGTCACGGTGACGCTGCCGGAAGGCACGCTGCTGACGGGCGTGAACGACTGGCCGAACCTGCAAAAGGGTCAGGCACAGTGGCTGGTGAACATTCAGGCGATGCAGACCAGCCGCTATGAACTGGATCTGACGCTCAGCGGCGGCATGACCGGCAGCATCGACGATCTGTCTGCCCCGGCGGAAGTGACGATTTCCGGCCAGCGGATGAGTGAACAGATGACGGTCAGCGGCGCGTTTGCGCTGAACGACCTGTATCCTGATACCTACCAGATTACGGCAACCCTGCCGCGCGGCCTGTATGACACCGAGGGCTGGACGCTCAGCACGACCGATACGGGCGTGACGGCGAGCATTCTGGTGGAAATCGGCGCGGGCGAAACCGTTGTGCTGCCGGCGCTGGCGAACCATGCCACCGGCGACGCTTCCGGCGTGGTGCTGGGGCTGGACGGTCAGCCGATGAGCGGCGTGCAGGTGCAGCTGGTCAATCAGGCGGGCGAAGTCGCGGCGGAAGCGGTGACGGATGAAAACGGCGCTTGGCAGGCGGAGTTCCTCGAATACGGGACGTACGTCGTCCGCTATGATGCGGGCGTGACCCTTGCCAACGGCGCGCTCGTCATTAGCGACAAACCCGCGACTGTGACCGCGAAGGCGGCGAATCCGGCGGCGCTGACCATCCACGCCTTCCGCGACAACGATAACAACGGTTCACGCGGGAAGTACGAGGAAGGCGTGTCCGGCGCGACGATGAGCCTCATCACCGAAGTCAACGGCGTGGAGGTTGTTGTGGCATCCGGCGAAACGGACAAGAACGGCGAAGTGTCGCTGGCTGTGCCGGCGGGGACGTACGTCCTGCGCAGCGAGCTGCCCGCGGGCTTCGGCCATGGTGCGCACGGCAAAAATGTCAGCGCGAACATGTCCATCATGGATGAAACGACCGAACGAGTGCAAAACAGCGTGCCGCTGACCCTCGAAGCCGGTTCTGTGACCGACGTGGGCGTCGGCGTGATGACGATGGCGGCGCTGCAGGGCCTTGTGTGGCTGGATGAAAACGACGACGGCGTGTATCAGGACGGCGAACCCGGTCAAGCGGGCATCAAAATCCGCGCCGTCGGCGTGAAAAACGGTCTGGTGTACGAAACCGAGAGCGGCGAGGACGGCAAATTCTACATCGGTCAAATGCGCTACGGCACATACAATGTCGAATACAGCCTGCCGGACGGCCTGGTGTTTGCGCGATACAGCCAGACGGGCGGCAATCGCCGCTCCATCATCACCAGCGAATTCAAGCGCTCCGAAACGGATCAGGTGATTCTTGAACGCGGTGACTTGGAGGAAGTCCTCCTTGGCGTGATGAAGGGCTCTAACATCAACGGCATCTGCTTCTTGGATGAAAACAACAACGGCGTGTACGACGAGGGCGAAAAGACGCTGGAAGGCGTGAAGGTCGTCCTGTACCGTCAGGCCATCGGCAAGGAGCTGCTGAACACCGTCTCCGACGAGAACGGGCGCTTCACCTTCGCCAACATCCGCGGCAGCACGTTCCGCGTCAAAGCGACGATTCCGCAAGGCTATGTGTACACCATCGCGGGCGAGGGCGAGTACGGCAACATGTTCGCCCCCGGCACTGACCGCCGCGAGCACACGATTTCCGACGTGGTGCTGGAGAACGACAGCGAGATGACGATGGCCATCGGCGCGATTACCTACGGCAGCATCTCCGGCACGGTGTATCTGGATGACGACTTCTCCGGCAGCCGGATGGACGCGGAAAAGATGGTCAACAACTTCACCGTCACCCTGACGGATGAAAACGGCAATACCCGCACGGCGAAAACGAACCGCAGTGGCGTGTATACCTTCGATGACCTTGCGCCGGGGCAGTACACCGTGAGCGCGACCGCGAACCGCGGCTTGGCGTTCACGCGCACGGGCGACGGCAATATCCTCCGCAACCTCTCCGGCGGCGCGGGCGAAAGTGAACCGGTGGCGCTGACAATGGGCGCGGATTTGACGGGACTTGATATCGGCATGATTACCCCCGGCCATGTGTCCGGCGTGGTGTTTGCCGACAAGAACGACAATGGCCTGCGCGACGCGGATGAAGGCGGCTTGCTCGGCGCGGTGGTTCACCTGATGGACGAAACCGGTGACGTGGCGACCCGCACCATCGGCGCGGATGGCAGTTTCCTGTTTGACGCGGTGCTGCCCGGAACGTACCGCTTGCGCTACGAGCTGCCGGGCGACGGCGTGTTTGCTCCCCTGGCGGACGGCGGCAACACCATCGCGCCGGATTCCGACGGCACGACGGATTCCTTTACCATCGGTGTGGGCGAAGAAGTCACCGCGCCCCTGTGCGGCGCACTGGCTTTGGGCGACATTGAAGGCATGGTGTTTGCCGATCACAACGGCAACGGCGCGCAGGATGCAAACGAAGCGGCGCTTGCCGGCGTGACGCTGATTCTGACCCCCTCCCGCGAGGATTTGACGGAGCAGACCGTCCTCACCGATGCGACGGGCGCGTACAGCTTCACCGGGCTGCGGCCGGACACTTACACGCTGACCCTGCGCTTCCCGGAGGGCATGGTGCTCTCCAAACTGGACGGCAATGTGACCCTGCCGCTGATGCACGGGCTGAACGAGCAGCAGGTGAGCATCGAAATCGGGCTGGGCGAGGAATGGCTGAATCAGGCGCTTGGTGGCGTGATTCCGTCGAAGATGTCCGGTCAGGTTTGGGTGGATGAGAATGACAACGGGCGCATGGACGCGGGCGAAATCACCCCGGAAAACGAGACGCTGACCCTGCTGGATGAAACCGGCGCGGTGTTTGCGCAGGTGCAGACCGATGCGGAGGGGCGGTTCGCCATCGACGGCATTGCCCCCGGCGTGTACAGCCTTGCCTACGACCTCAAGGAAGGTACGCAGGCGGCGCGTCTGGGCGACAGCACCTTCACCACCGAGGGCAGTCAGCTCGTCATGACCGAGATTGAAATTAGCGAAAACAACAACTATACTGCTCCGATGCTGGGCTTGAAGATTGACACAAGCATCGGCGGCATGGTCTGGTGCGACAACGCGGGCGAGATTGCGCCCCTGTCCGGCGCGGAGGTTGTCCTGCTGGACGAAAAGGGCAGCGAACTGCAAAACGCGACGACGGGCGAGGACGGCATCTACCGCTTTGACGGCTTGATGCCGGGCAACTACCGTCTGCGTGTGACGCTCCCGAACGGCTACGTCGTCGTAGAAAAGGATGACACGCGCCTCAAGGACGGGCAGAACATCAGCGTGATGACGACCTACACCGCCCGCGAGGGAGAGAGCGACCTGATTGCCCTGCGCATGAGCCAGCATCAGCTGGAACAGAATATTGGCGCGGTGCAGCCGGGCACGCTGGGCGACTTCTGCTGGCTTGACCTGAACGGCAACGGCCTGCAGGACGCGGGCGAACTCGGTTTGGGCGACATGCGCATCGAGCTGTGGCGCAACGACCAGCTCGTCGCGGAAACGACAACCGACGCGTACGGTTACTACACTTTCGAGAACCTGTATCCCGGCGTGTACACGCTCAAGCCCATCTACCCGACGGAAGTTGTGCCGACGCGTATGCGCACGGATATTCCGCTGATTGCGTCGATTCTGGGCGAAAACGGTGAATCGAACCCGGTTCAGGTGACCTCCGCCAGTACGACCTACACGGCGGATTTGGGCTTCGTGCTGGTTGATGACGACGTGCTGCCGGCAAACTACGGCATCGGCGAAAAGCAGGACTGGACGAAGAAGTAAGGGACAATGCGGAATTGCGCAGCCGCGGATGGCGGGGTGCTGCGGGGGCGAAAGGCTCGCGCGGTGCCCCGCTTTTTGTGATGGGGGAGGGATGCAAAGTCCGCTTTTACGGAAGGAATCAACCGCTTGTTTTGTGAAAATTAAAAAGTAAATTTTAGTCACTTCACTCACATTTTCCGAATGAAAATGGAAGCTGCTTCATTCTGAAATCCCAAATCTGCGCGAATCAAGCGTTTTCCTGCGCGAAAGTGTATAGCAAAAGCGCCTTGCATCTGGTATCATAGATGTTACCAGCTGAGACTGTTCCATATGGAAAGAAATCAGCCAAATCATGCTGGAAATGAAAGGATGGAAACAAATATGAAGAAACTCCTTGCTCTCCTGATGGCGCTCATGATGTGCTGCACTGCCTTTGCGTTCGCGGAGGAAGAAGCGGAAGTGCCGGCAGTTGAAATGAATGTCAGCTTCGAGGCGCAGACGGTTGCGCTGGGTGAAACGGGTCTGACGATGCAGATTCCGGCGGACTGGGCGGTTCAGGAAGTCCCCGCAGGCACGGAAAACGCCGAGAACATCCTGCTCTTCGCCGTCAACGCCGACCAGACGGTCAGCATTACGGTGCAGAAGTCCGCGATGACTTTCGAAACGCTGCTGCAAGGCATTCAGGACGCGGGCGCGACGGAAGAAATGCTCGCTGAGCTGTATGTCAACGAAAACTATTGCCTGATGTACACGCCGGGCGACACTGTGCTGGCGCTGTATGCTTTCCTTGACGACGAGACGGTTCTCGCCGTGACGTTCCAGGTTGCCAGCAAGGAAGTGGGCGACGCGCTGGAGAATATGCCGCTGGAAATCTTCGGCAGCTTGGCGGCAGCGGAGTAATTCACTTCGTTACCATGATGCAGGACGAATGAGCGTCCTGCATTTTTTTGTGCGCAAAAATGCACAAGGAGCTGCAGAAAACTTGACAAATGCAACTACATGGCCGAAAATATTCAAAATACACGAAAAAAACATGAAAAAAACACAGTTTATGCAGCAAAACACTTAATTTTCTCCATACAGTGTTTCATAATAAAGTATCGACGCGGTGAAACTGGTTGGTTTTGCGCGTCGATGAACAAGAAACGCAGGCAGACGCGGCAGCGCCCCTGCCGGGAAGGTGAAGCGGATGAATTCCAAGATGCTGTTTTATGTCCTCAAGCGCGTGCTGCTGGCGCTGCTGACCATCTGGATTGTTATCACGGTGACATTCTTCGTGATGCACTCGATTCCGGGTGGACCGTTCGCAAGTGAAAAGGCAATTTCCGCGGAAGCGCAGGCGGCGCTGGAGGCCAAGTACGGGCTGGACAAGCCGCTGGGTGAACAGTATGTGACGTATCTGCGCGACGTGGTGACGAAGCTGGACTTCGGGCCGAGCCTGAAACAGCGCGGCCGTCAGGTCATTGACATTATTCTGGATGGCATGAAGACCTCCGCAAAGCTTGGTCTGATTGCGGCGTTCAGCGCGGCAATCGTCGGCATCGTCCTCGGCGCGCTGGCGGCGCTGCGGCGCAACACCGTGCTGGATAAGATTATCATGGTGATTACGACCGCGTTCGTGTCCATGCCGTCGTTCATTATGGGGTCATTCCTGCTGATAGTGTTCTCAGTCAAGTTAGGCTGGGTACCCGCGAACGGCGCGACGGCCGAAGGGCTGATCCTCCCGATTATCACCCTTGCGCTCTATCCGATGAGCTACATCACGCGCCTGACGCGCTCCTCCATGCTCGACGTGCTGGGGCAGGATTACATCCGCACCGCGCGCGCCAAGGGCGTTTCGGGCAAGAAAATTATCTTCGGTCACGCGCTGAAGAACTCGCTGATTCCGGTTATCACCTATTTCGGCCCGATGCTGGCGTTCATCGTCACCGGTTCGATGGTCGTTGAGCAGATTTTCGCCGTGCCGGGTATCGGCCGCCAGTTCGTATCCAGCATCACCAACCGCGACTACACCATGATTATGGGGACGACCATTTTCCTCGCCTCTTTAATCGTGATTATGAATCTGATCAGCGACCTGCTCTACAAGGTGGTTGATCCGCGCATTGATTACGAATAAGGAGGCCTCTGCATCATGATGATGAACAAGAAAAAGCCCTTTAGCCTGCATCTGGATGTGGATTCCTTCATGCCCGCGACGGCGGAGGAAAAGGAAGTCATCTCCCGGATGCGGCCGTCCTCGACCTTTTTCCGCGACGGCGTGAAGCGCCTGCTGAAGAACAAGGTCGCGACCATCAGCCTGATTCTGATTGTGCTGATTACGCTGTCCTCCATCATTATTCCGATGTTCTGGCCGTACTCGTATGACCAGATGCTGGGGCAGACGAAGGGACGCCCGATGGACAACAGCTACAACAACCTCGCGCCGTTCCAGTACGGCAAGACGGAACTGAAGAAAATCGACAAAGGGGAATCTGTTTTCCCGCACATCTTCGGCACGGATGCGCACGGACGCGACTACTTCATCCGCGTCGTCTACGGGACACGCATTTCCCTTGCCGTCGGCTTCTTCGCCAGCATCATCGTGCTGGTGATTGGCATGATGATTGGCGCAGTCGCAGGATATTTCGGCGGCAGGGTGGACTTGTTCATCATGCGAATCGTCGATATTATCTACTCATTGCCGGACATGCTGGTTATCATCCTGCTGGCGGTCGTGCTGGGGCAGGTGCTGCATGTGGAAGGCACCATCTTAGAGAAAATCGGCTCGAACATCATCAGCATGTTCATCGTCTTTGGTCTGCTCTACTGGGTGGGCATGGCGCGCCTGATTCGCGGTCAGATTCTGTCCCTCCGCGAGCAGGAGTATGTGCTGTCGGCGCAGGCGACGGGCGCGAAGGCGCAGTGGATTATCCGCAAGCACCTTCTGCCGAACTGCATCAGCGTCGTGATTATTTCGACCGCGCTGCAAATTCCGAACGCGATTTTCACCGAAAGCTTCCTGTCCTTCCTGGGTCTGGGCGTCAACGCGCCGATGCCTTCGCTGGGCTCGCTGGCTTCTGACGCGCTCAACGGCATCTATTCCTACACCTATCGCCTGATTATCCCCGCCGTGGTCATCTGCCTCATCGTGCTGAGCCTGAACCTGTTCGGCGACGGCCTGCGCGACGCATTTGACCCGAAGCTGAATGCGTGATGAAAGAAGCTGGACAAAATGGCATTGCTGGAAGTCAATGACCTGCATACATCCTTCTTCACCGACGCGGGCGAAGTTAAGGCGGTGGACGGCGTTTCGTTCCGCCTTGACCACGGCAAGGTGCTGGGCATCGTGGGCGAAAGCGGTTCGGGCAAGAGCGTCACGGCATATTCCGTCATGCAGATTCTTGCGCCGACGGGCAAAATCGTCAGCGGCAGCGTGAAATTCGACGGGCAGGAGCTGGTCGGCGCGGACGAGAAGCTGCTGCGCACCGTGCGCGGCAATCGCATCTCGATTATCTTCCAAGACCCGATGACGTCCCTGAACCCGACCTACACCATCGGCCGGCAGCTGATGGAAGCGATTTTGCTGCACACCGACCGCAACCGCCATCAGGCGCGCGAACGCGCGGTGGAGATGCTGAAGCTGGTCAACGTCAACGAGCCGGAAAAGCGCATGAAGCAGTACCCGTTCGAGCTGTCGGGCGGTATGCGGCAGCGCGTAATGATTGCTATGGCGTTGGCGTGCGAGCCGGACATTCTGATTGCCGACGAGCCGACGACCGCGCTGGACGTGACAATTCAGGCGCAGATTCTTGATTTGATGCGCGATTTGCAGAAGAAGATGGGCATGGCGATTATCATGATTACGCACGACTTGGGCGTTGTCGCCCAGATGTGCGACGAGGTCATCGTCATGTACGCCGGTTCTATCTGCGAGCAGGGGACGGCGGATGAAATCTTCTACAACCCGCGCCACGAGTACACAAAGGGCTTGATGCGCTCCATCCCGACGGCGGAGAACAACGGACAGCGCCTGGAGCCGATTACCGGTACGCCGATTGACCTGCTGAACATGCCCAAAGGCTGCCCGTTCGCGCCCCGCTGCGAGGCGGCGATGAAGATTTGCCTGAAAGAGAAGCCGGTTCGGATGCTCATCAATGACGACCATATGGCAACCTGCTGGATGAACGTCAAGAAGGGCGTTGAGGACGGCAGCATCACGGAGGAAGGAGGAGTGCCCTGTGTCTGAAGCGCAGATGCACCAGCCATTGCTGGAAGTCAAAGGACTGAAAGAATACTTTGACATCAACATGGGCTTCTTCCGCACCAAGCCGCTGAAGGCGGTCGATGATGTGTCCTTCACCATCAACAAGGGCGAAACGCTCGGTCTGGTGGGCGAATCCGGCTGCGGCAAGACGACTGTTGGGCGCACCATCCTCCAATTGTACAAGCCGACGGCGGGCGAAATCATTTACGATGGCAAGCCTGTCAAGACGAAAGCGGACTTGCAGAAGTTCCGCACGAAGGCGACGATGGTGTTCCAAGATCCGTATTCCTCGCTGAACCCGCGCATGACCGTGTCGGACATCGTGGGCGAACCGCTGGATGTGCACCACCTGTATTCCTCCAAGAAGGAGCGGGAGGAGCGCATTTTGCAGCTGCTGGGCTATGTCGGGCTGAACAGCGAACACGCCTCGCGTTACGCGCACGAGTTTTCCGGCGGTCAGCGGCAGCGCATCGGCATTGCCCGCGCGCTGGCGGTGAATCCGGAATTCATCGTCTGCGACGAGCCGGTGTCGGCGCTGGACGTGTCGATTCAGGCGCAAGTCATCAACATGTTTGATGATTTGCAGGATCGGCTGGGGCTGACGTACCTGTTCATTGCGCATGACCTGCTGGTTGTGCGGCATATTTCGGACAGAATCGCCGTGATGTATCTGGGCAAGATGGTGGAGCTGGCGTCGGCGGAGGAAATCTACAATCACCCGCTGCACCCGTATTCCAAGTCGCTTTTGTCCGCCGTTCCGCTGCCTGACCCGAAGGCGGCGCGCGCGAACAAGCGCATTGTCCTCTCCGGCGACATTCCAAGCCCCCTGAACGCGCCGTCGGGCTGTCCGTTCCGCACGCGCTGCCCCTACGCCACCGAAGCCTGCGCGCAGTCGATGCCGCCCTTCAACGAAGTCGAGAAGGGTCACTTCGTCGCCTGCCACCGGGTGAAGGAATTGGGGTAAGAGGGGAGGCGCCAGAGACGCTGTCTCTGGACTCTGCAAGGGACTTCGTCCCTTGAACCTTTCGCGCGATTGCGTTAGTGACACTGGCATACAGTGTCCGCGTGTTAATCCGCGAAAAACGTGCTTCAAGGATGCGCTTTACGCATTTTTGATACAGACAGTCTACGAAAAGCAAGGCTGTCACAGAATATTAAGGGAGGTTTTTTCATGAAGAAGCTGACTGCTCTCCTGCTCGCCATCGCAATGATGGTGACCTGCACCCTGTGCGCTGTCGCCGAAGACGGCAAGACGTACATGGCTGTCTGCATCGCGTCCGAGCCTGATACGCTTGACCCGGCGCTGAACTCCGCTGTGGACGGCGCGACGATGGTCGCTCACCTGTTCGCAGGCCTGTCCACTTGGGCGCAGACCGACGACGGCAAGCTGGAAATCCTGCCGGACTGCGCGGTGGAACTGCCGGATCCGGTGGTCAATGACGACGGCACGGTGACGTACACCTACACGCTCGTTGATGGCCTGAAGTGGTCCGACGGCAAGGATTTGACCGCCAAGGACTTCGAGTTCGCGTGGAAGCGCGCTGCTTCCTCCGAGCTGGGCGCGGACTATGGCTACATGTTTGAAGTCATCAAGGGCTACACTGCGGACGGCTCCGACCCCAAGGCGGAAAACCTCGCTGTGACCGCCGTGGACAACAAGACCCTGACCGTTACCCTGAACAACCCCGTTGCCTACTGGAACGAGCTGCTCGCCTTCCCGGCGTACATGCCCGTGCGTGAGGACGTCGTCGCCAACGAAGCGTGGGCGACCGATCCTTCCACCTACATCGGCAATGGTCCGTACACCATGACCGCGTGGGAACACAACAGCAAGATCACCCTGACCAAGAACCCCTACTATCATGCGGTGGACAAGGTCACGATGGACGAGCTGGACTTCTACCTCTCCGACGACGCGAACAACATGCTGGCGAACTTCCAGAAGGGCGACTGGCAGCTGATCGACGACGTTCCCACCTCTGAAATCGCTTCCCTGAAGGAACAGTATCCGACGGAATTCGTTGTTGCCGGTCAGATTGGTACCTACTATGTCTGCTGGAACATCAACGAAGAAATCCTGCCCGCTGACGTGCTCGCAAACATGACCCCCGAAGAAGCGGAAGCGGCGCGCGCAGAAGTCCGTCAGGCGATTGGCCTGCTGTTTGACCGCAACTACATCGTCACCGAAATCGGTCAGGCTGGTCAGCTTCCTGCGTCCAGCTTCGTCCCGATGGGCATGACCGATGCGGACGGCTCTGAGTTCTACAAGAACGCGGGCCATGTGGAAGGCGTCACCGGCTACTACGACGTGACCGACGACGAAGACGTCTACATGGCGAACTTCGACAAGGCGGTTGAAACCCTGAAGAAGTACTACACCTACGACGAGGCGAACGGCGTCTTCACCAACTTCCCGTCCCTGACCTACCTCTACAACACCTCCGAAGCCCACAAGGCGATTGGCGAATACCTCCAGAGCGCGGTTTCTGCGGTCGGCATCACCATGAACCTGAACAACCAGGAATGGAACACCTTCCTGAACACCCGTAAGGCGGGCGATTACTCCATCGCGCGCAACGGCTGGCTGGCGGACTACAACGACCCGATCTGCTTCCTCGACATGTGGGTGACCGGCTCCGGCAACAACGACGTGCAGTACGGCAAGGGCGCGAATGCGGATCTGAAGATCTACAACCTCGACCTGACCCCCTACGGCTACGACGTGAAGGTGGAGAACGGCACTTGGGCGGAAACCTATGACGTGCTGATTTCTGCTATCAAGAGCTGCACCGACAGCGCGAACCGTTATGCCATGATGCACATCGCGGAAGATATGCTGATGAATACCGGCTGCATCGTGCCGCTGTACTACTACACCGACATCTTCATGATCGACGACTCCGTGCAGGGCTTCTTCTCCAACCCGCTGGGCTACAAGTACTTCATGCACTGCACCATCGCCAAGTAATTCCATCCAAGTTTGGACAAATCCACGGGCGAATCGGCTTCAAAACCGGTTCGCCTTTTTTTCGCATGTTGGAAAGATACACTTTGCCATCCTTGGCAACCGATATTTCCTGCCTTGGAAAGGTGCATTCGGCGGAAAACATGCGCGAATTGACGGGAAAACTGCGTGAATGCAGGAATTTTCAGCAGGAAAAGGGCAGGGAAACGTCCAATTAATCCATTGAATGGCGGTGGTAAACAGCGCTTGCCAATGGTATACTGAAACCAGAAAAGGCGTTTTCCATGTGGAAAAGCCTGCGGAAGCTATCAGCAAGGAGGAAGAAGCATGAAGCGAATCGCACGATGGAGCACCATTTTCCTGCTCTTATGCAGCATCATTTGGGCGGGTACAGCATCGGCGGCCATGATTGTGGAAAACAACATGAGTGCGCTGAACACACTGAACACCATCAACAAGAACCAGACACCACAGGGCAAGGACTCGGCGCTGGAGCGGCTGGCGAAAGAAATCGGCGCTGGCATGTGGGACAATACGGACTGGGATGACCCGGCGTTTCAGGCGAACATCGGGCGATTTGGCATCACCGTGTTGAAAAAGGACACGCAGCCGCCGGAGTCCTTCATCGGCGACGCGATTTTTGACCATCTGGGCGACACGGAGTTCAATGCGCCGGAAATGAACGGCAATCTGCTGGTTCTCGGCGGGCTGAACGCCAATCTGCCGTCCGGCAAAATCGACCGGCTGTATGTGCTGTCGGACGAGGACGTTCGGCTGAATATCGGCGCGGCGGCAGATGTTCAGGAGCTGATTCTGGGCGCGTCGGGGAATGTGTCGCTGAACGGCGAGGGCAATGTCCGCTCCACCATCGTGGTGGACAAGCCGATGAATCTCGATATCGGGATTGCGACGAACCTCGTGAACCTGACGGATGACCCGCTGCCGACGGGCGATATTGTGCTGAATCCGGGCAAGAACGCGCTTGTGCCGGGGCAGCAGCTGCATATGGGCAGCGAGCTGAAGGTGGAGAAGAAAATCAGCCTGACCGTGCGCTTCCGCCTTGTTGACCAGAGCGCCAAGGACATGCAGCTGGAAACGGCGGATTGGGACGGCGCGCTGCTGACAGAAACGACAGTGCAGTACACGGGCGACAGCTGCTCGATGGGCGCGGTCAACATGATGGACAGCATCGAGGCGGCGTTTGCGGAGAAGTATCCGGATTTGCAGGAGCAGTATGTGCTGCTGCCGGAAATGCGCAGCGCAGACCCGTGGAGCAAGGTCTACCGCCTGAATGGCGGCGAATCCTGCTTTGCCGTGGCGGAAAATTATGTCTATCTTTCCCGCGAGGGCGATGTTGCGTTCCCACTGACGGATGACAGCACGCTGGTAGCGGAATTCCCGGTGTACGTCTACCGCTATGGCGAGCAGGACGGGCGCATCACCTACCGCGTTCGCATCAGCGGCGCGCGCCCGGATTACTTCACGCCGAGCCTGACCCTGCGCAGCGGCGCCGTGGCGAGCTTCACCTTCGATAAGGAGCGCGGCGAGTGGGTGACGCAGTTCAAGCGCAGCGACTTCGGGGCGGACGAGCGTGCCCTCATTCACCTGACGGGACTGCGCGGCGAGGAGACGGACACATTCCTGCCCGTAACAGGCCGCGAAGAAAGGCGCATCGTTACGCTGACGTGGACGGCGGACACGCAGCGCGTGACCATCGACGCGCAGAACGTCCTCTGGGGCAGCGACATGCCGGCGGAGGGCAACGACCTGCTGTGCCGCGCGGGTGAGCAGGTGACGGTGCAAATCGCGCCCGCAGCGGGCTATCGCGGCATCCACGTTTTCCTGAGCGACCCCGCTATTTCCCTGAGTATCAGCGAGGGGAACGACGCGGTTTCCTTCCTCATGCCCTACGCGCCGCTGACCTTGACGCTGACGGCGAACAAGCTTTATACCGTCACGATGGACACGGCAGGCGGCGATCCGATCCGTCCCATCCAGTACACGGTGGAATCGGAAGCGTTCCAGCTGCCGACCCCGGTTCGCACGGGCTACATCTTCCTCGGCTGGACGGGCGAGGGCATCACCGAACCGCAGGAAACCATTGAAATCCCGCAGGGAAGCACGGGCGACCGCACCTACACCGCGAATTGGCAGGTGATTGAATACACCATCATTACGCTGCTGGAAGGGGGCAATGCGGGCTCATCGGGAGCGTATGTCTACACGGTGGAGGAAACCTTCACGCTGCCGACCCCGACCCGCAAGGGCTACACGTTCCTTGGCTGGACAGGCGAGGGCATCACGACGCCGCAGCCGAACGTGACCATCCCGAAGGGTTCGACGGGCGACAAGAGGTATATCGAGAACTGGGTACTGACAGGATACTACATCACCATGGATTTGAACGGCGGCAGCGGTAAAGAAAAGGTGATTTACACCATAACGGATGAGGATTTCGAGCTGCCGACCCCGACCCGCAACGGCTACGAGTTTGTCGGCTGGACGGGCGAGCGCATCACGACGCCGCAGACAAGCGTCAAAATTCCGAAGGGTTCGACGGGAAACAAGGCGTATACCGCAAACTGGAAGGTGATCAGATACACCATCACACTGGTCACGAACGGCGGCGCAGTCATAGCTTCGATACGCTACACCGTGGAGGATTCCGTCACCCTGCCCATCCCTCCCGAGCGTCCGGGCTACGAATTTGCCGGCTGGGTCCTCGATGGCAGCGGTCAGTTCCCTTCAACGCCGATGATTATCCCCGAAGGCTCAACCGGCGACCGCATTTACGAGGCGGAGTGGCGTGTGGCGACGTACACCATTACCTACGTGAGCCACGGCAAAGCATATAATTGGGTTCAATACACCATCAACAACCAAATTTATTTCGGGGCACCGGAAGAAGACCCGTCCTACTACCTCCCGGGCTATACCTTTGTAGGCTGGAAAATCGACGGCGTATCAGGAACGCCGCGCTCCTACATGCTGCCCAAGGGCTCGTATGGCAATCGAACGGCGACCATGCTTTGGGAGCCAATTCCGTAAGCGTAAACAAGGAGAACAAGGAGGGGATGCGCATTGGACTACCTCAGCGTAAAGGAAATAGCGGAGCTGTGGGGCGTTTCCATCCGCATGGTGAATTACTACCTGAATACCGGGCGGATTCAGGGGGCAATCCGGAAATCGGGCGGGTGGCTGATTCCGGCGAATACGCCACATCCGGCGGATTTGCGCAAGAGCGGGCAGCGCGGGCAGGAGAGAATCCCCCCGCGGATGGCCAAGTGCTATATGCCGCTGATTTCCCGCCCGTGCGACAACGGCTTCCAAAATCTCCTGCTGACCATAAACGACGAGGAGGAACGCGACATCGCCCGCGCCCTGCACCACTATTTCCGCGATGAGCACGAGGAAGCCCGCGAAATCAGCGAGAAATACCTGACGAGCAAGTGCCCCGAAATCCGCCTGTCCGCGCTGATTACCAACACGATGGCGATGCTGCAGACGGGGGATGCCGCCAAGTGCCGCCGGAATCTCGAAATGATTCAGCGGGACGGGCAGCGCGCAAACGATGATTCGTGGCGGCTGTACAGCAGCATTACCGACGCGCTCATCAGCGTGTTCTTCCACTCCGAGAAGCTCGACTTGACCCCTATCCGCCCCGCTATCGGTATTCTTCCGCCCGGAATGCAGTATTTCGCCATGTACGCCATCGCCCACGCGCTCTACATCCGGCGCGAATACGAACACGCGATGGGCATTGCCGAATCCGCCCTGCTGATGGCGGGCACGCGCTACCCCATTGACAGCATCTACCTCAACATCGTCCTGTGCATGATTTGCATGAGCCTGAAGCAGGATGAACGCGCGGAGCAGAAGTTCGATGCCGCGTGGAGCATCGCCAGCCGCGAGGGGTACATCCACCCGTTTGTGGAGCATCACGGCATTTTGCAGGGGCAGGTGGAGCGCGCGCTGCGCAAGCAGGAGCCGGAAACGTACAACAAGATTGTGCAGTCGGTCTACCGCTTCAGCCGCGGGTGGATGAAAATTCACAACCCCGTGTCGACGCTGCAGGTGACCGACGCGCTCACACCCTACGAGTTTTCGATTGCCATGCTTGCCGCGAAGGGTCGCAGCAACAAGGAAATCGCCGCGCTGATGGGCATTTCCGTCAACACGGTGAAGTCGTACATGGAGAGCATTTTTGTGAAGCTGCAAATCTCCAGCCGGAATGAAATCGACGCGTATGTGAATCGGTAATATCAACAAAAGCACGCACTCCGAATGTGGAATGCGTGTTTTTTGTATTCGGATTTTTCATTGCAGAATAATATGTGAAAATTGAGGAAAATGCTTGACAAATAGAAAAAAACGGATATGATACAGGAAAGTAGCGAGGAGGGTGAAAGAAATGAACGAGGAAGTTTGGTATTTTATTGGCGCGGTCGTTCTCCTTGTAATTAACTACTGCATGGCGTCGAAAGCCGGCGAGATTGCGAATGACAAGGGATACGACGAGAATCTGTGGAAGTGGAGTTGCTTCTTCTTTGCGATTGCCTATATTCTGGTGGCGGCAATGCCGGACTTGAAGGAACGCGACATCCTGAAGGAAATCAACAAAAACCTTGGGCAGAATAAGGGGCTGAAGAATGACGTCGATGCAGGGGAGCAAGTTCTGACAACGCCCGCTTCCGAGCGCGCCAAAGTGGAGGAGCCAATTCCGGAATACTGGGTTTGCAAGCGGTGCGGCTTCACAAATACAAAGGAAGCGCACTACTGCAAGCAATGCGGCGATTACAAATGGTGATTTAAACATCAATCAGCGAAACCGCGGCGAAAATCTCACTTCGCCGCGGTATTTCTGTGCGCTATTATCTATGCGCTTCCTTATTCTGATACATCCGCGCGTCTGCCCGCGCTAAGGACTCCGCCAAATCATCCGTTGACGGATTAAAATGCGAACAGCCCACCGATACCGTCGGCAGAACCGGATTCTCCGCCCGCGCCGCATCCATCAGGTGCTGGAAAATCTCCGTCATGGTGTTGTATTGCGCGTTCCGCCGCGTCAGTATCACGCAGAACTCATCGCCGCCGATGCGGAAGCACGTCCCGTAATTCCCGTACGCGCGGCGGATGCAGCCGGCAATCGTCCGCAGGCAGGCGTCGCCCATCAAGTGCCCATGGCGGTCGTTGACGTCCTTGAAGCGGTCAACGTCGAACATCAGGATGGTAGCAGGCACGCGCAGGCGCGCCAGATAATGCTCGTAGCCCAAGCGGTTGACAAGCTGCGTCAGCCCGTCGGTTTGCAGCACCATGTCGCTGGAGAATTTCGACATCATCAGAGCACCGCAGCTGATGGTAATCCAGTCGATTCTGACCATCGGCAGGAAAAACTGCACCATCAGCCCTAACAGCACGAACAGCGTCGCGAGCATCAGCTGTGTGCCGCCGGTATACTGGTAGGCGCGGCAGGCGAACCAAATCTGCACGAGGAAGAACACCATGCTGCCCATGTAGGCGAACGTGTAGAGCGGGTAGAGTGATCCGTGGTGATAGAAATTCTGCGCATCGACATAGAACATCAGCCCCGTGAACGCCGAGAGCAGCACCAGCAGCGCGTGGAAGCCCGCAAGGCACAGCAGCCTGTGTACCACTTTCCGCGGGCAGGGATGGATGACGCAGCCCGCGAACAGCCCGATTAGCGGCGCAAGCGAAAGTTCGATGGTCTTGACGGCGATATGCAGCGGAATCAGCGCGGGCGGCGTGCCATCCATCTGCACGCCCGACCACTCACACAGCGCGCAAATGGTAATGGTGGCGTACAGACCGCCGCAGAGCAGGTTTCGGATCTTGGATTGGCTGATGTCGCCGCGCAGGGAGAAGAGCATAATCGCCATGGCGAAGACGCTGAGAGCAATATTTGCTGTGTATAATTCATTCATACTGATTGCGGGAGCGGTTGATAAACAACCGCGGCAGATAAGTTTGAAAAGGGTAAATTCCCCCTTCTTATAATGATGATACCACGAAAAAAAGGGGATGAAAAGTGGGTTACATAGGAAAAACCGAAAATGTGCCAGATTTCGACAAATACGGGGAAATGGTTACATGGCAGTCTCACATCCCCCCACAAGAAAAGGGACTGACCGAAGCCAGTCCCTTGGATGATTATTCGTATTCGCAAACGCTTGCCCAGCGGATAAGCAGGTCGCGCTCTTCGGGCTTGCCCTTGAGGGACTGGCTCGCGGCGACGATCGGAATCCACTGCTGGACGTACTGCTTGGCGGTGTCGCTCTTCTTGCAGAAGAGGGAGAGGTACTTCTCCGCCAGCGCTTCCTTGCCTTCGAGGACGAAGAGCAGGTAGGTGCGGGCAACATCAGCGGACGCGTTGCCCTGCGTGGCATGCGACCAGTCGAGGATGTACCACTGTCCGTCGGGGGCGATGATAATGTTGGACGGGTTGAAGTCGCCGTGGCAGACCTTCTTGTGGACGTGCATACTCGCCAAGCGGGTGTGCAGCTCGTAGCGGGTGGTCGCGTCGAGGTCGGTGGCGGAAATCTTGCGCTGCATCTTCTCGGTCAGGCTGTTGAGCATCGGGCAGGTGCAGGCGTGAACCTTCATCTGAATGTCAACAAACAGGTTCAGGTACTCGTCTTCCTTTTCCGGATGCGCCGCCATCAGCGCCGCCAGCGTGTCGCCTTCGACGAACTCCGTCGTAATCGCCCACTGACCGTTCACCGTGTCAACAGCCAGCAGCTTGGGAATCGGCAGGCCCGTCTCTTCCACGCGCGCCGTGTTCAGCGCTTCGTTCAGAATGTCCGCCTTGCTGTACCCTTCGGCAAACACCTTGATGGCCTTGGCGCCGTCGCGGTAAATCTTCTTATTTTCCCGCTCGGCAATCACATGCGTCAAATCCATAGGGAAACCTCCTTCTATATGGTTCATGTTTATTGGGGGGGAGAGGCGCAAGGGCGCTGCCCTTGACCTGCCAAAGGGTCTTCGACCCTCTGGACTCCCTTTTCGCGATTGAGTTGAGCACGTTGTCATGCTTTGCCCGCGTGCTGATTGGGGGCGACCAGCAAAGCCTGATATTTGTCCTAAATATCTATTCTCCGCCCAAATGCGACATTCCTGCAAGCGGACAAAATTTTTTGTGCTCAAAAATGCCCGGCCCAGCAGAAGCATTCCTGCCAAGCCGGGGAGAATGGCGCATTACTCGCCGTAGTATGCCTTCAGATACATTTCCTTGATTTCGCTGATGAGCGGGTAGCGCGGGTTCGCGCCGGTGCACTGGTCGTCGAACGCCTGCTCGGACATTTCGTCCAGCGTCGCGAGGAACTTCTCCTCGTCCACACCGTAGTCGCGGATCGTATTCTTGATGCCGACGCGCTCCTTCAGGGCATGGATGTTGCGAATCAGGTTCTCCACCGTCTCGTCGTCATTCGCGCCCTTGAAGCCGAGGAATTCGCCGAATTCAGCGTAGCGGCGCTTCGTGTGCGGATAGGCGTACTGCGGGAAGGTGCCCATCTTCGTGGGAACTTCGGCGCTGTTGTAGCGGATGACCAGCTCAATCAGCAGCGCGTTGGCGATGCCGTGCGGCAGGTGATGGAACGCGCCCAGCTTGTGCGCCATGGAGTGGCAGACGCCGAGGAACGCGTTCGCGAACGCCATGCCAGCCATCGTGGCGGCGTTGCCCATCTTTTCGCGGGCAACCGGCTCGTTCTGACCGTTGTCGTAGCACGCGGGCAGATACTCGAAAATCAGCTGAGCCGCCTGCTTCGCCAGACCGTCGGTGAAGTCCGTCGCCAGCATGGAGGCGTAGGCTTCCAGCGCGTGGGTCAGCGCGTCGATACCGGAGGCGGAGGTCAAGCCCTTCGGCGCGGACATCATCATGTCAGCGTCCACAATCGCCATCTTCGGCAGCAGCTCGTAGTCCGCCAGCGGGTACTTCACGCCGGTGTCCTGATCGGTAATGACGGCGAACGGGGTGACTTCGGAGCCCGTGCCAGCAGAGGTCGGGACGGCGATGAAGTACGCCTTTTCACCCATCTTCGGGAAGGTGTACACGCGCTTGCGGATATCCATGAAGCGCATTGCCATGTCGAGGAAGTCCACTTCCGGATGCTCGTACATGACCCACATAATCTTGCCGGCGTCCATTGCGGAACCGCCGCCGATGGCGATAATGCAGTCCGGCTGGAAGGAGGTCATCGCCTTGGCGCCTTCCTTTGCGCAGGCGAGGGACGGGTCGGGCGCAACATCGTAGAACGTGGTGTGGACGATGCCCAGCTCATCCAGCTTGTCGGTAATCGCCTTGGTGAAGCCGGATTTGAACAGGAACGCGTCGGTGACGATGAAGCAGCGCTTCTTGCCCATAACTGCCTTGAGTTCATTCAGGGCGACGGGCAGGCAGCCCTTCTTGAGGTAGACCTTTTCAGGCGCACGGAACCACAGCATATTCTCCCTCCGGATGGCAACAGTCTTGACGTTCAGCAGGTGCTTGACGCCGACGTTCTCGGAGACGGAGTTGCCGCCCCACGAGCCGCAGCCCAGCGTCAGCGACGGACGCAGCATGAAGTTGTACAGGTCGCCGATGCCGCCCTGAGAGGAAGGCGTGTTGACGAGAATACGGCAGGTCTTCATGCGCGCGGCGAAGCGGTCAATCAAATCCTTGCGGGTGACGGCGTTCAGGTAGATAGAAGAGGTGTGGCCGTAGCCGCCGTCAGCAATCAGGTGCTCCGCCTTGTCGAACGCATCGTCGATGTCCTTGGCGCGGTACATCGCCAGCACGGGAGAGAGCTTCTCATGCGCGAACTCTTCAGAAATATCCACGGATTCGACTTCACCAATCAGCACCTTGGCGGTTTCCGGCACGTCCACGCCTGCGAGCTTGGCGATGGTGTGCGCCTTCTGACCGACAATCTTGGCATTCAGCGCGCCGTTGATGATGATGGTCTTGCGCACCTTGTCCAGCTCTTCGCCTTCGAGGAAGTACGCGCCGCGCTTGGCGAACTCCGCCTTCACCGCGTCGTAGATGCTGTCCAGCACGATGGTGGACTGCTCGGACGCGCAGATCATACCGTTGTCGAACGTCTTGGAGTGCAGGATGGAGTTGACGGCCACCTTCACGTCAGCGGATTCGTCGATAATCGCGGGCGTGTTGCCAGCGCCGACGCCCAGCGCAGGCTTGCCGGAGGAGTACGCCGCCTTGACCATGCCGGGGCCGCCGGTGGCAAGGATGATGTCGGCTTCCTTCATCGCCATGTTGGTCAGCTCCAGCGAGGGAACATCGACCCACGAGATGATGTCTTCGGGCGCGCCGGCAGCCACAGCGGCTTCCAGCACAACCTTTGCGGCGGCGATGGTGGACTTCTTCGCGCGCGGATGGGGAGAGATGATGATGCCGTTGCGGGTCTTGAGGCAAATCAGCGTCTTAAAAATGGCGGTAGACGTGGGGTTGGTGGTCGGGATGACCGCCGCGACAACGCCGATAGGTTCTGCAACCTTCATCATGCCGAATGCTTCGTCGCGCTCCAGCACGCCGACGGTCTGCGTGTCCTTGTAGGCGTTGTAGATGTATTCAGCGGCGTAGTGGTTCTTGATGACCTTATCTTCCACCACGCCCATGCCGGTTTCTTCCACCGCCATCTTCGCCAGCGGGATGCGCATGTTGTTCGCGGCGAGGGCAGCTGCCTTGAAAATCTTGTCCACCTGCTCCTGCGTGTAGGTCGCATAGACCTTCTGTGCCGCGCGGACGCGGGCGAGGGCCGCCTCGAAGCTCTCCACGCTATCGACGATCGGATACTCTTTCGCCATGATACTCTCTCCTTATGCTTCATCCGTCCTGCGGGGATGCGCCCGCGAACGGGGAATGTCGGTGTTTGTCGGGGTGACGAGAACAGTGTAGCAGATTGTTAAGCTCTTGTCAAGTGGCCGACACGATTTTAACGATATTTTTTTCACAAATTCACACGTTTTCGGAACGGGATGAATGGAATGGCGGATAGATGGACGAAGAGAACAAATGCAAAAGGCGCTGTACAGTAAAAAAACAGCGGATGAATGTCGAATTTGCTGTTCTTGCTTGAAAATGTGCGGAAGATGCGGTATAATGGGGTGGAAAAGCAAAGGAAGGGGAGGGGACGCGCGTGAACAATGAGGAGAAAGAGAAGGATGGGGCGACTTGTTGTCTGACGCTGCCCCTCAAATTGGAAAAATGGCAGTCCGACCATCTTGAAAAGCGTTTCGAGATTGCGCGGCAGCTGTATAATACGCTGGTTCATGCCGAACTAAAGAAGAAATGCCAAGTTGAAAGAATGCCTGAATACCAAGAAATCATGAAAATGATTGATGCTGCCAGCAATCAGAAGGAAAAGTGGGCATTAGAAAAAAAGAGAAAAGCATTTTTGGAAGAAAATGGTTTTAGCAGAAATGCCTTTAAGGCTGATATGGAAAAATACTATAAGCACTTTAATGATAATATCGGCGCAAATGTAGCGTTGCATGGAATTACAGCACAGGTGTGGATTGCTTTTGATAAGGTGTTCGTTGACAACTATAAGCAGAAGGGAAAAGTACATTTCAAAAAGCCGGGTGAACTTTGTTCCGTGCAGGGCTATTCACAGAAGAAAAGCGGTGGAAAGGAGATTATGTTCCGAGAAGATAGAATTATATGGAATCAGCAAGGTAATCGTGACCGCAAGAAGGTAAAAAGAGAGTTTTTGCTGAAATTATCACCTGATAATCCTTACGAGGCCGAGATGTTGAAAAGGCATGTGAAATTTGTCCGCATCCTCCGCAAAGACGGCAAAACAAAGCCGCATTGGTATGCACAGCTTGTTTTGGAAGGAAAGCCGGCGGTGAAGCGCGACCCGGCAAGCGGTGCGCCGAAGCATCCTATCGGGCATGGTGTCGTCGGCATCGACATTGGCACGCGAACGCTGGCATACTCGACCGATAAGGAGGTTAATCTGCTGGAATTGGCTGACCACGTGCAGAATATAGAGCAAGAAAAGCGGCGCTTGCAGCGCAAGATGGACAGAAGCCGACGCGCAACAAATCCGGAAAATTACAATCCGGATGGAACATTTAAGCGCGGCGTGAAGCTGACGCGGAACAAGTCCAAGCGATACAGACGGATTCAGCACCAGCTGGCAATGATTCAGCATCATCAGGCGGACATCCGAAAACAGCAGCATAACGAATTGGCAAATTATCTGCTGACGCTGGGTGATTGCTTCTTTGTGGAGGACATGAGTTACTGCGATTTGGTCCACAGAGCAAATAAAACGGAGATTTCCGAAAAGACTGGACGGTATAAACGCAAAAAGCGATTCGGAAAATCCATTGCCAACAAAGCACCTGCCATGCTGATTACGATGCTGAAACAGAAATGCCAGTCGCGCGGGCTGGAAGGGGTGAAAGAAGTTGATACGCATGTGCGCGCCAGCCAGTACAACCACCAGACAGATACCTGCATCGAAAAGGCACTTGAAAACCGCTGGAACGTTATGCCGGACGGCGAACGCATACAGCGCGATTTGTACTCGGCGTTTCTACTGCAGCATTGCAAGCAGGGATTGCCGGAATATAATAGGAAGGAATTAAAGAAAGAGTTTGGAGAGGAACTTTACCGTGTATTTGACCGCGAGGCACTTCAACGTGACTATCCTCAATTTGTTGCGTATCATCACATGACGATTCAGCGGCTTTCAGAACTGCCGCATACGATTCCCAGCATGGGTATCAGGCGAATCATCAGCTAACATAAAAAACAGGTGCGGTTCGCACCAGCAAAACCGGTCGATTGTCCGTCCGGGGCTGTCGCTAATGGCGGCAAAGGTCGCCTTGACAGCAGAAGAGTTTCGGGAAAATAGTCAGCGCAGCATTGCTTTGTTCAATACTGAAAAGCTATCTACCGACTCAACACACGTTCTGAAAAGTGCATATTGCAATTCTGTGCATTTCTGCCGTTGCAATCTGCACGGGGCGTGTGGAGGCAAAGAAGGAGCTTTTAACATGAATGCTGTAATCTATGCGTTGCAATCTGCACGGGGCGTGTGGAGGCAAAGGTCTACTTGAAGAGAGCTATCAGCGAGAGAATCAGTTGCAATCTGCACGGGGCGTGTGGAGGCAAAGGAGTAAAACTTGCCCGTCAGCGTGCCCAGTGCCGGTTGCAATCTGCACGGGGCGTGTGGAGGCAAAGGCGGGGCTGACCGTCAGCTGCGTGTTGCCCTTGCGTTGCAATCTGCACGGGGCGTGTGGAGGCAAAGAGATTGATTTTTTGTAATTTATCATACCAATAGTGTTGCAATCTGCACGGGGCGTGTGGAGGCAAAGGTGCACTTCAATTTCATCCGTACTATTGATAAACCGTTGCAATCTGCACGGAGCGTGTGGAGGCAAAGGCTTGAACCCTAACTGTTCGAGAAGCGCATTGAGTTGCAATCTGCACGGGGCGTGTGGAGGCAAAGATAACGATGAGATTGTAGCGCTTGTAAGTCCAGGTTGCAATCTGCACGGGGCGTGTGGAGGCAAAGTTTCGGGTGAGGATATTCATTTCGTCAATCTCCTTGTTGCAATCTGCACGGGGCGTGTGGAAGACCTTGCATCATCCCCCGAAAAAAATCCGAGAAAATTTATGCAGACCTATTGCATTTTTATTCATCTTGGTGTATAATCCATCTTGTCCGGCAGACGGACACAAAAATGATGAAAATCAGGATGAAGATAAAGGAGTCGATTGTTATGGCGAAGATGCGCGTATTGCTGGCTTATTCCGGTGGTCTGGATACCTCGATTATCGTGCCGTGGCTGAAGGAAAATTATGACTGCGATGTGGTCTGCGTTGCGGGCGACGTCGGGCAGGGCGAAGAGTTGGAGCCCCTCCACGAGAAGGCGAAAAAGTGCGGCGCGGAAAAGCTGTACATCGAAGATCTGCGCAAGGAGTTCGTCGAGGACTTCATTTGGCCGACGCTCAAGGCGGGCGCGGTCTACGAGGGCAAGTATCTGCTGGGCACGTCCTTCGCACGGCCGCTGATTGCCAAGCGCCTCGTCGAAATCGCCCACAAGGAGAACTGCACCGCCATCTGCCACGGCTGCACCGGCAAGGGCAACGACCAAGTCCGCTTCGAGCTGACCATCAAGGCGTTCGACCCGAACATGCAGATTATCGCGCCGTGGCGCATCTGGGACATCAAGACCCGCGAGGAGGAAATTGACTACGCCGAAAAGCGCGGCATCCCCGTCCCGGTCAAGAAGGATCGCCCGTATTCGATGGACCGCAACATCTGGCACATCAGCCACGAGGGCGCGGATTTGGAAGATCCGTGGAACGAGCCGCCGGAAGACCTGCTGCTGACGATGGTCACGCCCGAAAAGGCGCCTGATCAGCCCGAATACGTCACGGTGGACTTTGAGCAGGGCGTGCCGGTCGCCATCAACGGCGAAAAGCTGGACGCGGTGGATTTGCTGACGAAGGCGAACGAAATCGCGGGTCGCAACGGTGTCGGCTGCGCGGATTTGGTGGAGAACCGTCTGGTGGGCATGAAGTCCCGCGGCGTGTACGAAACCCCCGGCGGAACGATGCTCTACGCCGCGCACGGCATCCTCGAATCCATCACGCTTGACCGCGCCACCAGCCACTACAAGGAGCTGGTCGCGAGCAAGTTCGCGGAGCTGGTGTACGACGGCATGTGGTACACGCCCCTGCGCGAGGCGCTCTCCGCATTTGTGGACAGCACGCAGCAGGCGGTCAACGGCACGGTGAAGCTGAAGCTGTACAAGGGCAACTGCATCAACGCGGGCGTGAAGTCGCCGAACAGCCTGTACATGGAGGAAATCGCTACCTTCGGCGACAGCCATGACCTGTACAGCCACAAGGATTCCGCGGGCTTCATCAACCTGCTCGGTCTGCCGCTGAAGGTTAAGGCGATGGTGGAGCAGAAGAATAAGAAGTAATTTAAAGCAACACCGCACAACTCGGCGGCTGACCGCCTCATTTGTGTAAATGTGATAACTGGGGTGTCCAGCAAGTCCTGCACTGAATTCGGGAGTAGAGCCCCCAATAGTATAAACGCGCTCGTCGGAAGGTCGGCGGGCGCGTTTTCTGTGCGAATTTGAAATTTGGAGGGGGTTGGGGCAGCTGATTTCAGAAAAAAACGATTTTCTGAAAGGTGGTTACACGCAGACACGAAAGTCGTTGTGAAGATACGCAACAATTTGGCATGTTTTTGTTAGGATGTTGTTACTGCGCTTGTCGGAGGTGCAAAACTGGGAATTGCAGACGTTGAGGTTATCGCTAATACAAATACAGGAATAAATCCGCTGTCCGCCTCCCATTCTCGGAGGCGGATTTTTCATATCCATGCACATAAAAACGAGCCAGCTTCTCACGAAACTGGCTCGTCACTGGCAGGGGCAGAAGGACTCGAACCCTCAACAAAGGTTTTGGAGACCCACGTGTTACCATTACACCATGCCCCTATGCGGTTCGTCCGGGATTGCCGGAACAAGATTTAGTTTAGCACTTTTTCGGGCGTTTGTCAAGCGGTTTTGCGAAAATTGTTCCGAATTGGCAGAAAATCGCCCGGTGCTTTACAAAACCCGCGGCGCATGGTATGATGAGGGCAGGAAAGTCGGCGGGAGGGACGCGCGTGCAGTGGGCGGAACGGGTTCGGGCGTATGTGCGGATGCATGGCGCGGGGTACACGCTGCGCCGCGCGGGCGAAATGCTGGCGGCACGGGTGCTGCTGCGGGACGAATGGCGATTCCGGCGGGAGAAAGCATCCAAGCGCGAACTGGCGGTACAGCGCGCGCACCCCTTCCCGAACGTGCGCATCAGCGTCGTCGTCCCCGTGTTCAACACGCGCCCGAAATTCCTCCGCGCGCTGGCGGATTCGCTGCTTGCCCAGACGCACGGCGCGTGGGAAGCCTGCCTGTACGACGGCGGCAGCACGTCCGCCGAGACGCGAAAGGCGCTGGAGGCAATTGCCGCGCGGGACAGTCGATTCCACGTCGCGTACGGGGTGGAAAACGCGGGCATATCCGGCAACACGAACCGCGCGATTAAAATGGCGACGGGGGAGTATATCGCCCTGTGCGACCACGACGATGTGCTTGCGCCGGATGCGCTCTGGCGGATTGCGGAAGCCATCGACGCGCACCATCCCGACGTGCTCTACACCGATGAAGATAAGCTGACCGCCCACGGCGCGATTCACGTTGATGCGCACCGCAAGCCGGATTTCTGCCCGGACAACCTGCGCTCCGGCAACTATATCTGCCATTTGTCGGTGATTCGGCGGACGCTGCTGGATGCCATCGGTGGATTGCGACCGACATTCGACGGGTCGCAGGATCACGATTTGCTGCTCCGCGCGTGCGAACGGGCGGACGGCGTCATCCACATTCCGCGCGTGCTGTACCACTGGCGGACGCTGCGGGGGTCGATGAGCCACACGAAATTGGCGGTTTGCTTGGACGCGGCGGCGCGGGCGGTGGAAGAAAGTATGCGCCGCAACGGGTTTCCGGGAACGTGCCGGGTGGAGGACGGTGTGCTGCGGCTGCGGTATGACGTGGGGGATTTTACCGTTGCGGCATTGCGGCTTGCGCGGGATGCGTCCGCGGCGGATGTGAACCGCTTGGCGGCGGATTCGTCGGTAGACATGCTGCTGTTCCTGTGGGGGGACACGGCGGAGCCTGATGCGGACGGCTTGCGGGAGATGATGATGTACGCCCAGCGCCCGGATGTGTGCGCGGTGATGCCGCTGGTGGCGGATGCACGCAATCGGGTGCTTCATGCCGGATACGACATTCTGCCGGACGGCACAGTGCGGTCGCGGAATCGCGGCTTGCCGGTGTCGGCGGGTGGATGGCACGGCATGAACCGAACCAGCTACAATGTCACGGCGGTTTCGCCGATGTGCTTTTTGGTGCGGCGGAATGCATTTGTGCCGCTGGCGGAGGGTGAATCGTTGGCAGTTGACTTGGCGCAGTGGTGCATGGCACGGATGCAGGAGGGGATGCGGCATGTGTATACGCCGCACTGCGTGGTGAAGGCGGATGCGGAAAGCGCATTCGAGGGCTTTCGGGTGCAAGTTCCTGCGGGGTGGTATGACCCGTGTGCGACGGGAAGCAAGCGCGCTTGATGGCGCTTTTGGTTTCTTCTACATACTTGAATTTTATTGTTAGTTTTTTAGTTTGTATACCTTTAACTTATCTCGAAATCATTGGAGGTAATGATGAAAATCACAATGATAACGCTCGGCTCGACGGGTGACGTGCGGCCGTATATGCTGCTGGGACGGGAACTTCACGAGCGGGGGCATGAGGTGACGATTGCGGCGTTTGCGCCGTTTCAGGGCATGATTGAGGAAGCGGGAATGTCCTTCTATCCCATTTCCGGCGACGTGGTGGATATGATGGGGCGGCTGCTCCAGCCGGACGCGGTGGGCGTGCGGTACTTGAAGGAGTTTGAGAAGGGTATCCGCGATATTGCGCCGATGCTGCTGGATGATTTGCTGCACTGCGCGGAGGGCGCGGAAGCCATCGTCTGCACGTTCTTCGGGACGATGTTCTATTCGATTGCGGAGAAGTACGATATTCCGTGCATCCAGACGCAGTATTTCCCGATGGATCCGTGCAAGGATATGCCAATTTCATCCGCGCCGTTCCGCAAGCTCGGCAAGTGGTGGAATGTGCTGAGCTACCGCATCGGGTATCTGCTGATTTCGGCGCTGGAACACCGCTACCTCTCGGATTGGCGCAAGGAGAACGACATGGCAAAGCGCCGCGTCCGCTTGAGACCGGATTATGATGTGCTGGGCAAGCAAGTACCCGTGATTTACGCCATGAGCCCGACGCTTGTGCCGCGCCCGGAGGATTGGGCGGACAACATCCACATGTCCGGTTTCTGGTGGGATGAGCGCCCGGTGGACTACACGCCTGACCCGGCGCTGGCGGAGTTCCTGCGCGCGGGCGACGAGCCGGTGTACATCGGCTTTGGGTCGATGGTGTCGGGCGACATGGGTGAACTGGCGGAAATCATCCGGCAGGCGGTGAAATTGTCCGGCGTGCGGGCGGTGGTGGCACTTGGCTGGGGTCAGCAGGAAGCAAAGACGAAAGATGAGAACATCTTCTATGTGAAAAGTGTGCCGCATGACTGGCTGTTCCCGCATATGGCAGGGGCAGTGCATCACGGCGGCGCGGGGACGACCGCAACCAGCCTGCGCCATGCACTGCCGACGCTCGTTGTGCCGTTTGGGGGCGATCAGCCGTTCTGGGCGGAGCGGGTGTACGCTGCCGGGTGCGGGCCGAAAGCGATTCCGCGCGATAAGCTGACGGCAGAGAATCTGGCGGAGGGGCTGCGCGCACTCATCAGCAACCCGGAATACACGCGCAACGCGGCGTGCATCGGGGAGACCCTGCGCAATGAACACGGATGCGCCAATGCTGCCGACTTGATTGAAAAGGCGGTTTGGGACTGGAAAAACGGGAATCCTGCGCAAGATGGGATGAATATTTGAAAAAAACGCCATTTGCCCCTTGACAAAACCTTGACTTTCGACTACACTGTTTCTTGCGTGCTTGCGAGAAGCACAACAAAATCAAAATTATGCAGAAAGGAGGCCCTCGCAATGACCATGATGATTCTAACCCTTGTATCCCGTGCCAATGGACTGACTGCGACGGCTCTTTCTGCCCATATGCGCCCGTAATAGGAAAATTCCACGCTCTTTTCCTGTTACCATGCGTTTTGTGTGCAGCACCAGCCGTTTGCATTCAGACGGATGGTGCTTTTTTCGTACCCTTTTCGAAAAAAGCATACAATGGGCAGTTATGAGTCATCAACCACTTTGTCTCTCTTGAAAGGAGTGATTTCCTACGCAGCGCACCACAACGAAACCAAAGAAGAAACAGACCCCGTTCGGCGCAATGCTCTCCCTCATCGGGCAGAACTGGACGCATTTCCTCTGGGCACTCATTGCGACCATCATGATGGTCATCATCGGCTTTTTAACGCCGCTGCTGCTCTCCGAAATCGTGGACAGCATACTGGGCAGCGAACCGTTCACAATGCCGGATTTCCTCATGAACCCGATTAACGCCCTCGGCGGACGCGATTTCCTCCGCCAAAATCTGTGGATTCCCGCGCTGGCGCTCATCCTGATGAACATCGTCAACGGCGTGTTCACGTTCATTAAGGGGCGTTCCTCCGCGATTGCGAGTGAAAATATCGCCCGCAAACTGCGCAATGACCTCTATCGCCACTTGCAGCACCTGCCGTTTGCGTACCACGTTAAAGCGCAGGCGGGCGAGCTGATTCAGCGCTGCACGTCTGACGTGGATACGATTCGCCGCTTTCTGGCGGTTCAGGTGATGGAAGTCGTCAACACGGTGCTGATGGTCGTTATCGCCATGAGCATCCTGCTGCCGCGCTCCGTGCCGATTACGCTCTACAGCCTGATTCTTGTGCCGCCTTTGTTCTGCTTCGCGACGTGGTTCTTCAAAATGGTGCATAAGTCCTTCGAAGTGGCGGACGAAGCGGACGGTGTGCTGAACGCCGTTTTGCAGGAGAACCTCTCCGGCGTCCGCGTCGTGCGCGCCTTTGGACAGCAGGAGCGCGAGGTGGAGAAGTTTGACCGTGTGAACAACGATTTGCGCAAAAAGAACCTCCGCCTGAATGAACTGCTCGCCATCTACTGGGGCGGCGGCGACGCCATCAGCATGACGCAGACGCTGCTGACGCTGGTGGTCTGCATCATCTACGCCTGCAACGGCTGGATTACCGTCGGTACGCTGATTGTTTTCACCTCCACGCTGGGGATGCTGCTCTTCCCGATTCGCCAGCTGGGCCGCACCCTGTCCGACGCGGGCAAGGCGATGGTGTCCATGAAGCGCGTGCAGGCGATTCTGCACGAGGAAGCCGAGCCGGATGAGCCGAACGCCCTGAAGCCCGACCTGCACGGCGATATTGTGTTTGACCATGTGTCCTTCGCTTATCCGGATGACAACGTGCCGGTGCTGCGCGACGTGTCCTTCACCATCCCCGCGGGCAAGACGGCGGCAGTGCTGGGCGGCACGGGCAGCGGCAAATCCACCATGATGTACCTGCTGCAGCGGCTGTATGCGCCCACGAGCGGCAAAATCACCATCGGCGGCGTGGATATTCAGCAGATTGACCGCAAATATCTGCGCGCACACGTCGGCCTGATTCTGCAGGAGCCGTTCCTGTACTCCAAGTCCATCCGGGAGAACGTGGGCATCACCGCGCCGGAACAGGAGGCGGAACGCATTGAGCACGCGGCGGATATCGCCAGCGCATCCGGCTTCATCGCCAAGGCGGATAAGGGCTGGGAGACGGTCGTGGGCGAACGCGGCGTGACGCTCTCCGGCGGACAGAAGCAGCGAATCGCCATTGCGCGCACGCTGCTCAAGGACAACAACATCCTCATCTTCGACGACTCCCTTTCCGCCGTGGATACCGAGACGGACGCGCAGATTCGCGCTGCCCTCCGCCACGAGCAGAAGGACGTGACCACCCTCATCATCAGCCACCGCGTGACGACGCTCTCGCAGGCTGACCTCATCCTCGTGCTGGAGAACGGGCAGATTACGCAGCAGGGCACGCACGCTGAGTTGTGCAGCCAGCCGGGCCTGTACCAGCGCATCAACAGCATCCAGAACGCCTTGGAGGAAGAACTGACGCAGGCCAAGGCGGCGGAAGGGGTGAACTGATATGCAGTCCTTTCAGGAACAGGATTATACCAAACGATTTGATCTCTCCCTGTGGCGCAAGCTCATCAAGGTTGCAAAGCCGTACCACAAGAACCTGATTGCGGTTGTGCTTTTCATGGCGGTTTCTGCAATCATCGACGTGATTATGCCGAACATGAATGCCTACGCGATTGACGTGTTCATTGCCAAACACAGCACGGCCGGGCTGGTTGGGTTCGTCGTGGCGTATGCGCTGCTGACGGCAGTGCAGGTCGGAACAATTTTCGGCTTTCTGCGGCAGTGCGGCATTGTCGAAACCGGAACGTGCTACCTGATTCGCAAGCTCGGCTTCCAGAAACTGCAGGAACTGCCCTTCTCCTATTACGACCGGATGCCCGTAGGATACCTCATGTCCCGCCTGACCAATGACACGCAGCGCCTTGCGGACACCATCGGCTGGTCGCTGGTGGACTTGTGCTGGGGCGCGGTGTATCTGGTTGCCTGCGCCGTGCGGATGCTGACCATCAACTGGCGGCTGGGGCTGATTGTCATGCTGGTGCTGCCGCCGCTGGCCGTCATCAGCTGGAAGTTCCAGAAGGCGATTCTCGCGGCGTATCGTCAGGTGCGCAAGAACAACAGCCAGATTACCGCGGGCTTCAATGAGGGCATCAACGGCGCAAAGACGACGAAAACCCTTGTGCGCGAAGAACTGAACATCAAGGAATTCGAGACGGTTTCTGCCTCCATGCGTTCCGCGTCCATCCGCGCGGCGACGCTGTCGAACCTCTTTCTGCCCATCGTCGTGTCGCTGGGGTCTTTGGCGACGGCGTATGCGCTCTGGCAGGGCGGCAACAGCGTCATCGGCGGTACGCACGTTTTCGGCGTCGCTATGACCGTCGGCACGCTGACCATGTTCATCAACTACACCGTCAGCTTCTTCCAGCCCGTGCGCGATATTGCCCGCATCTTCGCGGAACTGCAATCCGCACAGGCGGCGGCGGAGCGCGTCATCAGCCTGCTGGAAACGGAACCCGATATTGTGGATTCTCCCGAAGTGGTGGCGCAATACGGCGACAATTTCCACCCCAAGACCGAAAACTGGCCCAAGCTCATCGGCGACATTGACTTCGAGGACGTCACCTTCCGCTACAAAGAGGGCGAAAAGGTGCTGGAGCACTTCAACCTGCACATCCAGCACGGGCAGACCATTGCCCTTGTCGGCGAAACCGGCAGCGGCAAGTCCACCATCGTCAACCTCGTCTGCCGCTTCTATGAGCCGACGGAGGGCAAAATCCTCATCGACGGCGCGGATTACCGCACACGCAGTCAGCTGTGGCTTCAGTCCAACCTCGGCTACGTCCTGCAGTCGCCGCATCTCTTCTCCGGCACGGTTGCGGATAATATCCGCTACGGCCGCCCCGATGCCACCGACGAGGAAGTCGCGGAAGCCGCCCGTATGGTCGGCGCGGAACCCTTCATCCGCAACATGAAGGATGGCTATCAGGCGGACGTTGGCGAGGGCGGCAACCGCCTCTCCACCGGGCAGAAGCAGCTGATTTCCTTCGCCCGCGCGATTCTGACGAACCCGTCTATTTTCGTGCTGGACGAAGCCACGTCCTCGGTCGATACGGAGACGGAACAGCTGATTCAGCACGCGATTCAGAAGGTGCTGGCGGGGCGGACGAGCTTCATCATTGCGCATCGACTCTCTACGATTCGCTCGGCGGATCGGATTCTGGTGATTCAGAATGGCAAGATTACGGAAGATGGGACGCATCAGCAGCTGATTGCGAAACAGGGGTATTATTATCAGCTGTATACGAATCAGTTCCAGGAGGAACAGGGGCTGGAGATTTTGGATGGGGCGATGGCGCGCGCCTAAAGCCGCATAAAAGCGGAGTAGGGGAAAAGCGACCAAGCCGGGCGCCGAAAAAAGGGTCAAGGGGCAATGCCCCTTGCGGAGTCCAGAGGCGGCGCCTCTGGTGGGGTTTGGGGCAACGCCCCAACTGCTGGACGTGTGACCGGTAGAAGAAAAGCGACCAACTCCAATCCACGAACGCTGAACAGCGAAGCGCTTTCAGCGCAGCAGTTGTAACTTCGCGCTCCCGCAGGAGCGCCCCCAAGCCGCTCTATCTACTACTCGCATATTGTCGCGCCAAATGGGCGCGACCCGATAGCAGGAAAGGAGCCATCCTCCTCATGCGCCAGACCCGCACCGTCTCCCTCGATACCCTCGAATACCTGTACGTCCCCGATGTTGCCTACGCCACCTACGGCGAAACGCAGCGGGAAATGCAGCTCATCATCCCGTACCGCCCGCAATGGCAGGATGGCGAAACCGTGCCGCTGATTGTCTTTCTCCCCGGCAGCGCGTGGTATCGGCAGGAAATGTACAACGGCATCCCCGCACTGGCAAAACTTGCGGAAAGGGGATTCGCTGTTGCATCCGTGCAGTACCGCGAATCGAAAATCGCGCCTTTCCCCGCACAGGTAGAGGATGTGCACCGCGCCATCCACTATATCGCAGAACAACTCGCAAAGCTGTTCCATATCGACATGGCGCGCACCTTCCTCATGGGCAATTCCTCCGGCGGACATATCGCGCTGCTGACGGCGCTGCGTCAGGCGGCGGGAATTGCGGATGTGTCGGAACTGCTGAATTTCCCGATCCGCGGCGTGATTGCGGAATCCGCGCCGAGCGACTTGTTCCTCTGCGCAAAAGAAGGCGTTCCGGCAAACATGCCTGCGACTTTCCGCCCGACTGCGGATTTGCTGGGCGTGTCCTGCCTGCAGGAACATCCGGAAAAACTCGCGGAAGCCAGCGCACAAACCTATCTCGCACCCGGACACGCCGTTCCGCCGATTCTCCTGCTCCATGGCGACAGCGACGCGCAGGTCAACGTTGCGCATAGCCGGACGCTCTACGAACGCCTGACGCAGAATGGTGCCGATGCGGATTACATCGAGCTGGCAGGCGTCAACCACGGCGGCGCCCCCTTCTGGACGGAGGACGTGCTGCAAATCATTGCGGACTTTATTCACAAGCACTGCTGACCCATCGGAGGAAAATCCACCATGCACCTGACATCCTACTTCACTTCGCCTAACCAGCCCCAACTCCTCGCACAGCTTCGTGCCTGCGAGTGGGGCGCGGCGAAGTTCCTGACGGAGCTGCTCGAAAAGGAACAGTTCCATCACACCCTCGGTGCGGGCGACTGCTACTTTCTGATGGCGGGCGACCAAATCGCCGCCTTTGCGACGCTGACCGACCGCGACTGCGTGGATGCACCGGAACTCCGCCCGTGGTGCGGCTTCGTGTACACCTTCCCCGCGTACCGTCATCAGCGAATTGCCGGAAAGCTGCTGCACGAACTGGCGGAAATCGCCCGACAGAATGGGGAAAACCGCGTCTATATCGCGACCGACCACGCGAATGTGTACGAAAAATACGGCTGCACCTATCTGGACAGCCGGCGTGACATTGACGGCGAAATCAGCCGCATCTACACACTGAACGCATAAAAGCGGGGTGAAAACCGTGATTTTGATGACTGCATTGGCTCCATGCGCGTCGTAAGGGCGTTGCATGGAGCGTCCTGCGGCTTTGCGCAGTATGCCATTTTTATACTATTTCCAGATTCACCTGCGCCATCTGCTTGCGCCTTTTCCCCTCTGGCGTCCGTTCATTCCACTTAGCGTAGCGCTGCTACGCTGCGTTTCATTCACGTTAGCCAGAATGAAAAATTCGCGGCGCATCTTGGCGCATTCTTATCTGGAAATAGTATTAGGTTCGCATAATCGCATACAAAAGCCCGGATTGCCGCAGTTTTTTGTCCGCGACAATCCGGGTTTTCTATTTTTTCTGCCAAAAGCCTTGACTCTGACGCTGCGTCATGGTTTATACTGTTCACGCAAGGAGGGAATCAGCATGATGACGGTTCATGAAGTAAGCAGACGCACAGGGGTGAGCGTCCGCACATTGCAGTATTATGACAAGATGGGGCTGCTGCCCCCGACGGCGCGCACAGAAGCGGCCTATCGGCTGTATGACGATGCGGCACTGGAACGCTTACAGCAGATTCTGCTGTTTCGCGCGCTAGCGTTTTCGCTCAAAGAGATTCAGGCGATTCTGCAAAGCCCGAACTTTGACAGGAATCGGGCGTTAGACCAGCAAATCCATCTGCTCACGCTGAAAAGGGCGCATATCGACAACCTGATTACCTTCGCTCGCGGACTAAAAGAAATGGGAGGAACAAACATGGACTTTTCTGCATTTGATACGGCACAAATGGATGAATACGCCGCGCAAGCCAAAGCGCAGTGGCAGCACACTCCCGCCTATCAGGAGTACGCGAAAAAAAGCAAAGGGCGCTCCAAAGAGGCGGCGGCGGCGCTGGCGAACGGCATGATGCTGATTTTCGCGGATTTCGGCAAATGCAAGTCTGCTGACCCTGCATCCCCCGAAGCGCAAGCCTTGGTGAAGCGTCTGCAAGCGTACATCTCGGAAAACTACTATCACTGCACGCCGGAAATGCTGAACGCACTCGGCGCGATGTACAGGGCAGGCGGCTCATTCACCAAAAACATTGACAACGCGGGCGGCGAAGGCACTGCCGAATTTGCCGCGCGCGCCATTGATGCCTATTGCAGGTAATACGATTTCCAAATTCACCCGCGCCATCTGTTTGCGCCTTTTCCGTTGGAAATAGTATAAATCATAGATTCAGCAGCACATTCACCCGGAACACGCCGTTTTCCGTCTCGACGGTCATCTGCCCGTGGTACTTCTTCGCGACTGTCTCCACGCTCAGCAGCCCTGTGCCGAAGCCGGGGTGGCTGGTGGACAGCAGCCTTCCTTCACGGCGGGAAAGCTGCCCATCATAGCGATTCTCAACAATCAGCCCCATCATGGCGGGCGACAGCATGTGGCAAATCACGCTGACGCGTCGCATTGCTTCAGGCAGGCGTTCACTGGCGCGCAGGGCGTTCTCCAGCAGATTGCCCAGCACCATGCACAAATCCGCCTCGCGCATCGGCAGTTTCTCCGGCAGATTCAGCTGCCAGATAAGCGGGATGTTCTTCTGCGCCGCCGTCGCTGCGTAGTAGCCTGCAATTGCGTCCATCGCACCATTGGCGCAGAAGGTCGCGTGCGCGTCAACGAATTCGCTCTCATACTCCTTCAAATATGCGCGTAGCTCCTCTATTTTGCCGCTCTCCGTCAGCCCGGCAATAACGTGCAGGTGCTGCCGGAAATCGTGGCGGAGGCGGCGAGTTTGTGCCATGTACTCCCGCAATTGTGCATAGCGACGCGATTCCAATTCCAGCATCTGGTTTTCTTGAATCAGCGTCAGATTGCGCACGCTCTCCTGTGCCATGCGGTAGAACTGGTAGAGCAGCAGAAGCATCGCCATCATCGCCATCAGCAATGCCACAATGGAAACGCGCTGCATCCGGTTAACCAGCACCGTCGCCGGGTCTCGCGGCATGATGAAGATGATGAACGCGATGCAAATAGCGGGGATGGGGCTGACAACGCGCCACACGCGTTCCACCTGATATTCGCGCAGCAGCCATCTCAGCCACGGCACAGCCACCAGCGCGTAGACAATTGCCAGTAAACTTTCGATGCCGAGATTCAGCAGTACCGTGGACAGCAGGTAGATTGGCTGAACGTTCGTTACCTCGCGCCGCGCGTTCAGGCAGACGGACAGCATGAGTGCCACCGCCGCCACGGTGGCGGGGCTCAAAAAGAGAAGGATGCTTTGTGACACTGAAACATTTGGTTTCAATGCACGGCGGAAGAGCACGAACGCCAGCGCCATGAAGGGCAGCAGCAACGTGTTTGTTACCCAGCCCTGCCAGCAGCAGACAGCCGCGCCGCTCGCGCATGTCAGCAGGATGAACAGCATCGCCTGACACGCCGTTCGTTTGGGCGAAAGCAGCTGCTCCCAGACCGACATCAGCACCATGACCGCCGCCGGCAGCATAGACAAGAATTCCAGAAAGTAGCGGATGTACTGTGAAATTTCGATGGTCGTCTCCTCCCCTCCTGCGTGGATTTCGTCAGATTTCGCGCCGCATATGGCGGAACTGGTACTGCGTGAACGTTGCGAACAAGTGCCCCTTGTCTTTCTGGCGGACAGGGAACTGCGTGCCGTCAAGCATCTGGATGCAGTCATTCTCGAACCGCAGAACGGCGCTCATGTTGATGATGATGCCGCGGTTGCAGACCAAAAACCTTGGATCGGTGCAAAGCTCCTTTTCCACCTGCGCGAAGATTCCCGTTGCGCGGCATTCGCCCTCATCGCTCATGATGCGGACGAAGTGGTTCTGCGCCAGCGCGTAATACACCTTGCTGTACGGCAGGCGCATGAGTTTGCGGGCGAAACGCACCTCGATTTCCGGTTCGGGGTGCTGCAGGATGCGCAGCAGGTCATCCAGCAGCTGACGAATGCGCGCTTGCTCGAACGGTTTGAGCAGATAATCGAACGGATGCACCGGGAAAGATTGCCAGACGTACTCCTTCGACGATGTGACGAAAACAATCGGCAGCGTCGGCGCCTGTTCGCGGAGTTTCCGTGCGGTGTCGATGCCGTTCGTGCCCTCCATGCAAATGTCGAGGAAGAGGGCATCCAGCTGCTCCGGGCTGATAGCGCTAAGCAGTGCGTCGCCGCTTTCGTAGCGGATGATGTTCGTCTGTCCCTCGGCGGTCAGCGCCTGTTGAAGACGCTCGGCGTCCTGCGGGAGATCATCGACGATGGCGATTCGCAGCAACATGCAAGGACTCCTTTCTATCTTGATGATACCACAGCGGCAGTTTTTTTGCATCCCCCATTGGCGCAGGAAAATGTGCGATTGAGGAAGAATTAGGGGGGATTAGGCTGTGTGCGGACAATATTATTTTGTCAGATGACTGGCACTGGGCAGATACAGGGTGAAGTATGTAGCAATCAGCGGACACAAAAAAATCTGCATCCACCTATTTTTCGGACGACGACACTGCTTCTTTTGCGCGGCAGTGTTTTTCCCGCTTTTCGCTCGTCTGCTCACTATTTTTATGATTTTTCCACATCCGCCATCCGAATCCGTATAGAAAAAAAGCCTTGAAATTTCTCACTCTCAAGGCTTTGAAACTAAAGACCTATTTTGATACGAAATGCACACCTTGTCACCTTTCCGTTAAAATGTTTGGAAATCGTTAAATGGTGCACACCGTATTTGCAGAAGATGCTGCATACTTCTAATCCAGACATTCCGAATCACCGGCTTCTTCGTTTCCAAGATATACTTTGTATGGTTTCCCTTGATAATAATTCATAATCTGTCGTCTTAATTTCGAAGGATACAAGGGCTGCAAATTAAGCGTAGAAATATCCAGCCATCCTATGCCAACTTGATTCGTATCTCCATGAAGAACAGCATCCGGTATGTTATCAATATATTCACAAGAAAAAATCAAATCGACACGATGAAAGTTTTCGCCATGAACACCTTCCACTACAAAAAGCAATTCTTTGCACTCTATAGCAATACCTAATTCCTCTGATACTTCACGGCAAACAGCTTCATTTAGCGTTTCTTCTGCTTCTTGACCACCGCCAGGCATAATATACCATTCTTCACCAGCATCTCTGATTTTGATAGCGGCCATTTTTCCGTCTTTGATGATAAGTGCTTTTGCAGAGTTTCGAATCCTCCCCATAATATTTTCCTCCGTAATGCTTAAAAGAAAAACTGGACACCCGTTTGTATACACAAATGTATCAAAACTGGTGTCCAGTTATGGTGCGGGAAACAGGACTTGAACCTGCATGAAGTTAGCCCTCACTAGAACCTGAATCTAGCGCGTCTGCCAATTCCGCCATTCCCGCAGAATGTGGATGGGGGTGGATTCGAACCACCGAAGTCGGTGACGGCAGATTTACAGTCTGCTCCCTTTGGCCACTCGGGAACCCATCCATATGAAATTTCTCTGTAACCCAGAGAATGGAGCTGGCGATGGGACTTGAACCCGCAACCTGCTGATTACAAATCAGCTGCTCTGCCAATTGAGCTACACCAGCATTGCTTACTTGGTAGCACCTGCGAAGTTCAAACCAGAAAGTAGACGACCCGGAAGGGGCTCGAACCCTCGACCTCCAACGTGACAGGCTGGCGCTCTAACCAACTGAGCTACCGGGCCACCTGAGAAAGTAGGCCTTCAGGGACTCGAACCCGGGACCGACCGGATATAAGCCGGTTGCTCTAACCAACTGAGCTAAAGGCCCATACGGAAGGGAAAAGAAGAAGGATGACCCCGTCGGGATTCGAACCCGAGTAGCCGCCGTGAAAGGGCGGTGTCTTAGGCCACTTGACCACGGGGCCATATTTCCCATCCGAAGGAGAGTAGTAGCTGTCGGGGTGAAGGGATTTGAACCCCCGGCCCCATGCTCCCAAAGCACGTGCGCTACCAGACTGCGCTACACCCCGTCGTTCCCGTGTCTCTTGCATGTCCTGCAGGCGACTTCTTAAGTATACACCCATTTCGGCAGTTTGTCAACCCCCAAAATGAATTTTTTTGCGGATTTTTTGATTCTTTTTGGGCGTTTTTCGGAAAATCCCCGCAAATGCCCGTTTTTTCGGCATTTTTTCGCTTCCCCCTGCCGGTCATCAGGGGCGTTTTCGGCTCATATCCTCCTGCAAAGCCTTCTGCGCGACCATGCAGAAGCGCAAAAAGGAGGTTCTTCACGGAATCTTGGGGGAAGAGCAGCTTGGGGGCGCGTCTGCGGACGCGCAAAGT
>ERZ773108.472-NODE-472-length-44753-cov-4.861649_pt1 | contig 44753 bp, 34 predicted proteins | sample MGYA00580570_ERZ773108 | MGnify/ENA primary metagenome ERZ773108 (study PRJEB29015, sample SAMEA2737840) | human gut metagenome | biome: human gut; feature: human-associated habitat; material: faeces | place: China | collected 2012 ...
TGTCATAGCCCGTCTGACATTTAGGGCATAGCTGCTCATTATTTTTCTGTTTCATTTTCAAAATTCCTTTCAAAAATTTTGTAGTTGTATCTATCTGTTTTAAGGTAAAAAAATAGCTCCGATTTTTAATATCGAAGCGTATTTTGAAAAGAAAAATATTTAATTTTTAGGTTAATACCGTTTATCGACTGTCTGAAACCCTTGATTTTACTGCATTTTTCGTTAAGTCCTGTAAGAACACTCGCACCAAAACAGAAATGTGCCCTCCCGATTATCGGGAGGGCACATTTCCGTTAAATCTTATCCTTGGTATCTTCTGAGACGTCCTTTGTTTTTGTAAAATTGCCGTTTCTGAGCGAGCCGCCCGAAACATCTTTCAGCGCTTCAATATTCAGCTCTTTCTCTTTTAAAACGTCTTCGTTGTTAATTACTTTCTTCTCATTCATTATACTTTCCTCCTGTTATAATAAATTTTAATCCGCATTGTTTAAAAATCTTTGAACAATCGCCGCGGCTTCTGCCCTTGAAGTATCGTTTTTAGGGTTAAACGAATTTGTATCATCGCCCGTCATAATACCCTTTAACTTACAGAACATAACGGCTTCGGCAGCCCAGTCCGAAATATCGCTTATATCATTATAGTCAAGCCTTATTGCCCACGCCCCTTCGGGAGCAATGCCCTTAAGCTTTGCGTATCTGAACACAATTGCGGCAATCTGCTCTCTTGTTATGTTACTGTCGGGGGCAAATTCCGTCTCGCTGATACCTTGTACTATGCCCTCACCTGCAGCCCAGCGCAGGGCCTCTTCGTAATATCCGCCGCTTTCAACATCATTAAACGGAATCAAATAATCGGTTTGTGGCATACCCTCGGCTCTCCACAAAACTGTTACAAGCATTGCCCGCGTAAGCGAATCACAAGGAGCAAATTCATCCTCTGTCGTGCCCGCAAATAACTTGTTGTCATATACGTACTTAACAGCCGCAGCAAACCAGTCGCTTTTCTTTACATCCTTAAACGGAGCAAGGTAATCATCGGGTGTTATTTCATTATCAATCCACTTTGCATAAAGCGTCATATCAGATGTAACCTTTGTATCCTCTGTGAACGGAATCGTCAGTTCTTTATCCGTGTACCAGCCGCCGAAGCTATATCCCTCTCTTACGGGAGCTGGTAGATTTGAAACCGTTCCGTCCTTGTCTACTTTTAACTCTCCCGATTCACTTCCGTTTTCGGCATTAAAGATTAAAGTATACTGTGTATCATCAGCGGACGAACCTCCGCCGCCTTTGCGAGTTCTATTCGTCACATCCGTAACGCTGACCGTCATCTCGGCAGTAATCAGTTTGTTTGACGGAATAAGCTGTCTCCAGTCCGTATTTTGGGCTCTGTCAGAGGCAAACTCGATTTTTTCCTCACTCGGAACTACGATTCCCGTAAACGTTGCCGTTCCTGCGCCGTCGGCTACAATCATATTGTCATAGTTTACGTGCGCTACATTCATATCAGAGCTTTCAAGCCACATAACCATAAGCGAATCGCCCTCGCCCGCCGTAATCTCGGGCTGTATTTCTTTCTTTTCGTTGACCTTCATCGAATATTTGCCGTCATCCGCAAACTTCACTTCGGTAACGTTTGACAATGCATTAATCGCCTCAATGCTGAAAGACTTTTTAACTGTTTCGCTGTAATCGGTTATTTTTTCATTGTTTGCCGAAACGGTTACGGTTACCGCCGTACTGCCCGCGCCATCGTTATTTATCGTGTATGCACTGTCGGGAATATCAAGAACGGTCTCGATATTCCGCTCTTCATTTGCGGCAAGCGAATCAATGTTTATTTCCGCAACTTCTGTGCTGCCGGTCGCCGCTTTAATCACAATATTATTTGCGTCCGCGTTTCCGACATTCTTCAGTACCGCACTGTATACAACCTTTTCGGGATTATATCCGTCCGTGGCAATACGCGTAATTTTGCTGTTTTCAATCTTGATGTCACTCTTTTGCTCAAGCGTTATCTTCGCTTTATCCGCTTCATCTGTATATGCCGCAAATTCGATATTTGAGATATCCTCGGGAAGGGTCACACTGCACTTAATATTTGCCGTCATTCCTCCCGGTATCGGCTTTTCGATGTTAACCGTGACGGGATTTTCGCCGTTCATTGTAAATGTAACGGGTATCGGATTCTCAGCCGAGGCGAGCTTTGTTTCAAGACCCTCGTTTTTAATCTCTGCGCAAAGCGTTACCTCTGACAGCGGCTGCGGAACCTCGTTATCAATTTTAATACTTTCCGCCTTAAGCTTTGAATAAGGTGTGTGCTGCAACGCCACAAGCGCAGGGGATTCATATCCTGCTTCATCGCCTGTTCCTTTTTTAACTTTCTTTGCGCCGAGTGCGTAAATCTTGCCATCAACAACCGCCTCGCCAAATCCCGAATAGTATACGCCTGCGACATTGTCACCGCCGCCGTTTGTAAGCATAACGGGCTCACTCCAATGATTTTCCGCTATATCGGTGTCGGGTTTGTTTTCGCTGTTATCCTCGTCATAGTCGTCCTCGGTACCGTCGCCGCTGTTGTATATAGCACACATAATCTGTCTTGAATCACCGACCGAATCCGTCCAGAACAGATACATCTGTCCGCCGCTTAATACGTTTACGTCAAAGTCCATAGGATTATCACACTCTGCGGCTGTTTCCGCTTCGGCGAGTACCTCCTCGGTTGTTTTTACCTCTTTGTTCTGCTCTTTGTCAAAGGTGTACGCATCGCGGTTGTATTTAAAGATATAATACTCGTTTTCGTTATCCGAAATCTTTGTAAATCTGTTATTCTTAATAAGGTCGCTTACGTTAAGATATTTTATCGAGCCGTGCTCGGCAAGCTGTTCTTCTGGCTTGCTGCCTTCGCCTGTTTTCACAACCTCTTCAACAGATGTTTGACCGTAGAACAAGTATGTCGCATTATCCGAGCGCGCAAACTTCGGCGAAGAATAAGCCGATGTCTTGGACGTTACACGGAAAATGTGTGTAAAGCTGTTTTCAGCAAAGTTGTAAATCTGCATAAACACATCACGGTCGTACAGCGTGTCTAAGTCTCCGTCCCAGTCAGTCGTCCACGCAAACAGCGCAAGTCCGTTATAGCTGATAGACGTCGTGTCAATCACCCTCGGGAAAACATCACTGCCTTTGTTTATTCTTGTATCAAGCAAGCGCTGACCGTAGAAGCCTTTCTTATACAGCTCTTTCTCTTCATCTGTCATACCCGAAAGCTCTTCGGCCGTGTAACCATCCGCACTGCTCCAGCTTTTAGTAGTATCGTCATAGAACATATACGCATTTGCCGAATACGCCTTCTTTAAGTTTACTGCCGTGCTCATATCCTCATACTCTGTTTTTGTGTAGTAAAGAATAAGCTTTCCGGTCGCCTTGTCATACGCCGCATTTGCCATCGTGTCCGCACTGTAGTCAGCAAACTTACCCGCTTCTTCTTCGGTGGTGGTCTTGGTAACTTTCATCGGCTCGCTGAGTTCACACGTATTTTTATCAAAGAATGCCGCGTGAATATTCATATCCTTTGCCGCATCTTCAACTGTTGCACCATCCGGCAAAACCGTATCGGCAGATGACCAAGTGATAAGGATTCTGCCGTCACCCAAATCCGAAAGGTTAGGATAATCGTCAAGCGTTCTGTCATCTTCAACGACTTGGGGTACGCTCCAAGAGGTTCCGTCACCTATCGAGTAAAAAAGTGTTCTTTTATTTACTACGCTTCTTTCTCCATCATCACCTATAAACACCATAAGAATTTTGCCGTTATCAAGTTCTGCAAGCTTTACATACGGGTTTTCAAAAAATCCTTCCATAAGCGTACTTTCTTTTGTACCCTGTGAAGCGTCAATTGACATAAGCGAGATACCGCCGTTCGCCTCGCCGAGCCATTCGCTGTCTTCCGAGGACACCCTCGGCATCGGCTTGTCAAGGACAAGCTTTTCATCATCATCTATGCTAAAGTAATCCGAAAGTGACATAAGCGACAGCGTGCTTTCGCTGTTATAGTCAAAGTCTATGTGCCCGTTTGTACCCTCGGTATTAAACAGCTTGGTTGTGTAATTCCACAACGACTTTGTGTACACCTCAAAATTAAACAGCTGAATGCCCCAGCCGAGGTCTATTCTCATATCTCCGTAAGAATTTGTACCGATTTCGGTAAACTGAAAGTCCATATCAAAGCTGAACGATGCGTTACCCGTAACAAATATAATGCCAAGTCCCACGCCGAGAGCAACCGATATCTTCGGGTCAAGGAAGATATATCCCTCGCGTCTTACAGAGTTATTGAACTTTTTGAACATTCCGAAGTCTTCCGTTGTATACTTAACCGCGTCTTCTGTCTCATAGCTGTCCTGATAATCGACATACATATGATAAACTCCCGCAACATCGCCGTCAATTTTGCCCTTTACCAATATACTGAGACCGATAGGAAGCTTAATCTTCTGGCTTGCGCTTACCTCAAAGTCTACCTTAAGATAAAAGACAAGGTCCTCAAAATACGTGTTTCCGTCACGTCTTGACGATAATGTGAGGTTAAAGCCTATGCTTGGTGTAACAGACCATTTAAATCTGCTCTTTGTTTTATACTTGCTCGGCTCAGGCGGAGTGACTCCTTTGCTCTTTCCGTCATAAAGCTTTTTAAGATATTCTTTAAGCTCTGCTTCGTCATTTTTCTTGTTGTTGTTTTTGTTCAGCCGATAAAATTCATCCGAGAAGCCAAACCTATAGTCTGTCTTCTGCCATGTGTAATTCTGTGCATTCTTCTTATCGATTCCGCTCGGCGTGTACGAATAACTTTCTTCATCAAACGCGCTGATTTTGCCGATATCCAAATCGCCGAGAGGGTCGCCTATAATATCCTCTACATAGCCGCTTCTGATAGTATCCTCTAAAGAAGAACTTCCGAAAAGCGGGAAAATAAATTCCGCAAGATTAAGCTTTGATGTAAAGAAGTAGCCAAGGTCAATCGCATTTGTTAATTTTCCGTTCTGGTCTTCAAACTGAACATACAGTTTATAGCCTGTCACCATATCCCTGCTCGGATTAAAGCTGAGGTAAGCATAAAGCTCGTTTCCGTTTCTTTCAACTTTTGTGGTATAGCCCTCTCTGCTGTCAAGCTCATACTTTGGCGTTCCGCTTTCGTCATAGATGAAGAAGTGAGCTCCCGTCGGCACGATTGCGCTATCGCTTGAAACGGACGCGGTAACGGTTAAAGTATCATCATTTACTGTGATAAAATCGTCTGCTATTGCGCCCTTTGTCTTGTCATAATTCACGCTGATTCCCGTCGCTTTGAATTTTGAAAGCGCGGCAAGCTTTATATACGTATCCCTCTGAAGCTTTGAAACCGTGTTGTAAGAGAAGTCGTCTTCGGCTGTAACGCTTGTAATGGTTGTGCTTACGTTTCCGGCGGACGGCAAATCGTTGCAGAGAATCGAATATCTTCCGTTCGCGTCCGTAATACCTCTAAAGCCGCCTATGTCAACGTACGCACTTATCGGAATATCGTCTTCGTCAGACTTAATATTGTTTGCAAGCTGATAGAAGTTCTCGGGTGCGCGGACAACTCTGCCCGTCTTCACTCCGCTGCCCGCAGATGTCTTTGGCAGGAAGTAATAATTAAGCCTGAAGTTATCCTGGTCAAGCTTACCCGAAATCGTGTTTCCGTATACCTCATCGGGCATCGAGCTTCTGTTTCTTATTCTCAGCGCCTCGCTCGGTGAGATATAGCCGTCCTCGTCCTCATCTCCCGTCATATTTACCCATTGAGTATAATACCCGTTGGGAGCGATAGCGGTAAGCGACCAATCCATACCGATAAACGGATTTTTAAATACATATCTTCCGTTCTTATCCGTTCCGCTTTCTTCGCCTGCCGCACCCGATGTAAGCGAATCCGACTGAACAACCGCATTTGTAAGACCGTTCTCACCCTTATACACATCGGGTATGCTTTCGGTCTCGGTCGGAAAGTACGATACGCTAAACGACTGCTCACCCGTTGCGGGCTTTATGCCCATATTTTCGGTTGCGATAATATCGGCCTTTGCATAATCTGTTTCCTTAACCGTTTCGCCGCTTGGGCTTGTTCCGATGGATATTATATCACCCTCTTTGTAATATAATATTCCGTTTTTACTGCCGTCAAAGTTCCACCAATACACACCGTTTGCCATTCTGGTCGAAATCGGCTGTGTCTGAACCCTTATAACCGAGTATTTGGGAACCTTTATGTAGTAATAATCAAGCCAGTTTGCGTGGAATCCCTTTTGAACCTGTCCGTTGTCGTATGCCTCAAGTACATTAACGATATAAGACGCCTTGTTTGACTTGTCAAACTTACCTCTCGTTGCAGACTTGCTGTCGTCTCTGTCTGAATTTTCAAAATGGAACTCAACATACTCCTGCTCAAAAACAGGGTAAATCTTAAAGGCCTCATCACTGTGAACACCGCCGATAACACCCTTATCGCGCAGAGTTTTAATAAAGTCCTGATTGGGCGTAAATGTCAATTTGCCGTTTTCCGCCGCGACATAATACACATTTTTGGTTGTGTAACTTCCGTTATAAATCGTGTGGTCAGTCAGATTGTTCTTTGCAAAGTACACACCCTTTAAACGGATACCCTTTGCATTATTCTTCTCTTCATCTGCCGAAGAAATCGTTACTCTTTCGGTATTATTTCCGTAAAACGCCGACACTGTGTCGCCGTTGTCCCTTTTTATCACTATTCCGCCGGGATTGTACACTCTGTTTGATTCGCCTTCATAATACGTGTTGTAAACATTCGGCGTACCCTGAGTAAAGTCATATACGTTTCGGTTAAAATTCTCTACGGATTTTTGCGGACTGATATTGTATTTTGCGTAGTTAAAGCGCACCCAGTCAAGCTGTGACTGAACATTGTCATATCCTGCCGAGCACGGCATATTTGAAAACTTAATATAAGCCGCGTCACCCGCATTTTTAAACTCAAGTGTGCGTTCTTGCCAATTACTGTTTCCGTTTAATCGTATTCCGTCAAGACTTCCTTGAAACGTCTGATCAGAGTCGGTCTCAAAAAACGTAGCGTATGACTGATATCTTGTATCAAAGCCCCTGGTTGGATTTGTAATATAAGAGCTGTATGTAACGCTTTTGTTGCCTATAAGATTAAGCTTATTGTTGCTGACCCACATCGAATGTCCTTTTTTCTTATACTGCTTTATAAACAGGTCTCCGTTGCTCTCCCACGCGCTACCGTCACCGCTGATTTCCTTCTTCCAGCCGCCCGGAATAGCTATTCCGCCGTTTGCGGGGCTCCATTCTTTGCTACCGAGAGTAACGTTTGAAGCCGCCCTTGCCGCCATAAGCAAAGCACTGTCCGCGGACAATTTCGTACTTTGACCGTCCGACAGAATATTTACTGTTGCATAATAATTGCCGACATCGGCTGAAGTTTCGGCTTCAAGCCTGACGCCGAACTTAGCGTCCTTGCTGAAGTCATAAGCCGCAACCTCGACTTTCTTTTCCGTTTCTCCGGGGACAAACGCAACGGGCTTATACTCAAAGCTTTCATAAGAGGCATCGTCTGCAGTATCCTTTACCGTTGAAACATAAACCGTTGCAAAGTATTGCGTTCCGCCGCTTCTTCTTACGGTAACGTATCCCTCTGACGCGTTGGCGGTCAGCGTAACACCGCTGTCATCAAGGTCAAACTGTGCTTTTTCCGCCTGCTCGTCGTCAATGATTGTAACATACGCCGTGGCGTTTGGAGCAGTCATCGTCTCATCGTTATCCGTTCCCATAAGTGCAAGCATAAATATCTTGTTCTGTTCGGGTATGTCATTATCAAAAACATTTATCGTAACCGTCTTTTCTGTCTCACCCTTTTTAAAGTGAACAACGCCCTCTGCGCCCTCTGCCTCAAGGAAGTATCCGTACATGTCGTCAAGCGTGGTTTTAACCGCCGACTTTGTCTCGGTATCCTCTTCGCTTTCGGTTACATTGAGGTACGCCGCCTGGGCATCACGCAGGGGCGAGCCTGTGGTCTTTCTCGCCTTTTCGGGATTAACGCCCTCCGCATCAGCATCAGCATCAGCATCTGCCTTTGTGCTTACATCTGCGTTTGCTTCTGTATTTGTACTGTCTATATTTAATTCGGCACCTTCCCCCGATTCCGAAGCCGCTGTGCTGTCCGCGCCTTCCTTTGCCGCATTTAAAACGGCTGAAGAATCGTCCGTATTTCCGTCATACTCAAAGTCCGAAGCGGACGGCTTTTTGCCCAAAACCTTTTCATAAGCCTTTCCGCGGCTGTCAAGCATCTCATAGTCATCGCCGTATGATGACAAAAGGTCAGCCGCTTTAAGCGAAACGTCGGCTTCGGCGTTTCCGCCGCCGCGGCGGACTATCTTAACCTTAAGACTTCCGTCATTCTCGCGGACTTCATATTCCGACGCGTCAAAATCAAAGTACGAACGCTCGCCGTCTGCAGTCGTGTTTGTCTCCGCAGCAAAACAGTAAGGAACAAGCGATACCAGCATACTTATACATAGCGCCGCACTTACAATTCTTTTTGCGTGATTTGCCATTTTGTTTTACCCTCCGATTATATTTTATATTTTGACAGTATAAGAATTATTACGCGGAAACAACTGTCATATTCCGCTCCGTCTTGCTTTTTGTCAATCACTCCCCCAAATCCGCACGGCTATGCGTACGTTTATATTTTTATATGTAATTGTTTCAGATAATCTCCTGACGGCGGACAAGCTCCGCAAACAATCCGTCCTGTTCAAGAAGACTGTCATACGAGCCGTCCTCGGCTATTTTGCCGCCGTCAAGCACGATAATTCTTCCGCATTTTTTTATTGTTGACAGACGATGTGCAACAATAATTCTTGTGCATTTAAGATTATTAAGTGTTTCTGAAACTGTTTTTTGCGTAATATTGTCAAGGGCGCTTGTCGCCTCGTCAAATATGATAATCCGCGGTTTTGCGGCTATCGCTCTTGCAATAAGAATCCTCTGCCGCTGTCCGCCCGAGACGTTTCCTCCGCCCTCTGTTAAAATTGTACTCATTCCCATCGGCATATTTTTTATATCCTCGGCGATGCCCGCGCCTTCCGCCGCAGCCCAAGCGTCATCAAGCGTGATATTTGGTGCCGATATTGCTATATTGGAAAAAATGCTTCCCGAGAAGAGCTTTCCGTCCTGAAGAACAATTCCTATCTTTCGGCGCAGACTTTTAAGCTCAAGCTTTGATATATCCTTGCCGTCATAGTATATGCCGCCTTTTTGAGGGGCCTCAAGCCCCAAAAGAAGTCTTACAAGGGTGGACTTTCCGCAGCCCGTCTTTCCGACAACGGCAACATATTCTCCCGGACGGATTTTAAGCGACAGATTATTAAAAATCATTTTACTGTCATTGTATTTAAACATAACATTGTTTAATTCTATTCCGCCCGACAGCCGCGTAACAGTCTGCTTATCCGCAGATGCCTCGGGTTCTTCTTTGAAAAATGTCTGTATATTTTTAAGCTTGGGTCTTATCCTTGCTATTCTCCCGACAGAGCTTAAAAACGCTGTCTCCGCGGCGGTTATCATTCCGTACGCGGCGGCAAATGCGTAAAAGTCAGCCGCCTGCATACCTGACCTTGCGGCGGTGTGGTAAATCCACGCGCTTCCCAAGACCGTTATTAAAACGTGCACGGCGGTTCCAAGCCTTAAAATCAGCGGCGGATTATACATAAGCTTTGCCTTTTCGGCGTATACCCTGCCCCATTTTGCAAAGGCTCTTGCTTCGCCGCCGACAAGCTTGATTTTGGAAATGCCCGAGATTAAAGAATAGCTTATGCCCTGCTCTTTTGAATCAAGCATAGTCTGCTTTTTTGTCACACCCGACTGTACAATTATCAGTATAACCGAAAGCGCGGTCAAAAGCGCAGCCGTAATCAGCGCCGGAAGCAGCAATGCGCGCGTAAAAACCGCTATCCAGATAAAATATGCAAGAGACAGAATCGATGTGATTCCGGCATAGATAACCGTTTCCGAAATCGCCTCGCACAACTCGTCAACAGACTGCATTTTCTCTGACAGCTCGCCCGAACCGTACTTTTTAAAGAAGGCTGCGGGCAGCGACAGAATACGCATCATAACCGCCGACTCGCACGATAGCTCAAGCTTGTTTTTGATTCTGCCCGATATCGCCCTTTTAACCGCCGTGATTAAGTTTGTGCCAATCGCAATGCATATAAGAGCAAGTGCGGCAAATACAAGCGGTCCGGCATTTCTGCCGTTTGCTATGTATAAAAACATTACTCTGTACACGCTCGGCACGATAAGCGATATCGCAAGCGCGGCGGCGCTCATATGCACAAAAAGATAAATATCAGCCCTGCCAACCGCGCCGAGAATATTCTTTAAAAGCTCTCTCTCACTTAACTTTTTAAGAGGATACGGCTTATAAAAACAATACGCGCTGTCTTCAAACAGTTTTTCGGTCTCAGCCGTAACTTTTACTCTTCTTCCGCTGTCTTTATCCGTATAAAAATAGCCTGAATACTTTCCCGGTATCAGCGCGGTCGGCGTACCGTCTTTAAGCCTCGCAAGCATAGGATATGCGGCGTCTTTATGCCAGCCGCGCTTCAAAGTCACCTGCCGCTTCATTATTCCGCCGTATCTTATAAGATACTCTGCCTTATCACCGATATCCTTTATCGAACCCGGCAGGTCACGGCTTTTTGTGCCGTAAAACTCAAGTATCTTATCTATCTCATCTTTAGCATTTCCGCCCGTACGCGGAACTTTTTCACCCGTTACCGCATCGGCTATATCGCAAAGCGCGTCCGACAGGATATCAGCATCATACTTTTTTCTCTGCCTTATTTGTTCATCAAACCAACCCACGGATATCCCCCTTTACTCGCTTGAAATCAGTTTTGTATACACGCCGTTTAAGCGATACAACTCATCGTGCGTTCCGCTCTCGGCGACGGTTCCGTTTTCCATAACTATTATATTGTCGCAGTCGCGTATAGCTGAAAGTCTGTGCGCAATTATTATACAGGTTATCCCTCTTTCCGATATTGACTTTATAACCTCGTGCTCTGTCACGCTGTCAAGCGCACTTGTCGCCTCGTCCATAACTATTATCGTAGGGTCCTGAGCAAGCGCCCTTGCAATCTCAAGCCGCTGCTTTTCACCGCCCGAAAAGTTCTTTCCGTTTTCATAAACCTCGCAGTTATAGCCGCCGTCGCGCTCTGTTATCATATCGTGAAGCCCCGCATCGCGGCACGCCAGTATCATCTCAAAATCTTCGATTGAATTATCCCACATTTTTATGTTGCTTGCAACCGAGTCGGCAAACAGCGTTACCTCTTGGTCAACAACCGCGACAGAGCCTGTAAACTCTGCTTTGTCTATTTTATCTATCGGCTTTCCGTCAAACAGAATGCTTCCGCCTGACGGCTTATAAAGTCCTGCTATAAGCTTTGCTACCGTCGATTTTCCGCAACCCGATGCGCCGACTATGGCAATTCTCTGCCCGGGCGAAGCCTTCATACTAAAATTTTTTATAAGCGGCTCGTCAAGCGGCGAATATCCGAATGTCACACCCGAAAGCTCTATGCGGCCTGAAAGCTTATCGTATTCACGCTTATCATCTGCCTCATACCTTGTGTCCTCGGGATAATTCATCACATCGCCGATACGCTCGATATCACATCTAAGCTCGCCCGCGCTCTCTCCTGCAGCAATAATTTTTCTTGCAGGCTTGGAAAACGCCGTCAAAAATCCGCCGAAGGCAAGAAGCATACCGATCGTAAACCGATTGTTCATTATAAGCCACACGCCGAGAGAAAGAACAAGTACCTCGGCAAGCGCTGAGACAAGCTCGGGCAGAATCCCGATTCTGCAATCGATTTTAAGATATTCGGCCCGCGCCGCGTTCACACCCGCACTTATGCCCGACCACTTTTCAAAAAAACTGTTTTCCGCGCCGCCCGACTTTATCGTCTCAATCATTTCTATTCCCGATACGGTGATACCGGCAAGCTTACCCTCGTCACGCAGCATAACCCGTAGAATATTTGTACGCTTTTTTGTCGCATATCCGCACAAAAGAATGTTTATAAACACGCTTGCTATACCGATAAGCGTTAATCCCACACTGTATTTAAGCATTATCGCAAGGTAAAGTACAAGCATTGCCGCATCCAGAACAATCGGCGCAAAAATATTTATAAGCGAAAAGGCAATACTGCTGCCCGATACCATTCTTTCCTGGATATCGCCCGCCATTCTCTGCGAAAAAAATTCCATCGGCATATGCAGCACCTTCCACATAAACGTGCTGCAGCTGCAAGCGGCAAACTTTCCGTTAATTTTAAGTGCTCCCGCTTCCTTTGCGCCGAGTATCGCCGCCCACACAATGCCGACTGTGCACAAAAGCGCGATAAACGCGGTCAGATATCTGCCACCGTTGCCGCTTAATATAAAATCGGCAAACGCCCCCGAAAACGATAAGCTTATTATTTCCGCAACAGATGCCAAAAACGCCGCGGCAATAATAAAGGCAATTGCCGTTCCCGAGCCTTTAAGCCTCTCTTTTGCAAATTCAAAAACGCTCAGCCGTCTGCCCGATTTTTCAAAGTCGGCGCCGCGCTCAAAGCACAGACAAACACCCGTAAACGCCTCATCAAACTCATTTTCCGACACCCATATTTTACCTCTTGCGGGGTCGTTGATTAACGCCTTGCCGCCTTTAAAGCCGCAAAGCACAACAAAGTGGTTAAAGTTCCAATGCACGATACACGGAAAGTTTACGCTCTCTTTTATATCCTGCGGCTCAAACCGATACGCTTTTGCTTCAAGACCGTAATTCTGTGCGGCAAGCATAATATTTCTTGCGTTAGAGCCGTCTCTCGAAACTCCGCAGCCGCGCCTTACCTCTTCAAGCGGCAGCCATTTTTTATAAAACGCCAGCACCATTGCAAGACAGGCGGCTCCGCACTCGGGTGTTTCAAGCTGCATAATCACGGGAACGCTTACATATATTTTTTTCTTTTTTTGTTTACGCATCCGACATACCTCAATTCACTCGGCTTACTCAATTCATCAGAAGGGATAAAGGCGAAACGGATGCGGTTATAACCTCCGTTTCGTATATTCCGTCGGCTAAATCCGCCGTATCGGCATTCAGCTTTACGGCATATACCCACTCGTTTTCATCATATCCCGCTATATGCGCCGCATAATCGGGCATTGCTCCCACCGCCTTTTGCGGAATATCTGAAGAATATTCCCTGTAAAAAGTTTTTCCGTCAATGCAAAAATCCATTTCGCCCGAAACATCCTCCGATATGCTTTCTGCGACATAGCATATCGCCTCGCCTCCGCGGCAAACCGTCACCGCTTTCACCGAGAACGGAACTCTGCCGAAAATTCCCCAAAGCAAAAGTCCCGAAAGCACGAGGAAGCACGCCGCGGCAACCGTCCACAAATTCACATTTACCGCCTTTATGTATTCGTCTGTTCTCTCGGGCGAAGAAATTCTTTCAAGGCTCTTTTTTCTGAACAGCTCTTCTTTCAAGCTGTCACTTCCTTTCTCAAAGCTTTTTTTACCGTTAAAACATTCTGTCCGTTTTTATATTCGTAAGCAATCTCGTCCATTGTATGCTTCACCATAAAAATCCCCAGTCCGCCAACTGTACGTTCTTCTGCCGAAAGAGAGGTGTCGGGCTCTGCCGCCTCCAGGGGATTATAAGGCCTTCCGCTGTCGCAAAATGTCAGAATGACTGAAAAAGACTCTTCACAGACCTCGGCGCGGACAGTAACCGCACCCTCACCCGCGGTGTACGCATACTGCGCAATGTTTCCGAAAATCTCGTCTATTGCGACGTCAATCTGCGCCTTTGCCCTTTGCGGGCACGAATACAAGTCAAGCTGTTTATTAACAAAATCCGTTACTTTTTCTATATTGACCGCCGCCGCGCTAACAGTTATTTCCTGCATTTCGCATCCCCCCGTTATACTTAAAGCTGACCATCGTGATATCGTCAAACTGCTGCGCTCCGCCGACAAAGCTTTCGATATCATTCTTAACCTCTCGGCAAAGCTCTTCGGGCGAAACATCTCCAAGCGAATTTAAAAGCTCAATAAGTCTTTCTTCTCCGTAAAGTCTGTTTTCGCTGTCGGCTGCCTCTGTTACGCCGTCTGTATAAAGATATATTTCATCGCCCGGCTTCAGATAAAACTCATTATTCCTGTATTTGATATTTTCCATTCCGGCAAGCACAAACCCGGGATAAGTTTTAAGATATTCAAACCTGCCGTCGCCGCGCCGTACAAGCGGCGGATTGTGCCCCGCGTTTGCAAATTCAATAAGCCCCGTTTTTAGATTTACAACTCCCATCCACGCGGTAACAAACATACCCGCGTCATTGTTCTCGCAAAGTTTTTTGTTGGCTATTGTAAAGACCTCGCCGGGGGACTTGCCCGATTCGGCATAGCCCTTTATAACCGCCTTTGCCGTCATCATAAACATAGCGGCAGGTATTCCCTTGCCCGACACATCCGCGGCAAGAAATGCAAATTTGTTCTCTCCCACGAAATAAAAATCGTAAAAGTCGCCGCCTACCTCCTTCGCGGTTTCCATTGAGGCATAAATGTCAAACTCCTTGCGCTCGGGATACGGAGGAAACACGTTCGGAATGGCGGAATGCTGAATCGTCCTTGCAAATTCAAGCTCTTTATCTATTCTTGCCGCTGCCTCGGCAATGTAACGCTTTAATGTCACCACGGTCGAGTTAATATCGTCCGACAGAGAGGCAAACTCCGTATTTCCGCGTACGTCAACCACAACGTCAAGATTTCCGCCCGTGATTTCCGAAAGCGAACTGTTAACCTTTGCCATATTGTCAACAACAAGCTTTTTGATTAAAAAGTATACCAAAATGAAAAGCATCCCAAAGATGACAAATTCCATAAAAACAGTCACATATACAGACACGTCTCTTGAAAACACAGCCTCTGCCTTCGGCATAGCCGCGGCGATATAATACCCCTCCGATACTATATATGTACAAAGCGAGGGCACGCCGTAAACCGCCGCCTCAAACGGCTCATTTTCTTTTATTGCGCCGTCTTTTATATTTATTCCGCAAGCCGAAAGCGGCTGCCCCTCGCTTGAGAATCTGTCGCTTACTATGTTTAAATTTTCGTCTGCTATGATGATACAGCCGCCCTCGCCCACACGGCGGTTGCGCGCCGCACCGATAACCGTTCCGTCTATATCTTTTCTGAACCTTTCGGCATCATACGCAACCTGTACAAATCCGCCCTTTTCAAGCGCGGCTCCCGCGTACTTGCGCATAAGGTCGGGATTTGACGAAGTCGGCATATAATTTTGCACAAACTCTTTTTGACCGTTCAGCAGACATAAAAATTCAGCCGACTGACTGCCGCCGCTCATATCATAATTCAGAAATTCGCTGTATGTAGAGGCGGTGATGATTCCCCTTTTGTCCACGATATCTATTTCTGCAATATCATATTTTTCGCCAAGTCTCTTCAGCTCATCATAATCGATATCTGTGGCTTCGTTTATTTCCGCCGCAATTTTGCGTGTTATCGAAAGCAGATTTTCATTTGACGCGTCAAGCACATCCTGTTTTACGTCCTCTGCGTTAAGTTTTACAAGCGAATGTGCCTCATCCTCAGAAAGCCGCGTCTGAAGCCCCCAGGTAAACAGTGTGGTCATAAGAAAACCCGCGGAAACACATACCAAAAGCCACCGCTGAAATGTCTGCGAAATTCCTTTAAGTCCGCGTTTACTTCTTTCGCGGTGGCAGCTTCCGAGAAGCGATATGATTAAAGCCGCCGCCATAACAGCAAGTCCGTTTACCGCAATCATAGGTAGAGAACAGGTTCTGACATACGAAAAGGCCGTATGCGCATCGTTCATATTGGTAAGAAAAATCATAAGCATATGTATGACCTCGGTTATGACACCGACAGCCAAGCCGTAATACCACTTCGGCTTTTTGTCATCAAACATAAATCTGCGGATAAGCGCCGCAAAAACGCCTGCCAGCACGGTTGATACGCTGCACGCAAGCCGCGTGTATTCGCCCGCGCCCCAAAGCACAGCAAACCAGCGTTCCACACCGCCGATAACGCCCGCAATTACTCCTGCCGGCGCGCCGAACAAAAGCCCCGCACAAATAGGAGACGCGTCACGCGCATTTATTATCGCACCGTCGGTTTTTACTCCGTACTCGGTTCCGATGATTGCAAGACCGCCGAACAATATTCCTATTATAATCTGCCTCTGTATGTAAGGAATTTTCTTCACCGCCGTGGTTCGCCCTGCCAGATACGCCGCAAGAGACAGCAGAACGGGCAGCGCGGCAATCAAAGAAAGCTGTAAAAATATTTTCATAACTTCCTCCGGCTATTCGATTGTCAGAATTTCCGTAAATCCCGTAATCTCAAAAATATCCATAATCACGCTGTTCACGTTTTTAATCTTCATTTCGCCTTGTCTGTTCATAACCTTCTGTGCCGAAAGAAGCACTCTAAGCCCCGCGGACGAGAGATACTCAAGCCCCGAGAAGTCAAATATTAAAATTTCCGTCCCGTTTAAATCCGATTTAAGTTCTGCCTCAAGCTGCGGAGCGGAAACAGTGTCAAGTCTGCCTTCAAGCTCTATTGCAAGCGTTTTACCGTCTTTGATTTTATTAATATTCATTTTACCAATCCCCCATTGTATTACTTAAAAATTTCTCTCAGTTTTTCGCATATTGATTTGTACCGCTGCCTTGAAATAGCAAGCCTCTCTCCGTTAGCCAAAACCACCTCGCTCGGCGTAACGCTTTTTATCCAGTCAGAGTTTACCGCATAACTTCGGTGAACAAAGATAAAATCGGGGCAGTTCTTTTCCGTAAAGCTGCCTATCCCGTCGTGAACGCGATACGTTTTCTCGCTTGTATGTACTTCTATATTGTCCTTTGCCGCCTCGATATAGATAACGCGGTCAATGCTTACAAGATTATACTCATAATCCGTTGTCATTATATGCAGCATACGGCTGCGCTCAGACAGCTTTTTCTGAATATACGCATAATTGCGCTTGCTTGCCTCCACAGGAAAGTCTTCGTCATCCTTAACCGCGTGCATAGTATTTGACAGATGGATGTGCGTTATTACAAGCCCGTCGGGCGATGTCTTCCACACAAACGTAACTCTCTGCGTCTCCTGCATAAGCATAGCCTTTGTGTCAAGCGTGCAGATATATCTGCCCACACAAATACAGTAATTGCTTCCCTTATCGGGAATGTTCCACTCCTGTTCTGAAACGGTACAGGGAATAATACTGCTGCTGACCTTCTTTAATGCCGCAATTACCTCTTGTTTGCCCTGATAAAACTGATTTGCCGTCGAACCTATCCATAAAATGTTGTCGTCTACCAAGCCCAAAACGCGGTTAGGGTTGCCCGAAAACCACTCTTCTATTATCCTTTGAGACAGTTCAAGAGCCTCTTTCAGGGTCTTGTTCTGCATAAGCCCGTCACCGTCCTTTTGCATATTATTTTACTATTATATTATACTATTAAAGCATTTTTTAAGCAAGTAATATAAGACCAACAGCATATATTATACGACCAAATTAAAAAACATAAGGAATTTTTAAAACTGTGCAGATTTAACCCCACATAAAAAAGCCCGTGACTCACGGGCTTTTTTAAATCCTAATCAATATCGGTTTTTTTGTATTATAACGCCGCCGCATCCCGTCCGAGCTTTTTGCACTCTTCATTTGCGTCGTCATCGGGCTCTTCGTTTGCCATAACTCCGGCGCCGTTTACAAGCTTTGCACCGTCGGATGTTACTCTTTCTTCCCAGTTTCTCATCCACTCGCCGTCGCCCCATCCGTATGAACCGAAAAGCGCAACGTTCTTTCCGCTGATTTTACTCTCAAGCTCGGTAAAGAACGGTTCAAACTCGTCCTCTTCAAGCACCTCTGCGCCCATCGCAGGGCAGCCCAGAATCAATGTATCATATCCTGCCGCTTCATCAGCGGTAATCTCGGAAACGGTAAAGTATTTAACGTCGGGGTTTACCTCTTTTGCGCCGCTTAAAACCGCTTCTGCCATTGCCTCCGTGTTTCCTGTTCCGCTCCAATAAATTATTGCTGTTTTACCCATTTGTAAAACCTCCTTCTAAAAATATATTTGCAAGTTGTCTCAGACAAAATTGCTTTTAATCTTAGGCCGCACAAAATATCTGCGCGAGCGTTTTTCCTGCCTCCAGCCGCTTTAAAATGGCGCGGCGGCAGCATCTGTATCTTTCAAAAAGTCTTGTTGCCGCTTCGGCGTTTTTGTAAACCTTCCACTCACCCGACACAAGACAGCTTTTGCCCTTGTTTTTTATAAACCCATAAATATCATCGGCGGGATATCCCAAAAACGCACCGATTTCGTGCGGAAACTCCGACTGTTTTAAATGTGTCTTAAGTGTATTAATATAACTCTCGGCGCTTTCGCATCCGCCGTATCCGAATCTTTTAAGCAGCATATTGATATCGGGCGAATTTATATAAGCAGACAAAACATCCCTTCTGTAGACAAACAAAAGCATACTTCTGTCGCATTCGCAGATTATGTCAATGTGTATGTCTTTTTTGTTTAACTCATAATTCAGCCTTTTTATATCATCCCTAAGCTTCGGCATATCGGCTTTTATACAGGTAAGCAGGTTTCCCGGCTTTATTCCCGCAAGAGCCGGACCGCAATGCTGTGCAAGCAACTTTTCAAGCATACGCCCTCCTTGCGTTAGTTTAAACTAACCATAGTGAAAAAATTTTTGCCTCTTCGGGCTTGTAAATACAGTTAGTCTCTTCTAACTGTATTTACAGTCTACCATACTTTTTTTATATTGTCAACACTAATTTGATATTTTATTCAAAAAATTTCAAACAAAAAAGCAGAAAAAAATATGCACCCAAAAGTTAAACACTTTTGGGGTGCATATCATTATTGCGCCTTATTACTTAATTAAATCTTTAAAACCTTTTTAACAAGGCTTGGCATTTCGTCTTTATTAATTATATCTTCAAAGCGTTTTTCTTTATTCTTAAGCTCTGCAAGCGATTCGGGAACCTCCATACCGCTCTTGTTCTTTAAGATGTCTATAAGCGTAAAGTCATCTTTACCCTCAACATCCTCACCCAAAGCCGAAAGAACCGACTGATTAAACTTATACGGACTTGCGGTAGACGCGATAACCGTCTTAGTTTTATCTCCGGTGTCGCGCACATACTGCTCGTACACATCAACGGCAACGGCCGTATGGGTATCAAGCGTATATCCGTCCTCGGTAAAGGTCTTCCATATCTGAACCTTTGTAAAATAGTCGTCGCAGCAGCCGCCCCAAAACAAATCCGACACCTTGGCAAACAACGCCTTTGTCAGCTTGTAGCCGCCGTTTTTATTAAGCTTGCCCATAAGCGTAGATACTCTCTTTGCGTCATTTCCGCTTATGTCAAAAAGCAAACGCTCTAAATTACTTGAAACAAGAATATCCATCGACGGCGAAACACTCTGGTAAAACGGGCGGTTCTTGTTATATTCGCCTGTTTTCAAAAAGTCGGTCAAAACATTATTGCGGTTTGATGCACAAATAAACTTGTTAATGGGAAGCCCCATCTTCCGCGCATAGTATGCGGCAAGAATGTTTCCGAAGTTACCCGTCGGAACACACACATTTATTTTTTCGCCAAGCTTGATTTCGCCGCCGCCCACCATATCGCAGTAAGCGGATATATAATAAACAATCTGCGGAACAAGCCGACCCCAGTTGATGGAATTTGCCGATGAAAATGCATATCCCGCATCGTTCATTTCCTTTTCAAGCTTTGAATCGGTAAATATCTTTTTAACACCGGTCTGTGCGTCGTCAAAGTTACCGTCTATTCCGGCAACATAAACATTTGACCCCTCTTGGGTAATCATCTGAAGCTTTTGAATATCGCTTACGCCGTCACCGGGATAGAATACGATTATATCTGTGCCCTTAACATCCTTAAATCCCTCAAGTGCAGCCTTGCCGGTATCGCCGGAGGTGGCAACAAGTATAACTATCTTTTTATTTTCTCCCGTCTTTTTCATCGCGGTTGTCATAAAATGCGGCAGAATCTGAAGAGCCATATCCTTAAATGCGCAGGTAGGTCCGTGCCACAGCTCAAGGATATACTTTCCGTCAGCCAGTTTAACAACGGGCGCAACCTTGTCGCTGCTGAAATGCGAACCGCCGTATGCGCCGTTTGTGCATTGCGCTATTTCCTTATCCGTAAAATCGGTAAGAAACTTTTTAAGAACAAGGTTTGCTCTTTCTATATAGCTCATATTAAGCATTTTTTTAATTTCCGCCTCGGTAAGCTCGGGTATTTCGGCAGGCACAAAAAGACCGCCGTCTTCCGACAATCCCTTTTTTATAGCCTCTGCCGATTTAAGCTTAAGCCCTGTGTCACGTGTGCTTATATAATGCATAACATATCACCTTTTCCTTGTAAATTTATATATATAAATATGCAAAATGTCATTTCTGCGTAAAAATCCGCAGAAATGACATAAAGTAACAAAACCGATAATCAGTCCATATACTTTTTAACTTTATCTCCGGCTTCGCTTGCATCCGCACTTACCATAACGGTAAACGATACGTTAAACTTTTTATCAAGCTTATCAAGCGAGTCAACGAAATCCTCGAGGTCGGCAACCGTTGCGGAAGGAACACTTTTAAATATACTGTCGATAAAGATGTGCGTAACATCATAATCCTGTGCAATTATACCGCACAGCATTCCGGTAAACACATCAAGATTTTTTATATTAAAATCACCTGTTGTCACCATTCTTGCCTTGCGGTTGATGCTGTGCATCAGACGGTCACCCTCGGTAATGCAAACCACATTCCCTTTTTCGGCCTGAACAGCCGCATCGATAGCCTCAAGCATTTTCGGTGTTTTACCGCTGCCCTTTAAACCCATATGTACTTTAATCATTACGAATTCCACCTTTCGCTTCGTTTTTATATTTCGTTATAGATATTCTATCATAAAAAGCGGAATTTAACAATACCTTTTTCAAAATTTTTTGTGAAAATTTTGTAAATATATTTTATATATTATGCATATATGGTACAATATTTTAAAAACAGCGTAAAATCGTCTTAACGGCAGTTATACTCAGCCGTTAAGTCTCTCCTCAAGCGCAGCCTTCTCGGATTCATATCCGGGCTTGCCCAGAAGCGCGAACATATTTTTCTTATAGCTTTCAACACCCGGCTGATTAAACGGATTTACTCCAAGCATATAACCGCTGATTCCGCAAGCCTTTTCAAAGAAGTACACAAGCTGACCGAAGGTATACTCGTCAAGGCTTTTAAGCTTAATAACAAGGTTCGGAACGCCGCCGTCATTATGGGCAAGATATGTTCCCTCAAACGCCTTTTTGTTTACATAGTCCATACCCTTACCCGCAAGGAAGTTAAGACCGTCAACATTTGCCGCGTCCTCTTCTATTATAAGGTCTCTTTTAGGCTCTTCAACATAAAGCACGGTTTCAAACATAAGGCGTCTGCCGTCTTGTATATACTGTCCCATAGAGTGAAGGTCTGTCGAAAAGCTTGCGCCCGCAGGGAATATACCCTTTCCGTCCTTGCCTTCGCTTTCGCCGTAAAGCTGCTTCCACCATTCGATAAAATACTGAAGCTCGGGCTCATAGTTTACAAGCATCTCAACCGATTTGCCTTTTCTGTGCAGAATATTTCTTACAGCGGCATACTGATAGCACTCGTTTGACGCAAGGTCATCATTTGCGTAAAGCTCGCGTGCATCCGCCGCGCCCTTCATCATTGCCTTGATATCCGCGCCGCATACAGCTATCGGCAAAAGACCTACGGCTGTCAGAACCGAAAATCTTCCGCCCACGTCATCGGGAACAACAAACGTCTCATATCCCTCTGCGTCCGCGAGATTTTTAAGCGCACCCTTTGCCTTATCGGTGGTTGCATAAATTCTGCCCTTCGCCTCTTCCTTGCCATACTTATCCTCAAGATATTTTTTAAGCACACGGAAGGCGATGGCAGGCTCTGTCGTTGTACCCGACTTAGAAATTACGTTAAGCGACACATCCTTGCCATCTAAGCAGTCGATAACCGAGTTTAAGTAGTTGGGACTTATATTGTTGCCCGCAAAGATAATCTGCGGCTTTTCTGTATAGTTATAAAACGGACCGGTAACAAAATCAATCGCCGCCTTTGCTCCGAGGTAAGAACCGCCGATGCCTATTACAACCAAAACATCTGAATCCTTTCTGATTTTTGCCGCTGCCTTTTCTATTCTTTCAAACTCTTCTTTATCATAGTCAACGGGAAGGTCAACCCAACCCAAAAAATCGCTTCCGGGGCCGCTTTTTTCATTTATTGTCTTATGAGCGGCACTCACCTGTGCGGAAACGTTATCTATCTCTTCCTGAGAGATGAAGTCTTTTGCCTTGTCATATAAAAAAGTGATATTTTTTGACATTACAGTCACTCCTTAAAATTAATTATCTTTTTATATTATACTTCAGTATTAAATTTTACCACAACACATATGTTTATGCAAGTTAAAAACATATTAATATTTTATCAAATCAATAATAATATTTTATCAAAAATGGGGCAATATAATGACAGAAACAATTTTTATCCGACAAAATATACAGTTTTACATTTAAAATATTGCTAATAATTAACTGTATAAAACAAGATGAGTTGTTTCAAAATAAACATCGTAACAAACCTGTTATAAAATAATTTTAAAAATTTTTAAGGAGTGAAAAAAATGGCTAATAATAACAACAATAACAGCAATAACTATGTAGTACCCCAGGCTAAAGCTGCAATGGAGCAGTTCAAAATGGAAGCCGCAAGCGAAGTTGGCGTAACTCTTAACAAGGGATACAACGGTGACCTTACTTCAAGACAGGCAGGTTCAATCGGCGGTCAGATGGTTAAAAAGATGATCGAGAAGTACGAAAAGGATATGCAGAACAAATAACCTGTCCGAAACACTAAAAAAGCACCCGAAGGCCTGCTTGCAGGCGTTGGGTGCTTTTTGTTTTGACCAAATTTTTCAGATGAACCCATTAAGCTTTACGCTGTGGTCTTCATCTCAAGTCTGAGTCTGTCGGCAATCATTGCTATAAATTCAGAGTTTGTGGGTTTGCCCTTTGAATTTGCTATCGTGTAACCGAAGAAAGAATTTAAAACATCTGTGTCTCCTCTGTCCCAAGCAACTTCTATAGCGTGTCTTATTGCACGTTCTACCCTGCTTGGCGTTGTATTAAAATCTTTTGCAACGGTCGGATAAAGCTCTTTGGTAATCGAGTTTATAACATCAAGATTATCAACAACCATTATAATTGCGTGTCTTAAATACTGATATCCCTTTATATGAGCAGGGATTCCTATTTCGTGAATAATCTCGGTCACCATTGTCTCGATATCGCGATGAGGCGGTCTCTTAACAATATGCATATCCGTTCCGATTTTTGCCCTTGTTTCTTCAACGGCATCATTTTCATCGGCAAACATTAAAATTCTGCTCAGCAGCGACTCTGTATCTATCGGCTTTTGCATAAAATATTCCGCTCCCATAGCAATAGCGTTTGCCGCGGTCTTTTCATTGGCTATCGGACTTACCATAATAAATACGGGCGAGTCGGAATTGGTGTTGGGCTCAATTCTCTCCAATACGCCGAATCCGTCAAGGTTCGGCATAACAAGGTCTAAAATAACAACGTCGGGCTTAGCGAGGTCTATCATCTCAAGCGCCTCAAGACCGTCGCTTACGCTTCCCACGTCTTCAAACCTGTCATTGGCTCTAAGCGCACAGCTTAAAGCGTTAGCAAAATCTCTGTCATCATCCGCGATAAGTACCTTACACTTTTTGTTTAAAAATTTTTTCATTACTGCAATCTCCTTTGTTTTTCAAATTATTGTTTTATTAATCAACTTTATGTATATTATAAACATAGTTTACATTATTTGTCAATACATTTTTGCAAATTAATTGTATTTTTTTTACATTTATTTTTCAAATCGTTTACGGATATTAAAATTCGACAACGATATAAATTATAAGACAAATTAAGATATTTTTTTATCGACAATATGCACAATGGATTAGATTTAAAGTTTACTGCGGCAGAAATATCTGCCGCAGTAAACTTTAGTTTGCCGACCCCTCCATTTTTTTGATAAAAATAGCATATCCTCTTGTCGGGTTATTCACAAATACGTGAGTCACCGCACCTACAAGCTTGCCGTCCTGAATCAAAGGCGAGCCCGACATTCCTTGAACTATTCCGCCCGTTTTTTCGATAAGCCGCGAATCCGTTATCTTCACAATCATTCCCTTTGAAGAATTTTCGTCATCATTAATTTTTATAATTTTTACCGAATATTCGCAGATATCGTCACCTTCCACATTACACAAAATTGACGCATCGCCTTCGTGAACCTCGCTTCTTTCGGCAACGGGTATAGCCTCTTTCGGCAAACCGTCTTCGTTTAAAATCTTGCCGAAGACGCCTTCATCGGTATTTTTTAAAACATTCCCTATTATATTGTCGTCTTCGCCGAAGATGCCTAAAAGCTCTCCCGGCGCGCCTTTCTCACCGCGTCTTACGGATGTCACCTCTGCCTTTAACGCATTGCCTCCGCTGATGTTAATAAGCCTTCCTCCGCTGTCGCATATTCCGTGTCCCAAAGCCCCGAAGCTTTTGCTTTTCGGGTCATAATACGTTATTGTGCCGATGCCCGAGGCGGAATCCTTTATCCATACTCCTATTCTGTATCTGCCGTCATTTGCGTCTTTTTTTGCCCTGACCGACGTTTGCTTTTCTTCGCCGCCGTGCTCGTATACAACCGAAAGCTCGCCGCTTCCCGCTTTGTTCGTCATCTTTTCAAGGTCGGCGGCGGAAGAAATCTCGCGTCCGTCAATCTTAAGAATAATATCATCGGCAGAGATGCCCGCGTCCGCCGCGGGCGAACACACGCTTCCGTCTTCGGTTTCAAAGCCGGCTGTGTTTATTACACTTACACCTTTGATATTAACCGTTATGCCAATTGTCCTGCCCATAGGAACAAGCAGTTGCTCCTCCGCAGATACGGTCAGATTGACGCAAAATAAAATCAGGGTCATCAGACAGCCCAATCCTAAAAATTTTTTTGATTTCTTCATAATCACCTCTCGGGAAAACACTTTTTTCTCCCTCAAAGCTATTATCGCCGCATTTATATATTTAACTCATACAATAAGATGAAGTCAAAACACAAAATAACATTTACAATTCGGTTGTTTTATCCTGCCTCCGACTACTCAAGAACTTCGCCGAATTGTATATTTTTTCATATGAAATTGAGTTAAATTTTATTACCCCGCAGCCGACACAGTTTAAAATTATTTTGCATTTTTTGTCGAATTATATTTTATAATATCATAAAATCTGTTTTGTGTCCATACATTTTATTATTAAATTATTATTAAATTTAATGCAAGACTTTGTTTTTATGCTTTTACAAAAGCTGCTTTAGTTGACAGTTTTTTTTATTTGTGTTATTATAAATCAAAGATATTTCGTGCTTTAAGGAGGCCGATTATGAAAAAGAATTTTAAAACACACGATTTGGTTATTTCCGCCTTACTGATTGCTATAGGAATCCTGATTCCTATGATTTTTACAGGCCCTCCGTTCCGTATAATAGTAGGTCCGTATACTGCCACGATAATGGCACACGTACCTGTTATAATAGCAATGTTTATATCGCCGCAAACGGCGGTGTTTACGGCGGTCGGTACAACTATAGGCTTTTTCTTCACCGCACCCGTTATTGTTGCGGTTCGCGCCGCTTCGCACATTGTTTTTGCAATTGTCGGATCGTACTGCATAAAAAAGGGTATGACTGCCATACCTCTCTGCGGCGTGACGGGATTGATTCACGCCTTTCTTGAAGGAGCTGTTGTACTTATATTCTTCGTCGGCGGTTTAAGCACTCCCTCGTCCGGCTACTCGATTACAATGATGGTTATTATCACCTGTGTGGGAACTTTAGTGCACCACATTATTGACTTTATAATTTCCTACGCAGTGGGCGGCGCTCTCCATAAGGCAAAGCTTATGCCCAAGCTTCCGCCGCTTGCAAAAAAATCAAATTAATTAAAGGAGAGAATCAAAATGAGTGAATCTTACAAAAATATAGCAAAAAAGCTTATTCCTATGCTTGAAAAAAGGAACTTTGACGTATATTACTGTGAAAACGGCGATGAGGCCGCGAACAAGGCTATGTCGCTGATTGATAAAAATGATTCTGTTTCGTGGGGCGGTTCTTACACCGTTTCGCAGATTGGTCTGATTGAAAAATTGCGTACATCGGGATATAATTTAATCGACCGCGAGAAAGGCGGTTCTGCCGAAGAGAGAGCTGAAATTATGCGCCAAGGCTTGCTTGCCGATACGTTTTTAATGAGTTCAAACGCCGTTACCGAAGACGGAATCCTTGTGAATATAGACGGAAACGGAAACCGCGTTGCTGCTATGTGCTTCGGTCCGAAAAGTGTTATTATGATTATAGGAATGAACAAAGTCTGTCCCACTCTTGAGGAGGCAGAGGACAGAGCGCATAACATTGCCGCTGTTAAAAATGCTGAGCGTTTCGGTCTTACCAAAACGGGCTGCGCGCACGGAAAGTGCGTAAATTGCCTCTCGGACGAATGTATGTGCTCTTACATAGTTAAAACAAGGCGCAGCAAAGAAAAGGGCAGAATTAAAATTATTCTTGTCGGCGAAAGTTTAGGATTTTAAGCGGATTGCCGAAGATTTTAACATTGTCGGACGGAAATCCGCATAATATTAAAAATCGGGCTCGTGTAACCAACATCGGGCTAAAATAAAAAAGACCCCGCGGGGTCTTTTTTATATGCAATAATTTTATTGAGGCTGCTTGCCGATATATGCAAGGATACCGCCGTCAACGTAAAGAATATGTCCGTTAACCGCATTTGATGCCTCGCTTGCAAGAAAGACAGCGGGACCTGCAAGTTCATCAGGCTCAAGCCATCTGCCTGCCGGAGTTTTTGCGCAGATAAACGAATCAAAAGGATGTCTCGAACCGTCGGGCTGCTTCTCTCTGAGCGGAGCAGTCTGCGGAGTTGCGATATATCCGGGACCTATGCCATTGCACTGGATATTATATTCGCCGTATTCTGAGCATATGTTTCTTGTAAGCATCTTAAGTCCGCCCTTAGCGGCAGCATAAGCCGAAACGGTTTCTCTTCCGAGCTCACTCATCATAGAACAGATGTTTATAATCTTTCCGTGACCCTTTTTAATCATTGAAGGTATAACCGCCTTTGACACAATAAACGGAGCGTTAAGGTCAACGTCTATAACCTGTCTGAATTCCGAAGCCTTCATCTCTGTCATCGGGATTCTCTTTATGATTCCCGCATTATTTACGAGAATGTCTATAACGCCGACTTCCTTTTCAACGGTTGCCACAAGATTGTTTACGGCATCCTCATCCGTTACGTTGCAGACATACCCGTGAGCGTCAATACCCTCTGCCTTGTATGCCGCAATACCTTTGTCAACAAGCTCTTGCTTGATATCGTTAAAAACGATTGTTGCACCTGCCTCGGCAAATCCCTTTGCGATAGCAAAGCCGATTCCGTATGAAGCGCCTGTTACAAGTGCGATTTTTCCGTCAAGTCTGAAATTCATAATCTTGTCTCCTTTCAAAATTTATATTATCGGCGGTGGCTTACTCCCGCCGAAAATATTTTTTATCTTAAATCTTTTGTCTCTATTCCGTCCATATCGGTAAACTCTTGGTTTTCGCCGCACATAGCCCAGATAAACGAATAAGCGCGTGTACCTACACCGCTGTGTATTGACCAGCTTGGGCTGATAACCGCCTCTTCGTTATGCATAATAATGTGACGCGTCTCATCGGGCTCGCCCATCATATGGAAGACAACATCGTTTTCATCCATATCAAGATAAAGATATACTTCCATTCTTCTGTCGTGGGTGTGGCATGGCATCGTATTCCATACCGAACCCTCTTCAAGCTGAGTAAGACCCATAGCAAGCTGACAGCTTTGCATTACCTCAGGATGAATATACTGATTTATTACGCGCTTGTTCGCGTCTGCGTCAGCGCCGCATGGAACTTTTTTCGCCTTTGAAATATCGATTTTAACCGTCGGATATTCCTTATGCGCAGGGCAAGAGCTTACATAAAACTTCGCAGGGTCTTTGGGGTCGGCGCTCTTAAATGTGATTTCCTTATTTCCTCTGCCTATGTAGATGCCGTCGCGCGGTTCCATAACATACTCGGTGCCGTCAACGGTAATAACACCCTTGCCGCCGATATTGATACATCCCATCTCACGTCTCTCAAGGAAGTAATCAGCCGCAAGCTCTTTTCCCGCCTCAAGCGTAAGCGTCTTGTTAACAGGCATAAATCCGCCCGTTATGATTCGGTCAATGTGGCTGTAAACCATTTTAAAGTTGTCAGCCGTAAAAAGACCCAAAATGTAGAACTCTTCTCTTAACCTGTCGGTTGTGTAATGCTTTACATCCTTCGGATTTGAAGCACACCTGATTTCCATAATTAACTCTCCTAACTTGGTTTATTTTTTGTTATACTTATATATTTTACTTAAGTATAGCATTAAAAAATTGCAATGTATTAGCAAATTACAAATAAAATATTGCATTTCTCACAAAGAAGAGTTATAATATAACTATCAGATATCAAAGAAGAAAAGAGGGATATATATGAATGTTATGTACTCAAATTGCTCGGGTGCAATAGATGCGGCGATAAGCGGCAGAGGCTTCAGCTGCTTCTATTCCGAAAAGAACGACCCCAATGACAATATACATCTGCACGCCTGCTGCGAGATTCTGTTTTGTTTGTCGGGCGGAAAGAGCTTTTTTATCAATGACAGAATATATGATGTTTCGGACGGTGATGTGTTTGTTATGAATCAGTTTGAGGCGCACAGGATAACGCCGTATGCCGATTTGCCTTTTAAAAGATACGTTATGCAGATTCATCCCGAATTTTTATATGAAAACTCAACGCCCGAGACCAATCTCGGCTACTGCTTTGACGTCCGCGGCAAAAATATTACAAACCGCATCTCCATAGATAAGGAAGAGCAGGAAAAGCTTTGCCGTATGTTCAGAAAGCTGAGTTTTGACAACGGCTTCGGCGACGATATATTAAAGACAAGCTCTGCGCTTGAAATCATCACAGCGGTAAACCGATGCTTTATAGAAAAGAACAAGGGCTATACATATCATTCCGACTTTAAGAACAAAACCCTTGCCGCCGCGGTTGATTATATCAACAAAAACTTTTCAAGCCATATTTCACTTGAAATTGTCGCCAAAAACAGTTATGTTTCCGTCAATACGCTGTGCAATCTTTTTAAGACTCATATGGGCACAACGGTTACAAAATATATTACCTCTAAGCGAATGACCGAGGCAAAAAAACTTCTTCAAAGCGGCGAAAGCGTATCTATGACCGCCGAGAAGTGCGGCTTTACCGATTACACAACGTTCATACGCGCTTTTCGGCGTTCCATCGGTATGTCGCCCGGCAGCTATCAGAAAATGCTTAAAAAATAGCTTAAAATATGTCCAATTGCCGCTCTTTCTCTTGACACAAGGGACTAAGTGGTATAAAATATTAAATAATTCTTAATTAAAAAACAAGGAGACTTAAAATGCGTGTTTTAATGACAACAATGCAGCTTGATATAGGCGGAGCGGAAACTCATATAATCGAACTTTCAAAAGCGCTTAAACGCCGCGGAACAGATGTTACCGTCGCCTCAAACGGCGGAGCTTACGAAGCGGAGCTTGCCGAGGCGGGGATTCCGCACGTGAAGATTCCGTTTCACAGCAAAAATCCTATGTGTATGTACCGCGCGTACAAGCTTTTAAAAGAACTTATATTCAAAGAAAAATTTGATATTGTGCACGCCCACGCCAGGATTCCGGCGTTTTTGTGCGCTATGCTTCACAAGCGCTATCACTTCAGATTTGTAACCACCGCACATTGGGTCTTTTCGACAAGATTTCCTTACAATCTTCTTACAAGGTGGGGCGAACGCTCGCTTGCTGTCAGCGATGATATAAAAAAATATCTGATTGACAATTACGGAATAGTCCCCGAGAACATTCGCGTTACCATTAACGGAATAGATTTAAACAAGTTCTCTAAAGACACTGACTATTCCGATATAGCAAAGGAATTTTCTCTCGCCGACGGCAAAAAGAGAATCGTGTACGTCAGCCGTATGGACACCGACAGAAGCCTTGCCGCGCATAAGCTGATAGGATGTGCCGAGGATATAATAAAAACCGAAGAGAATACAGAGATTGTAATTGTCGGCGGCGGAAACGACTATGACAGCATAAAGTCTGAGGCGGACGCGGTTAACCAAAAACTCGGCAGGCGGGTTATTATTACAACGGGCAGCCGAACCGATATAAACAAATTTACCGCCTCGGGAGACATTTTTATCGGTGTAAGCCGTGCGGCTCTTGAAGCTATGGCTTGCGAAAAGCCGTCAATTATTGCCGGAAACGAAGGTTATATAGGCATATTTGACGAAGACAAGCTGAAAGAGGCGATAGATACAAACTTCTGCTGCCGCGGCTGCGGCGAAACAACGACCGAAAAATTAAAAAAAGACATACTCCATCTTTTAAGCTCGCCCTCGGCAGAGCTTAAAAAACTCGGCAAATACGCACGCGATACGGTCGCCGAACATTATTCGATGGATACAATGGCAGACGATGCCGTAAAGATGTATGTTTCCGTCATTAAAAACACCCTCATAAACGAAACCTCTGCCAAAGAGCTTGACACAATTGACGAATATCTGACAAATAACCCTCTGCGAATAAAAAGCGCCGAATCGGACGTGGTAATATCGGGATACTACGGCTTCGGCAACAGCGGAGACGATTCAATCCTTTACGCAATAGTACGCGAGCTTAAGCTTAAAGACCCATCTGTCCGCATTGTCACTCTCTCAAACACGCCGAAGGCAACCCAAGAATTATACGGAGTTGACGCGGTACACAGATTCAACTTTGTCAGCGTATGCAGAAGGCTCAGACACACAAAGCTTTTAATAAGCGGCGGCGGAAGCCTTATTCAGGACGTCACGTCCAACAAGTCTCTGGCATATTACCTGACGGTTATCGCGTTGGCAAAACGATTCGGCAAAAAGGTAATGCTTTATGCCAACGGAATAGGACCTATAAGCAACGCCGCAAATCATAAAAGAATACACAAAGTATTAAACAGCGTTGATATGATAACCCTGCGCGAACCGTCTTCTCTTGAAGAGCTTAAACGCTTTGGCATATACAAGCCGAGAATCCTTGTAACCTCCGACCCCGCATTTAATCTCTTCCCCGCGGACGAGACTGAGGTATCGGGCATACTGTCATCTATGGGGCTTGCGGACGGTTCAAAATACTGTGTCATTGCGCTTCGTCCCTGGAAGACGCTGAAGAGCGGATTTTCGGAAGTTATAGCCCAATGTGCCGATTATATAAAAAGCAAATACAATATAGACGCCGTATTTGTTTGTATGCAGCCGGCAAAAGATTTTTCCGTTACAAACGCCGCCGTACGGGCAATGAGCGGAAAGGGGTATATTTTAAATAACGCGTACACAACCGCGCGGCTTCTCGGAGTAATACGAGACGCCGAATTTGTTATAGGAATGCGTCTGCATACCCTTATCTATGCGGCAAGCGTTAAAACTCCCGTAATCGGGATATCGTACGACCCAAAAATTGACGCGATGATGGATTATATGGGACAGGAATACAGATTGCCCGCCGATAATCCCAATCCTTTAACCCTACAGGCATACATCGACAAAATTATTGAAAACAGAGCCGAAATATCGCTTCAGCTTGCCGAAGTGGCTGAAAAAGCCGCGGAAAAAGCAAGCGAGAACGCAGTTCTTGCTCTGTCGCTTATAAAAGAATAACAAATAATTCCTTGAGGTGATACCAATGATGAATTTATTTATATTTAATCATATAACCGATGACGAGGTTATCTCGGCGCTGCTCAGATTTAAGGACGAATGCAGAGAAGAGGATTATTGCACCGCCGTGCGCGGTCTTATAGGCTTTTCGTCTCACCGCCTTACCGATAAAAGCATTATCGGAGAATATGTTTTAAGAAAGATGCTTGAAACCGAGCCGATTGCCGATATCTCGCATCTGCGCGACTTTTTAAGACACGATATAAAAATCATATATAACGAGCTTCTGGCGTATGACTGGAACTCTCTGTTTAACGAATGCGGCTGTATTTCGCCCGACAGTATTACTCTTCCTCCGGTCGATACGGGTCTTTGCGGATACGTTCGGTCGATTAATGCAATGCTTTCCTGCGAATCAAACGAGGCGCTGGGCGGCGCAATTCTTGCGCATACAGACAGCTTCGGCACGGGAAGCTCCTCTGCCTTTTCGGCGCTTAAATGGCAGGACGGCAAGCTTGTCGGCATACTTCGTCCCGATGAAATCTCATTTGATGAGCTTACGGGTCTTGAACATCAAAAAAGAGTTTTGATTGAGAATACGGAAAGCTTTGTCTTCGGCAAGCCCGCAAACGATGTTCTGCTGACAGGAAGCTCGGGCACGGGCAAGTCATCGTGCGTTAAAGCGTGTCTTAATATGTTTAAAAACAGCGGTTTAAGGCTAATCGAGCTTAATAAATCTGATTTGGGCGACCTTTCATCCGTATTTAACTGCATAAAAAACAATGTGCTTAAATATATTATTTTTATAGACGACTTGTCATTTGAGCCGGGCGATATGAGCTATAAAATTTTGAAATCGGCTCTTGACGGTCAGGCAGAGGCGCGCGGAAGCAATATACTAATCTATGCCACGTCAAACCGCCGCGGACTTATAAAGGAAACCTGGACCGAACGCGAGGGATATATGGGAGACGAGGTTCACAGAAGCGAGGGTATACAAGAGCGCAAGTCTCTTTCGGCGCGTTTCGGAATCAACCTCAGCTTTTTAAGTCCCACCCAACACGAGTATTTAAAAATCGTTTCGGATATGCTTAGCGCAAAAAATATTGAAATGACCGATGAAATCCGTGCTGAGGCGCTTAAATGGCAGATTAACTATAACGGATTTTCGGGCAGAACCGCAAAGCAGTTTGTTTTAAGCCTTCTCGGATAACCTGATGTTATCCGGCGTAAGCTTTGTGCCAAAACCCATCGGCGGACAAGAAATTGCTTCGTAAAATTTACTTAAAATATATAATTTTACTCGGGCGAAAAATTTCTCATACTTTAGATAAAATTTTTGTCATAAACTATTGCTTTTTATCGTAAAATGTGAGATAATAATTATTACTTGATTAATAGATTATATAGGGGTGGATATAAATGGCACAAACCAAAGCGCCGCAAAAAAAAGCGGGGTCGGCAGCCAAAACGGATTCCAATTCTCCGCGTCACGCCGCACCGCAAAAAAAATCACATACAGCGCGCAAAGTGCTGCTTGTTATTATATTTATTTTAATTGCGGCCGCGGCGGCGGTTATTGTCTATGCCAATACATATTCGGGAATCTTCCCCAATACGTATGTAGAAGAGCAAAACGTCAGCGGAATGACAGAGAATGAGGTTGTCGAATTTCTTTCAAATATATATAACGAAGAAAATTTAAGCGGCGCAAGTCTTACGCTGTCGTGCAGCGATACATCTGTTCAGCTTCCTGTCAAAAATCTTAATATTAAGTTTGACAATGTTGCGCTTACCCAAAAGGTTATATCCTCCGGTAAGGAGGGCAATCCGATAGGTGTTGCCGTTGCTTTTATCTCACGCTTTTTTAAGGAGTGCAGGGTCAGCCCCGAAGCAGTTTATGACAGAGACGCTTTTTTAAAGGCGATTGACAATACTGCTTCAAAATACGAAAGCCGGCCTGTCGGACACACCTTTGTAATAGGCGATGATTCAGTCATTATTCATGGTCCGGTTGACGGATGTATGGTTGACCGAAGCAAAGTCGAAAAGGAGTTTGAATCTCAGCTTGCTATGATGCGCTTCAGCATAATTGTTCTTGAACCCGAGACGGTTAAACCGGAAAAGTTAAACTTTGACGAGTTTTACACCTGGCTCACCTCTGACGCACAGGACGCATACTACGAAAAAGACAACGGAGTCGTTAAGGTTCACGATTCAAAGCCCAAATGCGAGGTTAGCCGCGAAGCTGTTCAAAAAGGGCTTGACGACTTGAAAAACTCGACTGACAACACTTCGACAATCAGCGTTACCGTGATTCAGCCCGAAAAAACGACCGAAAAGCTTAAGGAAGTTTTGTATAAAGACGAGCTTGGCAAATACTCGACCAATTTCGGCGGAAGTACGGCGGCGCGTGCAAATAACGTTCGGCTGTCTGCATCAAGAGTTAACGGAACCGAACTTCTGCCCGGCGAAGAATTTTCGTACGACAAAACAATTAAGCCGAGAACCGCTTCAAACGGATATATGGCGGCTCCCGTTTATGTGGGCAATAAGGTTGAAAGCGGTATGGGCGGCGGAATATGCCAAACCTCATCCACCTTATATTCGGCGGTGCTTTACGCAAATCTTGAAATACTAGAAAGGCACAACCACTCTCTTCCCGTGGGTTATATTCCCTTGGGAATGGACGCTACAATAGCCGAGGGCGTTCTTGATTTAAGATTCCGCAACAATACCGATTATCCCGTAAAGCTTGTTGCCTCGGCAAACGGCGGTGTTGTAAGCTTTACCGTTTACGGATATAACCCCGACGGAACAAGCGTTTCAATTGAGCGCAGCAACAAGGGCGACACATATTATGTAACGCGTGTTGTAAAAAAGAACGGTGAGGTTGTAAAGCGCGAAAATATGCGTTCAAGCACCTACGGCAAGCCCGAAAAGGAAGAGAAAGAGAAAGAAAAGCAAAATTAAATATTGCCATACTTCAGGGTTCGGTGAAATTCCGTACCGGCGGTAAAGCCCGCGAGCATATGCTGATTTGGTGAAATTCCAAAGCCGACAGTTAAAGTCTGGATGAAAGAAGTAAAATATAATCCCTCATACGCGGGATTTGTATTTGCCCCGAAGTTTAACTTCGGGGCTATTTATATTTATATTATCAGGAGTGATTTACTATGAAAAACAAAATTAAAACAAGAACGGTTACAACGGTTGCGATTATGACGGCTGCGGCATTTATTCTTCAACTTTTGGGGACAATTCTTCCGTTTAAAGTCGGCGGGTTTCTTGAGGTCGAATTTTCCGACCTGCCTGCCATTATCGGCACATTCTCTATCGGTCCTCTTGCGGGCGTGCTGACAGAGTTTCTTAAAAACCTTTTAAAATGCAGCGCAACAACGACAGGCTTTGTGGGCGAGCTTGCAAACTTTATTATCAACGGTACTTTTGTACTTGTTATCGGTCTTATTTATAAGTACAACAAAACGCGAAAGGGTGCTGTTATAGCTCTCTCTGTGGGAACGGTAACAATAGCCGCCGTAGGCATACTTACAAACATCTTTATTCTGCTTCCGTTATATATGCCGACCACGGATATCGCGGCAAGGCTTAATCTGGCTTTGACCGTCATAACTCCGTTCAATATCGTAAAGGGAATTGTTCTGTCTGTCATTACATTCTTTATATACAAACCCCTGTCGCGTATAATACATAACAAATAATTATGCAATTTTGCTAAAATCCCCCTGTTTTTCGCGCTGTAGTCTTGCTTGACAAAGACTTGAAAATAAGTTAAAATTATAAAAACCGAAGCGCGAAAGGGGGATGCATTTTATGAACAGAGATTCTTTTATCAGCACTCGTGTGGCGGTTGTGGAAAAAATTAAAGAATCGGCATACTCTGTACTGCCGATTGCAATTATTGTTTTGGCGTTGTGCTTCAGCATAGTACCGATAAACACAGACCTTCTTTTATGTTTTATTGTCGGTGCCGTAATGCTTGTTTTCGGAATGGGATTTTTCTCTCTCGGCGCGGAAATGTCTATGACACCGATTGGAAATAAGGTCGGAACGGCTTTGACAAAATCAAAAAACCTTCCCCTTATACTATCCGTCAGCTTTATACTCGGCTTTGCGGTAACTATAGCAGAGCCCGATTTACAGGTTCTTGCCGAAACCGTTCCCCACATAAGCAATATTGTGCTTCTTATCGCGGTCGGCGTTGGCGTCGGCTTCTTTCTCTCGGTCTGTATGCTGAGAATCCTTACAGGTTTTAAACTCAGGCTTCTTCTGCTTGGATTTTATATAATCTTATTTATACTGTCCGCCTTTACGGACAAAGATTTTTTAAGCATCGCGTTTGACTCGGGCGGGGTAACAACAGGGCCTATGACGGTTCCGTTTATACTTGCTATGGGTATCGGTGTGTCTAATATAAGAAGTGATAAAAAGGCTGAATCCGACAGCTTTGGTCTGGTTGCACTTTGCTCAATCGGGCCTGTCCTTGCTGTGCTTATCCTCGGGTTCTTCTATCCAAAGACAAATTCCGCATCGGAAATAACAAGGGCATATTATGCCACCACCCCGGAAATCGGGCGTGCATACTTAAAGGCTATTCCTTCAAGTATGAAGGAGATGGCTGTTTCTCTGCTGCCTATCGTTGCAATATTTATTCTTTTTCAATTATTCTCTCTTAAGCTTTCAAAAAGAAACCTCATAAAAATTTTAGTGGGTATTTTATATACATATTTCGGTCTTGTGCTTTTTCTGACCGGCGTAAACGTAGGCTTCTCGTCACTCGGGACAGTTCTCGGCGAGGAAATCGCAAAAAGCTCGGCAAAATGGCTTCTTATTCCTCTGTCAATGCTCCTCGGTTGGTTTATCATATCGGCAGAGCCTGCGGTAGCCGTACTTGAAAAACAGATTGAAGAAGTAAGCGCGGGGGCGATATCGGGCAAATCCGTTAAAATAAGCCTTTCCGTTGCAATATCACTCGCAATGGGAATCTCTATGCTTCGCGTTATGACGGGCATTTCACTTTTGTACTTTTTGATTCCGGGCTACGCGGCCGCGCTTATTTTGTCATTTTTTGTTCCCGATATTTATACCGCCATTGCATTTGACTCGGGCGGAGTTGCATCGGGACCTATGACATCTACCTTTATGCTTCAGTTTGCAATAGGCGCCTGCAGCGCCCTGGGCGGAAACACCCTGTCCGACGCTTTCGGAATCGTTGCCGTTGTTGCTATGCTTCCGCTTATCTCGATTCAGGTAATGGGCTTTATAAGCAAAATTAAGACCGCCAAAAACCACTCCGCTGACAAAGAGGCATTACTTTACGGCGACTATGATATTGTTGAACTATGGGAGGATGAGGCTGCTTGAATTATGTAATTTCAATCTGTGACTTAAAATCGCTTAAAACGCTTACCGATATCTGTAAGGAACTTAACCTTGCAATGACATCTGTCTTTCGCGCTAAGGGAACGGCTGTCAGAAGTATGCTTGATATCCTCGGAATAGAAAGCACAAACAGGCGGGTTGTAATGACCGTGGCGAGCCGCGAAAAAACAAAGGAACTGATATCTCTTCAAAAAGAAAAAATGTTTATCGGCGTACCGGGACACGGTCTGGTTGTCGCCGTTCCAATAAAAAGCATCGGAGGTGGAAAAACCGTGGCTTACTTAAATAACGGAGACGCTTCGGCTGCTTACAGTCCGAAGTTCAACTTATCCTATGAGCTTATCGTGGCAATAGCCAACGAGGGCAGAACCGATATGGTAATGAACGCCGCCAGAAGCGTCGGAGCAAAAGGCGGAACCGTTCTTCACGGAAAGGGAACCGGCGGCGAAAACGAACAAAAGTTTTTTAAAGTGTCTATTGCCCAGGAGAAAGAGGTAATACTTATTTTATCCGAGGCAAAACAAAAATCGGCGATTATGAAAGCAATACTTGAAAAGGCAGGACCCGATACCGAGGCAGGAACCGTTGTTTTCTCTCTCCCCGTGAGCGAGGCGGCAGGTTTTGGCATTTTAGAGCAGGCATAAAACTATTTATATAAAGAAAGTGAATATATGAAGAATAAAAAAGCCTCTTTCACGGCACAAAATACAATCGGATATTCAGCAAATCCCGACACAGGGCTAAACGACTTACAAGTCAGCGAAATGATAAAAAACGGACAAACCAACAAACTTCCGTCCGATGACCAATACTCGATACCGAAAATCGTTGCAAAGAATGTATTTACGTACTTCAATCTGATATTCTTTATCTTCGCGGCAGCCCTTATCACGCAGCATTCCTATAATCATCTTGCGTTTCTCGGCGTAATATTTTCAAATACGGTTATAGGAATCGTACAGGAAGTGCGCTCAAAAAGAATATTAAGCAGGCTTACTCTTGTATCGTCGCCATCCTCAAAGGTTGTCCGCGGCGGCAATGAGTATTCCGTAAAGAACGATAATCTTGTGCTTGGCGACATAATAATTTTAGAAAGCGGAAATCAAATCCCCGCGGACGCAACCGTTTGCAGCGGTGAAGTCTATGTAAATGAGGCGCTTGTAACGGGCGAGGCGGATGAAATAAAAAAAGCCGAGGGCGATAAGCTGCTGTCGGGCAGCTTTGTCGTCTCGGGCTATTGCCGCGCACGGCTTGACGCGGTAGGCGCAGACTCATTTGCGGCAAGGCTTTCCGCAGAAGCCAAAAAAACTAAAAAACGTCAGCGTCCCGGAATGATGAAGTCGCTTAACATATTGATTATGATAATCGGAATAATTATAATTCCGTTCTCGGTTATTATGTTTATGAATCAGCACCAAACCCTTAACCTTTCCGTTAAAGAAAGCGTTGAAAACGCAGTTGCTTCCTCTCTCGGAATGATACCCGAGGGCTTGTATCTGCTTACAAGTATTGCGCTTGTGGCAAGCACAATACGCCTTGCCAAGGGAAGCACGCTTGTTCACGATATGAAGTGTATAGAAAGCCTTGCGCGTGTTGACCTTATTTGCGTTGATAAAACGGGAACAATAACCGAGCCCGATATGAAAGTAAACTCTGTTCTGCCGCAGAGCAGCGATAAGACAACAGCTGACAAAATCAGAGATTTTGTGTTTGGTATGGAAACCGACAATGTAACCCAAAAGGCAATAAAAGCCTATTTTGAGAATACCGAGGTTCAAAACAAAGTAATACAAAGAAAAGAATTTTCATCTGTTTACAAGTTCAGCGCGGCAAAGTTTGAAAACGGTGATGTTTACGTACTCGGCGCACCCGAAGTACTGCTTGGGAAGGATTACGGCGCATACAAAAATAATCTCGATACGCATTTTGCCGCAGGGGAAAGAGTGCTTTTATTCGGCAAACCCAAAATCCCGAGCGATGGCGAAAAGCTTTTCGACGACGCCCCGATTGATATAAAAATTGTTCCGCTTGCATTCATAACACTTTCAAATCCAATCCGCGAGAACGCCGCAAAGACCTTCCTCTATTTTGAAAGCCATGGTGTTGACGTAAAAGTTATATCGGGCGATAACGCAAAAACCGTTTCATATATCGCCTCACGCGCAGGCATCAAAAACGCGGGCAAATATATAGATTTATCCACCCTTACCGATGAAGAGGTTTCATCAGATAAAATGCTTGAATACTCTGTCTTCGGCAGGGTTAGCCCAACCCAAAAACGGCTTCTTATCCGAAATTTTAAAAAAGCAAAACACACCGTTGCAATGACGGGCGACGGTGTAAATGACGTTCTTGCTCTGAAAGACGCGGACTGCAGTATCGCAATGGCATCCGGAAGCGACGCCGCCGTAAGCGTTGCGGATCTTGTTCTTGTAAACTCTGACTTTGCAAATATGCCGCGCGTTGTGGATGAGGGCAGACGCGTTATAAATAATATCGAAAGAACAGCGTCACTCTTTCTTGTAAAAAATATATTCTCGTTTATTATGACGCTTATTTCAATTTTTGCGGTGACGTACTATCCGCTTAAGCCCGTTCAGATTTCGCTTGTGTCAAGTATGATGATTGGTATACCGTCATTCTTTCTTGCACTTGAGCCGAACAAAAACCGTGTTGAGGGCAAATTTTTAAGAAATGTGCTCTGTCGCGCTTTTCCCTCTGCTTTTTCTGCCGTTATTTTAGTTGCGGCGTGGCTTATGATATCGTCCGCATTTAGTATAGACTATGCAAAAATCACTACGGTTTCCTGTATGATTTACGGCTTTGCATCATATATGATGCTGTTTAAAACCTGCCGCCCGTTTAATATACGGCACGGAATTTTATTTGCCCTGATGGGAATCGGTTATGTAAGCTGTACTGTTCTTCTGCCGTGGTTCTTCGACTTTACAAGGCTTGATATCGGCTGCTTTATAATTATGATCCTTTTGATTTCGCCCGCATATCCGCTACAGCTCGGCTTTCAAAAGCTTCTTTCGCTTTTGTTCCGCAAAAGAAGCTGACACGCCCGTGTTTACATTTTATCATACTTTTCGTTTTTAAGACATACATTTAAACGAGGTGATAAAAATGTTTGTTTCAATCAAGGGCAGAACAATAATATACAGCTTTGCCGCGCTTCTTGCGATATCCGTATCGGCAGTCTGCATATCTTTAAAGGAAGTGCACGACAATATGGACTATGCTCTTCCCTCCTCTGCGGTTGAAAGCAAAAATATTCTGATTGATGCGGGTCACGGCGGTTTTGACGCCGGCGCATCCGACAACGGAATATCGGAAAAAGATATTAATTTAAGCGTTGCAAAAGAACTTAAAAAACTTATTGAAGATAATGGCGGAAAGACCGCAATGACGCGTGAAGGAGACGTCTCGACCGCCGATGAGAATCGCAGTGACGGAAGTTCCGCAAAAAAATCCGACCTGCGCCGCCGCCGAGAAATGATAAAGGAGAGCGGCGCAGATATTTTTATCAGTATTCATATGAACAAATTTCCGCAGTCTAAATATTGGGGGGCGCAGGTTTTTTATGCCGCCACTCCCGAAGACAGCAAACGCCTCGGCGAATGCATACAGGCGGCTCTGCCGCGTGTATTGGGTGACAATAACGACAGAGTCTCCAAAAAAGCCGAAAGCGGAATATTTATTCTCAAAAACGCTGAAATTCCGTCCGTTATTGTCGAATGCGGCTTCTTGTCAAACCCCGATGAAGCGGAAAAACTTAAAACAGAGGATTATCAAAAGCAGCTCGCCCGGGCAATATTTGAAGGGCTATGCGACTTTTTGAATAAATAATTTAAAATCAGGCTTTGGGCTACAAATTTTCGCTGAAAAAGCTTGAAAGCTCGGCTTCGGCGGCATCTTCATCACCGCCCGAAATCTTAACGCTGATTTCATCACCCTTCGCCGCCCCGAGGCTCATAAGAGAGAACAGCCGTTTTGCGTCGGCTGTTTTGCCGTTCAGGCTGACTTCGATTTCAGACTCAAACTTTTCCGCCCGCTTTACAAGCAGCCCCGCAGGTCTTGCGTGTATACCTGCATCATCTTTTATTTTATACGTAAATGTTTTCATTTGATTATCCCTCCCGAAAGTGTAATATTATTTAATATTTCTCATTCGGGAGAAAATATTCATTATATTTTTTCAATCATACATATTGCCTCTGCGGCAATACCTTCGTCTCTTCCGCAAAATCCAAGCTTCTCGGTGGTTGTCGCCTTTATGCTTACACATTCTTTGGGAATATTTAAAACGCTGCTGACATTTACGCGCATATCGGGGATAAATCCCGATATTTTTGGTCTTTGTGCGATTACTGTTGCATCTATATTTACGATTTTATAACCGTTTGCATTCAATATTTTCGCCGCCTTGCCGAGAAGGACACCGCTGTCCGCGCCCTTCCATTTATTGTCCGTATCGGGGAAGTGAGTTCCTATATCGCCAAGCGCCGCCGCGCCCAGCATAGCGTCCGTGATTGCGTGAAGAAGCACATCCGCATCCGAATGTCCCAGCAAGCCAAGCTCATACGGGATATCAACCCCTCCGAGTATAAGCTTTCTGCCCTCTACAAGTCTGTGTACATCATATCCCAATCCTACTCGCATTGCCTTTTCTCCTTTCCGCCCCGCGGCGTTTTACAATCGCCTCCGCAAGAAACATATCATCGGGTGTGGTAATCTTAAAATTCTGCGACGACCCCTCTATAACCCTTATCGGGATATTCAAAAGCTCTGCCACGGCGCAGTCATCGGTTGCTTCGATTCCGTTATCTCTTGCATATATATGCGCCGAGAGAATTTCATCTGTCTTAAACCCCTGCGGCGTCTGAATCAAACATTTATCATCACGGCTGACAGTTTTTGTTATCAATTTGTTTTTGTCAATTTGCTTTACGGTGTCCTTAACGGGGATTCCGAGGGATGCCGCGCCGAATCTGTGTACGGCTGAAACGACCTCTCTGATTTGTTTTTGCGTAACAAACGGACGCGCTGCATCGTGGATAAAAACATACTCGCCATTTACTTTTTTTAGTCCGTTCAAAACCGATTCACAGCGCGCTGCTCCGCCCTCGGCAATGCACGACAGCTTGCTTATTCCGTATCGCCGCGCCAAAGTCCAAATAAGCTCTGTGTCGCAGCCGCGCGCTGAAACAACTATCTCATTGATAAACCTGCACCGCTCAAACTGCATAAGCGTGTATATAATTATGGGGATTCCGTTAAGCGTCATAAATTGCTTGGGAATGTTGCCGCCCATTCTTGTTCCGCTTCCGCCTGCGGCTATAAGCGCCGAATTAATCACTTTTTTCATAACCTTATCCTCTATAATATATCCTTTAAAACGTCGCGTATGTTATAATACGTGCTGATTTGGATTTTTCTAAACTTTTTAAGCTTATCTGTGTTATATGCCGGAATCAAAACTCTTGAAAATCCAAGCTTTTCAGCCTCGGCAATTCTGTTTTCAAGATAACTGCACGCGCGCAGTTCGCCCGTAAGCCCTATCTCACCTATTGCTACAACATCGCTCGGCACGGGCTTATTGCGAAAGCTTGACGCTATAGCCAAAAAAACTCCCATATCTATGGCGGGCTCAACCATTTTAAGCCCGCCGACAACATTTACATACACATCGTATGCCGAAATATGCAGCCCTATACGCTTATCCATTACCGCAAGCATAATAAGCACCCTTGTCAAATCAATTCCCGTGCTTGTACGGCGCGCATTGCCAAAGCTGCTTTGTGCCGCAAGAGCCTGAACCTCTGCAAGAACGGGACGGGTTCCCTCCATTGTGCATATAATGCACGAGCCGGGTTCGTTAATCGGTCTGCCCGAAAGCATCGCCTTTGACGGGTCTTTTATCTCCGACAGTCCGTCTCCGCCCATCTCAAAAACACCTATTTCGTTTGTTGAGCCAAAACGGTTTTTTATCGCCCTTATGATTCTGTACGACCGGTGTTGATCCCCCTCAAAATACAAAACAGAGTCAACAATATGTTCAAGTATCTTCGGTCCCGCAATAGAACCCTCTTTTGTAACGTGCCCCACCAAAAATGTGGCAATCGACTGTTCTTTTGCAATCCGCATAAGGGTTGCCGCCGTATCGCGAATCTGCGTAACGCTTCCCGCGGCAGGGGTTATCTCGGGGTTATACATAGTCTGCACCGAGTCAACAATAAGTATGTCGGGCTTCTCGCGCAGAATACAATCGCAAATTAGTGACATATTTGTCTCGGTATACAATTTAAGATTCTCGGTTCTGACCGACAGTCTGTCTGCCCGAAGCTTTATCTGGCTTTGAGATTCCTCTCCCGAAACATAAAGTATACGCCTCTCTTGACCGAGATATTCGCATATCTGAAGCAGGATTGTTGATTTTCCTATGCCGGGCTCTCCCGAGATCAGGGTCAGGGAGCCTTTGACAAGACCGCCGCCCAATACGCGGTTCAGCTCTCCGATTTCTGTGTCGAGGCGCGTGTACGCTTCACCGCTGATTTCCGTAAGCGGCAGCGCCTTTGCATGCCCGGCGGCGCGGCCTCCGCTCGTTCTTGCTCCGTGCGCGCCGCCAATACCGCTCATACTGCGGCTGCGCTTATCGTCTTCGTTTACATCTATTATTTTTTCTTCGACCATTGTATTCCAAGCGCCGCAGATGCATTGGCCCATCCATTTAGGACTTTCGTATCCGCATTCCTGACATACAAATACGGTCTTTGCTTTTTTTGCCATAAGCATTTCCTCCGCATTTTGCTGCAAATTTATTATGCGGCAGTGATAACTTCATTGCCTCTGTATTTTTATTTATTGATGTTTTTTTCTGCATTTCGCAGATCGCTTTTCTGAGCGATATTAAGCTCAAACCAGAAAGTGCTTCCTTGTCCGAGTTTGCTGTTTACTCCGAAATCGGCGTTATGAAGAGAGAGTATGCTTTTGACAATAGAAAGTCCGAGACCGCTGCTGCTTGTTGCGCGTACATGATTTGTGCTGGCCTTGTAATATCGGTCCCAGATGTTGTCAAGCTCCGACGGCTCTATTCCCATTCCATGATCTGTCACCTCAAAGCGCATTTTGCCGTGGTGTTTTTTGATGCTGATATAGACGGTACGAT
>ERZ773108.480-NODE-480-length-44394-cov-42.022283_pt1 | contig 44394 bp, 47 predicted proteins | sample MGYA00580570_ERZ773108 | MGnify/ENA primary metagenome ERZ773108 (study PRJEB29015, sample SAMEA2737840) | human gut metagenome | biome: human gut; feature: human-associated habitat; material: faeces | place: China | collected 2012 ...
AAGGCTCCGGGCATGAAACTCCGTGAGTCGGGTGGGGTAGGTTCGGATATGCAGTTGATGCTGGACGGTTTTAGCGGAAAGCACGTCAAGGTGTTCATTGACGGTGTGCCGCAGGAAGGTGTGGGAAGCTCCTTCAGCCTGAACAATATTCCGGTGAGCTTTGCCGACCGTATAGAGGTATATAAGGGTGTAGTTCCCGTGGGCTTCGGTACGGATGCCATTGGCGGTGTCATCAATATTGTTACCAACAAGAAACGCCGGAACTGGTTCCTGGATGCTTCTTATTCTTACGGCTCGTTCAATACCCACCGCTCATACGTTAACTTCGGACAGACTTTCAAGAACGGTTTCAGCTATGAAATCAATGCCTTTCAAAACTACTCGGACAACGATTATCATGTAGATGCGCCGGTAAAGGATTTTGAGACGGGCAGTTTCAACGAAAGTGAGAAGGTGCGCGTGAAGCGTTTCAATGATACTTACCACAACGAAGCCATTGTGGCCAAAGCGGGTATTGTGGACAAAAGTTGGGCAGACCGGCTGATGTTCGGTTTCACCTATTCGCACATGTACAAGGACATACAGACCGGTGTACGCCAGAAGACAGTCTTCGGAGAAAAGCACCGCTTCGGCCATTCACTAATGCCTTCGATGGAATACAGCAAACGCAACTTGATAATCAAGGGGCTGGATATGGTGTTGACAGCCAACTACAATCGCAATGCCACTACGAATGTGGATACTGCCCGCTATGAATACAACTGGCTTGGTGAGAAACATCCGCTGAACAGTCCCGGCGAACAGTCCCGCCAGTATTCCCGTGCCGATAATGACAATTGGAACGGTACATTGACCTTGAATTACCGCATTGCCAGAGTCCACATGCTGACTTTCAATCATGTGTTGAGTGCATTCCAGCGTGATAATACTTCACTGTTGGCGGTGGAAGAACAGACGGATGCCATTGCCAAGCAGACCCGCAAGAATATCTCCGGTTTGTCATACCGCCTGATGCCTTCCGAAAAGTGGAACTTCTCGGCATTCGGCAAATACTACCGCCAGTATGTGGCAGGACCTATGGCCGAGGATGATACCGGTAGTAATTATGTACGCACCAGCCGTACGGTAGACTCTTGGGGATATGGTGCTGCCGGAACCTACTTCATCCTGCCCGGCTTGCAGGCGAAGCTCTCTTATGAAAAAGCTTACCGCCTGCCCACTATCGAAGAGATGTTTGGTGACGAAGACCTGGAGAGTGGAGACATCGGCATCCGTCCCGAGAAAAGTGACAACATCAACTTGAACCTGAGTTATTCCCGGAGTTTTGGAAAACATTCTGTCTACGTGGAAGGCGGTGTGGTATACCGCAATACGAAGGATTATATCCAGCGCAATATCCAGGACTTGAGCGGAGGAAAAGAAGGGGCCACTTATACCAACTACGGCAAGGTGCTGACGAAGGGATACAATGTATCGGCACGCTATGGCTTCGGACGCTGGCTGAGTGTGGGCGGCAACTTCACGCAGATGAATGTGCGTGACAATGAGAAGATGCAAATCGGCAGTACCGGCAACTCTGTGGAAAATCTCGGTTACAAGGCACGCATTCCCAATGTGCCCTATCAGTTTGCTGATTTTGACGTAAACTTCTATTGGCGCGACCTCTGGAAGAAAGGGAATATGCTGTCCGTGACTTACGACAACCAGTACATGCACAGCTTCTCCTACTATTCGCAGGCCATCGGTAGCAAGAACAAGGATTTCATGGTACCCGACCAGTTCTCCCATAACCTGACATTGAGCTATAGTCTGAAGAATGGCCGCTATAATATCTCGTTTGAATGCCGCAACTTCACGAACGAGGATTTGTACGACAATTTCAGTCTTCAGAAAGCCGGGCGTGCGTTCTATGGCAAGGTACGTGTACATTTTGGTGATTAATAAATATAATGGTTTTAATAGGTGTAATTAATAAGAAGAACAAATGAAGAAGAATTATCTTTTGTCCGGCCTCTTGGCAATGGCAATGACCGGAATGGCTTTAATTTCTTGTACAGACACAGACGAACCGGGTTCCGGCTCCGGTTCCGGTTCAAAGGGTAACTATGTGATAGCTGCCACGGCTACAGTTTCAGGTAGCTCCGTTCCTGTCCTGCTGACAGCCGAGTCACTGGAAAGCGGTGAAATTACTGCTGCCGGCAATGGCCTTGTGAACGATGGGGCTACTTACTGGGTGTTCTACGGAAACAAATATCTGTATGCCTTGAACTATCACCAGGGAAATGCAGGCACTACCCAGTCGTTCATTATGAATACAAACGGTGAACTGGAAAAACGTAGCCAGGAGTATAACGTCAATCGTTTCACTACCTACGGCTATTATGACCAATTTATAATGACGACTTCTACCGGCGACGGCCCTACGGAACTGAATGATGCAAATGGATATACTCCCCAATCTTTTTTGATTTCCTATCTGGATGTCGAGAAACAGACTTATACAAAGAACTCGGTAACAAAGGATACTCCATTTCTTGCCGAAAATTTCCTTGAAAATGGTGAATACGTAACACTGGCCGGTATAGAACAAGTGGGCAGTAAGGTTTATGCAGCAGCCATTCCCATGGGGCTTAGCCAGTATGGTTGCATGCAGAAGAACGAAGACGGTAGCTACAAGTGGGTGCTTTCCGGTAATGAGGATTTAATAAAGACAGAATCCGGCGGGCAGGGTAGCGGTGCCTATGAGAAGGACGAATTGCAATGGACCCAGTATCCTAATGAATGCCATATCGCTATCTTTGGTGATCAGACACTGAATTCTCATAAGGTCATCACTACAGACAAAATCAGTTATGCTGCCGGACGTAACCGTTCACAGTACTACCAGATGAACTGGCTTGCCGACGACGGCTATGTATATGTATTTTCTCCGAGCTATGCCAAGACCATGAGTGATTCGCGTCAGCAGACTACATTGCCTGCTGGAGTTGTACGCATCGATACCAAAGCAGAAGAATTTGATGCCGCTTATTACTATAATCTTGAAGAGAAAGCCAATGGCGCCTCTTTCTTGCGGACTTGGTATATTTCAGGTAATTATTTCCTGCTGCTGATGTATGATAAGGCAATTACGGCATCAGACAAGGTTGCCAACCAACTTGCCGTCTTCAATGCCTCCACTGGAGCTTTGACTTATGTGAACGGCCTTCCAAGCGATGTCTCTGGCTTTGGTAATACCCCGTACATGGAAAATGGCAACGCATATGTGGCAGTCACTACCTCTTCCGGCTATCCTGCCATCTATAAGGTAGACCCTGCCAATGCAACAGCTACCAAAGGGCTGGTGGTCAATGCAACCCAACTGAACGGTGTAGGTAAACTGGAATAAAGCTCCTATGAAGAAAGTTTTTCGTAAGATACATTTATGGCTTTCAGTCCCCTTCGGGCTGCTGATTACCCTTATCTGTTTTTCCGGAGCCATGCTGGTATTCGAGACGGAGGTGATGGAGCTCTGCCGCCGCGACCTCTACTATGTAGAGAAAGTCGGGCCGGCACCGCTTCCCATGGGCAAGGTGGCCGAAAAAGTAGCCGCTACTCTGCCGGATAGTGTTTCTGTGACGGGTGTCACAGCCTCGTCTGCTCCGGAGCGTGCCTGGCAGGTGAACCTTTCCAAACCTCGTCGTGCTTCCGTCTATGTAGACCAGTATACGGGTGAGATAAAGGGCAAGTATGAGCGTGCGCCGTTTTTCATGACAATGTTCCGCCTGCATCGCTGGTTGCTGGACAGCATGAAGCCCGATGGAGGCATCTTCTGGGGGAAAATGATTGTGGGCACTGCCACGCTGATGTTTGTCTTTGTCCTGATATCGGGCATTGTCATCTGGTGGCCCCGTACAAAAAAGGCTTTGAAGAACAGTTTGAAGATTGTTTCCGGTAAGGGTTGGCGTCGGTTCTGCTATGACCTGCATGTGGCAGGCGGTATGTACACGCTGGTTCTTCTGTTGGTAATGGCGCTTACGGGACTGTCATGGTCTTTCTCCTGGTACCGCACCGGCTTCTACAAAGTTTTCGGAGTGGAAACCACGCAAGGGGGTGGAGGACATGGTGCTTCGGCACAAACTGCTGCCCAGGGAGGAGAACGGGCTCAAGGCCGGTCTGGTGGCAGACCGGGAGGTGAGCATCGTGAAAGAAATTCTTTCTCTCCTTTTACAAGCTGGCAGAAGGTTTACGAAGAACTGAAGGAACTCAATCCTGATTATAAACAGATTACCGTGTTCAAAGGCTCTGCTACGGTTTCTTTCAATCGGTTGGGCAACCAGCGTGCTGCCGACCGCTATACGTTCAATCCCCGTAGCGGTGAAATCACCGGGGCTACCTTATATAAGGATGCCGACGCTTCAGGAAAAATCCGTGGCTGGATATTCTCCGTTCATGTAGGCAGTTGGGGAGGGCTGACCACCCGCATATTGAGTTTCCTTGCCGCTTTGGTAGGGGCCAGCTTGCCGCTGACGGGCTATTATCTTTGGATTCGCAGATTGATTCGGAAGGGCAGTAGGAAAGCGAACATACAATTAAAGAAAGTTGCTTAGAAAAAGCAGGCAGTTTTATAAAAGGATGAAGATGTCCACAAGATGCGCAGGCGTGCGTGTTTTGTGGACGTTTTCATATAGGTATGTCTGGAGAATGAATGCTTTATTAAAAATACTGAAAAATAAATGGAAAAATGTAATCATGATTACACTTTTTTAGATTGTAACTGCCTATTTTTGCTGAAAATATTCATTTTATGGCGAAGTTACCAATCATAAGTAAACTATTTCCGTCCTACAGATGGAAAGTAACGGCACTCATTGTATGCGGTGTCCTCGTCGGCGGCGGAGGCTTGTTTATGTATCTTCTCCGGGCGCACACTTATCTGGGAGATGACCCTGCGGCATGTGTCAACTGCCACATCATGGCTTCTTATTATGCAACCTGGATGCACAGTTCCCACAGCCGGGATGCCACTTGTAACGATTGCCATGTCCCTCATGAAAATATAGTAAAGAAATGGGCTTTCAAAGGCATGGACGGCATGAAGCACGTGGGTGCCTTTCTCACTAAAAGCGAACCGCAGGCTATCCAAGCCGAGGCAGCAAGTGCGCAGGTCATTATGAATAATTGCATCCGTTGCCATACGCAACTGACCAACGAGTTTGTGGATGCTGGTAAAATAGACTACATGATGACCCTCACCGGCGACGGAAAGGCATGCTGGGATTGCCACCGCGACGTGCCTCATGGTGGAATGAACAGTCTTTCGTCTACACCCGCTGCATTGGTACCCTATCCGGAATCTCCCGTGCCGGAGTGGTTGCAGAAACTGATAAAGGAATAATAACAATAAATCTTCATAGATATGGAAAAGAGATTAAAATCGTGGCAAGGATGGCTGTTGTTCGGTGGTTCAATGGTCGTTGTATTTGTCTTGGGGCTATGTGTTTCTGCCTTGATGGAGCGCAGGGCCGAGCTGGCAAGTGTATTCAATAACCGCAAAACAGTGATTGAGGGAATTGAGGCACGCAACGAAGTCTTTAAGAGTGATTTCCCCCGTGAGTATCAGACATGGACTGAAACTGCCAAGACCGACTTCCAGAGTGAATTCAATGGAAATGTGGCTGTGGATGTATTGGAACAGCGTCCCGAGATGGTAGTGCTCTGGGCGGGATATGCCTTCTCCAAGGACTATTCCACTCCGCGCGGACATATGCATGCCATCGAGGACATTACGGCAACTCTTCGTACCGGTGCGCCTGCCACTGCTACGGATGGCCCGCAGCCTTCTACTTGCTGGACTTGCAAGAGCCCCGATGTGCCCCGCATGATGGAAGCTATCGGTGTGGATGCTTTCTATAACAATAAGTGGGGCGTTTTGGGCGATGAAATTGTAAACCCGATTGGTTGTGCCGACTGCCACGAACCGGAAAACATGAACCTGCATATCAGCCGTCCGGCTTTGATAGAGGCTTTTGAACGCCAAGGCAAGGATATTACCAAGGCCACTCCGCAGGAGATGCGTTCACTGGTATGTGCGCAGTGCCATGTGGAGTATTACTTCAAGGGCGACGGCAAGTACCTGACTTTCCCCTGGGACAAAGGTTTTACGGTGGAAGACATGGAAGCCTATTATGATGAGGCTGGTTTCTACGACTATATACACAAGTTGAGCCGTACCCCTATCCTGAAAGCGCAGCACCCCGATTTTGAAATAGCCCAGATGGGGATTCACGGCCAGCGTGGCGTATCGTGTGCGGACTGCCACATGCCTTATAAGAGTGAAGGTGGCGTGAAGTTCAGCGACCACCATATACAGAGTCCGTTGGCTATGATAGACCGTACCTGCCAAACCTGCCACCGCGAAAGTGAGGAAACTTTGCGCAACAACGTCTACGAACGCCAGCGCAAGGCCAATGAAATCCGTAACCGCTTGGAGCAGGAACTTGCCAAAGCCCATATCGAAGCTAAATTTGCTTGGGATAAGGGAGCTACGGAAGAGCAGATGAAAGATGTGTTGGCGCTGATTCGTCAGGCACAATGGCGTTGGGACTTCGGTGTGGCATCTCACGGCGGCTCTTTCCACGCACCGCAAGAAATCCAGCGTGTCTTGTCTCATGGGTTGGATAGAGCCATGCAGGCGCGTTTGGCTATCTCCAAGGTGCTGGCGAAGCATGGATATACAGACAATGTTCCTATGCCGGATATCTCCACCAAAGACAAGGCGCAGGAATATATCGGGCTCGATATGGATGCCGAAAGAGCTGCAAAGGACAATTTCCTGAAGACTACAGCACCGGCTTGGCTGGAAAAAGCGAAAGCTAACAACCGGTTAGCACTAAAATAAATTTGTACATCGTCAAATCATAAATCAGAAGATGTGGAAGAAACCGTGGGGGTATAAGGAAGGTTTTATCTGTGGGGCAGGACTGTTTGTCACGGGCTTGCTGTTACAGTGGAGCGTTGGAGGCATTCGTTGGGGCTTGTTTGCATGGCCGGTCAATATCATTGTTCTGGTGCTGTTCTTGCTGTTGCTGGCAGGGATGCATGGGCTTCGCAAACGGGTGTATTGTTTCGGATGGCTCAGTCATTATACGGCTGCAGTTTCTTCCCTGGTCTGTGTGGCGGCTATCACTGTCATTATGGGGTTGGTACGGCAGGTTCCCTCCACCCATCCTTCGGCAGATGTCATCGGCTTTTCGAAAATGCTTTCTTTTTGGCCGTTTGTGTTACTTTATGTCTGGCTGGTTGCTGTCTTAGGGATGACTATTCTCCGTGCCGCTATCCCCTTCAATGTGCGTAAGATTCCTTTTCTGCTGAATCATGCCGGCTTGTTTGTTGCCCTTCTGACGGCAACGCTGGGCAATGCGGATATGCAGCGTCTTAAAATGATTACCCAATTGGGCAAGACCGAATGGCGTGCCATAGATGAGGGCGGCAAGCTGACGGAACTTCCGCTTGCTGTTGAGCTGAAAGAATTTACTATACACGAGTATCCTCCCAAACTGATGCTGATAGACAATGAGACGGGGCAGGCACTGCCGAAGGATATGCCGGAACATTTGTTGCTGGAAGAGAAGGTGGAACGGGGAAAATTGCTGGATTGGGACATCTCCATTTTTCAAACCATTCCTATGGCTGCCTCCGTGGCTACGGAAGATACCTTAAAGTTTACTGAATTCCATTCGATGGGAGCTGCCTATGCCGTTTATCTGAAAGCGGTGAACACCGCCTCCGGACAGTCGAAGGAGGGATGGGTGAGTTGCGGCAGCTTCATGTTCCCCTATAAGGCATTGCGTTTGTCGGAGCAGACCAGTCTGGTGATGCCCGAACGTGAGCCGCAACGGTTTGTGTCTGCTGTTACGGTTTATACGCAGGCGGGAGATGTGGTGGAAGACACTATCGAGGTGAATCGTCCATTGAAGATATCCGGGTGGAATATTTATCAATTGAGCTATGACGAGACGAAGGGACGGTGGAGTGATGTCAGTGTCTTTGAACTGGTGCGCGACCCCTGGCTCCCGGCTGTATATGCCGGCATTATAATGATGGTGCTGGGAGCAGTCTGCTTGTTTGTCAATGCACCAAAAGGAAAAGAAGAAAGAAAGGAGGAGACGGTATGAGTTGGGATTATTTTGCTCTGTTTGCCATTGTCGCTTTACTCTTCTGGGGATGGGGAGCTTTCGCTGCATGGCGTGGAAAACGCCCGGCAGTGGTATATACCTTTACCTGCCTGGGACTGGTTGTCTTTTTCAGTTTCATTGTCGGTATGTGGATTTCTTTGGAACGTCCTCCGATGCGGACGATGGGAGAGACCCGTCTGTGGTATTCGTTTTTTCTTCCGTTGGCGGGAATCATCACTTACGGCCGTTGGAAGTATAAATGGATTCTCGGTTTCAGTACCATTTTGTCACTGGTGTTTGTCTGCATCAATATATTCAAGCCCGAAATACACAATAAGACTTTGATGCCCGCCTTGCAGAGCCCGTGGTTCACTCCTCATGTCATTGTCTATATGTTTGCCTATGCCATGCTGGGTGCCGCTACGGTGATGGCTGTCTACCTGCTGTGGTTCAAGAAAAAAGGAATTGAACGGCATGAGATGGCTTTGTGCGATAATCTGACTTATGTAGGACTTGCCTTCATGACACTGGGTATGCTGTCCGGTGCTGTCTGGGCGAAAGCTGCTTGGGGACACTATTGGGCATGGGATCCCAAGGAGACTTGGGCGGCGGCTACCTGGTTCTCCTATCTGGCATATATCCATTTCCGATTGGGATGCCCCGCGGCCTATCGTAAGGCACTGTTTGGCTTGCTTGTATCTTTTCTGTTGTTGCAAATGTGTTGGTATGGCATCAATTACTTGCCCTCGGCACAAGGAGTGAGTGTACATACGTATAACTTAAATTAAAATACTTATGAAAACAGTTTATTTGGCATTAGGCTTATTGCTGTTGCCCGGAATGTTGTGGGCACAAGGTTCGGAGAAAGAGAACGAATTCACCATGTCGATGCAAATCAGACCCCGTGCAGAATACCGTAACGGAGCACAGTTACCACGTTTCGAGGGAGACAAGGCTGCTTCATTTATCAACAACCGTGCACGTCTTTCCATGGAGTATAAACGTTCGGATTTGAGTATGAAGATTTCGGCCCAACATGTAGGCGTATGGGGGCAGGACCCGCAGATAGACACTAACGGGCGTTTCATTATGAACGAAGCATGGGCAAAACTCAACTTTGGTGCCGGTTTCTTTGCACAACTGGGGCGCCAGACCTTGTCTTATGACGACGAACGTATTTTGGGAGGGCTGGACTGGAATGTGGCCGGTCGCTATCACGATGCATTGAAGTTGGGCTATGCCAAGAATGCCCACCAACTGCATTTCATTCTTGCCTTCAACCAGAACAAGGAAAAGGCAAAAGGCGGTACCTATTATTATGACGGTGCACAACCTTATAAGAATATGCAGACCCTTTGGTATCATTATGCGGCGCAAACCCCCAACCTTGATGTCTCTTTGTTATTCATGAATCTGGGCCTGGAAACCGGTGATGCAGAAACAGAAACTTCCCATACCCGCTATTTGCAGACGTTCGGTACTTACGTGACTTATCAGCCGGAATCGGGAAATTGGCTACCTGTGCAGGCTGCTTTCTATTATCAGACCGGAAAGAACAAGAATGCGCAGAGTGTATCTGCCTTTATGGTAAGCGTGAAGGCTGCCTATGCCATAGACAAGCAATGGAGTGTGAGCTTGGGTTATGATTATCTGAGTGGCAGTGACGGGAAAGGTGACAAGTTCAAAGCATTCGATCCTCTTTACGGAACACATCATAAGTTCTATGGAGCGATGGACTATTTCTATGCTTCTGCTTGGCAGGGAGTAGCTCCCGGTTTGCAGGATGCCCAGTTGGGTGTCAACTTCAAGACATCCAAGCAGGTGAGTATGCAACTGAATTATCACTATTTTGCTACTGCTGCCAAGCTGGATGATGTAAAAAAGGGATTGGGTTCGGAGATGGACTATCAGCTTGACTGGAATGTGATGAAGGACGTGAAGCTTTCTGCCGGTTACTCCATTATGCGGGGTACGAAGTCTATGGACGTGGTGAAAGGCGGCGACCATAAACGCTGGCAGGATTGGGGCTGGGTATCTGTCAACATCAATCCGAGAATCTTGTTTGTAAAATGGTAGTTTAGATATACTCTTTCAGAGCTGCTTCATTCAATACCTCAATTTTCTTACCCGTCATTAGGATAATACCTTCTTTGGTCATCTTATTGATTTCCTTTGAAAGTGCCGGGCGGGTTACATTGAGGTATTCTGCCAGCTCAGATTGGGTATGCGCAATGGTGATGCTGGTAGAGTTGGAAATTCTGTTTTCAAACAGATAGACGACAAACCTTTCGCGGACTGTTTTGCGGGAAAGGGTTTTTAATCGCGAAACCGTGCAGGCATTGCAATTTCCCGTTATGCAAAGGAAGTTGTGCAGCACTTTGGGATCCTGGCTGATAAGCTTGAAGGTGGATTCTTTGGTGGCAGTGAATAGGATACAGTCTTCAATGGCAGTAAAAGTTGCCGGCAGTGTGGTGTTGCTGCCGAAGAGATGGGGAGTGGCAAAGGCCCGGGGGGCAACGATGTATTCTACCATAACTTTATTGCCCAGACCGTCTATAATATCTACACGCAATTTACCTTCCAATAGTATATATAGCTTCTTGCAGGGGGTGCCTTGCCGGGCAACTATATCTTTCTTGTCTATAGAATAGACTGAATATTCCAGTTTCTCAAGCAGCGATTGCTTGATATTATGTGGCAAATCCCTTAGTAGAGGGATTTGGAACAACAACTGTTCGTACTTTTCATCCAGTAGAATCTTTTCCATAGCTTTTTATTCTTGGACAAAGGTAAGAATAATATATAAGTGCGGACGTTTTTTATAAATACTTTTGGGCGGAGACTGCATTTATCCGCATTTCCTTCTCTTCCATTCGGATGCACCCTTCGCTTGCCAGTTCCGATAAGGCACGTGCCAGCGAGGGACGCGCCACTCCCAGTATTTGTGCCACTTCCTGCTGGTTGAGTATCGTGCCATGCATGCGTAGATAGTTCAGTATACGCGATTTCAGACTTTGTAGGGCAAAGGCATTTAGCTTTTTGGAGAGAAATAGGGTTCTGTCCGATACCAGTTGCAGAAAGTTGCGCATCACAGCGGGGTGTTGATGCAGGAATTCCAGGAAAATGTTCTTGTTTATAACGAGTATCTCACATTTCTCTTTAGCTTCGATATTTACCGGGAAGCGGTTTTCGGAGGCAAAGACAAAAGCCGGGGCAAGCAGTTGCGGGGCTTTCAGCGTTTCGATGGTGAGTTGCTTCCCCTCCGCACTGACCATTTGGGTACGCACACTGCCGTTGCACAATATGAATAGAGAACGATATGCTTCTCCCTGCATGGCAATGAAGTCAGCAGGTTTGTATTGCCTGTGTGCATGTTCGGGTGCCAGGATGAGGGATAATAACTCTTCTTCTGTTATGTCTTGGAAAGGAGGCATTTCCAATAATGTATGGATTTCCATTCTTTTTTTACTTTTTTGTGATTCGATGTAACATTCGTGACAGTTTGTGCGTTGTAGAACTCTCATCTTTGCACAAAGATAATGCAAATCGAATGCAATAGAACATAAGCCTGCTTATTTTTATTGCTGAGGTGCTGCTTATCTTATCAAAAGATTATGCAAACTTTTAAATGAATAGGAATATGGAACCAAACATGTTTTGTTATCAATGTCAGGAGACAGCCAAAGGAACCGGCTGTATATTGAAAGGTGTATGTGGAAAAGAAAGTCATACGGCTCAAGCTATGGACTTGTTACTGTTTGTAGTCAGGGGTATCTCTGTTGTTGCCGATACATTACGCAAGGCAGATTCTCCAGTCTCTGAAGAAGTGAATATTTTTGTGACGGATGCTTTGTTTTGTACTATCACGAATGCGAATTTCGATGATGAAAGCATCTTGAAACGGGTGGATAGGGGACTTGCTTTGCGTAATGGATTGATTCAAGAGGCCAAGCACAACAAAGTGTTCCTACCCCAAGTAGATGAACTGACTTGGCAGGGAACGCGTGACGACTATGCCGAGAAAGCGAAGACAGTAGGTGTTCTGCGTGAACAGAATGAAGACCTCCGTTCGTTGAAAGAATTGCTTGTCTATGGTTTGAAAGGTATGGCAGCTTATCTGGAGCATGCTATGCGCTTGGGATTCAATGATGATACAGTTCATGTTTTCATGCAGCGTGCACTGGCTACCATTGCGGTTGAGTCTCTATCGGCAGAGGAATGGGTGAAGCTGGTTCTCGAAGCTGGTGAGTTCGGAGTAAAGACAATGGCTCTACTGGATGCTGCCAATACCGGTACTTACGGTAATCCCGAAATTACAAAGGTGAATATCGGTGTGAAGAATCGTCCGGGAATTTTGATTAGCGGCCATGACTTGAAGGATATGGAAGAATTATTGAGACAGACAGAAGGTACGGGGATAGACGTCTATACACATGGTGAAATGCTGCCTGCCCACTATTATCCTGCTTTCAAGAAATATTCTCATTTTGTAGGCAACTATGGCAATGCCTGGTGGAAACAGCGTGAAGAATTCACTTCCTTCAACGGACCGATTCTGTTTACCACCAACTGCATCGTTCCTCCTTTGGCTAATGCAGTGTATAAAGAGCGTATGTTCATCACCAACTCTACCGGTTATCCGGGTTGCAAGTATATTGATAAGGATGCGGAAGGCAGGAAAGACTTCTCTGAAATCATAGAGATTGCCAAACAATGCCAGCCGCCGGTGGAGATAGAGCATGGAGAGATTATCGGTGGTTTTGCCCATAACCAGGTACTGCAACTGGCAGACAAGGTGGTAGATGCCGTGAAGACCGGAGCCATACGCCGCTTTATCGTAATGGCAGGCTGTGACGGACGTATGAAGAGCCGCGATTACTATACGGAGTTTGCCAAAGCCTTGCCGCAAGATACCGTTATCCTGACCGCAGGTTGTGCCAAATACCGCTATAATAAACTTGGTTTGGGAGACATCAACGGCATTCCCCGTGTATTGGATGCCGGACAGTGCAATGACAGTTATTCACTGGCCGTGATAGCCATGAAGCTGAAAGAAGTATTCCGGCTGAATGACATCAACGAACTTCCCATTGTCTACAACATAGCATGGTACGAACAGAAGGCGGTTATTGTATTGTTGGCATTACTGAGTCTCGGGGTGAAGGATATTCACTTAGGCCCCACATTGCCCGCTTTCCTTTCTCCGAATGTTGTGAAGGTACTGGTTGATATGTTTCATATCGCAGGTATCGGTAGTGTGGAAGATGATTTGAAAAAATTCGGATTATAAATAAAGATGGTAGGGTGTTATATCACCCTATCACTTTATCCTTTTATCACGTTATTTATCGCTTCTTCCGTTCCGCAGAATGGCCCGTGTGATTGTAGTTTTATGGTGCACATGGCGGCAGCAAAGCATCCCGCTTCCCGGTGGGATGCACCTTTGTTGCGCATATACAGATACCCCACCATATAGGTGTCTCCACATCCTGTTGCATCTGTAATCTGAAGGGCAGGATAGGCGGGGATTTCGTGAAATTCTCCTTGGGCATATATCAGCGAACCTTTATCTCCCAGGGTCAGCAGCACTTCCTTGACGCCCCAGTCTGCAATCAGCAATGCGGCTTCGTGCGGTTCACTGCATCCGGTCAGTACTTCCATTTCAGCTTCGTTGGCTTTCAGAATATGGATATACTTCAATGCTTCTTTCTTTTCCGGCCAGTCTACTGCCAGCACTTTTTCATTATCCACTTTGCGGAGAAATCCCTGCACATCTACCGAGAGGAGTCCTTTTCCGGACAAGAACTTGATGACCTCCAAAGAGAAGTCGTCGGCAAGCAGACTGCCCAAGTGGATAATCCGTGCATCGGTATCTTTCAAACCTTCCACGGTGAAAGGGTCTGCTTTTGCCGTGACACGTTGTGTACGTTCGTTTTGATTTTCTCCATAAATATTCTCGAAACAGACGGAATGTGTGCTGTGCAAGGCTTTGACGGAAATACCTTCTTTCCGAATGTCTTCCACAATGCCCATGTCAGTATCAGCCAAAGCTGTTACCAATAGAAAATCGTTAGCATTCAAGTGCTTGATGGCATGTGCGAAGTAGAAGGAGGTGCCTCCCGGCATATATATGGTATTTTTAGGGGTTACGACTTTATCTTGGGTAATATAACCGATGCAACATAGACTGTGTGTGTTCATTTCTTTGTTGGCTTTTTATTTCTTTATTGTATTGATTCCGTAAATTGGGCGCGAAGATAGTGATTTAATAACAATTCGACTATATTTGCAGCTGTAAATGTAGCTTCATTGAATATGAATTCATTAAAAACGAAAAGAGTACGTATGATAGTTGGCATTATAGTGGGTATTGTGGCTGTTGCGGTCATAGCGGGATTCGTTTTTGTCAATCAGCCGAGTTTCGGGAGGGCTCCTCAAGGAGAACGGTTGGAGAGGATAAAGAAGTCGCCTCATTACAAAGACGGAGAATTCCGGAATCTGCACAGTACGGTGATGATGACTTCCCAAAAGGGACGTTTGGGAGCTTTCTGGGGATTCTTATTTAAGAAAGAAACCGATTTGCGTCCTGAAACGGAGATTCCGGTTATAAAGACGGACCTCAGCAAGATAAGCAAGGACGAGAATGTATTGGTATGGTTCGGACATTCATCCTATTTTATCCAGGTAGACGGAAAGCGTATACTGGTAGACCCCGTATTTTGTGTGGCTTCTCCGGTTTCGTTTGTAAACAAGCCGTTCAAAGGGGCGGATGCCTACAAGCCTGCCGATATGCCGGAGATTGACTATCTGGTGATATCACATGACCATTGGGACCATCTGGATTATGAGACGGTGATGCAGCTGAAAAACCGGGTAGGCAAGGTGGTCTGTCCTTTGGGGGTAGGCGAACATTTCGAGTATTGGGGATTTGACAAATCATCCCTGGTTGAGCTAGATTGGTTTGAAGATACTGTACTGGATAAGGGATTTCTGCTTCATTGCTTGCCCGCCCGGCATTTTTCGGGCCGCTCGTTGAAGGCAAATCAGGCATTATGGGCTTCTTTCCTTATCGAAACCCCTTCGCAGAAGATTTATATGGGTGGTGATAGCGGATATGACACGCATTTTGTCGAAATAGGCAAGCAATATCCCGGCATTGACCTTGCCATATTGGAGAATGGGCAGTATAACGAAGATTGGAAATATATCCATACCATGCCCCAATATTTGGGGCAAGCGGCCAGGGACTTGAATGCGGAAAAGATTCTGACTGTTCATCATTCCAAATATGCTTTGGCTAGACACCGCTGGGACGAACCGCTGAAGAATGCCATGAATCTGAAAGAGAAAGACTCATTGAACGTGTTGATGCCTATTATAGGGGAAGTGGTCCGGTTAAAATAATGAGTGATATTGATTATAATACACCTGGCAACACGGCTATTGACGAGTTATTAACGGAAATATATATCCCTATCGAAAATAAAAGTAAGATAATATGTTAGAATTACCCGAAGTTATCACCTTGAGCAAACAAGTGAACAACGCCTTGAGCGGTAAAACAATCACGCAGGTATTTAATGCCACCAAACCGCATAAGTTTACGTTCTATAACGGTGAACCGTCGGAGTATGGTAAACTGCTCGTAGGCAAAACCATCCTTTCATCCGAAGGATATGGCATGTTTGTCAATTTCAATCTTTCGGATAATGTGATCATGAACATAGGCGACGGAGTCAGTGTCCGTTATTATAGTGCGGGAGATGAGATTCCTGCCAATTACCAGTTGTTGCTGACGTTTAATGATGATTCATTCCTTGTCTTCACGGTTGCAATGTATGGTTTTATCAATGTTTACCCTGATAGCTATATCGACAATAAGTACTATAAATTGAGTCGGGAAAGCATTTCGCCGTTGAGCGATAAATACACCGAAGCGGAATTTGAGAAACTCGTTGCCGAAGCAAAGAAGACCCTCTCTGCTAAAGCTCTATTAGCAACCAATCAGCGTATTCCCGGTGTAGGTAACGGCGTAACGCAGGATATTCTGTTCAATGCACGGATAAATCCCAAACAGAAAGTGCTATTTCTGTCGGATAATCAGAAAGAAGTTCTTTTTAATGCTCTAAAAGAAACATTGGTGGATATGACGTTCGAGGGTGGACGCGATACGCAAACAGATCTTTATGGCAACGCCGGAGGTTACAAAACCATTCTTTCTGCCAAAACATGGAAGAATCCTTGTCTCCGTTGTGGCAGTACCATCATAAAAGAGGCTTATATGGGTGGTTCGGTATATTATTGCCCAACGTGTCAACAGATAAAAGAATAAATGTCCACATTCTGTTAGCTCCCTTTATGTACGATGCAAGGAATTAATATTCTGTATAACTGTTTATTAATTCCTTGTATCGCATTCTGTTAATATCGTGTCTACACGATATTAACAGAATGCGAACACGATATGAATATCTTCTTTTCTTTATACTTTGTACGGACAAAAGGGGTGTTTTATAAAGCCCGCCCTTTGTAAACGTTTGACTGGGACAATGGAACCAGGACTCCGTTCAGCGTCAGGGTATTCGAATTGAAGTTCGGGCTGATTCTTGCCGATGCATTATTGCCGCCGTTGGTCAGTGTGATATACACTTGTGCGGATATTCCGATGCCTTGTACGCTGAAGCTGCAATTCACGTTTCCCTTTTTGTCGGTCGTGATTTTCATTTCCTTTCTGCTGCCGTCCACTGTGATGCCGCCTATTCCGTTGGGGCCTGCAAGGGCATTGTTGGCAGCTATTTGTACGGATGCGTGTTCACCGTCCATCAGAACGAAGTTTGTTGTCGATGAAACAAATGCGCTCCGTCCTCTCTTGAACACCAGCTGGTCTGCTTCCAATACAAACTTGCCCTCTTTCAATGCCTGGACGGCAATGGTATAGTTCCTTTCATTTTCCGCTTTTTCGCGTGCTTTCTGGGCTTCGCGTTGGGCTTTACGCTCTGCTTGGCGTGTTTCGCTGCTACTCTGTGCATACATCAGGGTCGATGCACTTACCAACACCAGTGTGATTAATGTAATGATTCGTTTCATAATTGTTCTTTGTTATTTAGTTAAGACCTTCTAGTTAATTAACAAATGAAAAACCAAAAAGATGCAGCTTGAATCTTAAATAAGCGTAAGACTTAACACTTCTTTGGTTTTGTTGGAAGTTCGTATTAAATTTCTTCCAAGGCATAATACTGGTAATCCCGGAGAATGGTCTGAAGAAAGTTTTCCGGGTTACTGTCATGAGGAGTGATGGAGAGAAGTTCCTGCACTTTTTTCGCAAGGGAGGCAATGCGGCGTGTACGGTCTTTCTTACCCGATTGCAGGGTCCGGGTAATGACGTTGATTTGCTCCAATGACAAGTCGGAAGCTTGTGGATAGGTAGGTCGGTAGTCTTTGGTCAGGTAGTCGAACTCATCGAGGCTGACGTGTATCTTGCGGTAATTCTTTTCCTTGATTACCATGGTGCCGGCGGCAAGGTCTCCCATTCGCTGGCTGTTTTTGGTCAAAAGGACGACCAGAAGTCCCAGACCACCGGTCACCGGTCCGTCGATAGGGAAGAGAAGCCATCGGAGCAGGTACGAGCCTATGCCGGGCGTGGAGCCGTCTGCCTTTACGACACGAATGTTCATCAGCCGCTTGCCGAAACTTTGTCCCTGGTTGAACATTTCGCAGAGAAATGCATAAAGCAAGACTGGCAGGTAGACAATGGTAAAAAAGAAAAGCATCGTGAAATCAGAGGGTAGATGAATCCGTGAAAACAAGGCCAAAGTAGAAAATACATAGAATCCGAGCAGAATATAATCTATGGCCAGTGCAATGAGCCGCTCACCGATACTGGCAGGCGTTTGACTGATGCGGACAAATTGTCCGGTGATAATTGTAGATTCTGCCATTCCTGATAAAACATTTTTAGTATTTCATTGCAAATATATCATTATTCTCTTATTTTTGTTACCTATTTCAGACAAAACTTCTCTGAAATAGTCATGGGGTATGAAAGAAGTGACGTTTATCCGGCAGAACATCGAAAAATGGAAACGAGCAGAAACAATGGTGGAGCAGGCGGAAAGTCTGTCTCCCGATGAACTTGCCGACGCATATACGGAGCTTACGGCAGATCTGGCTTTTGCCCAAACGCATTTCCCCGCTTCCCGCATCACTATCTATCTGAACAATCTTGCCTCGGCATTGCACAACCGCATTTATAGAAACAAGCGCGAGAAATGGTCAAGAATTATCACCTACTGGATCCGTGAAGTGCCTTCGGCCATGCACGATGCACGCCGTGAGCTGGTGGCTTCCTTCATTATATTTGTGGTCAGCGCATTGATAGGAGTGGTATCCGCTGCCGGAGATCCCGATTTTGTGCGTTTGATTTTAGGAAACTCCTATGTGGATATGACTTTGAACAATATCGCTAATGGTGAACCCATGGCTGTATATAACGGTTCCTCCGAGTTCCCCATGTTTCTGAGTATCACGCTGAACAATATCATGGTCTCCTTCAACTGCTTTGCCATGGGGTTGCTGACCAGTTTTGGCACCGGATACATGCTCCTTAACAATGGTATCATGATAGGGGCTTTCCAAACCTTCTTTTATCAGCACGACTTGCTTTGGGAGTCCTTCCTTGCCATTTGGCTGCACGGGACACTCGAAATCTGGGCGATTATTATAGCCGGTGCTGCCGGTCTTGCCCTGGGCAACGGATGGCTCTTTCCCGGAACCTATTCAAGGCTGGAATCTTTCAAACGGGGAGCCAAAAAAGGACTGAAAATAGTGGTGGGTACGGTACCCGTATTCATCATGGCAGGATTTATAGAAGGATTCGTTACCCGCCATACCGAACTTCCGGATGCTTTGAGGTTCGGCTTTATTCTACTCTCTTTGTCGTTTATCTTTTTTTATTATATTTATTTACCTAACAGAAAGAAGCATGGAAGCACAGAAACCTAAAATCGCACTGTATGTACAACGTTCTTTTGGAGAGAAACTAACTGCTACCTTTGATTTTATCAAAGAGAATTGGAAGCCGTTGATGAAATTCACCACATATCTGATGTTGCCGCTTTGTCTGCTTCAGGGACTGAGCTTGAACGGGCTGATGAGCGGTACAATGGCTCTGGGTGATATGACCGGAGGCTCGTTCGACTCTTCTGTTGTCGGAGCGTCCATCATGGCACTGGTGACTTATTACAGTCTGTATGCCGTTCTCTATCTGCTAGGAACTGTCATGCTGACCTCTTTGGTCTACGCATTGGTCCGTACTTACAATGAACGGGAAGAACGCTTGGAGGGAGTGACGTTAGGGATGCTGAAGCCCTTGTTGTTCCGTAATGTCAGAAGGGTATTTCTGATAATGATTGTCGGTGTGCTTTTGGTGCTGTTTGTAGGGCTTATTGTTGGTTTTATAGCCACCGTCATTCCGTTCATGGCGATTGCGTTCTTGTTCGTTCTGCTCGTTGTGGTGGTGTCTGTGCCACTTGCTATTTGGACTCCAGTCTATCTGTTCGAAGATATCTATATCATAGATGCCTTGAAGAAGGCCTACCGACTGGGTTTCGCTACCTGGGGAGGTATCGTACTGATTTCCATTGTTATGGGATTCATCGCCGCCATCTTGCAGGGAGTGACGATGATTCCATGGTATATCGGGACTATTGTGAAATATATCTTTGCAATGACTGATGCAGGTGGCGGTGCCACTGTATCGGCAGCCTATAGCTTTGTGCTTTATCTGCTGGCGGTGGTCCAGGCATTCGGCGTTTATATGTCCATGATTTTCTCATTGCTGGGACTGGCTTATCAATACGGTCATGCTTCGGAAAAGATAGATTATGTGATGGTGGAGAGTGATATTGACAATTTTGATAAACTCTGATAACGGACTATGAATATGGCTCCGGCTGATACACTGGTTTGTGATACTGCACAGGTTGCCGTTTGGCAGTCCGACCCGGCGTTTGCTTACAGCCGTGAGCTGATAGCTCCCGAAATTAATGTACTTGAGTGGTTCAGCAGATGGTTCGGCAAGCTGCTGGACAAGATATTCGGGAATACGTTGGTGGCAGAATATTCGGAGGTCGTGTTGATATGCATTGCCGTTCTTATCCTGGTATTGGTCATCTGGTTTGTGTACAAGAAGCGTCCGGAACTGTTCATGCGTTCGCGCAAGAGTACCCTGCCCTATACAGTGGGGGAGGATACCATCTATGGAGTGGATTTTGCGGAAAGAATTGCCGATGCGCTTGCCCGGACGGATTATCGGGAGGCAGTGCGTTTGCTCTATCTGCAGACGCTGAAACAGCTCAGCGATGGAAAACGTATAGACTGGCAGTTATATAAAACGCCTACACAATATATCTATGAAGTCCGTCTGCCAGCTTTCCGCCAAATGACCAACCATTTTCTACGAGTACGTTACGGAAATTTTGAAGCGACCGAAACTTTGTTCCATGCGATGCGGGATTTGCAGAAAGAAGTGGAGAAAGGAGGGGCGGCATGAAGGGGAACCATTGGTTTATAGCCGGTATCATTGTTTTTCTGGTGTTGATGTTTGCGATAGAGTGCCGTCTGCCAAAGAAGTTTGTCTGGAACCCTACGTTCAGCCATTATGACAAGCAACCGTTCGGCTGTGCCGTGTTCGATAGCCTGCTGTCTTCATCGTTGCCGAAGGGATATTCGTTGTCGAGAAAGACTTTTTATGAACTGGAGCAGGAAGATACGACGCTCCGCCGCGGAATACTGGTTGTTACCGATAACCTGCATTTGACGGATGTAGATGTGGAGGCGATGTTGAAGATGGCGGGACGGGGAGACCGGATTATGCTGGTGGGGAGCTCTTTCAGCCGTATTTTGAAAGATACGCTGGGATTTGAGTGCAGCTATTCCTATTTCAGTCCGTCGGCTTTGAAAAAATATGCCACTGCATTGCTTTCGAAAGACAGTTTGTGCTGGGTGGGGGATTCGGCGGTTTATCCGCAGCAGACTTTCTGTTTCTATCCCCAACTTTGTCAGTCTTATTTCTTTGCAGATTCCATTTCTAGTAAAGTGTTGGCGGAAAAAACTGTTACCGGAGAAGCTGCTCATCCGGTTGCCATGTCGGTTTCTTGGGGAAAGGGGGAAGTTATACTGGCTTCCACTCCCCTGCTTTTTACGAACTATGGTGTGCTGGATGGGAAGAATGCGGCTTATCTTTTTCGTATATTGTCCCAGATGGGTGGATTTCCCATTGTCCGTACCGAAGGCTATATGAAAGAAACAGCCCAGGTACAGATGTCTCCTTTTCGCTATTTCCTTTCGCAGCCGCCGCTTCGCTGGGCATTGTACTTGAGTATGGTTTCCATCCTGCTCTTTATGATATTTACAGCCCGCAGGAAGCAGCGCGCCATTCCGGTTATCCGCGAACCGGAAAATAAGTCTTTGGAGTTTGCAGAGTTGATAGGTACTCTTTATTATCAGAAGAAGGACCATGCTGACTTAGTCCGCAAGAAATATCTCTATTTTGCGGAGGAACTGAGGAGGGAAATACAAGTGGATGTGGAGGAAGTGGCAGAGGATGAGCGCTCTTTCGGCAGGATTGCCCGGAAGACGGGTATGGAAGCGGGGGAAATAGCCGCGTTCATCCGCGAGGTGAGGCCGGTGGTGTACGGAGGGCGCAGCATCTCTGAGAAGGAGATGAAACGGCTTGTCGATAAAATGAATGAAATAATCAATCATATATAAAGAAGATATTTATGGAAGAGAACACAGAAAAACGGGTGGACTTGACTCTCTTTTCCGAGAAGATACAAGCGTTGAAGGACCGGATTGCTACGGTCATAGTGGGGCAGGAGCAGATAGTGGACCTGGTACTGACGGCTGTCCTGGCAAACGGCCATGTGTTGCTGGAGGGAGTGCCGGGGGTGGCAAAGACACTGCTTGCCCGTCTGGTGGCACGCTTGATTAAGGCGGACTTCAGCCGCATTCAGTTTACTCCGGACTTGATGCCGAGTGATGTGTTGGGTACTACGGTCTTCAACATGAAAACCAATGACTTTGACTTTCATCAAGGACCGGTGTTTGCCGACCTCGTGCTGGTGGACGAGATAAACCGCGCTCCCGCCAAGACGCAGGCAGCCTTGTTCGAGGTTATGGAAGAACGGCAGGTCAGCATTGACGGTACCACGCATCAGATGGGAGAACTCTATACGATTCTGGCAACCCAGAATCCGGTGGAGCAGGAGGGGACTTATAAGTTACCTGAAGCGCAACTGGACCGCTTCCTGATGAAAATAACCATGGGATATCCCTCATTGGAGGAGGAGGTGGACATCCTGGAGCGCCACCACGCCAATGCTTCGTTGGTGAAGTTGGAGAGCCTGGCGCCCGTGCTCACAAAAGAAGAACTGCTTTCGTTGCGCAGGCTGATGGAACACGTGTTTGTAGACCGCACGCTGCTTCAGTACATCGCGTTGATTGTACAGCAGACGCGTACCAGCAAGGCTGTATATTTAGGAGCTTCTCCGCGTGCGTCCGTGGCAATGATGCAGGCCTCCAAGGCATATGCACTGTTGCAGGGACGTGACTTTGTGACACCGGAGGATATTAAGTTCGTTGCTCCGTATGTGCTTCAGCATCGCTTGATATTGACAGCGGAAGCCGAGATGGAAGGCTATTCGCCGGTAAAGGTGACGCAACGTCTGATTGATAAGGTGGAAGTGCCGAAGTGAGACTGGGCCGCCGATTCTATATTGCTCTTGTTCTGATAGTCCTGCTGATGGGTATCGGGTACGTCTTTGCTCCATTCTTTGCAATCGGGCAGTGGGCGCTTTTTGTTTTGGCGGTGTCGGCGCTGGTGGATGGGGTGATGCTCTATCGCATTCGCGGCATCCGGGCATTCCGCCAGTGTGCTACCCGCTTCTCCAACGGAGATGAAAACACCGTGAACATACGTGTGGAGAGCAGTTATCCGCATCCGGTGGCTGTGGAAGTGGTGGATGAGATTCCTTTTGCATTCCAGTTGCGGAATATTGATTTCCGGATGAGGCTCCAGGCGAATGAGGGCAGGACGATTACGTATCATCTGCGTCCCACGCGGCGGGGGATTTACTCTTTCGGACGGATTCGGGTGTTTGTGGCAGGCAGAATGGGATTGCTTTCCCGCAGATATACTTGCGATGCTCCGCTGGATGTCAAGGTATATCCGTCCTATCTGATGCTCCATCGTTATGAGTTGCTTGCTATCAGCGACAACTTGACGGAATTGGGCATCAAACGTATCCGCAGGGTGGGGCATCATACGGAGTTCGAACAGATAAAGGAGTATGTGAAAGGCGACGATTACCGCACGATAAACTGGAAAGCAAGCGCCCGGAGGCACGAACTTATGGTAAATGTCTATCAAGACGAGCGTTCCCAGCAAATCTATAACGTGATAGACAAGGGGCGGATTATGCAGCAGGCATTTCGCGGGATGACCTTGCTGGACTATGCTATTAATGCCTCCCTGGTTCTTTCGTACGTTGTCATGCGGAAGGAGGATAAAGCCGGACTGGTAACGTTTAATGAGCACTTTGATACATTTATCTCCGCCTCCCGACAGCCCGGACAAATGCAGGCGTTATTGGAGAACCTTTACAGCCAGCAGACTACTTTTGGGGAGACCGACTTTTCCTCATTGTGCGTACATTTGAACAAGCGCGTCAACAAACGCAGTCTTTTGGTGCTGTATACCAATTTTTCCGGCATCGGCAGCTTGAATCGCCAGTTGGCTTATTTGCAGCAGTTGAACCGCCAGCACCGGTTGCTGGTCATCTTCTTCGAAGATGCCGCTCTGAAAGAGTACGTCGCCACTCCTGCGAGGGATACGGAAGGGTATTACCGCCATGTCATTGCCGAGAAATTTGTATTCGAGAAACGGCTGATAGTCTCCACCTTGAAGCAGCACGGCATCAGTTCTGTGCTGACTACACCGGAAAATCTTTCTGTGGACGTGATAAACAAGTATCTGGAGATGAAGTCACGTAGCCAGATATAAAAACAGTAACTAAGGTTATATAATCCGTAATAAGGGTAGTGAAGATGTCTGGATTTTCCTCTAATTTTGTAATTGGTATATTGTGAAGGTGTGGAAAACATATCCTTAAGATTTTATATATCTGAAGTTACAATAATGAGAATGACTTTATAGGTGATGAAAGACAATACATTGGACATAAAGACCGTATGTGAATGTAACCGGTGCCTGGGATGTAAAACGTTGCATCCTCAGGTAAGCATTATTAATCTGGAAAATCCTAGTGTGTATCAGGATGCTGTGAAGTTTGAATTCTATGCCATCCTACTGATTGAGGACTGTGAAGGGGATTGTGACTGCTGCGGACGGAAATATTATGATTATTCCAATGCTACGATGGTATTTCTTACTCCCGGCGAGATATTCCGGATGAACAAGAACAATACGCTTCCGGACAAAGGTTGGCTGCTGGCATTTCATCCCGATTTATTGCTTTGTACTACGTTAAAGAATCATATCGACAACTATACTTTCTTTTTCTACCGCAAGGAGGAGGCGTTGCATCTGTCACAGCGCGAAACGGCCAAAGTGACGTGTTGCCTTGAGAATATTGATGATGAACTTCATCATTCCATTGATACGCATAGCAATACCATCCTGTCCCGTCACATCGAATTGCTGCTGGATTATTGCTCACGTTACTATGAGCGGCAATTCATCACCCGTGAGAATAAGAACAAGATGATTCTGGGGAAAATGGAAGGGATATTGGACGAGTATATCACTTCCGGAAAGTTGCAGGAGGGGAAGCTGCCCACTTCCGGATGCTGTGCCGAAAAACTGAATCTTTCGACGGCTTACTTTGATGATTTGCTGAGGTTTGAGACGGGTAAGACATTGGCTGAATACTTCCAGTTCAAATGCTTGTACACGGCCAAGAAAATGTTATCGGAAGGCGGTAATACACCTGCTGCCGTAGCGCGTCGGCTGGGCTATCCGAGTGTGCAATATTTCAGTCTGGTGTTTAAGAAAGCAACGGGAGTTGCACCGAATGAATATAGATATTCACAAAATTGAGATGATGCAGATAGAATGAATTTATTAGACCAAAATATTTTATAATGGAGACCAAAGCTATATTTTTAGATGTAGACGGAACATTGGTGAGTTTCGACACTCACCGCGTTCCGCAGTCGGCTATCGAAGCGTTGCAGCAAGTTCATGAATCCGGTATAAAAATCATAATAGCAACTGGGAGGGCGTTTACCGATCTTCACGAACTTGAAGAGATTCCATACGATGCAGTGATAGCTTTGAATGGGTCCGATTGTGTACTGAGAGATGGCACTCCTATATCTCGTAAACAGATTCCCGAAAAGGATTTTCAGAGGGTACTGGTATTGGCTCAACATTATGGGTTTGCTCTGGCTATCGAAACGAATAAAGGTATTTTTGTCAACGAACTCAACCCGACCGTCATCGAATTGGCCAGGCTGGTCAATCACCCTACACCGCCGGTGGCAGACATCGAAAAAGAGTTTATGGGAGGCGAATGTTGTCAGTTATGCATATATTGTGATGAAGAAATGGAAAAAGAAGTAATGGCACAACTTCCCGGACTTTCTGTTTCCAGATGGAACCCTTTCTTCGCGGATGTCAATGTGGCGGGAGTAAACAAGGCTATGGGTATCAATGAGTTTGCTTCCTATTATGGATTTGATGTTTCAAGAACCATCGCTTTTGGTGATGGCGGGAATGATATTTCCATGATTCGTGCAGCCGGGATGGGAATAGCTATGGGAGGAGCTTCCGAGGCTGTGAAAAGCGTTGCCGATTATATAACGGAGGCGGTGGATGAGAATGGTGTCCGGAACGCCTTGGTTCGTTTCGGTATTCTGGAATAAAAATCGGCTATCAAAACTGATGAAAACTATAGTCTGTAAATATTATGCTTTTTAGAAAAATTACTTAAAGGATTTAATTTTAGCATCAATATTTTTAATTTGGAGGAATCTAAGTCATTTGACCAATATTTTGAGCGGATATTGATTAGTAAAGATACATTTTTGATTAAGGAAGGAGAAATAGAAAGATATAGTTATTTCGTTTTTGATGGGATATTGCGTTGTTGGCTTTTGAATCATAAAGGGGAAGAGTAAATTTTTTGGTTTTGTAAAGAAGGTACGTTTTCAATGTCGAACATGTCTTTTACCTTACAAACATGATCTGCATTTAATGTGCAGACAATTGTAGATAGCGTTATTTACCGAATAGACAAGAAGCGAGTAGATGAACTGTATACTGCTATTCCTAAGGTAAAAACTGTATTTGAAGATTTGAATGCTATACTACTGAGTAAACTCTTGAAAAGAAATATCGACTTGATTAAATATTCTCCTGAATAGTATTATCTACAGATGATTGAAGGATATGGCATTACATTAAACTATATACCACTCAAAGATATAGCTTCTTATTTGGGTATCATGCCACAAGTACTAAGCAAAATCCGTAAACGTATTTTTTAACTTGGGTTCAGTGTATTGAATGTATAAGTTCCGAACTTTGCGGTTTTAAATAGCAATTACAATTATGATTAGAAAAATTAAAGTTACGGATTATCCACGTTTGATAGAAATTTGGGAAAGTGCAGTATTGAGTACACATGATTTTCTTAAAGAAGAAGATTTTCTATACTATAAGGAACAGCTTCCGGTATATTTTCAGTATGTCATTCTATTCGGGTTTGAACAGGAGGGAATCTTAATCGGATTTATGAGAATTGCAGAAGGAAATCTTGAAATGTTGTTTATTACCAATAATTATTGAGGCACAGGAATTGGGGAAAAACTGGTTACTTATGCCATAAATCATTTGCAGGTAACGAAAGTCGATGTGAACGAGCAGAATATTCAAGCTGTCGGTTTTTATAAATATATAGGCTTTAGCGTATACAAAAGGTCCGATTTGGACGGAGAAGGTAAAGAATATCCTATTTTACACATGCAGTTGTAGTTCGTAAGTCAGACCCCGATTTTAAAAATCATCATTTTTGCCAGCACTACTTTTTCTTCTCATATTCGGCTTTAACTATCTGACAGCAAGAATTTAACCACGTGTTTTTTTCTGTTTTTTGTTTATAATAAATAACATTTGTTAATGTCTGTTTCGGGCTTATTTTCCGTTTTCTTCGTGCAAATATGGTGATTAAGGGGCGAACTCCGTTGTCTATAGTGCCGGAAGTATGGCTTTTGCTCCCCGTATATGGGCACTTTTTCCCTTCATGTCCTGTGTGTAATGCAGAGAAGCTTGGCGCATAATTCCAGAAACCTTATTACAAAACTTCGTCCCACGCATGTGTGCTCGCCGGTTTGCCTGCGTGAACCGTTGAGCCCACGTGCGTGGGACGAGGGTTTACATGAACCTTCATAATAAAAAGCATGGGACATACGTGGATTCTGCCTATACCTTCTTCCAGTTTTGTCCCTATCCGGAGGACGGTCTGCCCATTCATTGCTGCTCAGTTTCTTATTCTTGTGATGTAAGTCTGAGAAAGCTGAAACTCGAAAATTGCTTATGCACCGGATATTTCGGGTCCCCATTTTTGCCGGAGCGAGAAAAAGCAAAGCTCTGAAATCCAAGGATTTCAGAGCTTTGCTTTAATTTGCTATTTACTTTCGCGGTGCGTACGGAAGATGAACCTTAGATTTATTCTTCACGTACTCAATATCTTAGCAAGCTCTTAATTCTTTCTCCCACTAATAACCCCACGTGTGCAATTCTTTAGATTGCTTGGTGCTGCGGTGGTTGTTTGAGTTAGGGCAAAGATACAATTAAAAAATGAAATTGCTATATAGTAGATACAAAATGAAGAAGATAATCGAAGAGGGTTATTATATGCCACCTCCGTGTGCTTCCTAAACGGTATGAGTATTGAAAATATAGAAAAATATTGGCTGCTAGGATATTAACATGACGAAAAGATATATGTGGATGGTGCAATCAACGTTTTATTAAAAATATACTTTCCGAGAAATCACATTATAATCAAAATATGGATTTAAGTATTGAATGGTGTCGAAAGCTGGGATAACTTTGCTAAAAATCAGTATTATATCGTTTCATTCCAATATTTTCATTACTTTTGCAAGTAAGTCTTAAAAACTCAATGTTATGATCAAATGTATATACTGTAATTTAGAATTGCCGGAACATGCCAAATTTTGCCCCAAATGCTTGAAGCAAATTGTCTGTTTTGAATGTAATTCCATTTTGTATAAAGATTCTTCCATTTGTATTTCATGTGGAAAGCCTGTGCAAAATAAAGACAACACAAACGTCGCTGTCAATAATATAGAATTTACTGAAAACGAGAATGGTAAATCTTTTAAAGCATCCTTTACTGACACTGTTGCAGGTAATGTGGTTGAAACATTCGCTCAATTACTTCCGTTAAATAAATATGATACAAGTAGGTCTCTTACTGCACACAGTAACAAGTCTAATATAGATTATATTGAAGATGCAGAAAGCATTGAATTACAGGAAACGACTCCTGAAAATAAGATTAAAAAGACAAAAGAGACTAGAGATAATAGCCCTGTGCTGAATAAAATTTTTAAAAACAAAGATGGTGATATCTCCATTTATGATCCCCGGATCAAAGCCTCTTCTAAGTCGGACTTTATTGGGCGTATAACATTGTTGTTTCTTTATTATAAAGAAATTTCTGGTTCATCAGAGGTACAAAGAAGTGAACTTAACACATTGCTTGAAAAAGCAAACTTACTGGATGCTACTATCCGAGTATTTTTATCTAAGAATCCAAATTTAATCGAAAATAATCAAACATATTTGGAATTAAGACCTGAAGGGAAGGAAAGGGCAGAAAAAATCCTCTCAGAATTTGAAGATGAGAGTATTCCTAATGGTTGGGAGCTAAAAAGTAACGGGAAAAAGAATGTCCAAATAAAAGATGAAAATAAAGATTTGAACAAAACAAAATCTCAGAAAAAATTACTCACCTATCAGATTGTTCAATCATTAAATCTAAAACCTAAAGACAAAAAAAGCCTAATTGATTTTTGCAAAGAGCATTCTCCAAAAAATAATTTTGAACACAACCTATTATTTGTTTATTATTTAGAGAAAATACTCAATGAAAAACCGATAAACATAGAGTGTTTGTATACATGTTATAAGGAAGTCGGGCAGAAGGTTCCAAAAAATTTATATCAAAGTATTATAGATACAAAAAAGAATAAAGGTTGGATTGAATCTTCTGATATGGGAAATATCTTTGTATCTGTCATTGGAGAAAATTATGTAGAACACGATATGAAAAAATAACAGTAAATGACTTTTGATATTTTTTTAGAGCAAATCCCTGAACTAGGTAATACTTCTGCGTCTCAGTTAATTTGTTTTTTTGGATACTATATTATTGACATTCAGAAAAAGGAGTCTTTCTTCCCTAAAGATATAGATAACTGTTTTCAAATGGCACAAATATCTCCATATTCAAACATACCTTCATTTTTATCGACTAAATCAAAGGGGAAAAATAGTATTTTTATAAAGAATAAAAATGGGAGTTATACTTTACAACGAAAACTTCGAGAAGAAATAAATGTAAAGATAGGATTACCTAAAAAAACGGTTCCTTCCAACAACCTTTTTCCTACAGAATTATTAATCGACACTCGTGGATATATTCAAAACATTGCAAGTCAAGCAATACTTTGTTATGACTATGGATTATATGACGCATCTCTTGTTATGATGCGGAAATTAATAGAAACTTTGATAATAGAATTATTTGAATTTGAAGGAATATCCGAAAAAATAAAAAATAAAGATGGTTATTTTTTATATCTCTCAGATTTAATTGACAAATTACAATCAGAGAAAAAATGGAACTTAAGTAGAAACACTCAACAAAGTTTACCTAACATAAAAAAATACGGAGATTTAAGTGCCCATAATAGGCGTTTTAGTGCTAAAAAAACTGAAATGGAAAAATTAAAATATGACTTAAGAATTGTTATTGAAGAGCTTGTCCATCTAATAGATTACCCCAGTCGAAAATGATTTTTCTTTTTTTATTTAATATACCCGCTTTACTCTGGAAATAGTAAAAGCAATACTTTTAGCGGAAATACTGCGCAAAGCGTAGATGTGAGGATTTATTCTAAAAACCGTAGGGCTTGGTTTTGGCGGTGCGTACGGAAGATGAGCCTTAATTCTATTCCTCACTTACTCAATATTTAGCAAGCTTTTAATTCTTTCTTCCACTAATAACCCCACGTGTGCAATTCTTTAGATTGCTTGATGTTGCGGTGGTTGTTTGAGTTGGTGCAAATATAGGAATATTTAGAATGTAATTCTGCTTTTAGGCAAACTAATCTTCAATAAGTTGTTCAGTTTCCTTTAGCTTATTCTTGGTGATGTCTGCACACATTCTTAATATGCTTTCATTATCTTTCTTAATTTGCTGTTTTTGATGTTCATCAAGGGAATTATCTTCATCTACGCTAATATTAGACTGTTTAATTATACATTCAACAGCTTTATCTACTGTTGTAGATTTTATTTGAGATTTATATCCCATTGCATTAATAATAATAACATTTAAAAATTCAGCGCATTCAGGAATGCAAATAAAAACTTTTAAACGTTTTACCATGTTTTGCGATTGTATATCTTTATTTTTAGACAGAATATCTATAAACAAATCTACTATGGTGAGATTTTTATTTTCCATTTTATTACTATTATATGATATTTACTTATTGAATAAACCTAACCTTTGAGCAAAATTTACAGCCTCAATCGAATTATTGGCTTTTAGCTTTTGCAATATATTTTGTCTATGAGTATTCACCGTATTGATGCTAACTTTCAAAGTGTTTGCTATCTCTTTACTTAACAAGCCTTGCTTCATCAAACGCAAAACCTCCAACTCTCTATTTGTTAAAGGTTCATCCAATGTATCAGATAAATCTATAAAAATCTGTTCTCCAGTTTTAAAGTTATATAGGTGGCTTTTAATAATTTCTGATTCATGGCTTGCGTCAACATCAATAACCGATAACATAAGCCAAACATTGCCTGACTTATCTAACTCAACAATCTGTTCCTGCTCTATTATACGGATATATTCACCTCGTAGATTTCTCACCCGCATTTCATGAATGGCTTTATAGTTCATTTTTTCTTCATTGGAGAACGAACTCAATATCGAATAGATTTTCTTTCTTACAAGTAATCCGTAGTATATATCATCCGGATGTATAACCTCTACTACTGGCTGATGCCCGTCTATAAACAATCTATGGGAATCAAGCCCATATAATTCAGGAATGTTATCAGAAACAAATACAAATTTTTTAGTGTAGCAATCAAACGCCAACACAATACTGTGCGTAACTTCCGAGAGTTTTTTCCAGTCCTTTTTCCTTTCTTCGAGAATGGAATAGTCTACCTTATCAAGTAGTATGTTTGATGTCGGGAGTAAGTTTATTATTTGCTTCTCAATTTCCTCAATTATCATATTTTAAAAATATCTGATTATTAGATATTTGCTCGTTCTCTCATTATAAATGACTATTGCCTTTAGAGTCTATTGCTTCTATCTTTGCACAAAGATAATGAAATCAGTATAAGTATAAGTATAAGATAAATAGATGTTTAATATTTTAATTTATGTAGTATGATAAAGAAAATTTGTTTAATGACACGTGGCGGAAAAGAGGTTGTAGGACGTAGAGTAGTTGTTACTTCTGAGTTTGAAGCTAATAGGGAAAATATTTGGTGTAAAATTCAGGATATTGATACCTTAAGAGAAATTTGTAAGCCAAAAGCCAGTTTTATATCTTATGATAATACTTCTCCTACTTGGAAAGAAGGAAAATCTTTTTGCTTTAAAATGTTCCTACATGGATTTATTCCAGTAGGAAAACATACAATAAACGTAATCAAAATGGATAAAAGCACAGGAGAGATAGTAACAAATGAGTATAATAAAAAAGTAACTATATGGAATCATTATATCAACATGGAAGATGTTTCTCCTAATGTAACAAGATATACAGATATGGTCGATTTATATGCAGGAGGTTTAACAGCTCTTGCCGCTTGGTGGACGCTTAATTTTTATAAACATAGGCAGAAAAAATGGCAGAAGATAGCAAAAAACTTATAAAACAATTACACATTGTCTTCTAAGAAAGATTATGCCAAAATGGGATTTAACAGAAAAGCAAATATATAAATTGCTAAAGCATCCTTGTCAAAAGGAAAAATCTGTGATTGAAGAAATAACTTCTGCATATCTTGAATTTGTTGAAGATTTATTTGATTATCTCAATAAAGAGCATGATAATAAAATACGTATCAGGCAATTGAATATGAGTTATATAGATTTCGGAACAATAAAAGCATTAGAAGAAACTTCTCCTACTGAAAATAGTAAACTGAAAATTATATATCTTGATAAACTCTTGTCTTTGATAAATATGGAACAAGAACTAATCTATCGCCAAATGGAATATCCAAAATTTTTCATCAATATAGAATCTGATTGGAAGTCTCCATTCTACTTAAACAATGAGGTTATTAAAATCATAGATATAATGGAATTGGTTTGTGGCATTTTTTACATCAAGGATGGAATAGTTCGGATTGATAACAAGGACATATTTTTAAGTGATGTTGCCCGGATTTTTGAAAAGATGTTCAACATTAATTTTGGAGATATATACAAAAAAGAAATTGCGGTTATCAAAAGGAAACCTACTAAAATAACAGAATTTTTAGATAATTTGAAAGTCGCTATTATAAAAAAGAGCAAAGATAGTGGTTATAACCATTTGTAAAAATGAATTTTCTGTTATACTGATAATCAACGTACTACAAATTATTTATGGGGGATTAGGTGTACCATTCCCCCATTTTCTTTGCTTCCCTTTTCCGAACTTTGCTTCATCAATCGATTGGTAATCATTTATGTATAACCTGAAAAATGAAGCAATATGTATGTAGATAATTACGAGTTCAAAGACTGGATGCAAAAATTACTTGATAAACTGGATGAAGTAGGCAAAGATGTAAAGTCATTGCAGACCAACCCCGAAGTAATGCCGAATGACAAACTTTTGGATAATCAGGATTTATGCCTGCTATTCAAAGTCAGTACCCGGACATTACAGAGATTGAGAAGCAAGAAACTGCTGCCCTTTATGATGATTAGCGGAAAAGCCTATTACCGGGCTTCCGATGTGCGTGAGTTCATAAAGGAACGGTTCGATGTGGGCACGCTCCGAAAGTTCGAGGAAGAACACGGAAGCGAATAAGTAAGAGTGAAATTCATCCCGGAGCTGTACACGTGGCAGTTCCGGGATGTTTTTTCTTTTGGTAAATATGTATTTACTTTTCTGCCGATATTACCCCCTCTTCCTTATAAGATGCTTCAAACTGTTTGGTAAGCGCAATAATCTGCTGGTTCGTCTTTACCAATTCAACAGTGTATTGTTCCAGTTTGTAAAGCAAAGCAAGTGCTTTCTTTTCCGCAAAATTGGAATGAAGTTCTTTCACCGTTTGGTTATACAGTATGCCTATGCTCCTGAATTGTGAAAACAGTTGGGAGAGTTGGATGTAATAATCTACCTTACTTTTATCAATCCTAAGCACCTTAAACGATTTCCCGAAAATACAATTCTTAATGAAATGCGCCTTTACCTTATAGCCTGATTGGTCGTAAAAGGCTAAGAACTTGGCGTTCTCCACATCGTCCAAATTAAGAGAATAGCGGTGTGTTCGTGGGTCAAGTTTAGGCTTGCGCCCACCTTTGTTAAATGGCTTCTTTTTCTGTTCCATAATTATAATTATTTACTGGTTTTACGACTTCGGAGTAAAACTAACCACCTACTAAGGTGGCAAGGTTTTGAGGCACAAAAAACGAAGTGCGGGCCTCAAAAAACAAGTAGTGCAAAAGGAGAAAGAGAGAAAATAAGGGTAATTGATTGATAAATAGAAATGTATGTCTTTCAGTGTCTTATGGTGTCCGGTGGCGAAATAGCAGGAAAAAGCAGATTTAAGCAGACTTTCCGTTTCTAAACCGTTACCCATTCCGAAAGGCGAAAAACACGGCAATCCAATGACGTTAAACGTCTGGATATAGCACTGTTTGTCTGCGGTTTACATTGTTCAGATAACTCACAAAGAAAGTAATTTTACGAACTAAAAATGTGAGCATTATGAACAACGAACTGAAAGTATCCTTTTACCTCAAACGAGAGGGGAATACGGAAAGAACAGAAACAAATCCCGATGCCGTTTATCCGATTGTCGGGAAAATCATCATTAGCAACACCATCGCCCAATTCGGCTCAAAACTGAAAATCGAAGAACAGCTTTGGAGTGTAAAATCAGGTCGGGCAATCGGTAAAAGTCGTGTTGCCGTTGAACTCAACAGAGAGATTAATAAAATTAATCTCTCCATACATGCGCATTACAGGGACATTTTAAAACGAACAGGAAAAGTAACCGCTATCGAAGTAAAGAATGCCTTTCAGGGGATTGCCACTGCGCAAAAAACATTGCTTGTCCTGTTCGGTGAAATGATGGAAGATTTCAAAGGGAGAATAGGCATTGACAGGGCACAATCCACCTACAAGCAGTATGAAGTCCTTAACAAACAGCTTAAACAGTTTCTTCGGGAAGAATACCATGTAGAAGATATTCCCCTGACCGAGTTAGATTTACCTTTCATCGAAGCATTGAATTTCTTTTTCCGGGTAAAACGCAAGATGAAGCCGAGAACAGTCAAGGCAAGGATTGTCTTGTTAAACAAGGTAATACATTTAGCGTTGCATCGAAGAATTATCACCCGTCCACCCTTTGATGGTTTTGAATTGGAAAAGACGGAACTTAAAAACAAGTCTCTCACCAATGACGAACTGGACTTGCTTATGAAAACTCCCCTTAAATCAGGTACACAACGGTTCATCCGTGATATGTTTTTGTTTTCGACCTTTACCGGCTTGGCTTATGCAGACCTGCATAAACTCTCTTGGAAAGATATTATTACCGAAGATGATGGTAGCTTGTGGATTTCAGCCAACAGGCAAAAATCGCATACGGAATTTAATGTAAAGCTATTGAATATCCCTATCCAAATCATGGAGTATTACAAAGGGCTTGCTCCCGATGGAAAAGTGTTTCCGCACATGAGTTTAGGACAGGTGAATGTCGGTCTAAAGCGCATTGCAAGAAACTGTGGTATTAATCGGGTATTATCCTATCACATGGCAAGATACACTTTCGCAAGCCAAATCTGCCCACAACCAATATATTTTTTCCTTTTTTTCTCTGATAAACATTCCATATATGGAAAGAATAAATAAGGCAACACTTTTTGTAAATTTACTCTTTTTCGGGACGAAAAAGGAAGAAATTTACAAAAACCGCTTGCGGCTCGGTGTTGCCGTTTTATTCTTGGAATATATCTTTGTGTTCAGATAAAGAAAGGATTAATTAAGATTATTCCATTGAAAAATAAGATATTAGATTGGTTACCGCTATTGCGTAGTTCTCGCCATCTATGGAATAAAAGCCTAATTTTCTGGCAAATGCACTGCTTTTGATGTTGGCACACTCAATGCCGATATAATTGAAACTATATTTCCGGGCTACTCCGGTCAAAAACCTAAGAAAGTGTGTTCCGTGTCCTATCCGCTCTTTACTGAAACCCAATCGGGCGATAATCAGGCAATCAGGTGGAAATCGGCTTTCTATCCTCCTGATACGCAAATACAAATCTATCCGGCTATTTCTTCGGGAGGCGATTATATTATCCACCGTCAGGCAAACGAGTGATTTTCGATACTTGAAATGTTCCATTAAGTAGCGGTCTATATCGGCTCTTAGTTCTTCGTATTCAATCATCTTCTTATTCCTTTCTTCTTTTTCTTCTTACGTTTCTGTGCCTGTAATTCTTCCGCTAATGTTGCATCGTAGTTGCTGCCATCTCCCAATGAAAAGATAGATAACAGAGAATCACCGCTTTTATTATCTCCCTGATTAAAAGAGTGATTCTCATTTCGCTTGCTATCAATATTGCAAGGAACATTGTTTTCTTTTTCACCGGATTGGAATACTTCTTTTTTATTTTCGCCAGTGAAATATTGTTTTGGTTCTTTCAAATCCTGTTCCTGTAATTCAATCTGCTTGGAAACAGAACCGTTCTTCATGGTATTGGCATACTCAAATGATTCTGATAATTGGCGGTTATAGCCGAACAGTTTATCAAATCCTTGCTCTGCCTGCTGGAACAGGTTCACACGGTCAAAACCACCTTTGATTACCCCGTTCTTGGTATTCTTGTGGTTAGTTAGCGGAGATAGCTTCTTTTTATTAGCTTGGTCTTTCCGGCTCACAATCAAATGGCAGTGCATATTCAGTTCATTGTCGGAACGGCTACGGTCGAAATGTATCTTCCCGTAAAACTTTATATCCGCTTCGGATAGTCCTTTGTTGAAGTTCTTGGCGTATTCAGGAATAAAGACTTCCCGAATATACCGTTTCATTGCTTCGGCTTTCTCCTGCTCGGTGTTTCCCATTGCCCGAAGTTCGCTTTCCGATGGGCTGACATGGATAGCGAAAAACTTTGCATCCGTTTTCAGCAGTTGCCCGATATTAGTATCTATATCCTTAGTAACCTTTGATTTGTAGATATTATCATCCGTCAGGTTGAAAAAGCCATCGGTATAGATTCCTTTCTCCATACGTTCCAAATCTTCATGCTCCATGTATGAAGTTAATTGCTGGCTACTTCCTGCATTGTTGTATGTTCCGCTTGATGGTGGAGCAAAATCTATGTGCATGGCTTTATGTGTTTATCAGATTGATAATCTCTGCCTTTAGGTTCTCTTTCCGTTTACTATCCATAACTCCACAAGCGGATAACTCCGAATAGAGTTGTATTAGATTTAGTAGCTTCTTATAATCTCGTTGGTGTATCTGATAGAGTGCGTTTAGTTGCTTCCCTTGCTGGTTGATTACGTCAGCGTGCTTGCTAAACTGTTCACTTACTTTTTGCAATACGGCTGTTTGTTTTCCCTGATTGGTTTCCAGCCACGAAAGAATAAGTGTTTCTAATGTTTTGCCGATGGTATCAAACCGAACCGCAATAGAATTGGCAGTTCGTATCATGGGATTCAGTTGTTCTTCCTCGTAGTGACGGATGAAGCGGATAATATCGTCTTGCCGTTTTTTTATCTTCGCCAGTTCCGATTTTACGGATTCCGGTGCTTCCGATGGGTTGATACATGCTTTATCAATATAGACAAATGCCAACCGGACTATTTCCCCTTTTTTCAGCGAATAGCGTTTACATAGCTTATCTATTAACTTACTCGTTTGTCGGTCTATTCCGATGGTGGTAAGTGTGGGTATATTATTGGTCTTATCCATGATTATAACTTTTTTATAAAGAAAGTGAGGCTTATTCAGTTGATTATAAGCAGAATAGATTTTTCACTTATAATCACTGTTATAAATGGTTACGAATGTAACCCATTAAAGCCGAAGGCTTTGCCCCGCAGGGCAAGAGGGAAGAACAGGACTTGTCCAGTTCCCTCTTGCTTCATTTAGCGAAATGAGCCGAGCTATCAGACGAGGCGGTTTCTGCTATATGGGGAGCAACGGTACTGAATCAGGTGGTAACATTACTCACCCTGTTTAGCAGTGGTTTGCTTATCAAACTGATTTTCCTTTTTGAACCGCTCGTAAGTCTTACTATCGGCATTTTCTTGAATAAATGTCCGGATGTCAACAGCACGATAATAGGTCTTATGACTTATTGTAAAGTAAGGAAGTTTGCCACTTGCCCGATAGCGTTGCAGGGTTCGGAAAGATACTTTCAGCAGGAAAGCTAAATCTTGATTATCGAGTATCTTATCATTTTCGTCCAGTACATTGTCGGTATTGATAAGAGATTTCAAGTCTTGCCCGATTTCAGAGAGCTTCTTCGATAGTTGTTCCATCCACTTGTCGAAGTTTTCGTTGTCTATATACATTTTGCTTCATTTTTTAATTCAACATTATTGTTTTCAACCGATTGATGAAGCAAAATTCGGCAAATGGGTGCAAATAAGTTAGGGGAGTAGATATACTACACCCCTAACAATTATTGATAAGTATCTGATTTATAGATAACCTTTCTTTTTACTTTCTTCGGTAATAGCTTTACGAAGCATATCTAAAAACTCGGTGCGTTTATTGGCTTTACGGCAAATTACATTATCGTGCTTTTTGTGGATGTCCCCCAACTTGATATTGAAAAGGTATTCAAAGGTTCTACCGATTTCTGTTAGTGGGGATTCTGTTCCGTTGTGGGTGACTACCCGTTTAGAAAGGAACATTCCGCTAACCAGTTCCATTATTTCCACAAGGTAGGTTTCATCGGTGAGATAGAGCGGTGAAGGCGGAAAGCTGTTTTTTCGATTTTGGAACTGAATCGGGTATTTGATACGCATATTGAGTATGCGGATTTCGGTATTTATAACTTCTATCGCTTCATCAACAAGCAATAACAAGGCATTTTTCCCCCGTCTCAAATTGTACACGATGCGATTTGAGCCTGTTAAGTCCAAAAGAAAAATAACGTAACAATACAGCGTAGTCCTGTTCATCTATGGCAACGCTTGCCAAATGGTTGGCAAGCTCTTGCAGTGCTGTTGTAAGGTCATTTACAACAAACTTTTTCTGTGAGCATTCCGACAATAGTCGGAAAAATCTCTGATCGGATAATTCTTTCATAATTCACGCAATTAAAGATGTCTTTTGATTCTGATATTCTGTTTCTTGCTAATGGTATCATTGTATAAACTTCCGTCAAACTCCTTATATAGAGCGTCTTTGTATATTCTAACCAGTTTTTTGCTAAAATCCTGAATTATCGAATTGGATTTTTGAGATAGGTTGGTGGCTAAAATTCCGCTTCCCAATATGCCCGGATTACAGACTACTGTATCTTTCTTTATGGCATCCATAATCAACTCCGAACACGTATAATCCTTAATGCCTGCCTTGTCCAACTTCTCCGACACGGATTTATTGAGTGCCTGTTTATCGTTAATGGTCATAAATCCATACCACAACAAACACTTCATCCCCAATTTGGTAGCACCGATTAATACATCAAGATAAGTATGCCCGTTGCTATTGGGTTTGTCTATTTCGTAAGGGTCAATATGTAGAAACGTGGATTTGGGTAATGACGGCAATAGCTTTAATACTCCATTAATCGAATCACAATTGAATGTTCTAATTGGTGGCGTACCTGCTTGATGTCTTGCGAATAATTCAATATTATCCAATGCCCTTTTTTCTAAATCAAAGAATAGACACCCTTTAATGTCATTATTCAATACTTTCATGGCTAATGCTGGAGAACCTAAATAGTTTCCGCTTGCAATGCTTTCATTCTCCAATTGATAATAAAGGGAGTTTTTCAATGTAGCATCTTCGTTCGCTTTGTTCAAGAAATGATAAATACCATATTCCTGTTCAGGGGTATGTGTCATTGCATAGATGGCACACGCTGAATTTGTTTCTACATATATCTGCGGTTTCTCAATTTGAAGAACCTCGCAGAGAACAAGATGTTTGAGAACATCAGGTTGTTTGCCGAAGTGAGTGTAAGTTACCATAATAATTCTGTTTATCATTATGGTGGTAATATTAAGCAGTAGAAAGCAAAAAAGCCTTGACGAAAGTCAAGACCTCTATTTTTGCTGTTGTTTTTTGCGGATTCTGCTTAGTGTTTCAGGAGTTACACCGAGAAAAAGTGCTATTTCTTTTAGGGATATGCGTTCTTGTAAATCAGGACAGCGTTTCATTAACGCCTGATAACGTTGTTCGGGCGTATCGCAATAGAACCCTAATAAGCGTTGGTATATCTCGGCAAACATGGTTTCGGCAATACGTCTGCCTAAACGCTGTGTTTCCATATCGGTTTCCCAAAATTGGTTGAGTTTGCTTAATGGGAGTAAATAAACCTCGCAATCAGTTGTTGCCTGTATGCTAACCGTTGCACTGGTTCTATTTATTAAAGAAGGATAATCACATACGAAATCATTCTCAAAGCTATAACCAACAATCCATTCGTTACCGTTTGTATCTATGCGAGTAAGGCGAAATGTACCTGATGTAACAAAGCCTATATGATTCGTCTTATCGTTTTGACGAACCATATATTCATTTTTTCTAAGTATTTTCGGTGTGCCACTTTCAAGAAATAAATTCTCTAATCTCGTGGCATCTACACTCTCACTCGCATTGAATTTATCCATGTTAAATGCTTTATAATTGCAAAGATACGAAGAATGATAGCTATATTTGGCAAGGTTTCAACAAAATGATTTATCTTTGTGGTAGAGTTATTTGAAACAATGGAAAAACACAGCAAACTAATGAAGTTCGCTCGTTTCTACATCGTTACCCATTGTTATACTCTTCTTCTTCAAAAATCTATTATTCAATAGATTACAATCACATTTCTTGTTTCAGCTAACACAACTTGCTGTTATCATGTGATAACAAAAATCTTCTCTATGGTCAGATTACAAAAGCAAACGGTTTGACTTCCTCCTATGTCTGTTTGTCGGTTACAAAATTACAGACAGCAAATTATCCCTGAAATATACCCTTTTACGTCAAATTAGGACACAGACGGACAAAGTAACCCCATTTTTAAAAGCATCTGTTTTTACCTTTTTCTTTGCTGAAAATTGATTGAATGGTAGCAATGTATAAGGCAGTCAAACAAGGTTTGAATATGACTTTAAACCTTGTTTGAAAACCGTTTAGAAATATGGCAGCACTGCTATAAAATTGGCTTGTTTCCTTTCAATCAGTATCAGAAATCAATCAAGCTATTTATCAACCATTAAAATTTGAAAGCATGGAAGAAGTAAAGCAATCATTACAGGAAACAGCAAGCAAGGAACTGGACAGCTATAAATCGGTGTTCCTTAAAAAAACGGTCGGTTTGCAACCGTCAAAGCGTGTACATAAGCGGAGAGATACAAAAACGTATCATGCAGATTGTAGGAGTGATTACAAACAAACAGGTAAGCATCGGAAATTTCATTGATAACGTACTGGAAGAACATTTAAATACGCACAATGATGTTCTTTCGGCTCTCTACCGGGAAGAAATACAAAAAGGAATATTCAACCAGCCAAAAGAAAAAGACGTATGAATATCGTAACTATTGAGGAACAGACTTTTAAACAAGTATGTGGGCGGTTCTCCGGTTTCGTCAGTCAGGTGGAACGGATTTGTAAAGAGAATACCCACCAGCCGGAGAAATGGTTGTCAGGTCGTGAAGTGTGCGCCCTGCTCGGTATCAGCATCCGAAGTTTGCAGAACTACCGAGACAGTGGCAAATTGGGTTACTCCCAAATCGGTAATAAACTGTACTATAAATCTGCCGATATTGAAAGACTGATTGCAGAATGTACGGAAAACAAGAAAGCGAATTATAAATCAAACAATAAATAAATATTGCCCTATGAAAAAGAAAGAAGAAAATAATACAGGAGTAAACCAGTCATTCAAATTGTCTGTTATTGTCGGAATATGGGAAAGTTTAAATCTTCATCCTACGGTGATGATATACCAAAGCAAGAGAAAGTATTTCCTTTCGATGCTCCATGTATCGGATAACGGACAGGCAAAACCAGCCGTTTACGAGATACAGAAAGAAGATAGCCGTTACTTCATCGTTGAAGCCTTTAAACGGCTTTATATAAGCTATGATGCGGTCAAAGATAGTATTTTCTTATCTTACTATGGCGAGTATCTGCGTAACTGACAAGGTGTGTGCCTGTCATCATTTAAACCAATTATAAACCAATAAAACGATATAACAATATGGAACTGATAAACGGCAACAGTGAGATAATTAAGGATTTCTTTCAGTCTATGGAAAGAATGTTAGAGGGTATCGGTAAACTGGCAAAAGAAAGCAAACCACACCTGAACGGCGAAAAGTTTCTAAGCAACCGGGCAGCATCCAAATATTTGAAAGTAAGCATCCGGACGCTGCAAGAATGGAGAGATACGGGCGTTATCCCTTATATTCAGATAAAAGGCAAAATAATCTACCGTGAAAGCGATATAGAACAGCTTTTGCAGACCTATTACAACAAGGAACAACAGGAATGACCTACCGTCCTAAAAAAATACATTTTTTCCGAAACTGACTAAGAACATTAACTCTACCAGTGTAGTAATCCGTCTGTGCAAGCCTTTGGAAGAAAATACTACCCGGAGCGTAGCGCAGGCGTGGAGATTTTCTTTCAAACCCGCGTAGGGCTTGGACTTGAACGGACGGAATACGGAGCTTACCTTTGTTAATGTTTTATTCAGCTTCGGAAAGTCTATTTACAGAATGAATACTTATAGTAAATAATGGTTTATCATATTACGAAATAGCAAAATCTATTATTCATCATGTGTCGTTATCAATCTAATCATCTTGTCTAACAATGGCTTTGTCTTTATTTCGACATCTTTTGATTTATTGACCATATTTGAGAAGGCTATGAAAACAAGAAAAGCTTTCAATATCGCACTATCAATATTAGTTGTTATCAGTGGTTCATTATACTGTATTTGCATTAATCCTGATATAGAGAGAAATAAGAAGTATGCTAAATAAATAAGAAAATTCACATTATTCTTATTGATAACATAGAGAGCTAATTCAGTCTGAACAGCTTCATATTTATGGTTTTCCCAATTCTTCAATGGAGAGTGTTCTTTTATCATCCAATGAATAAATTTTGCCCCGTGAACACTGATAATAGAACCTACTGCAAGTGTAATGAAAAACATAGTTTCCCATGAAATATTCAGACCAAGCAAGAAGTTTAAAACTATCACAATTACTATAGGTACTCCAAATGCATATGCCCCCAGACACATGTAGCTCATTAAAACTATTATTGTTGGATGCATTAAATTGAACAATATCTTAGTAATTACTATTGGTAAAGAAATTGCAAAATTAATTGTCTTTACTATTCTATTTTTACTCTTACTGATTAGTGATTGTAAAAGCATAAATATAACGATATATCCAATAAAAAAAACAATGGCTTTCCATTCTAATTTTATTATTATCCATGAGTATAAAGAAGTTAAAGCAATACCTATGCTAACAAATGCGAGTATAATTAATGAAAGTTTTACTTTTTCGGGTATTGTAATCTGTGTCCACCATTTAATAAGACTCCTTATTTCTATAACTTTTTTATGTTCAGGATTTATACATTGTATGGGCCTTTTTATAAACTCATGATATGCATGTTCTGTTTTTGTAGGCTTATGATACTTCAATTCATATTCTAAAATTTCTCCATTAGATAATAACACTAACATATAAGTACCAGTTATAATACCGTATGTACCTTTTGTATCTTGATGGAATTTACGCTTCACTTCATAGACGTTTTTATCATACCTTTTTAATTCATTATGCAGACGTAAGTTCACATTTTTGTTCATCATCATCTCCTCTACCACTTCATTATCTTTACATGGATAAACACACCAGTACATAAAAGTAAACATAAATAAAAACAGTAGGGGAAATAAACTATAGGTAGTATTAAAGCATAGATATTCAGCAAGTATCACAGTTCCAATACATGCACCTATAATTATAATTATTAATGGTTTCTCCATTGGTTGTTTCATATTATAGCTAAAACAAAGATTTCCTTCTTTGTTCTTCCAAGTCCTTATGCTCTTTGTTGTCGTATTCATAAAAAATAAGTGCTTATATATTAATATCACAAATACAATTATCTGCTGCTTACCAAAGATATAGTTATTATATATATTATCAAAATACTCGTTAGAGATTTATTGATAAAAAGCGAACATCTACTGTTTTCTATTAAAGTTTTTTTCTACGTTTATCATATCACGTATAATGGAGCTATCCAATATCCGTGCATAATGCTGTGTCGTTCTGATATTGGAATGTCCCAAAATCTTAGATACATTTTCCATTGATACATCATTAGCGAGAAAAACAACTGTAGCCGCAGTATGACGGGCCGCATAAGTAATATTTAGAAATGCAATAAAAAACAGAATGACGATAATTAAACGTAAAA